>Ga0136617_10002091_pt1 | contig 17866 bp, 14 predicted proteins | sample AntDrymUQ3222106_2_FD_129672 | JGI IMG/M metagenome (GOLD analysis project Ga0136617, IMG submission 129672) | Polar desert sand microbial communities from Dry Valleys, Antarctica - metaG UQ322 (21.06) | ecosystem: Environmental > Terrestrial > Soil > Desert | place: Antarctica: Dry Valley... | reverse complement strand
GGGGTACCGACCAGACCCGCCGCGAGGGTATTGCCGGTCGGCGGGTCGATGAGCAGGAAGCTCCCGGTCGCGCGGATGTCGGCATAGTCGTCGACGGGCAACGGGTCAGCCGTGTGCAGGCAGACGCCGGCAATGTCGTTGATCTCGAGTTGAGCGGGTGGCTCGACGAAGTAAGGCGTTTCAGCGTCCAGTTCTAACCGCTCGGCCAGCGAGCGGACGATCACCTGGGTGGTGCGGGTGCCGTGCTTGAGGAGCAGCCGGGCGCCCGCGCACAGGGGTGTGTCCGCCAGCCAGCACAGCGTGGCGTCGAGCTCGTCGGTGACCCGCGGTGGCGCGCTCGCGGCGGCGAGGACATCGCCGCGGGAGATGTCGATGGCGTCGGTGAGCAGCACGGTGACGCTGCGTCCGGCGCTGGCTGCGCTCAGCGGACCATCGGCGGTCTCCACCGCGGCCACGGTCGTGCGTGCGCCGCCGGGGAGCACCACGATCTCGTCGCCAGGCGCGACGGTGCCTGCCGCGACTTGACCCGCGTAACCGCGATAGTCATGCAGCTCGCCCCAGCGGGTAGCGCCGGCCGGGCGCGCATCGGCACCGCCCGGGCGGATCACGTACTGCACCGGCATCCGGAACGGCGCGTCGACCTCCGGGCCGATGACCGGCACCGACTCCAGGTGGCCGAGCAGCGTCGGGCCGTCGTACCAGGGGGTGTTGACCGAGCGTTTGACGACGTTGTCGCCGATCAGCGCGGAGAGTGGGATCGTCACCACCGCGTCGTCGCCGAACCCCAGGGAGCGGGCGAGGCCCGCGAACTCCTTGCCGATGGCGGTGAGCACGGCCTCGTCGTGGTCCACCAGGTCGATCTTGTTGATGGCCAGCACCAGGCGCGGGACGCGCAGCAGGGCGAGTACCGCGGCGTGGCGGCGGGTCTGTTCCACGACACCGCGGCGGGCGTCCACGAGCAACACGGCGAGCTCGGCGGTGGACGCCCCGGTGACGGTGTTGCGGGTGTACTGGACGTGGCCGGGGGTGTCGGCGAGTACGAACTCGCGTCGCGGGGTGCCGAAGTAGCGGTAGGCCACGTCGATCGTGATGCCCTGCTCGCGTTCGGCGCGCAGGCCGTCGACCAGCAGGGACAGGTCCGGGGTGGACAGGCCCTTGTCCACCGATGCCCGGTGCACGGCCTCGATCTGGTCGGTGAGCACCGACTTGGTGTCGTAGAGCAGCCGGCCGACCAGGGTGGACTTGCCGTCGTCGACGCTGCCGGCCGTCGCGAAGCGGAGCAGATCGCGCGCGGTGCCGGGGGAGGACCTCGCCAGCTCGGTCATGGTCAGAAGTACCCCTCCCGTTTGCGGTCTTCCATCGCAGCCTCGGAGAGGCGGTCGTCGGCCCGGGTGGCCCCGCGTTCGGTGAGCCGGGAGGCGATGACCTCGGCGATCACCTCGTCGAGGGTGGTGGCGGTGGAGTCGACGGCGCCGGTGCACGAGCCGTCACCGACCGTGCGGTACCGCACGGTCCTCAGCGCCAGCCGCTCGTCGCCGCGCGGCCCGCCCCACGGCCCCTCGGCCAGCCACATGCCGTCGCGGCAGAACACCTCGCGCCGGTGGGCGTAGTAAATCGACGGCAGCACGATGGCTTCGCGCTGGATGTAGTGCCACACGTCGAGCTCGGTCCAGTTGGATATCGGGAACACCCGGACGTGCTCGCCGGCGGCGTGCCGGCCGTTGTAGAGGTTCCACAGCTCGGGGCGCTGCTTGCGCGGGTCCCACCGGCCGAACCCGTCGCGCAGGCTGATGATCCGCTCCTTGGCCCGGGCGCGCTCCTCGTCGCGGCGCCCCCCACCCAACACGGCGTCATAACGATGATCGTTGATCGAGTCCAGTAGGGGAATCGTCTGCAGCGGATTGCGGGTGCCGTCCGGGCGTTCGACGAGGCGGCCGTCGTCGATCCAGTCCTGGACGTGTGCGACCTCGAGTCGCAGCCCGAGGCGCTCGACCAGGCGATCCCGAAAGTCGATCACCTCGCGATAGTTGTGCCCGGTGTCGACGTGCAGCAGCGGGAACGGCACCGGCGCCGGTGCGAACGCCTTGACCGCGAGGTGCACCAGCAGCGTGGAGTCCTTACCGCCGGAGAACAGGATCACCGGCCGGTCGAACTCCCCGGCGACCTCGCGGAAGATGTGGATGGACTCCGATTCCAGCGCATCCAGCGCATCCCACGGCCTCGCCGCCAGCGAACCTGCGGTCATCGGAATGGCCCATTCCTGGCCGCGGTCATCCGTGGAGTCCGCACTCGGTCTTGGCCCGGCCGGCCCAGCGCCCGGAGCGGGGGTCGGCGCCGGGCGTGGGCTTGACCGTGCACGGCGCACAGCCGATCGACGGATAACCCGCGCTGAGCAGCGGGTTCACCAGGATCCGGTGGGCGTCGATGTAGGCGTCCATGTCCTCGTCGCTCCACGCAGCGATCGGGTTGATCTTGACGAGGCCGAACTTGTCGTCCCAGGTGACCAGCGGTGTGCTCGCCCGGGTCGGCGCCTCGACGCGGCGGACCCCGGTGACCCAGGCGTCGTAGCCGGCCAGCGTCCGTTGCAGCGGGACCACCTTGCGCAGAGCACAGCAGCGGTCGGGCTCGCGGGCGAAGAGATCCTTGCCGAGCAGCGAATCCTGCTCAGCGACGCTGTGCTCGGGCTCTGCGGTGATGATCCGCACGTCGTAGGTGGCGGCGACGGCATCGCGGGTGCCGATGGTCTCGGCGAAATGGTAACCGGTCTGGAGGAACAGCACATCGACTCCTGGGTGCGCACGAGCCGCAAGATCGACCAGCACGGCGTCCTGCATGTTGGACGCGACGATGAAGCGGTCGCCGAACGTCTCGACGGTCCACCTCAGCACCTGCTCGGCGCAGGCCTGCGGGCCGAGCTCCGCCGCTCCCTGCTCGGCGATCTGCTGGAGGTCCTCGACCTGCTGTAGGTCTTCGACGGTGGTGGTGCTCACGAGGGGACTCCGATTCCGATCATCGTCAACGAGAACGTCCGCAGGCACCCAGCGCAGTACCAGGCGCCGGGGGGCACCCGGTCGGTCTGCTCAGCCGGTCGCAGGTCCTCCTCGCCGCAGTACGGGCAGTAGAACGGCACCGCTCTCGTGTTCATGGCTCGATCCTGACCAGCAGATCGGCAGTGCTCATGGCTTGATCCTGACCAGCAGATCTCGCTCGCTCACTTGAGGTCGGCCTCCTCGGCCCGCAGCACCCACTGCGCGAACCGCTCGCCGGGTTCGCGCTGGTCGACGAACCGCCGGATGATCCGGTCGACGTAGTCGCCGAGCTCGGCGCTGGTGACCTTGAGCCCGCGCAGCTTGCGTCCGAAGCCGGCGTCGAGCCCGAGCCCGCCGCCGAGGTGCACCTGGAAGCCCTCGACCTGGTTGCCGTCGGCGTCGGTGACGATCTGGCCCTTGAGCCCGATATCGGCCACCTGGGTGCGGGCGCAGGAGTTCGGGCAGCCGTTCAAATGGATCGAGATCGGGGTGTCGAGGGTGTCCTGCACCTCGGCGAGACGCTTCTCCAGCTCCTCGACCAGGCGGATCGCCCGCTCCTTGGTCTCGACGATCGCGAGCTTGCAGAACTCGATGCCGGTGCAGGCCATCGTCGCCCGCCGCCACGGTGAGGGATCGGCTGGCAAACCGAGCGTGGCGAGTTCCGAGGTGAGCGGCCCGACCTGCTCGTCGGCGACGTCCAGCACGACGATCTTCTGCTGCGCGGTGAGCCGCACCCGCCCCGACCCGGCTGCCTCGACGGCCTTGGCCAGTGAGATCAGCGTGGTGCCCGACACCCGGCCCGACGACGGCGCGACCCCGATGTAGTTGCGGCCGTCGGTCTGCTTGTGCACCCCGATGTGATCGATGGGGCGATCGGGGGTGGCGGGCGCGGGCCCGTCGACGAGCTTGCGGCCCAGGTACTCCGATTCGAGAACGTCCCGGAACTTCTCAGCACCCCAGTCCGCCACCAGGAACTTGATCCGGGCGCGGTGACGCAGCCGGCGGTAGCCGTAGTCGCGGAACACCGACACGATCCCGCACCACACGTCGGGGATCTCGTCGAGCGCCACCCACGCACCGAGCCGCTGCGCGATCTTCGGGTTGGTCGAGAGGCCCCCGCCGACCCAGACGTCGAAGCCCGGGCCGTGCTCGGGGTGCAGCACCCCGACGAACGAGACGTCGTTGATCTCGTGTGCGACGTCCTGCTGCCAGGAGATCGCCGTCTTGAACTTGCGCGGCAGGTTGGAGAACTCGGGATTGCCGACGTAGCGGCGCACGATCTCGGCGATCGCGGGCTCCGGGTCGAGCACCTCGTCGGCGGAGATCCCGGCCACCGGGGACCCGAGGATCACCCGGGGGGTGTCGCCGCAGGCCTCGGTAGTGATCATGCCGAGGCCCTCGAGCCGCGCCCAGATTGCGGGCATGTCCTCGATGCGGATCCAGTGGTACTGGATATTCTGCCGGTCGGTGACGTCGGCGGTGTCGCGAGCGTAGCGCTGGGAGATCTCACCCAGCGCGAGCAGCTGCTCGGTGGTCAGCGCCCCGCCGTCGAGGCGGACGCGCAACATGAAGTACCTGTCGTCGAGCTCCTCGGGCTCCAGGGCCGCGGTGCGGCCGCCGTCGATCCCGGGCTTGCGCTGGGTGTAGAGGCCCCACCAGCGCATCCGGCCGCGCAGGTCGGCGGGATCGATCGAGTCGAAACCGCGCTGGGAGTAGATGTTCTCGATCCGCGCGCGGACGTTAAGCCCGTCGTCGTCGCGCTTGGTGCGCTCGTTGGGGTTGAGCGGCTCGCGGTGGCCGAGCTTCCACTGGCCCTCGCCGCGCTTGCGCTTGACCGATGTGGTGGGGGGCATTGCGGGCCTCCAGGTCGCCGCCGCGCGCCACTGACCCCGGAGAGGACGACGCCCGACGCCGTGGTGGGAGAGAGAGTGGCGCGGGACTTAACGGCTGCCGCGACAGAGAGCGCTACTGACCCGTTGCAGATCCACGTGGCGGCGGGCCACGAGTCGCAAGGTCAGCACTGCCATCCCGCTAGCGTGCCACCTGTCCCACCAGGTTGCCAGCGGTATTCCCATGCTGGGAGCCGGGTCACACTGCCGGTTACCCCCATCACCGGTACCCCAGCAGCAACTGGATGTCTGCTGGCCCGCGCGGCGCGGACGCCAGCGCCCGGCGAGGGCCCGAAGGCGCCCGCGCAGGTCGGTCGTGCGCAGGTCATTGCTTGCGTGCCTGCCAGATGCACTCGAACGGCCACTGCTCGGCCCACGCGCGGCGGCGCTCGTCGAGATAGCCGGGGATCGCTCGGGATCTCCCAGCGGCTCAGGTCGCAGCCTTCGTGCGGGTACTCGTCGCCCACCTCGGCGGCGCGGCTGTGACACCGCAGGACGTCCGGTTCGACGTGATCGTCTGGGAGATCCGGTTCCCGCGGGTGCTGCTCGCCGTGCTCGTCGGGGCCGGCCTGGCGATTGTGGGGACCGTGCTGTCGGTCGGGTTGGCCACTACGAGCAGTCACCCGATGACCACACCGTCGTTGTGGTGCCTGCACAGCCATCCCGACGCCTGTGCGGACCACACAACGCCGGTGTCGTCGGACGAGCAGCTGTCACGATCACCGGCTGTCATGATCACCGAAAGCGAGAGCATGAGTAGCGAAGTGCCCGGTCGGCGTAGCGACCAAGGGCTCGTGGCAGACTGGGTCCCCATGTCCACCCGGCCGCCCTTCGGCGTTTACGTGCATGTACCGTTCTGCGCGGCCCGGTGTGGCTACTGCGACTTCACCACGTTCACCCCGTCCGAGCTCGCCGGTTCCGGCGCATCCCCGGACGGCTGGCTGGACGCGGTGCGCCGGGAGCTGGATCTCGCGCGCCGCGCCGTCGGGCCGCGCCGCGTCGACACCGTGTTCGTCGGCGGCGGCACGCCGTCGCTGCTCGGGGCGGGGCGGCTGGGAGAGGTGCTCGCGGCAATCCGGTCGACGTTCGGGCTCGTCGCCGGCGCCGAGGTGAGCACCGAGGCCAATCCGGAGTCAACGTCGCCGGAGTTCTTCGCGGGCATCGTCGAGGCCGGGTTCACCCGGGTGTCGCTCGGGATGCAGTCCGCCGCCGCGCACGTGCTGCGGGTGCTGGACCGCCGGCACACCCCCGGGCGCGCCGTGGCCGCTGCCCGGGAGGCCCGCGGCGCCGGGTTCGCACACGTCAACCTGGATCTGATCTACGCCACCCCGGGAGAGACCGAGGCCGACCTGCGTGCCTCGCTCGACGCCGTGCTCGACGCGGGGGTCGACCACGTGTCGGCCTACGCGCTGATCGTCGAGGACGGTACGGCGATGGCCCGCAAGGTCGCTCGCGGTGAGCTCCCCGCACCGGACGACGACGTGGCCGCCGCTCGTTACGAGATGATCGACAGGGCATTGGCCGAGGCCGGTCTGCGCTGGTACGAGGTGTCGAACTGGGCCTCCTCGCCTGCGGGGGCCTGCCGGCACAACCTCGGCTACTGGCTCGACGGTGACTGGTGGGGCGTCGGGCCGGGGGCACACTCGCACCTCGACGGGCTGCGCTGGTGGAACGTCAAGCATCCGGCCCGCTATGCCGTTCTGCTCGGTGCCGGCGAGTCACCGGAGGCGGGGCGGGAGGAGCTGACCGCCGACGAGCGCTACACCGAGCGGATCATGCTGCGGCTGCGGTTGGCGTCCGGGCTGCCGCTGGAGATGCTCGACCTCGCCGGCCGGGCTGCCATCACCCGGGCCGCGGCCGACGGGCTGCTGTCGATTCCGGACCTGGCTGACGGTCGGGCCGTGTTCACTCCTCGTGGTCGTCTGCTGGCCGACGGCGTCATCCGCACCCTCCTCGCCGGAGTCCCCACATGAGGCCGCAAGTCAGGAGGTCCATGATTCGGGTGAGCGGGGGGCGGGGGACACGCCGATGAGCCCGCGGCGGTTGCTGCTCGTCGGGGTGGTGGCGGTACTCGTGCTTGCCGCGGGTGTTGTCGTGGGCGTTCGGGTGTTTGGTGGCGGCGCGCCCGGCGTCAACCCGCTCGCCCGGCCGGCGCAGGATCGGCCCGGCCCGGTGTTGCTCGTTCCGGGCTACGGCGGCAACCGGGATGGCCTGCTCGTGCTCGCCGAACGAATCGAGGCCACCGGCCGGGACGCCGAGGTGCTGACCCTGGTCGGTGACGGGACCGGAGACCTGTCCGCGCAGGTCAAACTGCTCGACGAGGCCGTGTCCCGTGAGCTGGCGGCCGGCGCGCCGTCGGTGGACGTGATCGGCTACTCGGCCGGTGGGGTGGTCGCGGGGCTCTGGGTTGCGCGGGAGGACGGCGCGGCGAAGGCCCGCCGCGTCGTCACTCTCGGTGCGCCGCTGGACGGCACCACCCTGGCCGGGGCCGCGGCGGTCACGGCCCCGGACGCCTGCCCTGCCGCATGCCGCCAGCTCGCCCCCGGCAGCGCCGAGCTCGCCGAGCTGGACCGCGCCCGCGTCGGCTCCGCGTTGCCGTGGCTCTCCGTGTGGACCGTCGACGACGAGACCGTCGTGCCGCCCGAGACGGCGCGGCTGGACGGCGCGGTGAACGTGGCGATCCAGTCGGTCTGTGCGGGTGCGCGGGTCGGGCACTCCGCGCTGCCCACCGACCCCGTCGTCACCGGGCTGGTGCTGCGGGCGGTCTCCGCCGAGCCGATCTCGGGCCCGGGTGACTGTGCGACGCTCCGGGCCGCCGGGGCGGGCTGAGCGCAGGTCGCCGCGGTCTCCGCACCGAGTCGGTGATCATGCTCGGCTGCCCTGCGCCGTCGCGAGCACGCAGTACCGGTTCATGCTGGAGAAGCAGTCACCCTCGCCCGTCCAGGCCCGCAGGTCGGCGAGCCAGGCGTCGGCGGCCGCGACGGTCAGGCCCTGCCGGCCGCCGACGAACGCGGCGATCAGGGGTCATCGTGTTCGCGCTGAAGGTGTCCTCGTGCAGGTCGGTGGTGACCAGCGGGATCACCCGCTGGCCGGTGAACTTGAGCATGGACATGCCGGGGAGGGTAGCGCTCAGCTGGTGACGTCCTTGGTCGCGAAGTTTGCCCACGCCGCCCCGAACGCGACGAGCACGTACCCGGCCTGCACGGCCGCCCCATCGCGGATGTCGGTCCACAGGACGGGGTCGCGGTAGAGGTCGATCCAGGCCAGCCAGTGCGCGGTGGGGAGGAACTCCTCGATCGCCGCGGCGGCGTCCAGCGGTTGCAGGGCCGCGCTGGTGACGACGGCGGCGAGCACGCCGAGCGCGGCGGCCAGCGGGGAGTCGGTGAGCGTGGAGAAGAACAGCCCGACCGCGCCCAGTGCCAGCATGCAGAGCGCGAGATAGCCCACCGTCGCGGCGGTGCGCCCGGCCAGCTCCAGCGGGCTGAGCACCGCTCCCGACAGGGACGTGATACCCCCGGCGCCGCCCAGCGCGGCGTCCGGGCCGAAGCCGAACGCGGCCACCCCCACGACGTAGCTGGTGACAGTCACCAGCAGTACCGCGAGCAGCACGAACGCGGCCACCGACACCAGCTTCGCGACCAGCAGATGCAGCCGACCGACCGGGCGGGCCAGCAGGTAACGCAACATGCCGGTGCTCGCCTCCCCGGCCACCGCGTCGCCGGCCACGACCGCCACCGTGATCGGCAGGAACACCGGCAACACCAGGGCCAGCGCGGCCGCCGGGAAGAGCTGCCCGTTGCTCACCACCGCGGAGAGGAACGCGCCGCCGCGCCCGGGCGGTGGGGCCAGCCCGGTGCTCGCCAGCATGACCGCGACCAGCGCCGGTAGCGCACACAACAGGGTCCAGCACAGCCACACCCGGCGGCGGCGCAGCAGGAGTGCCAGCTCGACCGCGATCACCGCGGGCCGCCCGGTGCCGGCCGGTCCCGGTGCCGCGGCGTGCTGTCCACCCGGTCGGTCCCGCTGCCGGTCAGCTCCAGCATCACCTGCTCCAGGGTTCGTTGTTGCGGCGCCAGCTCGGTCACCCGGATCCCGGCACCGACCAGCCGGGCGTTGAGCGCGGCCGGGTCGTCATGGCGCACCAGCAGGGCGTCGCCCCACCGATGCAGCCCCCGGCCGTCGAGCAGCCCGATCACTGCGGCCGAGTCGGGCGTGCGCACCAGCACCCAACCGGTCGGGGCCCGCAGCGCGGCGAGGTCCTGGTCGAGCACCAACCGCCCGGCGTCCATCACCCCGACCCGCGTGCACAGCGCCTCCACCTCGGTGAGCAGGTGGCTGGACAGCACCACGGTGGTGCCGGCCGCGTTCAGCTCCACCAGCAATGACCGGATCTCGCCGATACCGCGCGGATCCAGTCCGTTCGTCGGCTCGTCGAGAAGGAGCAGCTCCGGGCCGCGCAGCAGGGCCACGGCGATCCCGAGCCGTTGCCGCATGCCCAGCGAGTAGGCCCGCACCGGGCGTCGGTCCACTCCGGCCAGGCCCACCCGCTCCAGCGCCTCGTCGACGCGGGCCCGGCGGCCACGGCGACGCCCGCCCCGGCCGGCGGCGTCGAGCAGCGCGAGGTTGGCCCGCCCCGAGAGATGCGGCCATGCGGCAGGCCCCTCCACCAACGCCCCGACCCGGGGCAGCACCTGCGCGGCGTGCCGCGGCATCGACCGGCCCAGCAGCTGCACCGCCCCCGCCGTGGGGTAGACGAGCCCGAGCAGCATCCGGACCAGCGTTGTCTTGCCCGACCCGTTCGGTCCGAGCAGGCCGAACCGGGCCCCGGCCGGCACCCGCAGGTCCACGTCGCGCACGGCGATCACCTGGCCGTACCGCTTGGTCAGCCCGAGGGTCTCGATCACCGCGGTCACGGCCGCCGCCGCGCCTGCGCCAGGTCGGCGGCGGCCCGCTCCAGCACCTCGGGGGTCATCGTCCCGACGAGCAGTGCACCGCCGCCCCTGTTCCCGACCCGGACGACGACCGACAGCAGCGGCGTCGCCAGTCGCACCGCCCGTCCGGACGGCACCTCGACCGGGACGCCACCGGCGGCGGTCGATCCGTCGATCACCCGCTCGGCGATACCGCGGCTCACCGGGATGAGCGCGAACGCGGCCAGCCCCGCGCCGTAGAGTCCGACGCCCGCCAGATTCGCATCGGCGGCGCCGGCCGGCGGCATCCGGTCCCGGCCGGCCAGCTGCCGCGGTGGCGGCGGTGCGTCGAGTACCCGCAACGCCCCGTTGACGTCCGCGGCGCCGGCCGTGACGAACCCAGCGCCCGGGGGGACGGTCGGGACGAGCTCGGTGGGGTCGGGGGAGCGCTCGGCCACCGCACGCAGCTCGGTTGCCAGCAGCGCGACCGCGGCGGCGGGTTCGCCCCGGGCGCCGATCTCCACCCGCAGCGGGAGCCCGGTCGCCGGGTCGGCCCACACGTCGACGCGCCCGACGGTGGTCGCCGGGTCGGTCGGGACCAGCCGCAGCCCGGCCGCGATGCGCCCGGCGATCCGGCGGGCGGGCAGGGGGGTCACCGGATCGTCCGGGGCGAGCGCGAGCAGGCGTCGGGCCAGTTCCGGGGGCAACAGATCCGCAGCGCGTGGAAGCCGTGCTGGCGGCCTCGCTGATCGAGCGTCGACGACCCGGGTGAGCTGGTCGAAACCAAAGTCCCAGACGTACTCGCGGCCGTCGATGCGGTAGGTGTCGCGTTCCCCGACGGGGGTGAGCTCATCGACCCTGAACCGGTCCGGGCCGTCGACGAACGCGCGAATCCGGGTGGTGCCGGTGAACAGTGCCGTCGTGGACTCCAGTTGCGGTAGCTCCGGGAGCCCGAGGCGCCCGGAGCTCTCCGCGTAGCCCACATAGGACCGCGCGCCGGCCAGGATCCAGGCCCGCAGGGCCGCGGCGTCGGTGCTGCCCGCGGCGCCGGCCGGAAGCACATGGTCGGCGGCGCCGAGCCCGATCAGCCCGACGGTGCTGGCGGCGACCAGCAACCACCGTCGGCTGAATCGATGCATGACTGCCATGTCCTTCCACCATGCCACGGCGGATGTGTGGGCGGCGTGGCACTCGATGGCGCAACGCCTGGTTCGTACCCGTGTCGCCAGCCCCGCCACAGCTCGAAGGGGTCCCCATCATCTGTCGGGTGTCGACTCCTGGGGCCAGGCGGTGGCGCCCGGAAATGACGGGGCGGTCTGGTAGACCGGCCTCATGACTCGACCCGTGACGAGAAGGCGCAGCAGTCGGGGGGAGTGGCGCCTGGCCGCGACGCTCCCGGTCGCCCGCGTCGCCGTCGACGTCGCGCTGGCCCACCTGGACCGCCCGTTCGACTACCGGGTGCCCGAGCATCTCGACGCCGCCGCGGCGCCCGGGGTACGGCTGCGGGTCCGCTTCGCGGGCCGGCTGGTCGACGGGTTCCTGCTGGAGCGGGTGGCCGAGTCCGGCCACGACGGCGCGCTGGCGTGGGTGGAGAAGGTGGTGTCGCCCGAGCCGGTGCTCACCGGGGAGGTGGCGGCGCTGTGTCGGGCGGTGGCCGACCGGTATGCGGGAGTGCTGGCCGATGTGCTGCGTCTGGCGGTTCCGCCGCGTCATGCCCGGGTGGAGGCCGAGGTGCCCGTGCCACCTCTAGAAGCCGCGATGGCTCCCGCGGTCCCCCCGAAACCTGCGGCAACGGAGCTCGTGCCGCCCCTGGAGGCCGCCGGGCCGGGCCGGGATGCTCCTCCGTTCGACGAGGGGTGGGGCCGGTATCCGCGCGGGCCGGCGCTGCTCGAGGCGCTCGCCGGGGGTCGCGCGGCGCACGCGGTGTGGCAGGCCCTGCCGGGGGAGGAGTGGGCGCAACGGTTGGCCGATGCCGCCTCGGCCACTGCTGCGGCGGGCCGGGGGGCGTTGCTCCTGGTGCCTGACCAGCGCGACGTCACCGCCTTGCACGACGTGTGTGCCGCTCGGCTGGGTGCGGGTGCGGTCCTCGCGCTCACCGCGGAACTCGGCCCGGCCGAGCGTTACCGGCGCTGGCTCGCCGTGCGTCGCGGACAGGTCCGGGTGGTCGTCGGCACCCGCTCGGCGGTGTTCGCCCCGGTCGAGCGGCTGGGTCTGCTCGCGGTGTGGGATGACGGCGACGACCTGCACGCCGAGCCGCGCGCGCCTTACCCGCACGTCCGCGACGTGCTGATGCTGCGCGCCCACACGGCCGGCGCCGCGCTGCTCGTCGGGGGGTACGCGCGCACGGCGGAGGCGCAGCTGCTCGTGGAGTCGGGGTGGGCGCGGGAGGTGGTGGCCGAGCGGGCGACGGTGCGGGCCGCGGCGCCACGGGTCACCGCGTTGGGGGAGAGCGACGAGCAGCTCGTCCGCGACCCCGACTTGCGCGCCGCGCGGCTGCCCGGCGTCGCGTTCGAGGCGGTGCGGGCGGCACTCGCGGCCGGACGCCCGGTGCTCGTGCAGGTGCCCCGCTCGGGTTACCTGCCCTGGCTCGTGTGCGCCGCGTGCCGGGAGACCGCCCGCTGCCGGCATTGTGCTGGCCCGCTCGGCCTGCCCGGTCGGGGCGGGGGCGGGGAGGTCAGTGCTCCGAGCTGTCGGTGGTGCGGCCGCGTCGAGCCCGCCTTCCGCTGTTCCGGGTGCGGGTCGCGGCGGTTGCGGGCTGGCGTGGTCGGGTCCGGGCGCACCACGGAGGAGCTGGGTCGTGCCTTTCCCGGTGTCACCGTGCGCGCCTCGGGGGGTGGGGCTCCGGTGCTCGCCGCCGTGGCGGGTCGCCCGGAGCTTGTGGTGGCCACCCCGGGTGCCGAGCCCACCGCGCCCGGGGGGTACGGAGCGGCGCTGTTGCTCGATGGCTGGGCGCTGCTCACCCGCCCGGACCTGCGGGTGGCCGAAGAAGCGTTGCGCCGGTGGTTCGGCGCCGCCGCGCTCGTGGTGCCGGCGGCCGTGGGCGGCCGGGTAGTGGTGGTCGCCGAGGCTGGGCTACCGGGGGTGCAGGCCCTGGTGCGGTGGGACCCGGTCGGGCACGCCGCCACCGAGCTGGCCGGGCGCGCGGAGGTCGGGTTCCCTCCCGCGGTGCGGATGGCCGCGGTCGAGGGCACGGCCGCGGCGGTGGCGGATGTGCTCTCGGCGCTGCCGGTGGACGTCGAGGTGCTCGGGCCCGTCGAGCTGGATGATCGGCCTGGCGATGATCCCGATGTGGTCCGGGAGCGGGCGCTGGTGCGGGTGCCGCGGGCGCAGGGGCGGGTACTGGCCGCGGCGTTGGCCGCGGCACAGGCGGTGCGCACGGCTCGCAAGGCGCCCGATCCGGTGCGGGTGCGGCTGGACCCGGTGGAGATCGGCTGAGCTGGGTGATCCTGCGAAAACCTTCGCCACGGACCGGTTCACGGGGATCGACGCGGTCAGCTTCAGCTCGTCGGTCGCTCCCCAGGGCGAGGCTGAACAGAGCGAGCCCGGTAGCTCCTCGATGGGTCCGCACGTCCATGGTGGGTCCCTTCCCGTCTCCACCCGGGCTTTCCGGGGTGCTCGGCTCGGGGTGCCCTCCGTCGCTGTGCCGAAACCGGTCGCCGCGGCTCTTCCGGAAAAAACCGCGGCAATGATCGTCCCGGCACCCGTCCACCTCATGCGCGTGTTCGGCATCGCCAGCGGCGCGGGTCAGGGCGGGAGAGGTGCACCTGGTTGTCCCAGACCCCGTTGTGGCGCAGGTGTGGCGGGGCGGGTCCGGCCGGCAGGCGCGGGTGGCCGCGCTGCTCGGTCTCAAACCCGAGCGCTGCACCACGGTGCCCCTCGACACCGAGGCAGCCAAGCGCATCGGCACGGTGATCGGCACGTCGGGACACGCCGACGTGGTGGACGTGCACGTCGCCCTCGTCGCGGTAGACCACCGTGCGCGCTGATCACCTCCGACCGGGCCGACCTCGTCGCGGTGGACCCCGGCTTGCAGGACCGCATCGTCGACGTGTGAGGGCTCGCGGCCGTCAGACCTCGAAGATCTGCTTCCAGATCGATCGGAACAGCTGTGGGTCGCGGCGGTGGAAGGTCGCCCCACAGCCGTCCGAGGTGGATACCGTTGCCATGAGGACCGACGGCCGGGTGTCGACGACGGTCGGCCGGGTCGAGATCGTCCGGGCGTGGCAGGATCGAGCATTAACGGGTGTGCCGCGCGGGGTGACACTGCGCCGGCGCCCGTCACGTCCCCGGACCCCGCCCGTAAGGAGACCCGTGTCCGTCCAGCCCATCCGGCTCTTCGGCGACCCGGTGCTGCGCACGCCCGCGACCGAGGTCACGACGTTCGACGCCGAGCTGCGCAAGCTGGTGACCGACCTTGCCGACACGATGCACGAGGAGGGCGGCGTCGGGCTGGCCGCGCCGCAGATCGGCATCGGGTTGCGGGTGTTCACCTACGAGGTCGACGGGTTCGCGGGCCACCTCGTCAACCCGACCTTCGACATCGTGGGCGAGGAGGAGCAGCTCGGCCCGGAGGGTTGCCTGTCGATCCCGGGGATGACCTGGGACTGCCGACGGTACCTGCACATCGTGGCCCGCGGGTTCGACATGCACGGCGAGCCGGTCACGATCGAGGGCAGCGAACTTCTGGCCCGGTGCGTGCAGCACGAGACCGATCATCTCGACGGCGTGCTGTTCGTCGACCGGCTCGACCCCGAGACACGCAAGCAGGCGATGGCGCAGATCCGGGACGCGCAGTGGTTCGGTAGCTCCCTCTCGCCGGGGGGCAGTGACTCCCTTTCGCCGGGGGGCAGTAGCTCCCTCTCGCCGGGGGGCGGGCGTCTGGAGCCGATCGTGAAGGTGAGCCCGCACCCGCTGTTCGGGAAGGTGCGGTGAGCGGGGTCGAGTCAGCGGGCCTGAGGTTGCTCTTCGCCGGCACGCCCGAGCCCGCCGTGCCGTCGCTGCGGGCGTTGCTCGATTCGCCCCGCCACGACGTCGTCGCGGTGCTCACCCGCCCGGACGCGCCCGCCGGTCGGGGCCGGCGGCTCACCCGCTCGGCGGTCGGCGCCGTCGCCGACGAGGTGGGCATCCCGGTCCTCACCCCGGCCCGGCCGTCGGACCCGGAGTTCCTGCGGCAGCTGGCCGAGCTGGCGCCGGACTGCTGCCCCGTCGTCGCCTACGGTGCGCTGCTGCCGAGGGCGGCACTCGACGTTCCGCCGCACGGCTGGGTCAACCTGCACTTCTCGCTGCTCCCGGCCTGGCGCGGCGCGGCGCCGGTGCAGGCCGCCCTGCGCCACGGCGACCCGATCACCGGGGCCACCACCTTCCTGCTGGAGCAGGGCCTGGACACCGGGCCGACGTTCGGCGTCGTCACTGAGGCCGTCGGGCCCACCGACACGGCGGGAGCGTTGTTGCACCGGCTCGCGGTGTCCGGGGCCGCACTGCTGAGCGCGACCATGGACGGCATTGCCGACGGCACCCTTCGCGCCGTGCCGCAGCCCGTCGACGGCGTCTCGCTCGCCCCGAAGGTCACCGTCGCCGATGCCCGGATCGACTGGACGGCGCCCGCGGTGGCGGTGGACCGGCTCGTCCGCTCGGTCACGCCGGAGCCGGGGGCGTGGACGGTGTTCCGCGGCGAGCGCCTGGGCCTGGGTCCGGTGCAGCCCGGCGTCATGGGCAGGAACGAACTGCCGGTGGGCCCGGAGCTGAAGTCCGGCGAGCTCTCCGTGGAGAAGCGCCGGGTGCTGGCCGGCACGGCGACCGGGCCGGTGGCGCTCGGCGAGGTCCGCCCGGTGGGCCGGCGCACCATGCCGGCGCCGGACTGGGCGCGCGGGATCCGCATCGAGGCCGGGGAGGTGTGCTCATGACGGTGCCCCGCCGGCCCCGACGCCCGCAGCCGCAGCGCGATCGGTCAAGCGGACCGAGGGGCGCCGGCCCGCCTCGGGGCCGCTCGGGGCCGCCGCGCCCGCCCGAGGTGGATCCGCCGCGGCTGGCCGCCCTTGAGCTGCTCACCGCGGTCCGGGTGCGCGAGGCGTATGCGAACCTCGCGCTCCCATCCATCCTGCGCCGCCACCGCCTGCACGACCGCGACGCCGCCCTCGCCACCGAGCTCGGCTACGGCGCGCTGCGTGCGCAGGGCCTGCTGGACGCGGTGATCGAGGCGTGTACCGACCGACCGCTGATCCGCGTCGAAGCGCCGTTGCTCGACGCGCTGCGGCTGGGCACCTACCAGTTGCTGCGTACCCGGATCCCGGCGCACGCCGCGGTGGACACCACCGTCGAGCTGGTGCGGGCCGACGGTGGTTCGCGGGCGGCCGGTTTCGTCAACGCGATCCTGCGCAAGGTCGGTGAGCGCGATGAGGCCGGGTGGGTGGCCGAGCTGGCGCCGTCGGCCGAGGACGACCCGGTGGGTCACGCCGCGTTCGCCCACGCGCATCCCCGATGGATCGCGCAGGCCTTCGTCGACGCCCTGCAGAGCACCGCCGAGGTGGACGCGGCCCTGGCCGCCGATGACGCGCGCCCGACGGTGCACCTGCTGGCCCGGCCCGGTGAGGTCACCGCCGAGGAGCTGGCGGCCCTCACCGGCGGGGACGCGGCGCCGTACTCGCCCTACGGGGTGCACCTGCCCCCGGGCTCGGGTGAGATCGGTGAGCTCGACGCGATCTCCGAGGGTCTGGCCGTCGTGCAGGACGAGGGCAGCCAGCTCGTCGCGATCGCCCTCGCGCGGGCCGGGCTGCACGGCCCCGACGGCGGTCGATGGCTGGACCTGTGTGCGGGGCCGGGTGGGAAGGCGGTGCTGCTCGGTGGGCTCGCGGTGCTCGAGGGTGCGGTGCTTGACGCCGTGGAGTCCAACGAGCACCGCGCTGACCTGGTCCGCCGCGCCGTCGACGGGCTGCCGGTCACCGTGCACACCGCCGACGGCCGCGCCGCACCGTTGCCCGACGGGGTGTTCGACCGGGTGCTCCTGGATGCCCCCTGCACCGGGTTGGGCGCGCTGCGTCGCCGGCCTGAGGCGCGTTGGCGGCGTCGCCCTGAGGATGTGGCGGGTCTGGCTAAGCTGCAGCGTGAGCTGCTCACGGCCGCGTTGCGGCATGTGCGGCCGGGTGGGGTGGTCGCGTATGTCACGTGCTCGCCGCACCTGAGCGAGACGGTCGGGGTGGTGGGCCGGGTGGTGCGGGGGGCCGATGTCGGGCAGGTGGATGCCAGGTCTCTGCTACCCGGGGTACCGGATCTGGGCGACGGCCCGGCCGTGCAGCTCTGGCCGCACCGGCACGGCACCGATGCGATGTTCCTGGCACTGCTGCGGCGGACGGGCTGATCGGGTGGCTGGTGGCTCGTCCCCGCATGAGCTCGCGGGTGGGGTGGTCAGGCGACGTGGATGGCGCGCAGCTGGTCCTGGAGTAACCGGACGGCGGCGGGTCGGCGGCCGGGTGGCAGCGCGGCGAGGTCGGTCTCCAGCCGGTGGAGGATCAGTGCGCAGCGGCGGGAACGCACCGTGGGTAGCTGGCGCAGCGCGATCAGCCCGGCGGGTACCGCTCGGTCCAGGTCGTCGGCCGCGACGTGCGCCCGGGACAGCAACGCCGTGTGGAACAGCGTGTTCCGGGGCCTGCCGGCGCCGTCGGCGGCGGTACGGCCGAGTGCCGCGTCCGCGCTGTCCAGCAGGCCGTGGCAGTCGCGGGAGGTGACTTCGGCGAGGGTGAGGGCGCCCTGGGCGAGACAGTCCTCCAGGTTGCCCGGCCAGAACCAGGCGAGGTACGGGGGCAGGTTGTCCAGTGCGCCCGGGGTGTCGAGCAGCGCGCGGGCCTCGTCGGCGGCGGCGTGGAAGCCGCGGGCGTTCCCGACCGCCGCCTGGGCCTGCGCGAACGCGCTCGCCGCCTGCGCGCGCACCACGGCCGGGGTGGGCCGGGCGGCTTCGTGCGCGGCGTTGGCCAGCTCCACCGCGTCCCGGGCGGCGCGGGCCTGGCCGATCCCGTCGTTCAGCCGACCGCGGTGTACCGCCGTC
>Ga0136617_10002090_pt1 | contig 17866 bp, 16 predicted proteins | sample AntDrymUQ3222106_2_FD_129672 | JGI IMG/M metagenome (GOLD analysis project Ga0136617, IMG submission 129672) | Polar desert sand microbial communities from Dry Valleys, Antarctica - metaG UQ322 (21.06) | ecosystem: Environmental > Terrestrial > Soil > Desert | place: Antarctica: Dry Valley... | reverse complement strand
TCGTTAGTTGTGCTCCTCGCCAGAAGCGAGCTCGACGCCATTCGGCGACCCGCGGGCGGGCTGCCGTCGAACCTGAGGTCGTCGGGAGCTTGTTTGAAGGATTCGTGGCAGTCCGGTTGCGGGACCGGTCACGGGCCGTCCCCTCCCAAGTTTTGCGCCCTGCGGGCGCTTGGGGTCGGCGAACGGCCCGCCACCCGGGCGGGCCACCGACACAGGGAGGGGGCCACCGCCGACGGCGGCCGTCCTCGGGCTCTAGGCCACACTGCTCGTTGTGGCAGTTGACCAGGCGGACCTGCGGCGCAGCGAGGTGCTCGGCTGCCTCCCGCCGGCGGCGCTCGACACGCTGGCCGAGCGCGCGCGGCGGCGGCGCTACGCCGCGGGTGAGACCGTGTTCGAGGAGGGTGCGCCCGGCGACGCCATGCACCTCGTGCGCTCGGGGGTGCTCGAGGTGCGCCGCGCGGAGGGCGTGGAGCGCTACGTCCTCGCGCGCCTCGGCCCGGGTCACGCGTTCGGTGAGCTCGCCGTGCTTGACCGGACGCCGCGGACGGCGACGGTCGTCGCCGTCGAGGCGAGCGAGACCGTCGAGATCGGCGCCGAGGACCTCGACGCGGTGCTCGCCGCGCATCCGGAGGCGGCCCGGCGGATGCTCGGCGTCCTGGCGCGGCTGCTGATCGACGAGAAGGAGCTCGTCATCCGCGACAACTGGATGCTCGAGCGGCGCGTGCGCGAGCGCACCCAGGACCTGCGCCACTCCCAGCTCGAGATCGTCCACCGGCTCGGGCAGGTGGCCGAGTTGCACGACCCCGAGACGGGGCGCCACATCACGCGCATGAGCCGCGTCTGCGCCCATCTCGGCAAGGTCATCGGCCTGCCGCCGGCCGAGTGCGAGACCCTGCTGCACGCCGCGCCGATGCACGACATCGGCAAGGTCGGGGTGCCCGACTCGATCCTCCACAAGCCGGGGCCGCTCGACGACGAGGAGCGCGACCGGAGATCCTCGCCGGCAGCCGCTCGTCGATCGTGCGGATGGCCGAGGAGATCGCGCTCACGCACCACGAGCACTGGGACGGCTCGGGCTACCCGCGCGGGTTGCGCGGGACCGAGATCCCGCTCGTGGGCCGCATCTGGCGGGCGCCCTGGTGTCGCATAGCGGTGTGATGGGTCCGTCCGCGGTTGGCGCTTAGCTTGTCGGGTGAGTGGAGGCGCCGGGCGGGCATCGGGGGCAGGGGCGCGGCATGTCATGCCGACGTGTCCGCGCGGGCATGACGGCTCGCGCGTGGTCTCGACGGGCGACTGTGAGCATTGCGAACGTTCGGGTGCACACGCACGAGGGCCCGCAGACGCCGCGCGAGTCGTTATTCAGCGCCCGCGATGTGGCTGTCGGCTTGGTTGAGGTCGGGCGCGGCGCGAGTTACCGGGCGGCCTCGGCGACGGTCCGCTTGCGGGCGGGCCGTATGCCGCTGGGTCGGGACGGCGAGCAGCGTTATACCCGCCACGGCCAGCTCGCGGCCGACTTCGTCGAGGTCTTCGCCCCGGTCGTCTTTGAGCCCAACCGGCGCTGGGAGTGGCCTGCCGACACGCTCGTGCTCGACTCGTCGCCGTTCCGGGTTCGCGATTACCTGCCCGACGGACGTCCGCGGGCGGGCGGCAAGGTCGCCTTCAACGTCTTCGGCGCGCTGGGCTACGACGAGCGCGGACGCGGCCTGCTGTGGCGGCTGCAGGCGTTCGCGACGGCGGCGGGTGACGACTGGGAGGCGTTCCTGTGCGCGCTTGACGGCTCGCCCCGCCGCGTTGTCTGCGACGCCCACGACGGGATCCGTGTCGCCGTCGAGCACGCCTTCCCGGACGCCGAGATCTCGCTCTGCGAGTGGCACCTGCGCGAGAAGCTGCGGCTGCGGCTGGTTCGCGCCGGCGCGAACACGAACGCCGATCGCGTCTGGCGACGCCACGAGGCCGCGCCCCACAGCCTCCACGGCTGGGAGCAGTTCTGCGCCGCCGCGTGGCGGCATCGGCCCATGCTTGACGAGGTCCGCCGCTGGGTTGAGCGCTGGGACGAGCGGGTTCGTGCGCAGCTCGCTCGGCGCCCCGGCGCGTGGCAGCGCGAGCACGGCCGCGTCGTCACCAACGCCGGCCTGGAGCGCAAGCTCGCCCACGTCGCGGAGTGGCTGGAGCCGCGACGCAACGCGCTGCGCAACCGCGAGCGGCTCAACCGGCTGCTGATGCTCATGCAACTGCAGCTCAACGACGAGGCCAACGAGACGCGCTACGCCGGAGACGTCCGCGACTGGCTCGAAGCCAACGGCGGCCGGGCCGCCGAGCGTCGCCTCCTCACCGACCCGTCCGGCCTCCCTTCCCTGCTCGCGGCTTGAGCGGTCCCGAGTCGCCCTCGCCGTCACACCGCTATGCGACACCAGGGCGGGCGCTAGCCAAGACGCCCGCTCGGCTACCGGAGGAGGAGCGCCAGTCACGTGCGGGAATTGTCCTTCCCGGACATATGGTCCCGGCGGGATCCAGGCTCATGGCGAGGGTGCGACGTCGGGTCCCGCTTACAGCCACGACGTTGTTGTTGATGAAGCTGAACTGGTCGAGCTTGTCGATTGTGGCCGGACCGGCGCCGTGGAGGGTGATCGTGTCGGCGGCGGGTTCAGCGGCGGCGCCGGCCTGGGCGCGCAAGGTTGAACGTTCTCGTTGATGAGTTCACGCCGCGCCGCGGAGCATCTCGTCGCGGAAGAACACGAGGTGTCGCCTCCATACGGCGGCGGCTTCTGGGGCGTTGCCTGCTTCGATGGCGTGTACGACTTGGCGCATCTCTTCGATGTGGCCCTCGCGGGCTTTGAGAGCGCCGACGGCGCGTTGGTGCAGCTGCTTCCAGAGGGGGGTTTGCATGTGGGCGAGCGCATCTTCGAGCGTTCGTTGGAGCACGGGGTTGCGCGCGGCCCGGGCGATTGCGCGGTGGAGCGGCAGGTCGCTTTCCCAGGCTTGCGTGGCTGCGAACTCGGACTCGAGCTTGGCGAGCGCCTCGCGGAGATGGGCGATGTCGTCGGGGTAGCGCTTTTCCGCGGCGAGGGCGGCCAGGTGCGGCTCGATCACGAGGCGGGCCTCGAAGATCTGGGGCGGCAGGACGTCGACCCCCCAGCTGGCGACTTGAGAGGAGGTGGCGATGACGAGCGTCCCTTTGCCCTTGTAGGACTGGACGATGCCGGCGAGTTCGAGCGCGGCCAGCGCCTCGCGGATGGTGGGGCGGCTGACGCCGAAGCGGTGTGCGAGCTCTCGCTCGGCCGGTAGGCGATCGTCGGGGCGCAGGCGTTGCTCGCGCACTGCGAGGACGATCTGGTCGGCGACCTGGCCGGCGGCGCTGCGTACGACGATCGCGCTGACCGCGCCGAGCGGATCCACGCGCGCGTCGGTGTCTGGCTCGTCCTCCGGTTCGATCATGCCGAGGGTCGTTCCGGGGTTGCCGGGCCGGCGCCGGCACTGCGACCGAGCATCTCGTCGCGGAAGCCGATCAGATGCTGCCGCCAGACCTCCGCCGCGCCCGCTGCGTCGCCGTGCTCGATGGCTTCGAAGACTCGGCGGTTCTCGGCGACATGGCCCTTCCGTGCGCCGGGAGCGAGTAGCGCACGCCGGCTGAGGTCCGTCCACAGCGGGCTGTGCATGCGCACGAGGGCATCCGCGAGCGCGCGCTCGAGGATCGGGTTGCGTGCTGCTCGGGCGATTGCGCGGTGCACGGGAAGGTCGTCTCCGTAGGTGTTGGTGAGCGCGAACTCGGACTCGAGCTCGCTCACCACCTGTCGGAGTTGGTCGATGTCTGCCGGGTGGCGTTTCTCGGCGGCGAAGGCTGCAAGCGCGGGCTCGATCGCGAGCCGCGCCTCGAAGATCTGCGGTGGGAGCACCTCGACGCCCCAGGTCGACACGTGTGACGCCGTAGCGGCCACCACGGTTCCCCGGCCCTTGTGGGACCTGACGATCCCGGCCAGCTCGAGGGCCGCGAGCGCTTCTCGGATGGTCGGGCGGCTGACGGCGAAGCGCTCGGCGAGCTCGCGTTCGGGGGGCAGGCGGTCACCGGCGGCAAGCCGCTGCTCGCGCACGGCAAGCACGAGCTGGTCGGCGACCTGGGCGGCTGCCCGACGGGTGACGACCGGGGTCACCGGCCCAAGTGGATCGAGGCGAGGTTGGGACAAGTTGGGCACGTTCGTCTACGCGGGAGCTTCGACGATACCTGTTTGACAAGCGATCATGGGAGCGCTACGGTAACCAGGTGGTCAGGCAGCCTAGCCAAACCGTAACCGAAGCGCTCAGTAATCGAGCGGCCGTCACCTCGGTCGATTACCGGTGCTTGTCGCAGGAGGACGTCGTCGAAGCGGGCGGTCTCGACATGGACGCCTGCCTTGAAGTGATCGCGCAGACACTCACGCTTCACCATCTAGGGGACACCCTGTCCCCGCCCAAGGCCGTCGTGCATTGGGGGCCCGAGATCGACGCGGACGAGAAGCTCGGGCGGATCATGGCCATGCCGGCCTACGTCGGGGGTGCGACGAGGATGGCGGGTCTGAAGTGGATCCCCAGCGTGCCCGAGAACCCGTCGCGAGGACTGCCGCGCGGGATCGGTGTGATCCTGCTGTCCGATCCCGAAACGGGGCTCCCGGTCGCGTTCATGGACGGGACCGTGGTCTCGGCAATGCGGACTGGCGCCGTCTCAGGAGTCGCGGCCCGCGAGCTCGCGCGTCCAGGCGCTCGGCGGCTCGGCCTGCTCGGCGCCGGCGTCCAGGCGCGCACGCAGTTAATGGCACTCGAGCGGACGCTGCCAGCACTCGAGGAGATCCGCGTCTTCGACATCGATGCGGCGAAGGCCGCACGACTGGCGTCCGAGCGCGGCGGCGGCGCGACGCGCCTGGTTGTCGCCACCCCCGAGGAGGCGGTGCGGGGAGCCGACGTCGTCGTGCCGGCGACCATGGCGCCGGAGCCCTTCATCCCGGCTGATTGGATCGAGGCGGGAGCGCTCGTGCTCTCGGTCTCCTCGCTCGACGTCAGGACCGACGTGATCCAAGCGGCCGATCTCGTCGTCGCCGACGACGTGGCGCATGAGACCGCGCATCGCTCGCGGCTGCTCGCGCGCGCCGAAGCCGCCGGTGTCCTGGACCGCGACACGGTCGTCCCGCTTGGAGCCATCGTCGCCGGCGAGCATCCAGGCCGCACGGCCGCGGAGCAGATCGTCGTCGTCTCACCGGTTGGGCTGGGCATCGAGGACCTGGCGTGGGCGACATACGTCTTCCGCCGCGCCGAGCAGCTCGACGTCGGACGGAAACAGCGACTTTGGGACGAACCCGTATGGCGCTGACCGACAGAGCCGCCCACGGCTCCACAACGGAAGACGTTTCGCGAGTCGAACGGGACGGCCTGGGCGAGCGATCGCTGCCCGCCGAAGCCCTCTACGGCATTCACACCATCCGAGCCTGCGCGAACTTCGCCGCGGGCGGCGACACGCTCACCAGTCAGCCAGAGCTCCTGATTGCGCTGGCCCGCGTGAAGGCCGCCGCGGCACTCGCGAACGTCGATGTGGGGCAGTTGGCGCCGACCGTAGGCGAGGCGATCGTCCGCGCCGCGCGCGAGGTCGCGGCGGGGCGGTTGCACGAGCACTTCCCGCTCGAGATCGTCCAGGGCGGCGGCGGAACCTCGACGAACATGAACATGAACGAGGTGCTCGCCAACCGAGCCGGTGAGCTGCTCGGCGCCGAGTACGGCACCTACGTCGTGCATCCCAACGATCATGTCAACTGCTGCCAGTCGACAAACGACGTGCTCCCGACGGCGCTGGCCCTCGCCACCTACGCCGTCGCGTCGCGGACGCTCGCGTCGCTGAGTCATCTCCAAAGCCGCCTGCTCGCCCAGGCAGACGTGCATGCGGGTCTGGACCACCTCGCCCGCACCTGCCTGCGAGACGCCGTGCCGATCCCCGTCGCGGACGTGCACCGCTCACAGGCGCACGCGCTTGGGCGCGCCGTCGGCGACCTCGAGCATACGGCGGGCCGGCTGCTCGAGATCCCACTGGGCTTCACAGCGGTGGGGACGGGACTGGGGGCGGCCGACGGCTACCGCGAGCTAGCCCTGGGCTACCTCTCGACCGAGACCGGACTCGAGCTGCGGCCGGCGACGAATCCCTGCGACGGTCTGGCCTCGCTTGAGCCGTTCGCGGCCATCGCCGACGCGATGGCCGGTGCCGGTCGGGTGATGGCCCGGATCGCGGCGGACCTACGGCTGCTGTCGTCGGGACCGGTCGGCGGGATCGGCGAGGTCCATCTTCCGATCGTCCAGGCGGGTTCCTCGCTCATGCCCGGGAAGGTGAACCCGGTGTTGCCGGAGCTCGTGATGCAAACGTCGTATCAGCTGACGGGAGCAGCACACACGGTTCAGCTCGCCGCGGGCGCGGGAGAGCTGGAGGTCTCACCGATGGGGCCCGTCGTCACGGCGGAGCTGCTGACGGGCCTGGAGCGGCTCGGCCGCGTCGCCACGCTTTTCGCCGAACGTTGCATCGACGGTCTGGAGTGGTGCCGTGACAGGGTCGAGGCGAACCTTCACGGCTCGCTGCAGGACGCGGTCGAATCGGCAGCGAGGGACGGCTACGAGCACGCGGCCCCGTCGTTGCCTAGGCCGAAGTGCACTCCGGACGGATCATGAGGGCGCCCACCATTCGCCCGGTGAGCGTCGAATCGACTTCACGCTGCCCATCCCTGAAGCATCCACGACGGCTCGGAGGAGAGTGACCTCGTCATGAGGGAGTCAACCATTGACACCAAGAGGACCCTGCGGGGGCTGCTCGTCGCGCTGTCGGCCGTGGCGGCGCTGGCCGTCGCGGCGTGCGGTGAGGACGACAAGTCGGCGGCCGGCGCCAAGCCGGCGGGGACGCCGACGGCGGGTCTGGAGGATCAGGCGATCGCGAAGCTGGTGCCCGAGGAGATCAAGCGGCGCGGCGAGCTGATCATCGCCACCAACGCGCCGTACGCGCCGCTTGAGTACTTCGACGAGGACAACAAGACGCTGATCGGCTTCGACATCGACATCGGCTATGCGGTCGGCAAGGTCCTCGGCCTGAAGACCACGTTCAAGAACACGTCGTTCGACTCGATCATCCCCGGGCTCAAGGCCGGGCGCTATGACATCGGCATCGCCGGGTTCAGCGCGGAGCGTGAGCGGCTCGCGGTGGTCGACTTCGTCTCGTACTACCTGACCGGCGGCGGGTTCCTGGTCAAGAAGGGCAGTGGCATCGAGGTCAACGACTTCAAGGAAAAGATGTGCGGCCTGCGCGTCGCTGTTCAGAAGGGCGTCAGCCAGGTCGAGCGGATCAAGAAGGCCGACGAGTACTGCAGGTCGCGCGGCAAGGAGCCGGTCGAGAAGCTTGAGATCCCCGATCAGAATGTCGTCGTGCTCACGCTCACCAGCGACCGCGCCGACGTCGTGGTCGCCGACAAGCCGCAGGTCGAGTACGCGTCAAAGCAGTCGGACGGCAAGCTGTGCGTGACCGGCGCCTACCGGACGGCGCACAGCATCACCGGCATTGCGGTGCCCAAGCGCCTCTCGGAGTTCGACCCGGCCCTGCAGAAGGCGGTCAACAAGCTGATCGAGTCCGGTGAGTACCAGAGGATCGCCAAGAAGTGGGGCGTCGGCGTGAAGGGCGCGGTCGGAGAGGTCGCAAAGGACTACGCCAAGATCGCCGAGCCGTGGGGCGTCGGGCCGGACGGCTCGGTCAAGGAATCGAAGGTCTTCACCGACGCCAAGCAGATCGACCCGAGCGAGGACATCTTCCCGCAGCCCATCAAGGAAGGGTGTGCGTAGGCCGTCATGGCCGAGCACGCCGACAATGTGACCGCAGCCCGGCGGGTGAGCGGCGGCACGCGCCGCTCACCCGAGCCGCTCGACCCAGGCGAGATTAAGTCCGTGCCGGTGCGCCATCCGGGCCGCTGGGTGGGCACGGTCGTCGTGGTCGTGCTGATCGCCGTGCTGGTGAAGTCGCTGCTGACGAATCCGAACTACGAGTGGGACGTCGTCGGGAAGTACTTCACGAACGAGTCGATCCTACGCGGAGGCCTGCTGACGCTGGAGCTCACGGCGGTCTCGATGGCCGTCGGCATCCTGCTGGGGATCATCCTCGCGGTGATGCGCGGGTCGCCGAACCCGATCCTGTCCTACGCGGCCGGCGTCTACATCTGGTTCTTCCGTGGGACGCCGCTGCTGGTGCAGCTGCTCTTCTGGTTCAACCTCAGCGCGCTCTATCCGGAGCTGACGCTGGGGATTCCGTTCGGGCCCCAGTTCGTCGACGTCGACGCGAACGCGCTGATCACGCCGCTGGTGGCCGCTTTCCTCGGCCTGGCGCTCAACGAGGGCGCCTACATGGCCGAGATCGTGCGCGCCGGGATCGTCTCGGTGCAGCCTGGCCAGCATCAGGCGGCGGCGTCGTTGGGGATGACGCGGATGCAGACGATGCGGCGGATCGTGCTGCCGCAGGCGATGCGGGTGATCATCCCACCGACGGGCAATCAGACGATCGCGATGCTCAAGACGACCTCGCTGGTCAGCGTCCTCGCGATCGCGGAGCTGCTCTACAGCGCCCAGATCATCTACAGCCGCACGTTTCAGACGATTCCGCTGCTGCTGGTGGCGAGCATCTGGTACCTGATCGCGACCTCGCTGCTCACGATCGTCCAGACCCGGATCGAGCGCCGCTTCGCTCCGGACACCTACGAGCCGGGCGAGCCGTTCCTCGGGCGGCTGCGGGGCAATCTCGTCTGGCTGCGGCCGAGGGCAGCGCAGGACGCCACGAAAGGTGATGAGCATCGATGAGTCCTGAGCCGCTCGTCCGCGCGGAGCAGATCCACAAGCGCTACGCCCGCAACGAGGTCCTCAAGGGGGTCGACCTGACCGTCTCAGAAGGGCAGGTGCTGTGCATCGTCGGCCCGTCGGGGTCTGGCAAGAGCACGTTCCTGCGCTGCATCAACCACCTCGAGCAGATTCACCAGGGCCGCTTGTGGGTCAACGGGAGCCTGGTCGGCTACCGGCAGGTGGGCGACAAGCTCCACGAGCTGCCTGACCGCGAGGTCTGCCGCCAGCGGGCGGAGATCGGGATGGTCTTTCAGGACTTCAACCTGTTCTCGCACTTCACGGCGCTGGAGAACGTCATGGCGGGGCCGACGCTGGTCCGCAAGGAGCCGCGTGCCAAGGCGGCGGCGTACGCGCGCGAGTTGCTCGAGCGGGTCGGGCTGGCCGACAAGCTCGACAGCTATCCGCGCCGGCTCTCCGGTGGCCAGCAGCAGCGCGTCGCGATCGCGCGGGCGCTCGCGATGCGGCCGAAGCTGATGCTGTTCGACGAGCCGACGTCGGCGCTTGACCCGGAGCTGGTCGGCGAGGTGCTCGACGTCATGCGCCAGCTCGCCCGCGACGGCATGACGATGATCGTCGTGACCCATGAGATGGGCTTCGCTCGCGAGGTCGGCGACGAGCTCGTGTTCATGGACGACGGCGTGATCGTCGAGTCAGGACCGCCCAAGGAACTCCTCACCAACCCGCGCGAGGCCCGCACCCAATCGTTTCTGTCCAAAGTCCTCTAAACCGATCGCGAGCCAAGAAAAGCAGATGAGCAAAACACTCGCACACGCCGACATCGCCGTCCTCGGCCTCGGCGCCATGGGCGCCATGACCGCATGGCAAGCCGCACAACGCGGCGTCTCCGTCGTCGGGATCGAGCAGTTCGGACTGGCGCACGCCCGCGGCTCCTCACACGGCGGCTCAAGGATCTTCCGCATGATCCTCTTCGAGGGCCCGGAGTACGTGCCGGTCGGTCGCGCGTCGCACGAGCTCTGGCGCCGGCTGGAGCGCGACAGCGGCACCACGCTGCTCACGACCTCGGGCGGCCTCGTGATCGGCCCAGCCGACGGACCGCTCGTCCTGGAGGGGCTGGAGAGCGCCGAGTCCGGAGGCGTGGAGCACGAGCTGCTCGACGCCGACCAGATGCGCGCGCGCTTCCCCCAGCACGCCCTCTTCGACGATGACGTAGCGATCTACGAGCCCGGTGCCGGAGCGCTGCGGCCCGAGGCCGCGATCACCGCCGCGCTGGGGCAGGCGCAGGAGGCCGGCGCGACGATCCTCAGCGAATGCGGCGTGCGCTCGCTCGGGCTCGGCGACGCCGAAGTGGAGATCGTCACCGATCGGGGCACGGTGCTCGCGAAGAAGGTGGTGCTCGCGACGGGCGCGTGGTTCAACGACCTGGTCCCGGAGCTGCGGCTGCCGCTGCGCATCCAGCGATCGTGCCTGACGTGGTTCTCCAGCTCCGATCCGACGCTGTTCGGGCCGGAGCGCTTCCCCGTCTTCGTCCGGGAGAGCGGCCGGCTCGACGGCTGGGGCATCCCGGACATCGACGGTCGCGGCGTGAAGGTCGGCGCTGGGCCGAGCGTCGAGAAGCGCTGGCTCGATCGTCCCGAGGACAACTGGACGGCACCCACGCCAGCCGACGTAGCGCCGGCCGTGGCGTTCTGCCGCGAGGCGTTTCCGACCCTGTCACACGACATCGCGGACACCGCCGCGTGCATGAACTCCAAGACCCCAGACGGCGACTTCGTGATCGGCCAAGCCGCCGCGGCGCCTCAGCTCGTGGTGCTCGGCGGCTTCTCCGGCCACGGGTTCAAGCACGCCGCCGGGATCGGCCGGATCGCGGCCGAGCTCGCACTCGACGGCGGGACCGACATCCCGATCGAACGGTTCTCGCCCGACCGCTTCGCGGCCGTCGCATGAGTGTCGACTACGTCCAGCTCGGCCGCTCCGGCCTGCAGGTCAGCCGGCTCGCGCTGGGCACGATGAACTTCGGCCCCGTGACCGAGGAGCGCGACGCGCACGCGATCCTCGACCACGCGCTCGAGCACGGGATCAACCTGATCGACACCGCCGACGTCTACGGCGCCGACGCCAACCGCACGATCGCCTGGTCGGAGGGCAAGGGGCTGACCGAGCAGATCATCGGCCGCTGGCTGGCACAAGGCGGCGGGCGCCGCGAGCGCGTCGTGCTGGCCACGAAGGCGTACGGCGACATGGGTGAGGAGCCCAACGACAAGGGCCTGTCGGCACGTCACATCCGGCGCGCGTGCGACGCGTCGCTGCGCCGCCTGCAGTGCGATCACGTCGACGTGTTCATGCTCCACCACGTCGACCGCTCGACGCCGTGGGAGGAGATCTGGGAGGCGCTCGGGGTGCTCCACCAGCAAGGCAAGGTGCTCTACTTCGGCACCAGCAACCACGCCGCGTGGCAGATCGTCCAGGGCCAGGAGGCCGCACGGTCCCGCGGCCGTCTCGGCTTCGTCGCCGAGCAGAGCATCTACAGCCTGATGGAGCGGACGATCGAGCTCGAACTGCTACCCGCCTGCCGCGCGTACGGCATCGGCGTCATCGCCTACAGCCCACTGAACTCGGGGCTGCTCGCCGGCATCCTGCGCAAGGGCGACGCCGCCTCGCGCAGCTCCAGCAGCCGGGCGGAGACCGGACTTGCCCAGCATCGAGATCGGATCGAGCGCTTCGAGGCCTTCTGCGACGGACTCGGCGAGCATCCCGCAAGCGTGGCGCAGGCCTGGCTGCTGCACCAGCCCGGCATCACCGCGCCGATCGCCGGCGCACGCACCCCGGCGCACCTCGACGCAGCGCTCCGCGCACTCGAGATCTCCCTCGGCGCCTCCGAGCTCGAGCAGCTCGACGACATCTTCCCCGGCCCCGGCGGGCCCGCGCCCGAAGCGTACGCATGGTGAAAGGAGCACAGCCCATGAGGTTCACGCCGTTCGGCCTGGAGATGTGGCAGTCCGAGCACGAGCAGGACGTCGAGTACGAGTTGGCCGACAGCGGGGTGCAGCCGGTCACGCTGCGCGAGCTCGTGAACATGGGCCTCGAGATCGAGCAGCTGCTCGACCTGCCGCTCCGCTACCCTGAGGTCAACGGCACCCGGCGACTGCGCGAGCAGATCGCCGGCCTGCATCCCGGCGCGAGCCCCGACCAGGTGCTCGTCACGGTGGGCGCCGCCGAGGCGAACGGGCTGCTCGTGCAGGCGCTCACCCAGCCGGGCGATCGGGTCGTGGTCACGAGCCCGAACTATCCGCAGCTCGAGGGGCTTGCCCTCAACCATGGCTGCCGCGTGACGCAGCTGCGGTTGCAACCGGATCAGAAATGGCGTCCCGACCTGGAAGGGCTCGCCGCCGAGCTGCGGGGCGACCCGCCGCGGCTCATCGCTTTGTGCAATCCCAACAACCCGTGCGGCTCCGTGCTCGACGATGCGGACCGCGCCGCGCTCATCGAGCTCGCGGCCTCCTCGGAAGCCTGGCTGCTGGTCGACGAGGTCTACCTGGGCACCGAGCTTGCGGGCCAGCCGGAGACGCGCACCTTCTTCGGCGACTACGACCGGGCGATCGCCGTCGGCGGCCTGTCGAAGGCGTATGGGCTGTCCGGGCTCCGGCTCGGGTGGATCGTCGCCCCACCCGAGGTGATCGATGCCGCCTGGCGGAGGCACGAATACGCGACCATCTCCGCCGCCGCGCCGAGCATGGCGCTCGCCGAGTTCGCGCTCTCGCCGCAGGTGCGTCCACGCCTGCTCGGCCGCAACCGCGATCTCATCACCAGCGGTCACGCGACGATCGCCGACTGGGTCAGGTCGCAGGCGCCCGCGCTGTCGCTCGTCGCGCCGCGCGCCACGCCGGTGGACTTCCCGCGGGTGCACACGGGTGAGGACTCGCTCTCGCTCGGTCGCCGCCTGCGCGAGCACGCCGGGGTCCTGATCGCACCGGGCACGTTCTTCGGCTTCGACGATCACGTGCGGATCACGTGTGCGCTCGACCGCGATCTCCTCGAGGCCGCGTTGGGGCGGATCGGCGCTGTGCTCAGTCAGTCGGGCAAGTTGCCGGCATGAACCGCATCGACGATCTGCCTGCGCGCGTGCTGCGCGAGCCGGAGATCCGCGCGCTGGTCGGGCCGCGGGAGGCGCTCGCGGCCGTGCGCCAGGCATTCGCGGCGCTGGCCGACGGAGCGGCCGACCTGCCGGCCGTGCTCGACTTCGAGTTCCCCGAGCAACGTGGAGAGGCGCATGTCAAGGGCGCCTACCTCCACGGCGCGCCCCACTGGTCGGTCAAGGCCGCGACGGGCTTCTACGGCAACGCAGCGCATGGGCTGCCCGTGACCGACGGGCTGTCGCTCGTCTTCTCGGCGACTACCGGCAGGCTCCAGACGCTCCTGCTCGACAACGGATACCTGACCGAGCTGCGCACCGGCTCGGCCGGCGCCCTGGCCGCGGACCTACTCGCCAAGCCCACCATCGAGCAGGCGACGATCGTCGGCGCCGGAGGCCAGGCCCGCTACCAGCTGGAAGCGCTGCTGCTGGTGCGCCGGCCGCGGCGCGTGGTGGTCTGGAGCCGTACGGCCGACGCCGCGCGCCGCTACGCCGCCGAGATGAGCGAGCGTCACGACGTCGAGGTTGCCGCTGACGACGACCTGGCGCGAGCAGTGCGAGGCGCCGACCTGCTCGTCACCACCACGCCCGCCCGCGCGCCGCTGATCGATGCCGAATGGCTGCGTCCCGGTGCCCACATCACCGCGATGGGATCCGACATGGCCGGCAAGCAGGAGCTGGACACGGCCGTGCTCGCCCGTGCGGATCTGGTGGCCTCCGACCATCCCCCGGCGGCAGCCTTGCACGGGGAACTGCAACACGGCGTCGCCGACGGAGCGATCCGGCTCGACAGCGTCGTCGCATTGGGCGAGCTCGTCGTCGGCCGGGCACCCGGCCGGCGCGACGACCTGAGCATCACCGTCGCAGACCTCGTCGGACTCGGCATCCAAGATGCCGCCGTCGCCAACGCCGTCCAGGCGGCCGTCGCAACACGACCGGATTGAGGTCGAGCTGCCCCGGTGAGTGACGCCTCGGCACGCCTCGGCGGTCGAGTTCATCGTCGGGCGGCAAACACTCCCCACGGGATGTGAATCACGCCGCGCTGTGGCGGCCGTCGACCAGGCACTGCAGATTCCGGTGACGCGGAGGCATCGTCGGGTCGCCAGATTCGGCGAGCACGTCGCGACCCGCTACGGCTGTTCCTCAGCGGCTGCCACGCTGCCCCTGTCGCTCGGAGGCGCGGGTCCCGCGCATCCTCTGCGTGTTGTCGACGGCGGGAGGCGTATCGGCCACCGTGGGGGTTCACAGATGACAGGAGCTTGGTCGGGTAGGCGAGAGGCGCCTGGCGTCGCGCGGCGTGGCCGACTGTCGCTGGTTTCCTCCCCCCTTCGAACCGTGCATGCGGTTCTCCCGCACACGGCTCACCGACGTTCTTCACCGCCGGCATTCAGCGTCCCGTGCGCCACGGCCGGTTGGGACGCGGCTGGCCGAGGCAGGCTACGAGACCGACGAAAAGCACCTCTTCAGCCTTGACACCGTCGCGCGGCTCACTCGCGTGCTGCTGCCAACCGTCGACGACGTGCTGCGCCAAGCGGCCGAGCGTCGAGCGCGGCGACTCGGTCACGGGAGATGAAGCGCCGAGAAGAGCACGAGGAACGCAGAGGGAACGTCGGCAACAAGGTGTAGCCGGGGAGGCGACGCGCTGCGCCGGCCCGCTCGGCTCAAGTAGATGGGCAGCGAATGTCTGTTTCCGGCCGCGTGTACGGGTAGACGGCCGACAGCTATCGCGGCGGCGTCCTCGGGCGGAGCGCCTGCGGAAACGTCGCCCGAGGGAGCGTCAGATGGCGAGCGTGTTAGCGTTGGATGCGGTTGTGAAGGAATCGGCGATCCACGGGTTGCCGGCCCGGTCGAGTTGATCTGCGCGGGCTTGATGAGTTGACCCAAGCCAGTGCGGTTGCCGCCGCAGGCGACGACGGAGTTGTCGTTGGCGTCGAAGCGTTGGATGCGGTCGTTGCCGGTGTCAAAGATGAACACATCGCCCTGGCGTCGACAGCAACGCCTTCGGGCTCCCGCACCGCGCCATCGACGGTGCCGCTCGCGGCCAGCATGATCTGCATGACACCGCTCGTGGCATCGACGCGTGCGACGCGGGAGTTGCCGGTGTCAGCGACGCAGAGCGTCGAACGACGCCGAGGTCGTAGGTCTGCCAGCGCGCTGACCACGACGATCAGCACCGCCGCTCACAACGCGAGCGCCTGCAGCATCGGGATGTCGTAGCCCGGCGGCCGCTCGGGGATCTGGCCGAGCGCCCGCTTCGTCTGGCCGAAGAAGCCAGGGACGAAGAACACGAACTCGACCAGGACCATGTTCGTCACGAAGCTCGGCACCCACGTGCCCAGCAGCGACGCGACGCTCAGGTAGGCCGGCGGCGCCGCGTGGTGGCGGACGATGCACCGCTGCGACAATCCCTTCGCGGCGGCGGAGCGGACGTAGTCCGACTCGAGCACCTCGAGCATGCCGGCCTGCATCAGCCGGAGCACGACGGCGGCGAGTCGAGCGGATGGAAGAAGAACGGCAGCGGAAACGCGCCGAAAGTCGGCTCGAACAGCAGCAGGATCGCGAAGCCGAACAGGTAAACGGGCAGCGAGTAGAACAGCACGCCCGCCGTCTCGACCACGCGCGCCACGACCGACCTCGGCCGGCATGCGCAGAAGACGGCGCCGGCGATCCCAGCCGGGACGCCGAGCGCGAACCCGCCCAGCAGCAGGTGCACGTCGGCGCTCCAGCTCCGCTCCCACAGCGCGCGCACCGGCGGGCAGCCAGGGTACGAGCAGGCGCGCCCGAAGTCGAAGTGCAGGAAGGCGCGACCGAGGTCGTGCGACACGCCGCCGGCCAGCGTCTCACCGGGGTAGAAGTCCGGACGGAAGAAGCGGTAGAGGCCGAAGTCGATGGCCGCGAGCGCGAGGAGCACGACCACGGCGAAGAACGTGCGGCGGGCGAAGAAGGTGAGCAGACGCGCATTGTTGCGGTAGCGTCGCCCGCATGTGAAGGGCGATTAATCGCCCTCGCCGTCTCTGAGGCATGCACGAACGTCTTGCTGCACGCCTACCTCGGTGACCCAGAGCCGGGCCCGCTGACCGCCGAGGCCTACCACGAGAACCGCGAGCTTGTCGTCGTCATCATCGATGAGGGAAGCGGCATGGTGCCTCGCGCCGATAGCCCCGGTCTCGGCCTCGGGCTGCCCCTCATCAGCCGACTTACCGACCGAGTCGAGATCAGCGAGTGCGCACCCACCGGCACCGAAGTGCGCATGACCTTCGCCGTCAACCCCCGCAACTAGGAACACTCGCGCCGTCTCGCTCGGCGGATCCATCGTCCGACCCCCGGCGCAGCACCCTCTTAGGGTCGCCGGATGAGCGCGACGCCGGGCGATGCCTCGCCGTGACCGTAGGTGGCCGGGACACTGCTCCCTCGGCCAGCTACCCGCTATGTGCGCAACAAGCGGTCATCTCCGCCGACTCTGAGCACACGCTCCCTCAGGACGAGCAGCGGGAGCGCAGGTCCTGCCGCTCCTCGACTCGAAGCGAGAGACGGCGTCGATCCTCGTCGATGACATGTCGTCGAGGCTCACGACCGCTGCCTCCACGCTGGCGACATCAGCCACTCGAGATAACTGGGCGATTTCCTGGTAGCTGTAGCCGAGGCCTTTGAGGTAGAGCGCTTCGCGCTCGCGCGGCTCGAGTGAAAGCATGGCCTTGAGGCGTTCGGCGTGCTCAATGCGGTCGAGGCTTTCCCCAGGCGAACTGGCAGGCGTCCTCGATCACCTCATTCCCGGCCCACGCGACACGGCCCCGGACGGTGCCGCCGGAGCCGGTGGGCGTGGGCGGCGTAGAACGCGCCGACCCGCTCGTCACGGCGCTGGGTGGTAGCGGTTATGGCCTGGCCTCCTGGGTCCTCGGTGGGTCCGGGCATTCAGGGGGCAGGCTCTTTGTGCTTTACCTCACTCCACCGAAAGGTGAAAGGGAGACCAGGCGGCGCGCGCAGCGACTCAAGCGGCAGCCCGTCAGGACCGGCCGCAGGCCGCCGCGAAGCGGTGCCCTTGAGGAAACGAGCATGTCGCCTACGCTGAACCGCCCTTCCGGGGTTCTCTGCCGTCCTCAGCCGTCGCAGCCGCAGTTCGCGCGACGGCCCGCACGACGATGGGTGCCCGGCGACCGTGGGGGGCTTAAGCGACCTGCGCGGCAGCGAGCGCCTGCGGTCAGGGCGGAGAGCGCCGTGCGCGAGCTCGCCCGCGCACGGCGCTAACGGCGCACCCGGAACTCGGCCGCGACGCTCGACTGGGACGCGGTACGTGGCGCCGAGGAAGCGGAGCGCGACGTGTCCGCGCTGACCGGGCTGGACGGCCACCGGCTCGTGGCGCTCAGCGAGCTCGAGTGGGGAGAGCCTGAAAATCGGCGCCGGGCCGCCACCGCTGCGCGTCGACGAGGGCTGGCTGCTGGTCCACCACGTGTCAGCGGCGAGCTGGCGGACGGCTGGGCGCCGCAGCCGTCGTGCACTACTCGGCGGGCGCGCTGCTGCTCGACGCGGACGACGTGGCGCGCGTCCTCGCCCGCACCGCGGACCCGCTGCTGTCCCCAGGGACACCGGAGGAGCGCTCGGGCACGGTCGACAACGTCGTCTTCCCGACCGCGATCGAGGAGGTCGACGGCCGGCGCTTCGTGTTTACGAAATGGCCGACCGCCGCATCGGCGTCGCACTGCTCGAGCACGTCTGACCGTCTCCCGCCCACAACGCGCCCGCTCGAAACAGTCGGTGGCCAGATTGCCATTCGCACGGTCTCACCGGGTCGGTCGAGAAGCACCTCCAGCCAAGTGCCTGCGAGTTCGTCGAGCGCTTCCGGGGCAATGTCGCGAGGCACGGCGGCGGCTCGCGCGCGGGAGGCTTCGTCGATGCGGCTGGCGG
>Ga0136617_10002089_pt1 | contig 17867 bp, 22 predicted proteins | sample AntDrymUQ3222106_2_FD_129672 | JGI IMG/M metagenome (GOLD analysis project Ga0136617, IMG submission 129672) | Polar desert sand microbial communities from Dry Valleys, Antarctica - metaG UQ322 (21.06) | ecosystem: Environmental > Terrestrial > Soil > Desert | place: Antarctica: Dry Valley... | reverse complement strand
CCGCGCGAAGCCCGGCGGCAGGCACGAGCTGGACGTCTGCTTCGGGTGCTCGACCTCGAGCAGCCGTTCATGGCCGAAGCCCGGCTTGCCCGGGCGGGAGGCCACGCCGCTGATCAGAGACAGCGTGCTGCAGCTAAGGGGGGCTCGTGGGGGGAAACGGCACGTTTCCCCCTACGTCAAAGCGTCTGCTCCCGCCACGACCTCGAGGATCTCCTGGGTGATCTCGGCCTGGCGCGCGCGGTTCATCTCGAGCGTGAGCCGGTCGATCAGGTCGCCGGCGTTCTTCGAGGCATTGCGCATCGCGGTCATGCGGGCTCCCTGCTCGGACGCGGCAGACTCGAGCAGCGCGCGGAAGAGCTCGGTCTCGAGGTACACGGGCAGCAGGCGCTCGAGGATCTGCTCTGGCTCCGGCTCGTAGATGAAGTCGCCGCGCAAGGCGTCCTCGCGGCGGTCCTCCTCATCCGCGAGTAGGTTCTCAGCGATCGGGAGGACATCCTGCTCGGTGACGCGCTGGACGAGCGGGGAGACGAAGGCGTTGTAGACGACGACCACGCGATCGACCTCGCCCGATGTGTAGATCTCGGCCAGACGGTGCGCGATCGTCTGCGCGTCGGCGTAGCCCGGCTGATCGCTGAACCCCTCCCAGGAACCGTCGGTCTCGTAGCGGCGGAACCGCAGCGTCGAGCGCCCCTTCTTGCCGGCGACGAGCCAGCGTACGTCCTTTCCCTCCCCGCGCAGCTCCTGCTCGAGCGCGAAGGCCCGGCGCAGGATCTGCCCGTTGAAGGGGCCGGCGAGGCCGCGGTCGCCTGTGAGCGGCACGATGGCCACGGTGCCGACCTCGCGCCGCTGGAGGAGCGGCAGCCCGCGCACCGAGGACGACGCCCGCGCCGTCCCCGCCATCAGCTCGAGCATGCGGTCGGCGAAGGGCCGCATCGCCTCGATGCGGGTCTGGGCCCGCCGGAGCTTCGCCGCTGCGACGAGCTCCATCGCCTTCGTGATCTTGCTCGTGTTGCGGACCGAGCGGACGCGGCGCTGGATGTCCTGGACGGTGGCCATGGGAGCTACGCGACGAGCCCGTGCTCCTCCTGCACGCTGAAGCCGGAGACGAAGCGCTTGAGCTCTCCGTCGAGCTTGCCGCCGGTCTCGTCCGTGATGTCGCCGGTCTCGCGGATCGACTCGAGGATCCCCTTCTCGGTGCGCAGGTGCTCGCGCAGCTCCTCGTGGAAGCGCGGGATCTGCCCCGTCGGGATCTCGTCGAGGAACCCGTTGATGCCGGCGTAGAGCGCCGTCACCTGCTCCTCCACCGGCCAGGGCCGGTACTGCGGCTGGTTCAGCGTGGCGACCATGCGCTCCCCGCGCGCAAGTGCCGACTGCGTGGTGGCGTCGAGCTCCGAGCCGAACTGCGCGAAGGCCTCGAGCTCGCGGTACTGCGCGAGGTCGAGCCGCAGGCGACCTGCCACCTTCTTCATCGCCTTCGTCTGCGCGCTCGAGCCCACGCGGGAGACCGAGGTGCCCACGTTGATGGCGGGACGCACGCCCGAGTAGAAGAGGTCGGCATTGAGGAAGATCTGCCCGTCGGTGATCGAGATCACGTTCGTCGGGATGTACGCGGAGATGTCGCCCGCCTGCGTCTCGATGATCGGCAGGGCTGTCAGCGAGCCGCCGCCGAGCGCGTCCGAGAGCTTGCAGGCGCGCTCTAGCAGCCGCGAGTGCAGGTAGAAGACGTCGCCCGGATAGGCCTCGCGTCCCGGCGGGCGGCGCAGGAGGAGCGAGAGCTGCCGGTACGCGTCGGCGTGCTTCGTCAGGTCGTCGTAGATGACGAGCGCGTGGCGGCCGTTGTAGAGGAAGTACTCGCCCATGGCGCAGCCAGCGAAGGGCGCCATCCACTTGATCGGCGCCGCCTCGTGCGCGGCGGCGCTGACGATGACCGTGTAGTCCATCGCGCCCGCCTCCTTCAGACGCTCGTAGACCTGCGCGACGGTGGAGCCCTTCTGCCCGATGGCGACGTAGATACAGATGACGTCGCCGCCGCGCTGATTCAGGATCGTGTCGATCGCGAGCGCGGTCTTGCCCGTGCCGCGGTCGCCGATGATCAACTCGCGCTGCCCCCGGCCGACGTTCGTCATGGAGTCGATCGCCTTGATCCCCGTCTGGAGCGGCTCCTTCACCGGCTGGCGCTGGATCACGCCCGGCGCCTTGAACTCGAGCGGGCGGCGCTCGGCGGCCTCGATCGGGCCGCCCCCGTCGATCGGATTGCCGAGCGGATCGACCACGCGGCCGAGCAGGGCGTCGCCGACGGGAACGCTCACGACCTCCCCCGTGCGGCGCACGGGCTCGCCCTCCTTGACGTGCTCCCACTCGCCGAAGAGCGCGGCGCCGACGTTGTCCTCCTCGAGGTTGAAGGCGAGTCCGACAACGCCGTGCTCGAAGTTCAGCGTCTCGAGGGCGACGCAGTTCTCGAGTCCATGCACGCGGGCGATGCCGTCGCCGACCTGGAGGACGGTGCCGACCTCGGACAGGTCGGTCTCGACGTCGTACTGCTCGATCCTTGCCTTCAGGATCGAGGTGATCTCTTCGGGGCGCAGCTTCAACGTTGGCTCCTTTAGCTCTTGGTTCGGAGTTCGTGCCTGAGTCGTTCGAGCCGGCCGCGCACGCTTCCGTCTGCGCGCAGCGAGCCAGCCTGGAGGATGATGCCGCCGATGATCTCGGGGTCGACGCGGCGCGTGGCCTCGACGCGCCTGCCGGAGGCCTGCTCGATCCCACGCAGGATGCTCTGCGCCTCGTCGTCGGTGAGCTCGTAGGCGGTCGTCAGCTCGACCTCGAGGCGGCCCTCCTCCTCGGTGACGAGGCCCTCGAACTCGCGGCTGATCTCTTCGAGTTGCCCGGTGCGGCCCTTCTCGGCCAGGAGCCGCAGGAAGTTGCGCACGAGCTCGTCGACCCCGCCGAGGATGTCCTCGAGCGCAGCCACCTTCGCCCGCGGGTCGAGCTTGGGGTTCTGGAGCAGCGAGGCCAGCTCGGGCACATCACGCGCCGAGGCGACGAAGTCGGACAGGTCCTCACGCACCGGCTGCAGCCGGCCCTGCTCCTTCGCGGCCTGGAAGAGGGCGCGCGCGTACATGCGGTCGGCGACGGCCACGCTACCGCGGCGAGCGCTCCAGCACCGAGAAGTCGAGGTCGCCGATCGCGTCCTCGATCAGCCGGCGGTGATCCTCGCGATCGAGCGCCTTGCCGGTCACCTTGCCGGCCGCGACGAGCGCCAGGTCGGCGATCTCGGCGCGGATCTGCTCGAGCGCGCGCGTCGTCTCGGCCTCGATTTGCCGACGCGTCTCGTCGAGCCGCCGCTCCCGATCCGCCTCGGTCTCCTCGCGCACGCGTTCCCGCATGGAGTCGCCGATCCGGCGGGCCTCCGCCAGGATGCCCTCGGCCTCGCCGCGCGCCTCGGCGCGCAGCGCACGGTGCTCCTCGAGCAGGCGGCGAGCCTCCGCCCGGGCGTTGTCGGCCTCCTCGATCGACTGCCGGATACGCTCCCGCCGCTCGTCGATCGTCTTCTGGATGGGGCCGAAGGCGAAGCGCCGCAGGACGAGAAACGTGATCGCAAAGCAGACGAGGGTCCAGATCATCAGACCCAGGCGCACTTCGATCAGGGGGTTGGCTGCGAGGACAGTGGTCATCGCTAGACCAGCACGAAGGCCAGCAGGCCGCCGATCAGACCGTAGAAGACGACGGCCTCGGTGAGGGCGAACCCGAGCCACATGATCCCCTGCAGCTCGCCGCGCAGCTCGGGCTGGCGGGCGACCGACTGGATCATCGAGCCGAAGATGTTGCCGATGCCGACGCCGGCTCCGAGGGAGCCGAGGCCGATGCCGAGGGCGAGCGCGATCGCCTTGCCGGCGTCGACCGCGGTCTCGGCCTCGGCGGCGGCCTGGGCGAGGAACGGGGTGAACATGTTGAGCTCCTCCTAGTGTTCGGGCTCGATGGCCGAGCCGATGTAGATGGCTGACAGGGCGGCGAAGATGAAGGCCTGGATGCCGACCACGATGATGACCTCGAAGAGGTAGAAAGCGGTCGCAGCCGGGATGGCGACGACCGCGAGCGCGACCGACTCGAGCACGAAGATCAGCCCGATGAAGGTCAGGATGAGCATGTGTCCGGCGAGCATGTTGGCGAAGAGCCGGACCGACAGAGAGATCAGCCGCATGAACTGACCGAGCACCTCGAGCGGCACGATCAGCGGGTACATCACCTTCGGCACGTCAGGGATCCAGCTGCGGAAGTAGCCCACCGGACCGTTCGCGCGAATGCCCTCGAAATGGGTGAAGACGAACGTCATCAACGCGAGCGCGAGCGTGACGGAGATCGACGAGGTGGCCGCGTAGATGCCGAGCGTCGGCAGCTCGACCCCCGCGACCTCGAACTTCTCGTCCGAGAGCGGCAGCGGGATGAAGCCGATCATGTTCACGACGAAGATGAACATCAGCAGCGTCGCGCAGTAGGGGAACCAGCGGCCGATCGCCTTCGAGGGCAGGCCCTGCTCGGCGACCTGGGTCTGCGCGATCTCGTAGATCTGTTCCCCCACGGTCTGACGGCGGGTCGGCGAGCCGCGGAAGCGGACGCGCATGGAGACGATCCCGATCACGATCGTGAGGACGGTGGCGAGGATCAGGTACCCGACCGCCTTCGTGATCGAGAGGTCGAGCGGCCCGAGCTCGATCGGCACCCACGGATGCTGCTCGAACTCGAGCGAGGGGTCGAACTTCTCCTCCTCCTCGGCCTGGGCGAACGCGGTGGCCGGGGCGACGAGCGCGAGGGTGGTGGCGAAGGCGAGCAGGCGCCTCATCGAGCCGGGCTCCCGAAGTACGTGACGAGGGAGACGCCGAGCTCGAGCGTGTAGGCGAGCGCGTACACGAGCGCGGCCGCGAGGCCGAGCCCTTCGTCGGACGCGGCGACGGCGATGATGACGACCATCACCGCGATGCCGCGAAACATCATGCTTATGCCCACCACGCCTGAGGCGGCGACATTACCCATCCCGAGCTGCAGCCGCCCGAGGAGGAGACCGAGCGCCTGCGCGCCCACCCAGAGCACGGCTGCGAGCGCCCAGCCGGCAAGCGGCCAGCCGGCGAGCAGGAAGACCGGCAGCGCGAGCAGGACGACCGCCGCCCCTGCGATGGCGGGAACGAGCGGGCGGGGCGCTGGACGCGGCGTGGCGAAGGCACCCCTCACGTGAAGAACCCGCGGTAGCGGCGGTAGACCGCGAAGACCCCGGCGGGGATGCCGGCGACCCCACCGCCGAGCGCGCCGAGACTCCAGGAGCCCGCGGCCCAGCCGATCAGCGCGCCGAGCCCGACGCCGGCGGCCGTCGTCCCGAGCAGCAGAGCCCCGGCGCCAGCCGGCTGCAAGCTCTGGCGGGGGGCCGGCTCCATCTGCCCGCCAGGATACCAGAGTTTGTGACAACGCAAAGCCGCTTACCGTCTTGTGAAACGGGTGAACTTTGTATCCTCCGCATGATGCCCCCGTTCCGCGTCCGCACGCTCGGCCAAGGGCCACGGGTGCTACTCGTGCACGGGAGCGTCACGAACAGCGTCACATGGAGCTCGCTGCGGGGTCTCGGACGCTCCTACACGCTCGTCCTCCCCGACCGGCCTGGGTATCCGCCGAATCCGCCGCTCGCGCGCATCGACTTCGAGACGCAGGCCGACGAGCTCGCGGAGCTGCTCGGAGAGAGTGCCCACGTCGTCGGCTTCTCCTATGGGGGCGTCATCTCGCTCCTGCTCGCAGGCAGGAACCCGGAGCGCGTGCGCTCGCTGACGGTGATCGAGCCCCCGTGCTTCGGCGTCGCCGAGCACGTGCCCGCGATCAGGGAGCTCAGCCGCGACATGCAGGCGCTCTGGGCCGAGGGCGAGGATGATCCAGCCGTGTTCCTGCCGCGCTTCGCGGCGAGCTTCGGCGCCGAGGGGCAGGTCCCGCCCACGGTGCAGCCGGGACGTGAGCAGGGCGTGCGGGCGCTGATGGTCGAGCGCGGGCCCTGGGAGGCCGAGATCCCGCTCGAGGCGCTTGCCGGAGCCGACTTCCCGACGCTCGTCTGCTCGGCCGGCTCCCATCCGGCCTACGAGGCGGTCTGCGACGTGCTGGCCGAGCGGACGGGAGGCGAGCGGGTCGTCCTGCGGGGAGCCGGGCACGCGGTGCACCTCGCCTCCGGCTTTCGGGAGCGGCTGGAACGGTTCCTGGCGGCCGCCGAGGACGCCCGGGCTAGGCGCTCTGCCGGTCCCGCTCCCGCGCTGCTGCCTCGCGGCGGCGGGCGCGCGGGCTCGTGAGCTTCACGATCTCGAGCAGGTAGACGACGTAGAGCGAGAACGCGACGGCCACGAGCCCGAGCCCGCCCCCGAGCAGCGTCGGCCCGAGCTGCCAGTCGCCGCCCGGGCGCGGCGGCGCGAAGCGCGTCGCGAGCGCCGCCGCCGCGAGGGTGAGACACCAGGCGTACATCGTCAGCGCCGCCCGCCGCTGCGAGAAGCCGCGCCGCAGGAAGCGGTGGTGCAGGTGCGCCTGGTCGGCGGCATAGAGCTTCTCGCGGTGCTTGAGCCTGCGCGCGACGACGAACGAGGTGTCGATGATCGGGATCGCGAGCACGAGCAACGGGAAGAAGAGGGCGACGATCGACGCCGTCTTCAGCAGCCCCTGGATGGAGAGCGTCGCGAGCGTGAAGCCGAGCAGGAAGGCGCCCGAGTCGCCCATGAAGATGCGCGCCGGGTAGAAGTTCTGGCGCAGGAAGCCGAAGCAGGAGCCCGCCACGATGGCGGCGAGCACCGCCGCCTCCGGCTTTCCGAGCGAGAGCGCAATCAACGAGAAGGTCGAGCCCGCGATGGCGGCGATGCCGGCGGCAAGGCCGTCGAGCCCGTCCAGGAAGTTGACCATGTTCATGATCGCCACGATCCAGACGAACGTGATCGGGATGCCGATCCACGGGGGCAGCACCTGCGGGTCGAAGGGCGGAAAGGTGAAGCGGTCGATCGTGACGCCGAAGCCGATCGGCACGGCCGCCGTCGCCGCCTGGCCGGAGAGCTTCGCCCACCACGGCAGCCCGCGCAGGTCGTCCACGAACCCGACCGTCGTCGCGAGCGCTGCCCCGAGCAGGATGCCCCGGTAGGCGCCGCTGAGGTCGAGGAACGCGAGTGCAGGGACGATGATGCTGAGGAAGAGCGCGACGCCGCCGAGGCGCGGAATCGGCAGCACATGGAGCCGCCGGCGCTCGCCGGGCTCGTCGACCGCGCCGACGATGCGGCCGACTCGCCCGACCACCGGCGTCAGCACGACAACGAGCGCGAGCGCAAGCCCGAAGCTCCAGAGGACGTCAGGGTGCGCCCGCAGCGTCTCCCACATCGTCAAGGGCTACTTCGTCCCGTACAGGCGGTCGCCTGCGTCCCCGAGCCCGGGAACGATGTAGCCATGCTCGTTCAGGCGCTCGTCGACCGACGCCGTCACGATCGTCACCTCGGGATGCGCGGCCTGGATGTGCGCGATGCCCTCCGGTGCTGCGATCAGCGCGATCAGACGGATGGCGGTCGCTCCGGCGTCCTTGACCGTCTGCACGGCGGCGGCGGTGGAGCGGCCCGTGGCGAGCATCGGGTCGAGCAGGATGACGTCGCGCTGCGCGATGTCCTGCGGCAGCTTGACGAAGTACTCGACCGGCTCGAGCGTCTCCTCGTTGCGGTAGAGGCCGATGAAGCCGACGCGAGCGCCCGTGATCAGCGAGAGCACGCCGTCGAGCATGCCCGTGCCGGCGCGCAGGATCGGGCACACGGCCACCTTCTTGCCCGAGATACGCTGCGCGGTCGTGCGGACGAGCGGCGTCTCGATCTCGACCTCCTCGGTGGCCAGGTCCTTCGTCGCCTCATAGGTGAGCAGGAGCGTCAGCTCGTTGACGAGCCGCCGGAACATCTCCGTGTTCGTCGAGCGGTCGCGCAGGAGGCCGAGCTTGTGCTGGACCAGCGGGTGCCTGACCTCGATCAGCGCGCCGGTGGCGATCGTGCTGCTCATGCCGCGTAGGTCGTGTAGCCGCGGAAGCCCTCGTAGAGCGGGCGCCGCCGGCACAGCTCCTCGCTCCGGCGGGCGAGCCCGGGCAGGTCAGTCCCCTCGGCGAGCGCTGCCACCACGACGCCCCCCACCTCCCGGAAGTCATCCTCGTCAAAGCCCCGCATCGTCGCGGCGGGGGTGCCGATGCGCACGCCGGAGGCGACGGTGGGCGGCCGCTCGTCGAAGGGAACGGTGTTGCGGTTGACCGTGAGCCCGACTTCGGCCAGCCGGTCCTCCGCTGCCGCTCCCGTCCACTCGGTGCGGCGCAGGTCGAGCTGGAGCAGGTGCGTGTCCGTGCCGCCCGTGAGCACGTCGAGCCCGCCGGTCTGGAGCGCCTCGGCGAGCGCGTCGGCGTTCGCGCGCACCTGGCGCTGGTAGTCGCGGAAGGCCTCGGTGGCGGCGATGTGGAAGCAGGCTGCCTTCGCGGCGATGGCGTGGACGAGCGGACCGCCCTGCATCCCCGGGAAGACGGCGCGGTCGAGGGCCTTGGCGTGCTGCTCGCGACACATGACGAAGCCCGCGCGCGGGCCGGCGAGCGTCTTGTGCGTCGTCGAGGTGACGAAGTCGCTGTGGGGAACCGGGTTCGGGTGGAGGCCCGCGGCGACCAGGCCCGAGAAGTGGGCCATGTCGCACATGAGCAGGGCGCCGACCTCGTCGGCGATCTCGCGGAAGCGGTCGGCCTCGACGGTGCGCGGGTAGGCCGAGCCGCCGCAGATGATGAGCCGCGGCCGGTGCTCCTTCGCCAGGCGCAGCACCTCGCCGTAGTCCACGAGGCTCGTCCTCCGGTCGACCCCGTAGCTCGCGATCGTGTAGAGCCGCCCCGAGAAGTTGACCTTGAGCCCGTGCGTGAGGTGGCCGCCGTGGTCGAGCCTGAGCGAGAGGATCGTGTCGCCGGGATCGAGCACGGCCAGGTAGACGGCCATGTTCGCCTGCGCCCCCGCGTGGGGCTGCACGTTCACGTGCTCGGCGCCGAAGAGCGACCGGGCACGCTCGACCGCGAGCGTCTCGATCTCGTCCACGACCTCGCAGCCTCCGTAGTAGCGGCGGCCGGGGTAGCCCTCGGCGTACTTGTTCGTCGGCACGCTGCCGACGGCCTCGAGCACGCTCGGCCACGTGAAGTTCTCGGAAGCGATCAGCTCGATGCCTCCGCGCTGGCGCTCGAGCTCCCGCTCGAGCAGGGTGGCGACCTCGGGGTCGACGGCGTCGAGCCCGGCGGTGCGGAGGTGCTCCAGGGTTGCGGGCGCGACGGCCATCGGGCGTGCTCCTTCGGTCGGTGAGGTGATGGTACTGGCGCGATTTGACAGATGCAGTCCGTCTCTTCTTACTTCGTTCGAGGCACCCGGCCCGGGTGCGGAGGGGGTCGACGAATCGATGAACCGAGACCGGATGCTCGCCGTCCTGGCTGCGACCGTGGCTGCGTCGGGCTGCGCCTGCGGACTCGCGGCGGAGGCGGCGGAGGCCGCCGGCAGGACGTCCGTCTCGATCCGGGGGACGAAGTTCCTCGTCGACGGCCGCGTGACCTACCCCGGCCGGCCGGTGGAGGGGATGCTGCTGAACAGCCGCATGGTGCAGGCCGTCTTCGACGACGAGAACCCCGCCACGAGAGGCCTCTGGCGGTATCGGGACACGGGCCGCTGGCACCCCGATCGCAACACGCGGGAGTTCGTCGCGGCGCTGCCGCTCTACGCCGCGCACGGACTGCGCGCGGTCACGATCGGCCTCCAGGGAGGCTTGCCCCGTCCGGGCGCCGCGCTCCAGAGTTGGCACGTGAGCGCCTTTCGCTCCGACGGCTCGCTCAAGCCGGCGTGGCTCGCGCGACTCGACCGCGCCGTCCGTGCCTGCGACACCCACGGCATCGCGGTGATCCTGAGCCTCTTCTACTTCGGTCAGGACTCCCGCCTGGAGAACGAGGCGGCGGTGCTGCGCGGCACCGACGCCGTCACCGACTGGCTGCTCGCTCGCGGATACCGGAACGTGCTCGTCGAGATCAACAACGAGACCTCGACCCGCGGCTACACCTTTCCCATTCTTCGCCCGGCGCGGGTGCACGAGCTGATCGCACGCGTGCGGCGGCGCTCACGCGGCGGGCTCGACGTCGGCACGAGCTTCGCCCCCGGCGTGGCGGGCGGAACCGCTCCTACCGACGCGGTCATCCGTAGCTCGGACTACGTGCTCGTGCACGGCAACGGGCTCGACCCGAGCGGGCTGCGCTCGCTCGTCAGGCGCGTCCGCTCTCGACCGGCCTACCGCGCGGCTCCGAAGCCGATCGTCGTCAACGAGGACTCGACCGCTCTTCCGAGTCTCGACGCGGCCGTCGCCGCCGGAGCCTCGTGGGGCTACTACGACCAGGGGCTGCCCAACTACCGGGACGGCTTCCAGTCGCTGCCGGTCAACTGGCGCATCAACACGCCGGAGAAGCGTGCCTTCTTCGATCGGGTGCTCGAGCTCGCGGGCGGGCCGATCCCGGCACGATCTCAGGCCGAGAGCAGCGGGCGTCGCTCCCTTACGAGTCGCTCGAGTAGAGCCACGGCGTGCTCGGGCCCGGGCAGCGCGGCGATCTCGTCCCGCAGGCGCTCGGCAGCCCGCCGGTACGCCCCTTCCGAGAGGACAGCGGAGACGGCCTCCCGCACCGCTTCCGGCGTGGCCCGGACGGCGTCGAGCACGCGCGCCACACCGAGCTCGACGCAGCGGGCCGCGTTGTGCGGCTGGTCGGCGCCCATGGGCAGCAGGACGAGCGGCAGGCCGTGGGCCAGCGCGCCCATGACGCTGCCCGAGCCGCCGTGCGAGACGACGGCCCGGCAGTGGGGCAGGACGAGGGACTGCGGGATATACCGCGCGAGGTGGACGTTCCGCGAAGGCGGGCCGAGCTCCTCGGGGTCGATCTGGGGACCGACGGTGGCGACGACGTTGAGGGGCAGCTCGCGCAGTCCCGCGAGCACGCGCTCGAACAGATCGCCGGACTCGCGATTGAACACCGTGCCGAGCGTGAAGAGGACGGTCGGTGCCCCGGGGAGCCCGACGGGCCACTGCGGCGCTCCGTCCGGATTCACCGTGAGCGGACGAAAACTGTGCGCGGTCGCGGGCAGCGGGTGGGCGGGATCGCGGTAGCCGGGCGGGAAGGGCGACAGCACGAGGTACCGGCTGAGCATCGCGCCCTCGGGGTCGGACGGAAGACCGTGCTCCGCGCGCAAGGTCGCGAGCGGTGCTGCGACGAGCTCGTGCCGCACGAAGGAGCCCGCGGCGATGACCAGCACGGTCGCGTACGGGAGACCCAGGCGCTCGGCCGCGGCCATGCTGCCGAAGTCGGCCTCGTCGCAGACGATGAGGTCTGAGCGCCAGTCGGCGCTGAGCTCGAGGATGTCTCCGGCCCGGCGGCGGGCGATGTGGCCGGCGAAGCCGTCTCGCAGCACCTCGTCCTCGCGCTCGGAGCTGAGCTCCAGCAGCGGCAGCCTCTTGGTGGACAACTCCGTGCCACCGGGCCCGGTGGGAAAGACGCTGAAGCCGAGGGCCTCGACCGCCGGGACGATCGCGGCTTTGCCCGTGACGGCGACTGTGTGGCCCCTCGCTTCGGCGGCGGCCGCGATCGGGACGAGTGGGTCGACGTGTCCGCTACCACCGGCGAAGGCGAACAGGACGCGCAAAGGCCCGGTCAGCTCCCCCGGCCGAGCGCCCGCGTCGCAGCCTCGAGGGCCTCCTCCGCCGTCACGGCGGCCGCGCGGAGGACACGGGGCTCGGGGCCTGTGAGGTCGAGCACCGTGGACGGCACGCCGGGCAGCTCCCCGCCGTCGAGCTCGGCGGTGCAGGCGCTCCGGATCTCCGGCGGCACATCGTCGAGGCGGCGTGGATCCGGCTCCCCGGTCCGGTTCGCGCTCGTCGCCGCCAGCGCACCGACCCGGTCGAGCACCGTCCGGGCATCGCCCGTCAGGACGGGCACGCGCACGCCGATCGTGTCGGGGCGCGATCCGGCCAGCCAGCGGAAGCGGCGCGCGGGATTCGGCAGCACGAGCGTGTACGGGCCCGGCAGCAGCGCACGAGCGATTGTGGCGCTGCGGCCCCGCAGCTCCGGGACGCATTCGAGCAGGAGCTCCACGTCGCTCGCCACGAGCGCCGTCGGCTGCATCTCGTCGCGCCCCTTGAGCCGGCGCAGCGCGCGCACGGGCGGCTCGCGGTAAGGGTCGGCGCAGAGCCCGTACACCGTGTCCGTGGGCAGGAGCACGGGCCGGCCGGCGCGCAGGGCCGCGACGATCCTGTCGATCACGGCCACCGTCCCTCGACCACGCGGTGGCGCTCGGTCAAGTCGGGAGTGATCGACACCGCGACGTACCCGAGCGCCTCGAGCCCTGCCGCGACCTCCTCCGCCTGGCCGTCGCCCACCTCGAGCACCAGCCACCCCCCGGACGCGAGCACACGCGACGCCGCACCCGCGACCCCTTCGTGAACGCCCTCCCCCGCGAGTGCGGCGTGCGGCTCCCAGTCCCGGATCTCCGGTTGCAGCGTCTCGATCTCCGCAGGAGCGACGTAGGGAGGATTCGAGGCGACGAGCTCCCAGGGGCCCGAGGGGAGGCCGTCGGCGAGATCGCGCTCGACCAGCTCCACTCGGTCTCCGAGACCGGTCAGCTCGCGGTTCTCGCCCGCGAGCGCGATCGCCCCGGCCGAGCTGTCGATCCCGGTCACCCGCGCACCGGCGTGCTCGTGGGCGATCGCGAGCGCGATCGCGCCCGAGCCGGTGCCGACGTCGAGCACCCGCGGCTCTTGCAGCCCGCGCAGGTGCTCGAGGCAGCGCTCGACGAGGATCTCGGTCTCCGGCCGCGGGATCAGCGCCCGCCGGTCCACCCGCAGCGTCAGGCGGCGGAAGCCCCACTCGCCGAGGATGTAGGCGAGCGGCTCGCGGCGCCCGCGGCGCGCCACGAGTTGCCGCAACGAGGCGAGCTCTCCCTCCATCAGTGGGCGGTCGTGCTCGGTGTAGAGACCGATCCGCGTCATCTCCAGCGCCTGCGCGAAGAGCAGCTCGGCGTCGAGTCGCGGTGACTCGACGCCCTTGTCTCCCAGGTACTCGGCTGCCTTGCGCAGCGTCTCGCCGAGCGTCACTCGAGCGCGCGGCGACGATCCTCGGTGGTCAGCGCCTCCGTGAACTCGTCGAGCTCGCCCTCGAGCGCACGGTCGAGCCGGTGCACCGTGAGGTGGATGCGGTGATCCGTGAGCCTGTTCTCCGGGTAGTTGTAGGTGCGGATCTTCTCCGCCCGCTCGCCCGAGCCGATCTGCGAGCGTCGCGTGGCGGAGAGCGCCGCCTCCTGCTTGGCACGCTCCAGCTCGTGGAGCCGCGCCCGCAGCACGCGCATCGCCTTGTTCTTGTTCTGGAGCTGCGATTTCTCGTCCTGCATGGCCACGACGGTTCCCGTCGGCACGTGCGTGATCCGCACCGCCGAGTCGGTCGTGTTCACGCTCTGGCCGCCCGGACCGGTCGAGCGATAGACCTCGACCTTGAGGTCGCCCTGGTCGATCTCGACGTCGACGTCCTCCGCCTCGGGCATGACCGCAACCGTGGCCGTGGAGGTGTGGATGCGCCCCTGCGACTCGGTCTGGGGGACGCGCTGCACACGGTGGGTTCCTCCCTCCCACTTGAACACCGAGTAGGCGCCGTCGCCCTTGACCGCGAAGGTCACGTCCTTGAAACCGCCCCCGTCGCTCGGGCTCGCCGAGAGCTCCTCGGTGCGGTAGCCGCGGCGCTCCGCGTAGCGAATGAGCATGCGGTGGACGTCACCGGCCCAGAGCGCTGCCTCGTCACCGCCGGCAGCCTGGCGGATCTCGATGATCACGTCTTTGCGGTCGGCCGGATCGGTCTCGACGAGCGCCGTGCGGAGCTCCTCCTCGAGCTCGTGCAGCCGCTCCTCGAGCTCGGGCGCGAGCTCTCGCAGGTCGGCGTCCCCCCGCGCCGCCTCGAGGTCGCCCCGGATCTGGCGCCACTCCCGTGCCACCTTCGTCGGCTGCTCGAGCTCCTTGAGCCGGCGGCCGACCTCGGCCGCCTCGCGGTGGTCGTTGTAGACGGAGGGATCGCTCATGCGCTCCTGCGCCTCGCGGTGCGAGCGCTCGAGCTCCTCGACGAGCTGTTCGAAGGCAGCCATGCCGTCGATGCTAACGAGGGGCGTTACGGTGGTGCTCGTGGCCGCCGTCGTTCGAGCCGCCCGCAGCGCCGACAGCGTGGAGGCCTCCGCGGTCGTCGAGGCGGTCTATGCCGAGTTCGGCTTCACGTGGGAGCCCGACGGCTACCACGGCGACCTCGCGGACGTCGAGCGCGGGTTCGCGGGCTTCTGGGTGGCCGAGCTCGAGGGCCGCATGGTCGGCACCGCCGGGCTCGCGGTGTCGTCGCAGCGGCTCGGCGGGTGCGACTGCTCGCTGGAGCGGCTGTACGTGCTCCGGGAGGCACGCGGCACCGGAGCCGGCTCCTCGCTCCTGCGGACGGTGATCGACGAGGCCCGCGCCCGCGGCCTACACAGCATGGAGATCTGGAGCGACAAGCGCTTCGTCGACGCGCACCGGCTGTACGAGCGCTTCGGAGCGCGGGTGGTCGAGGAGCGCGTCGGAGACGATCCCGACGCGAGCGCCGAGTGGGGGCTCGTGCTCCCGCTCGAGGCGGTCAGCTCGTGAGGCGGGCGTCGAGGCTGAGCTCGACGTTCCCACGCAGCGCCTGCGAGACCGGACAGTTCTCCTTTGCGCCTTCGGCCGCCTCCCGGAACGCCGCCTCCTCCATTCCGCTCACCTGGCCTGAGACGGTCAAGGCGGAGCGGGTGATCCCCGTTCCGGGCTGAAAGGTGACCGTCGCCGAGACGTCGAGCTGCTCGGGCGCGTGCCCGGCCTGCGCGAGCCCGTTCGAGAGCGCCATCGCAAAGCACGTCGCGTGCGCGGCGGCGATCAGCTCCTCGGGGCTCGTCTTGCCGCCGGAGCTCTCGGCGCGCGCGGGCCAGCTGACGCCGAGCGGGCCGAAGGCACCGCTCCCGACGCGCTCGATCGTGCCCTCGCCTTCCATCAGACTCCCCCGCCAGGTCGCCTCAGCGCGCCGATCGGTCGCCATCAGACGCCCGCCTCCTCGAGCTCCGCGTCGACGCTGACGGTGGCGCTCGCCCTGATCAGCGCGGAGAAGGGGCAGCCCGCGTCGGCGGCCTCGACCGCCCGCTCGAACTCTGCCCTGTCGATGCCCGGCACCCGCGCCCTGGCGTGGATGTCAGAGGCGACGATCCTGTGTCCGGCCCCCTCGACCTCGTCGAGAGTCGTCGTGGCGGCGACCGTGAGGCGCTCCGGGGGCGTACCCGCCCCGGTCAGCTCACCGGCCAGCGACATCGTCCAACAGCCGGCGTGGGCGGCGGCGAGGAGCTCCTCCGGACTCGTCTTGCCCTCGGCCTGGGCGACTCGGCTAGCCAGGGAGAACGGCAGCCCGTGGAAGGCCCCGGTCTGCGCGGAGAGCTCGCCGCTCCCACGCGCGAGGTTGCCCTCCCATGCCACGTCCACACGGCGCTGGACTCGTGGCATCAGGCCATCACCTCGACCTTGCGCTCCTCGGGGGTGTCGCGCTCCTCGAGTCGGAGCACCTGCTTGAGCGCGCGAATCGAGACTTCGATCTGGTCGAGGGTCGGCTCTCGGGTGGTCAGGCGCTGGAGCCAGAGCCCGGGCGCCAGCAGCGCCATCAGGACGCGGTTGCGCGAGTTGCGACCGGCGAAGCGGATGAGCTCGTACGCGATGCCGGCGATGACGGGCAGGAGCAGGATCCGGCTCGCGATCAGCCAGTACCAGTCGGGCTGGCCGATGAAGGCGAAGACGAAGATCGCGATCACCATCACCCAGAGCAGGAAGGCCGTGCCGCAGCGGGGGTGGATGAGGCTGTGCCGCTGCACGCGCTCGGGCTCGAGCTCGTCGCCCGCCTCGAGCGCGTTGATCGCCTTGTGCTCCGCGCCGTGGTACTGGAAGACGCGCCGGAGGTCTGGCAGGAGTGAGATCAGCGACAGATAGAGGATGAAGATCGAGACCCGGATCAGCCCCTCGACGATCACGAACCAGCCGGTGCCGTCGATCGGCAGCCAGCTCGTGATCAGCGCCGGAGTGACTTTGAAGAGCGCGACCGCGAAGCCGATCGCGATCGCGAAGGCGAAGATGAGGCTGCCGCGCGAGAGCTCGGTCGAGACCTCACCGTCCTCCCCCTCCTCCTGCGCGGCGTAGTTCGCCGAGATGGCGAGCGCGCGGAAGCCGATGCCGAGTGACTCGCCGAGTGCGATCACCCCGCGGATGACCGGCAGCCGAAAGACGCGATGCCGCGCCATCGGGCTGGAAATCGGACGGTGGAGCTCGGCGATCTCGCCGTCGGGCTTGCGCACGGCGAGCGCCCAGGAGGACGCGCCGCGCATCATCACGCCCTCGAGCACGGCCTGTCCGCCGATCGTGGTGCTCATACGCTTCGGTCGCGACTAGGCGCGGCGCGCGCCGCCGGACTTCTCGAGGCGCCGCTGGAAGCGCTCGACGCGTCCACCCGAGTCCATCAACTTCTGCTTGCCCGTGTAGAACGGATGGCAGGCGGAACAGATCTCGACGTTCAGGTCGGCCTTGGTGGACCGTGTCTCGAAGGTGTTCCCGCAGGAACACGTGACGCTCGCGAGGACGTACTCGGGGTGGATGTCCGTCTTCATCGTTTAGCCAGGATACCAGAGGCTACATCGGGCGCGACGTTGCCTCCAGAGACGACGGCGACCACTGTCTCCCCGCCCTCCAGCTCCACGGCCCCGGCCAGCAGCGCGGCCGTCGTGGCTGCGCCTGCGGGCTCGCAGGCGAGCTTCGCCCTGCCGTAGAGGAAGCGGAACGCATCGTGGAGCGCGTCCTCGCTGACGAGAGCGGTCTCGACTCCCAGAGCCGAGCACACCCGCAGGCAGTTCTCGCCCGCGAAGGGCCCGGCGAGGCCGTCTGCGATCGAGCGTGGCTGCACACGCACCTGCTCCCCCGCCGCCAGGCCCTCGTGCAGGGCAGCGGAGAGCTCGGGCTCGATCGCCACAACGCGTGCCTGCGGGCGTAGCCCCTTGACGGCGGCCGCGATGCCCGACACGAGTCCGCCGCCGCCGACCTGGACGAGGACGACGTCGACCTCGGGCACGTCCTCCACCATCTCGAGGCCCACGGTGCCCTGACCCGCCATCACGATCGGATCGTCGAACGGGTGCACGAGCGTCCGCCCGGTCTGCTCGAGCAGCTCGAGCAGGCGGTCGAAGGCCTCGGGTGAGCCTGGCGCCTCGAGGTCGATCGTCGCGCCGTAGCCACGCGCCGCCTCGATCTTGAGCGGGCTCGCCCCCTGCCACATGACGACGAGCGCGTCGATGCCCTCGAGCGCCGCCGCGTAGCCGAGCGCCTGCGCGTGGTTGCCGGCCGAGATGGAGATGACGCCGCGAGCCTTCTCCTCGTCCGAGAGAGAGGCGAGCTTCGTCAGCACACCGCGCGGCTTGAACGAGCCCGTGCGCTGCAGCAGCTCGGCTTTCAGGTGCACCGTTGCGCCGACGTGCCGAGAGAGGTGGGCCGACGAGAGGGTAGGTGTTCGGTGGAGGCGGCCGCCGATCGTCTCGCGGGCGGCGAGCACGTCGTCCAGCGAGACCAGCTCAGACGTGGGGGGGGAACAACCGGGGTCTCCCCCCCCCCCCCCCCCCCCCCCCCCCCCACCGGGGGGGAGGGGGAAAAAGCACCCCTTCCACCCCCGGAGGAAAAGCCGGCTATTTGTCGGCCCTGGGTCACGCCCCGTGTGGATGGTGGGGGGGCCAGCGCGTTTTTCT
>Ga0136617_10002088_pt1 | contig 17873 bp, 15 predicted proteins | sample AntDrymUQ3222106_2_FD_129672 | JGI IMG/M metagenome (GOLD analysis project Ga0136617, IMG submission 129672) | Polar desert sand microbial communities from Dry Valleys, Antarctica - metaG UQ322 (21.06) | ecosystem: Environmental > Terrestrial > Soil > Desert | place: Antarctica: Dry Valley... | reverse complement strand
GTTCATGCGAGGCACCCTACGTCGTAGGGTTCGCGCCATGAGCGGCCCTCGATTCGGCCTGACCGGCCTCGCGGTGATGGGCGCCAACCTCGCGCGCAACGTCGCCCACCACGACATCCCCATCGCGGTGCACAACCGCACCGCCTCCAAGACGGAGCAGTTCATGTCCGAGCACGGCTCGGAGGGGCCGATCACGGGCACCGGGACGACGGAGGAGTTCGTGCAGGCGCTCGAGCGCCCGCGGACGATCATGACCATGGTCAAGGCGGGCCCGGCGGTCGACGCCGTGATCGAGGAGCTCGCGCCGCTGCTGGAGGAGGGCGACACGATCGTCGACGGCGGCAACTCGCACTTCCGTGACACCCAGCGCCGGGACAAGGCGATGAACGAGCGCGGCCTGCGCTTCCTGGGCGTCGGGGTCTCCGGCGGCGAGGAGGGCGCGCTGAAGGGGCCGAGCATCATGCCCGGCGGCTCACGCGAGTCCTACGACGACGTCGAGCACGTCTTCACCTCGATCGCCGCCCAGGTCGACGGCACGCCGTGCTGCACCTACGTCGGCGCCGACGGCGCGGGCCACTACGTGAAGATGGTCCACAACGGCATCGAGTACGCCGACATCCAGCTGATCGCCGAGGCCTACGACCTGCTGCGCCACGGCGTCGGGCTCGAGGTCCCGGAGATCGCCCAGGTCTTCCACGAGTGGAACGAGGGCGACCTCGACTCGTTCTTGATCGAGATCACCGCCACCGTGCTCGACAAGACCGACGAGCGCACCGGCCAGCCGCTCGTCGACGTCATTCTCGACCAGGCCGAGCAGAAGGGCACGGGCCGCTGGACCGCCCAGGACGCGCTCGAGCTCGGCGTGCCGCTGACCGCGATCACCGAGGCCGTGTTCGCACGGGGCATCTCGGCGCTCGGCGACCAGCGGGCCACCGCGTCCAAGCAGCTCGCCGGGCCGAAGCCGGGCGAGGGAGCGCACGCCGACCGCGAGCTCGTCGACGACGTGCGCCAGGCGCTCTACGCGTCCAAGGTCGTCGCCTACGCGCAGGGCTTCGAGCAGATGACGGCGGCGGCGAAGTCCGAGGGCTGGGAGCTCGACATGGGCTCGCTGGCGACGATCTGGCGCGGCGGCTGCATCATCCGCGCCCGCTTCCTGGACCGCATTCGCGAGGCCTACGACACCGACCCGGACACGCCGAACCTGTTGCTCGTGGACTACTTCCGCGACGCGGTCGCCGACGCCCAGGACTCGTGGCGGCGGGTGATCTCGCACTCGGTCGACATCGGGCTGCCGGTGCCGGCCTTCACCTCCTCGCTCGCCTACTACGACGGCTACCGCCGCGAGCGCGGCCCGGCCTCGCTGATCCAGGGGCTGCGCGACCTCTTCGGCGCGCACACCTACCGACGCGTCGACGACGAGGGCACCTACCACGTGCGCTGGGGCCAGGACGGCAGCGAGGTCCGCACCGACGGCTAGAAACCGGTCTGGACGAAGGTCCAGGCCGAGGGGTTCCGCGCTCCGGCTAGCGTCGGATCGTGGCTGCCCGAATCGTCTTCTCGCTCCTCCTCGCAGCGCTGATCCTGCCCGCGCCGGCGGCCGCGCATCATGCCCCGGCGCAGGGCCTCACCGAGGCCGAGCGCCACCACGCCGCAGACGCGGCCGGGATGACGGTGGACGCGTTCGAGCGGCGGATGCGCGAGGTCACGCGGCAGCTCGGCCGCCAGCCGGGCACGCGGCCCGCGCTCGCCGCCCGTGCGGCCGGCGACCCCGGGGTCGTCGGCAGCTGGTCACCGGTCATCGCCGCTCCGGTGGTGCCGATCTTCGAGGCGCTGCTGCCGAGCGGGAAGATCCTGATGTGGGACTCGGTCGGCGACGCCCCGGCGGAGAGCTACGCGGACCACACCTTCACGCGCGCCGCCGTCTACGACCCGGTGGCGAACAGCTCCAAGCGCGTCGACGTGGCGGGCGCGAACATCTTCTGCGCCGGCTTCGTCCAGCTCGCCAACGGCAATGTCTTCGTCGCCGGCGGCAATGCCGACAGCGGCCTCAACGGCATCCGCCGCACGCACGTGTTCGACTGGCGGACCGAGACGTGGTCGCGCGGGCCGGACATGCAGGACGGCCGCTGGTACCCGTCCGTCGCCTCGATGCCGAACGACGAGGCGCTCATCATCGGTGGCGGCCCGACCGTGGCGGAGATCCGGACGACGAGCGGCGGGCTGCGCCGCGCGACCGGCATCGTGACCCCCTCGAGCCGCGAGTACCCGTTCGTGCAGGCCGCGCCCGACGGGCGGGCGCTGCTGCTCGGACCCGGCCGCGGCATGTCGCTGATCGACACGGGCGGCCTCGGTGCGCTCACCGCGGCCGGCGACCGTGACGCGATCAACCGTGGCTACGGCAGCTACGCGGCCTACGACATCGGCCGCTTCCTGGTTGCCGGCGGCGGCTCGGTGAGCGAGGACGGCTTGTCGGGGGTGCCGAGCCGGACCGCCACCCGCGTCGACACCAGGACCGGCACGCCGCTGGGTGCGCCGACCGGCTCGCTGAACCGGCGCCGCCGCCAGCACAACCTCACCGTGCTGGCGGACGGGAGCGTGCTCGCCACCGGGGGGCAGTCGACCAACGGCGGCGGCGGGCTCGTCGATCTCGCCAACCCGGTCTACGAGGCCGAGCGCTGGGACCCGGCGACCGGCGCCTGGACCGATCTCGCGCCGGCCGCGGTCGCCCGCCAGTACCACTCGACCGCGCTGCTGCTGCCCGACGGCCGGGTGCTGACCGGCGGCGGCGGCATCTGCGGCGCCTGCAACCAGGTCGGCTACCTGCGCCGCGACCAGGAGATCTTCACCCCGCCCTACCTGTACCGCAAGGACGGCAGCGGGCAGCTCGCCGCCCGGCCGCAGATCAGCGGCGCGCCGAGCACGATCGCGTACGGCGGCGCCTTCGCGCTCAGCTCGCCGCAGGCGGCCGGCATCCGCAAGCTCGGGCTCGTGCGGCTCGGCGCCCCGACCCACTCCGAGGACCAGAGCCAGCGCTACGTGCCGCTGAGCTTCTCGGCCTCCGGCACGACGCTGACCGTGACCGGGCCGAACAACCCCAACGAGGCCCCCGCGGGTCACTACATGCTGTTCGCGGCCGACGCCGCCGGCGTCCCCTCGGTGAGCGCGATCGTCCAGCTCGCCCGCACGGTCGCCCCCGCCACCCCGTCGGTCAACCTCGCGCTCAACCGCCCGGCGATCGGCAGCACGGCCTGCGCGTCGACGGAGGGGCCCGCGAAGGCGGTCAACGGCTCCGTGTCGGGCGGCTGGCCCGACAAGTTCTGCTCGAAGGTGTCAGACCGCTACCTGCGGGTCGACCTCGGGTCGAACCAGACGATCAGCTCCTTCGTCGTCAAGCACGCCGGAGCCGGCGGCGAGTCCACCGCCTTCAACACGCGCGACTTCCGGTTCGAGACGCGCACGTCCAGTGGCTCCTACACCACGGCGGCGAGCGTCACCGGCAACACCGCGAGCGTCACCACGACGACCGTCACCGCGCGCTCGGCGCGCTACGTGCGCCTGCGGGTGAGCGCCGGCGAGCAGGCCAACGCCGCCGGCCCCGCCCGGATCTACGAGCTCGAGGTCTACAACGGCGCAGCCGCGCCCGCAGCCGCGGCGCCGCTCGTCGCCTACTCGGAGCTCGGCGCGACCGGCCGGGCGCAGCGCTTCGAGGTCGGCGCGTACGAGGCGGCCCGCGGCAACCTGGGGCACGTCGGCGCGGACGCCGCGCGGTCGGTGGACGTCGCGTCGGGCTACCGGGCGACGCTGTGCCAGGGCGCCGGCCTCGTGGGCTGCACGACGCTGGGGCCCGGCCGGCACTCGCCGCTGCCGTCGGGCTTCGACCGCTCGATCAGCTCGCTGCGCGTCACGCATCCCTAGACGACCACCGCCCGCCGGAGCGGGCGGTGGCGTCCGGGAGGGGAGTTGTTAGCTGATCGCGATCGTGTTGACGTCGGGATCGCTCGGGGTGCGCGCGGACACCTCGGCGTACTGGTAGATCTGGCCGGGCTTGCTGCCGGCCTTGCCGAAGCCGAAGCCGGCGGACTCGAGGATCGTGACGGCGTCGAGGATCTTGTAGAACCCGGGCGCGCCGGTCGTCGGCAGGCCGGTGACCGCCTCGCGCTGCGCGAACTTCGCGTAGACGCGGTCGTTGCCGAGCTTGCCCAGCGACTGCAGGGCGAGCGCGCGATGGACCGCCTCGGTGGCCATGATCTCGGCCGTGTAGCGGGCGAACTTCGAGCCCGTGAGGGTTCCCTGGCGTGCGAACACCGTGTTCGCGAGCAGGTAGGCGTTGATGAAGACCTGGTCGCCGACGGCGAGCGTGGTCAAAAGCGCCTCGGGCGAGGAGAAGACCTCGTCGGGCACGTGGATCGAGGTGGTGGCCGGCTTGCCGCCAACCGCCTTGGAGACCAGGAGCTCGTAGTGGTTCTTCTCCTGCTGAGCGGCGGCGCGGATGTTGCGGAGCGTGACCGCGTCGAGGCGGTCGCCGAGCTTCTCCGGGCCGAGCGTGTTGACGATCGTGGCGAGCACCTCGGCCGTCGCGGCGACGGTCGTGATGTTCTTGACCGAGTTCTGTGGGCTGGTCTTGACGGCGCCGAACGCGTCGTTGGACGCGAAGCCGAGCAGGCCCATCGAGCCGAGTGCAGCGGCGGTCGTCCCGACGAGCTTGCGGCGCGTGTGGGCGGACTCGTGCGAGTGCTGCCGGTCGATCGTGTCGAAGAGGTGGTTGTTGACCTCTGTCATGTGCCCTCCATTGGATCCCAGAATCGGTGCGCGTGTCAGCGCACCCCTGGCCCATGAATCGCGAACCGCGTGGGTGGTGGATCAGTGCGCGCATCGACTTGGCGCGCGGGCACTCGCTGAGCCGACGCGCACCTCCGGGCCTGCGGTCAGCGGATCGTCACCGGCGTGCCCACCGTCACGAGACGGTCGAGACGCAGGATGTCGGCGTTGCGCATCCGGATGCAGCCGTGAGAGACCCTCCCCGGCAGCAGGCCTGGCTGATCGGTTCCGTGGATGCCGACGAAGCCGCCGGCGGGCCAGTCGGTCAGTGTCGCGGACCGGGCGCTGGTACCGAAGGCAAGCGGCCCATAGGTGGCGCTGCGGTAGCGGGTGAGCCGGTTGCGGATGTAGAACCGGCCGCGCGGCGTGGGCCAGCGCGCCCGGCCGATGCCGACTCCGGCGCGGAAGATCCGGCGCCCGTCGCGCAGGAGCGTGGCGGTCAGCCGGCGGCGGTCGACGACGAGGTGTGTGCGGACGGCTTGGTACGCGCCAAGTGTCCTGCGCGGCACCCATCCGGTGGTCCCGTTGGGCAGGACCGGGAGCCGCACCCGCACCCAGACGCGCCCTCGCGCGTCGCTCTCGCGGCCCGTGACGAGCACCACGTTCGCGGTTCCCTCCGGGGTCCGGCGGGACAGCCGCGCGCGCCGGCGCGCACTGCTCTGCGGGTGCGCGCGTGCCGTCGCGGGCCGCAGGACGCTCGTCCACACCGCCACGTGCCGAGCGTTGCCCAGCCCCTTCGGCGTGGGCACGTCCAGGGCCAGGCGCGGCGGCGCCGGCAGGACCGCGCGCCGCGCGGCGGCCTGACCGTCGCCATCGCGGTCGCCGCCGCCGAGCAGCAGCGAGCCGAGACCCGCCACCGCGCACGCTGCCACGAGGCCCAGCGCCGCAGCGGCACGCGTCTTCCGTCTCACCCGGTGAATCGCGGGCGCCGGCGGGAGCTCGTACGCGGGCGCGCCACCACGAACCGCGTCGCACCGACGACACGCCGGACCTCGGGCTTGGACACGGCGTCGTCGAACGCGTTGACCGCCGGCTGAACGCCGAACAGGAAGCGCATCCAGGCAGCGTGGCGCGCCTCGACGGAGTGGATGGCGACCGCTGCGGCGAGCACGGTCTTGTCACGCAGCCGCGGCGCCTGCCCCTTGTAGGCCGCCACCGCGAGGTCCTCCAGGGCCACGGCCGTCTTGAGGAACGGGCGCTCGGCCTCGGTCGTGCCACGGAAGTTGAACGCGGGCCGCTTGATCGCCTTCTTTCCGAGCAGGTCCTTGAACGCCGTCACGTGTGCGCGCTCGACCGACCCGAGGCGCTTCGCGGCGTCCTCGGCCTTCCCGCGCACGGCCTTGGAGCGCTCGGCCTCCGTGTAGAAGGACGACTGCAGGTACTCGAGCACGAGCGCGAAGTTGAGCACCGCGATGTCCGGGTTCCGCGCGGCCTCCGCGGGAGGTGCGATCGCGAACGCCGCCACCGCTCCCGCAACGGTGCCGCCGAGGAAGGTGGCGCGGGAGATCCCCGCGTGCTCGCCCGCTTCGCGCAACGCGCCGTCGATGTCCAGATCGTCGAGGAGAAAGTCCATCTGCCTCACCCTTCCTTCAGGCCGAGGCCGAGCAGCTGCGCACGCGTCTCGGCTTCGTCGACGGAGGGATCCGTCGCCTTGGTGGACGGCACGTCACCGACGAGGCTGCGGATCCAGGCGGCGTGCCTGCCCTCGACGGACACGATCCTCGCCGCCGCCTTCAACGACGCCGGGGTGAGGTTGACGGCCTGCCCGTTGTAGGTCGCGACCGCGAGATCCTCGAGCTTCACCGCCGCGGCCGTGAAGGCCTCGGCATCCTTGGTCCTGTCGCCGAAGTCGTGCCGGGGCGCCTCCTCGGCCGCCGCGCCCAGCGCCCGCTTGAGGAACGCGACGTGCGCGTTCTCATGCTCGACGACGATCCGGGCGTACTCCGCGAGGTCTCCCTTCAGCCCTCCCCGCTTGATCGCCTCCTGGTAGAAGGCGGCCTCGGTGTACTCGACCGTGAGCACGAGGTTGAGCACGCGCGCGTCCTGCTTCTTCGATGCCGCAGCCGAGAGCTGCGGCAACCCCCACGTGGCGACGCCGCCGGCGACGGCGCCACCGCAGATGATCGCCCGGCGCAGCAGCTGCGCACGGGTGGCGTCTTCCTGGATCGGCATAGGCCGAGCCTCCTTGCTCGAGGGAAACGTCGTCATGCGCCCCAGCAATATTGGGCGCCCGATGCCCCCGCGACCTCTCCGTTCGTCTAGGAAGCATCGATCAAGGGAAGCTACTCTCGCCACGTGGCGAGCGAAAACCAGACCCCAGCGGCGGTGCCGATGACGACGTCTCCGACCTTCGAGCTCCGGCGATTCGCGTGGGGAATGCCCGATCGCCTCGAGGTCTCCGGGACGTTCAGCGACCTGGGCGACACGCCCGCTGACGGCGTGCCGGTCCTCGTCGTCAGGGCGGGCGACACCGTGCACCGCCTGCCGGCGGTGCCCGACAGCCTCGACGGGCCGCCCAAGGACGGACGGGTCTGGGAGGCGCAGTTCGCGTGGCAGGATCCGCCGGTCGCGTTCGGCGAGGCGGAACTTCAGCTCGGTGCCGGTCTGATCGTCGAGCTCCCCGAGCCCGGCGCCAAGCGCCGGCTCGTCCGCCCTCGCGTGGTCAAGGTCCGGGAGGTTCGGGCCGCCCCTGCGGACGAGGCGGATTCGCGTCCCGACACGACGCCTGATTCGCGTCCCGAGACGACGCCGATCAAGGCCGACCCCCCGGCCCCTGCCGACACGGCACCGGAGCGCGCCGCCCCGAATGCCCAGGCGGGGTCGCTCGGCTCGCAGGTCGACCTGCTGGCCGCCCAGGAGGAGGTGCGCGAGGTCCAGGCCTCGTTGCAGCAGGCCCAGGCGGAGCTCGCCCGTGCGCATCAAGATCTTCAGGCCGAGCGCGAACGGCGCGCCGGCGACGGCCAGCGGTTCCGCGAAGGGCTCGCTGCGGTCCGCGGGTCGGCGGAGCAGGCGCTGACCGACGAGCAGGCCAAGGCCAGCCGGCTGGGCACCGACCTGGACGAGGCAAAGGCGGCGATCGAGTCGCAGGACGCCGCGCTCGAGACGCTCCGCGAGCAGCGCGAAGCGGCGGATGCCGCACGGACGCAGGCAGAGGCCAAGGCGAAAGCGCTGCGAGAGCAGGTGGCGAAGCTCGAGACCGCCGGCAAGGCGACCGAGCGGCTGCGCGCAGAGCTCGATAAGGCGCACGGCGCGGTCGATCAGGCACGGAGCGACGCCGAGCGCCTCCTGAGCCGCCTGACGTCCATCCGCGCCAAGTAGGAGGGGTGAGCTGTCGTCTCTCGGGTACTCGCACCGGATGACGTCGCCCGCCGGGAACACGCCGGGCAAGGCACTGACGCGCAACGCCGGCGTCGCGCTCGCGATCTGCCTGTCCGCGACGCTCGCCCTGCTCCCGAGCCACGCGTCGGCGCAGGATCGGTCGCCGTCACCCGAGGGCCTCTGGAAGAAGTATCCGCTGGCGCCGACCGCCGAGCCCAGCGCAGGGCCGGAGGTCACCGCGACTCCCACGGCGGACACCTCCGCGGGCCGCAGGCCGGTCGCAGCGAGCAGCGACGACGGCACGCCGGTGATCGTCCTCGTGCTGCTCGGGCTCATCGGGGCGGGAGGGGCGCTGACGGTCGTCAGCGTCCGCCGTCGCCGCGAGAGCGAACCGAAAGCTGCGACCACCCCTCCCCCGCCCACGGCGGTCGAGGCCCCTACGCTGTGGCATGGCTCCTCGGGCCGCTTCAGCCGGGCCGTGACCAGGTCGACCGCGACGATCGCGGCGCCGGAACGGGGCGGCGGAAGCCCGCGTGCAGCCGCCGATCCGCCCCGGCAGCAAGCCGGCGAAAGCTCGGGTACCGCGAATGATCCGCCTCGTCCCAGCGCCGCGGCGGCCCGCGCCGCAGACAGGCCGTCGCCTGTGACCCCGGTCGCTGCGGCAGCGTCGACGGGATCGCCGCCCGACCGCCGTCTTGCGTGGACGGCGGAGATCGAATGGCGCGAGATCGACGACGAGTCGCGCTTCTACGTCATCGCCCGCGGCGCCGGCACGGTCGTCGTGGCGCAATCGGCTCCGCTGGAGTGGCCGCCGAGCGGGCCCGCGGCGGTGAAGGCGGTCAGAAGCGCCGCGGATGAGCTCGCCGACATGCTCGCGGCGGCTGGATGGAAGACCCTGCCGCCGGGCCACTCGTGGTACGCGAAGCGGTTCGCCTGGGAGCCTGGCGCCACGCCCGCCAAGTCCGGCTGCACGCCCGTCAAGCCTGGCCCGACGCCCGCCACGTCCGGCTCGACCCCCGCCAAACGCGGTCCGAAGCCGGTCGCGGCCCCCAGCCCCGCGACGACCTCTCGGGCCCCCGGCGGAGCCGGCGCTGCTCCCGATCGCGCCGGCGGCATGCGGGCTCCACGCTGGAAGCTGCTCGCGCTGCTGTGCGTGGTCGGCGTCCTCGGCCTCGTCGCCGCCCTGCAGCTCGTCGGCGGGAGCGACGACCCGCCCGCAGGCGCGACGTCGGCGCCGAACGCGCAGGCGTCGGACCGCACCGACCTGTCGGTCCCCCTGCTCGTGCTCCTGGGCGTGCCCTTGATCGTCGTGATCGTCAGGCAGACCCGGCGCGCGCGCTCCGCTGGATCTCGCAAGCTATAGCGACTCGATCGCCTCGTTGAAGGTGGCGCTCGGGCGCATCGCCGCGGTCGCCTTGTCGCGGTCGACCCAGAAGTAGCCGCCGAGCTCGACCGCCTCGCCCTGGACGTCGCCGAGCTCGCCGACGATCGTCTCCTCGTTGTCGGCAAGGCGCTCGGCGAGCGGCGCGAACGCCGCCTGCAGCTGCTCGTCGTCGGCCTGCTCGGCCAGCGCCTGCGCCCAGTAGAGCGTCAGGTAGAAGTGGCTGCCGCGGTTGTCGAGCTCGCCGGCCTTGCGGGACGGCGCCTTGCCGTTCTCGAGCAGCGTGCCGGTCGCCGCGTCCAGCGTCTTGCCCAGCACTGCGAGCGGATCCTCGGACTTGCCGGCGTGGAACTCGAGCGACGCCGCGAGCGCGAGGAACTCGCCGAGCGAGTCCCACCGCAGGTGGTTCTCCTTCGTGAACTGCTGGACGTGCTTGGGCGCGGAGCCGCCGGCGCCGGTCTCGAACAGCCCGCCGCCCTCCATCAGCGGCACGATCGAGAGCATCTTCGCGCTCGTGCCCAGCTCGAGGATCGGGAACAGGTCGGTCAGGTAGTCGCGCAGGACGTTGCCGGTGACCGAGATCGTGTCCTCGCCGTTCCGGGCGCGCTCGAGCGTGAAGCGGGCCGCCTCGGCGACGGGCAGGATCTCGATCTGCAGCGCGTCGGTGTCTTCGTCGGCCAGATGCCGCTCGACCTTCTTGAGGATCTCGGCGTCGTGCGCGCGGCCCTCGTCGAGCCAGAACACCGCGGGCGCGCCGGTCTCGCGCGCCCGCTCGACCGCGAGCCGCACCCAGTCCGCCACCGGGGCGTCCTTGGTCTGGCAGCCGCGCCAGATGTCGCCGGGCTCGACGTCGTGCTCGAGCAGGGTGTCGCCGGACCCACCGACCACGCGCACGCTCCCGGCGGCCTCGATCTCGAAGGTCTTGTCGTGGCTGCCGTATTCCTCCGCCTTCTGCGCCATCAGGCCGACGTTCGGCGTGGTGCCCATCGTCGCCGGGTCGAACGCGCCGTGCTCGCGGCAGAAGTCGATCGTCTCGGCGTACAGCGCCGCATAGCTGGAGTCGGGGATCACCGCCTTGGCGTCCTGCTGCTCGTCCTCCGCGTTCCACATCTGGCCGGAGGAGCGGATCATCGCCGGCATCGAGGCGTCGACGATCACGTCGCTGGGGACGTGCAGGTTGGTGATGCCGCGGTCGGAGTCGACCATCGCCAGGTCCGGCCCGCGCTCGTAGGTCGCCGCGATCGCGGCCTCGATCGGCTCCCGCTCGTCCTCCGGGAGGTCCTCGAGCGCGCTCAGGATGCTGGCCAGGCCGTGGTTCGGGCTGGCGCCGGCGTTGGCGAGCGCGTCCCCGTGCTCCTCGAACACGCCGGCGAAGAAGGCACGCACGGCGTGGCCGAAGATGATCGGGTCGGAGACCTTCATCATCGTCGCCTTCAGGTGCAGCGAGAAGAGGACGCCCCGCGCCTCGGCGTCGTCGATCTGCTCCGCCAGGAAGGCTCCGAGCGCGCGCCGTCGCATCACCGCGCCGTCGACGATCTCGCCCGCGGCGACGGGCAGCGACTCCCTGAGCACCGTGACGGTGCCGTCCTCGGCGACATGCTCGATCCGCAGCTCGTCCTCCTCGTCGAGCGTGAGCGACTGCTCCGTCGAGCGGAAGTCGCCGTCGCTCATCGTCGCGACGTGCGACTTTGAGTCCTGCGACCACTCCCCCATCGAGTGCGGGTGGTTGCGCACGTACTCCTTGACCGAGGCGGGCGCGCGGCGGTCGGAGTTGCCCTCGCGCAGGACCGGGTTGACCGCGCTGCCCTTGACCGTGTCGTAGGCCTCGCGGGCCCGCTTCTCCTCGTCCGACTGCGGATCGTCAGGGTAGTCGGGGATCGCGTAGCCGGCGTCCTGCAGCTCCTTGATCGCCGCCTTGAGCTGCGGGGTCGAGGCGCTGATGTTCGGCAGCTTGATGATGTTGGCGTCGGGGGTCTTGACCAGCTCGCCGAGCTCGGCCAGCGCATCGGGCACGCGCTGCTCCTCGCCGAGCTCGTCGGGGAACTGGGAGAGGATCCGGGCGGCCAGGGAGATGTCCCGGAGCTCGACGTCGACGCCGGCGGCGCCGGCGAACGCCTCGATGATGGGCAGGAAGGAGTGCGTCGCGAGCGCGGGCGCCTCGTCGGTGTAGGTGTAGATGATCTTCATGGTTGTTTCGGATCGTATGGGGGCGGGGGATGCCCGACCCATGATCGATGCGAGTGTGCTCGTGGTGGGCGGCGGGGCGATCGGTGGCATCACCGCCGCCAAGCTCGCGGGCGAGGTCCGCCGCGTCGTCGTGCTCGACACGAACGAGGAGCACGTCGCGCGGCTGCGCGAGCCGGGGCTCACCTACAAGGAGGACGGCGCCGAGCACACCGTCGCGCTCGAGGCGGCCGGCTCTGCCGACGAACTCGAAGGCGAGTTCGACTTCGCGCTGGTCGCCGTCAAGTCGCCGTTTCACGAGGCCGCCCTGGAGCCGCTCGCCGCGTCGGGGAAGGTCGCGTCGTTCGTGTCGCTCGGTAACGGGCTGATCCAGGACCGGATGGCCGAGATCGTCGGGCTCGATCGCCTGCTGTCCTGCATCGTCGAGTGGGGCGGGACGAACCTCGGGCCGGGCCGCGTGGTGCGCGACACGATCGCGCCGATGGTGGTCGGTGAGCTCGATGGCTCCGAGCGCGAGCGCACGCGCCTGCTCGCGCGCTGCCTCGAGCCGGTGGGCGAGGTCCGCGTCACCCGCAACCTGCGCGGCCAGATCTGGTCGAAGCTGCTCGTCAACTCGACCTTCACCGGGCTCTCCGCCGTCTCCGGGCTGCGCTACGGCGGGGTCGCAGAGCATCCGGACGGCCGCGAGGCCGCCTACGCGATCTGGGCCGAGGGCGTCGCTGTCGGGGAAGCCGAGGGATTGACGCTCGAGCCGGTCTACGACGTCGACCCGCGTGCGCTCGTCGACCGCGACGACGCCGCCCTGGCGCAGATCATGGCGATCGCGGGCAACACCAAGCCGTCGATGCTGCAGGACCTCGAGCAGAGCCGCGACACCGAGGTCGACGTGGTCAACGGCGGCGTCGCCCAGCGCGGCCGCGTGCACACGATCGCCACGCCGTTCAACGACCGCGTCGTCGAGCTCGTGCACACGATGGAGCGCGGCGAGCGGTCGCCCGCTCCCGAGGAACTGACGGAGCTGGTCGCCGTCGCCGGGCGATGACGGCGGCCGCCGATCCGGTCGACGCCGTCCCCGCGGCCGAGCTGCTGGCCGCGCAGCCACCGCTGCCGGAGCGTCCGGGTGCGCTCGCCGAGATCCGCGCCCGCATCGAGCCGCGCGGGCGCCTGCTGGTCATCGACGACGACCCGACGGGGACGCAGTCCGTCCACGGCGTCCCCGTCCTCACCGCGTGGTCGCGGGAGGACCTCGCCGGCGCCATGGCAGACGCGGGCACCGTCTTCGTGCTCACCAACTCGCGCTCGCAGCCGGAGCGCGAGGCGATCGCGGTCAACACGGAGATCACCGAGCGCGCGGCGGCGATCGCCGCCGACGAGGGTTTCGGCCTCGCCGTGGCGAGCCGCAGCGACTCGACCATGCGCGGCCACTTCCCGCAGGAGCCAGACGCGGTGGCCGACGCGCTGGAGGCGGCCGGACACACCGTCGACGGCATGCTGCTGTGCCCCTGCTTCCTCGAGGCCGGTCGCTTCACCATCGACGACGTCCAGTGGGTCGCGCAGGACGACCAGCTCGTCCCGAGCGCCCGCACCACCTACGCCGGCGACCGCTCCTTCGGCTACTCCGCCTCCAACCTGCGGCGCTGGGTGGAGGAGAAGACGCGCGGGGCCGTGCGCGCCGACGACGTGCTCAGCCTCGGGCTCGAGGACATCCGCGGCGGCGGGCCGGAGCGCGTGCGCGAGATCCTCGCCGGGGCCGCGGCGCGGCGGCCGGTGGTGGTCAACGCGACGGAGTACGCCGACCTCGAGGTGGTGGTGCTCGGTCTGCTCGAGGCCGAGGCGGCCGGGCAGACCTTCGTCTACCGCTGCGGCCCGTCGTTCGTCCGCGTGCGCGGCGGCATCGAGCCGGCCCCGCCGCTGAGCGCGGACGCGCTCTACGCGCGCCGCTCGGGCGACGGCCACGGGCTCGTGCTGGTCGGCTCGCACGTGGAGACGACGACGCGCCAGCTCGAGCATGCGCTCGAGCTCGACGGGGTGCACGCCCGGGAGCTCTCCGTCGCAGCCCTGCTCGACGCCGGCACGCGCGAACAGGAGATCGCGGCCGCCCTGGAGGAGATCGAGCGCCACCTGCCGGAGCGCGAGGTGATCCTCTACACGAGCCGCGAGCTCGCCCGGGCGGAAGGCTCGGACGAGGCGCTCGACGTCGGCCGCTCCGTCTCCGACGCGCTGGTCGAGCTGGTGCAGCGGCTCGACCCCGGGCTCCCGCTCGCGTTCTGCGTGGCAAAGGGCGGGATCACGTCGAGCGACATCGGAACCCGTGGGTTCGGGGTCCGCCGCGCGGAGGTCGCCGGCCAGATGCTGCCCGGGACGATCTCGGTCTGGATCCTCCCGGAGGACTCCGCCTTCCCCGGTCTGCCCTACGTGATCTTCCCGGGCAACGTCGGCGAGGCCGGGACGCTCGCCGAGGTGATCGAGCGGCTCGCGACATGACGCGCTTCGCGTCAGTGCTCGCGGACGCCGCGGCACACGGTCGCGCGCTCGGCGCGTTCACCTGTTACGACCTGCTCGGGTTCGAGGCAGTGGTGCGGGCGGCCGAGGCGCACGCCGCGCCGGTGATCGTCCTGGTCGGCCCGGGCTCGTTCGCCGCGGAGGGCGGAGAGCGCCTGCTGTCCGCGTTCTGCGCCGCCGCCGAGCAGGCGCCGGTGCCGGTCCTGGTACAGCTCGACCACGCCGCCGACCGAGAGCTGATCGGGCGCGCCGCGACGGCCGGGGTCGACGCCGTCCTGGCCGACGGCTCGCGCCTGCCCTACGAGGAGAACCTGGCCTTCTCGGCCGCGGTGGCGGAGGAGCTGCGCCCGCTCGGCATCGCCGTCGAGGCCGAGCTCGGGCGCGTCGAAGGCGACGAGGACCTCGCCGCTCAGGCGTCCAACGGAGCGCGGACCGATCCCGGCGAGGCCGCCGCCTTCGTGCGCGCGAGCGGCGCCGGCTGCCTGGCCGTCAGCATCGGCAACGTCCACGGCCACTACACGGACACACCCGCGCACGACTGGGAGCGCCTCGAGGCACTGCGCGACGCGGGCGCGCCGCTCGCGCTGCACGGTGCGTCCGGCCTGCCGGACGCGGACGTCAGCCGCGCGGTGTCGCTCGGGATCGCCAAGGTCAACGTCAATACCGAGTTGCGGGCGGCCTACTTCGGCGCGCTCGACGGCGCCGCTGCGCGCGCCGAGGCGCTCGACCTGCGCGGGCTGGGCGAGGACGTGATCGCGGCCGTGGCGGCCGTGGTCGGGGCCAAGCTCGCCCTGCTCGGCTGGGGGCAGCCGTGACGCGCGTCGGCTTCATCGGCCTCGGCGCCATGGGTGCCCCGATGGCGCGCACCCTGGCGGGCGCCGGCTTCGAGCTCGCGCTCTTCGACGTCGACGAGGAGCGGACCCGCGCCGCCGCGGAGGAGCTCGGCGCGCGGGCGGCCGCCTCGGCGTCGGACGTGGCAAGCGACGCCGAGGTGCTCGTGGTCATGGTCGCCAACGGCGCGCAGGCGGAGGCCGTCCTGCTCGGCGACGACGGAGCGGCCGCCGCGCTGGGAGAGGACGCGGCGGTGATCCTGATGAGCACGGTCGGCCCGGAGGCGGTCGCCGCGCTCGCCGACGCGGGGCACCCGCTGCTCGACGCCCCGGTCTCCGGCGGCGTCGCCCGCGCGGAGACGGGTGAACTGCTGATCATGGCCGGCGGTCCGGCTGGGCTGTTCGAGCGCCTGCGGCCCGTCCTCGACGCCCTCGGCGCGACCGTCGTGCACTGCGGCGAACGCCCGGGCGATGGTCAGGCCGTCAAGCTCGTCAACCAGCTCCTGTGCGGCGTGCACATCGCTGCGGCCGCGGAGGCGCTGGCCTACGCGGAGGCGCTCGGCCTCGACCCTGCGATGGTGCACGAGACGATCCGTCACGGCGCGGCGGCGTCGTTCATGCTCGACGACCGCGGATCGCGCATGCTGGCCCGCGAGTTCGACGACGTCCGCTCCGCGCTCGACATCTTCGTCAAGGACATGGGACTCGTGGTCGAGGCGGGCGCTGCCAACGACGCCCGCACGCCACTTGCCGACGCCGCGCGACGGCTCTATGACGAAGGGTCGGAGAACGGCCTCGGGCGCGAGGACGACTCGGGCGTGATCCGGCTGCTGGAATGAAAAGCCCCGCATTTGCAGGGCTTTCGTAGAGTGGGCGATACTGGGCTCGAACCAGTGACCTCCGCCTTGTCGAGGCGGCGCTCTCCCAGCTGAGCTAATCGCCCTGGGAACGCGCGAAAGGCTAGCAAGCGGGCGGGGATGGGTACGGGTGCCGGATGACCACGATCGACGCATCGCTGCGCGCCCTCGAGATCCAGGGCACAACCGTCCCCAAGCTGGGCTTCGGCACCTGGCAGATCGAGGGACCCGAGTGCCAGGAGGCGGTCGAGGACGCGCTGGCGATCGGCTACCGGCACATCGACACGGCGCGGGCCTACGGCAACGAGGAGGAGGTCGGGCGCGGGATCGCCGCCGCCGGCGTGCCGCGCAACGAGTTCTTCCTCACGACCAAGATCTGGCGCGAGGAGTACGCGCCCGACGACCTGCGGCGCGCGGCCGAGGACTCGCTGGAGAAGCTGCAGGTCGACGGCCTCGACCTGCTGCTCCTGCACTGGCCGAACCCGGACTTCCCGCTCGAGGAGACGCTCAGCGCGCTGATCGGACTGCGCGACGACGGGCTGATCAAGCACCTCGGCGTCTCGAACTTCCCGGCTGGCATGCTGCGCGAGGCGCTGGAGGTGGCGCCGGTCTTCGCCGACCAGGTCGAGTTCCACCCCTTCCTGGGGCAGGATCCGCTCGTCGACCTCGCGGCCGAGAAGGACTTCATGGTCGCCGCCTACTCCCCGCTCGCCCGCGGCAAGGTCCCGGAGGACGAGACGCTGCGGAAGATCGGCGAAGCGCACGGCAAGTCCGCCGGCCAGGTCGCGCTGCGCTGGCTGCTCGACACGCCGCAGGTCTGCGCCCTCCCGAAGGCCTCGAGCCACGAGCGCCGGGTCGAGAACTTCGAGGTCTTCGACTTCGAGCTGACCGACGAGGAGCGGGCCGCGATCGACGCCCTGCCCAAGGACGAGCGCATCATCGACCCGGGCTGGGCGCCGGAGTGGGATGCCTGAGTAGCGCGCGCAGTTCGGCGAGCATGAAGCGCGGCTCCTCGAGCACGTCGCCGTAGGAGTAGCGGCGGAACTCGTCGCCGCGGGCCCGCGCCTCGCGCTCGCGGCGACGATCCTGCTCCCAGGCGTGGCGGGAGCGGTGGTAGCGATAGCCGTCGACCTCGACCGTGAGTCGGTGTGCCGGCCACCGGGCATCGACCCGGCGACCGCCGGCGGGGCGGTTCGTCTGTGGGAGCGGGAGATCCGCTGCTTCGAGGCGTGCGAGGAAGCGGCGCTCGAGGGTGCTGATCGTGACGTGGACGTCGCCGTGGAGGACGGTGCGCAGTGCTGCCGCTCCGGGGCTGTTGGGTCGTCGTTGGAGGACCGCTGCGACGTCGTTTGGTGTCGTGCCGTGGAGCACACCGGCCTCGTGGCAGACGCGGGCGAGGGTGTCGAGGTCGAGGATGGCCGCGAGGTCGACGATCGTCCGCGCGACGGTGGTCGTTGGGATGCCGAGGACCTCGGTGACGTCTCGTGGGTCGAGCGTTCTACTGCGCTGGGTGAGGATGCCCTCGATGCGCCGTTCGGTGGTGGTGATCACCTCGGGCGGTGGCGGGCGACCCTTGATGAGGCGGTGGAGGTGCGCCGCGGCGCACCTGCTCAGGACTGAGCCTCGGCCGCAGGCCTTGACGGCCGCGAGGTAGCGGGCTTCGCGGCTCGGGGCGCGGTGGCCGACGCGGTAGATGCCCCGGTACTCGGGCAGCAGCGCGCCGGAGTTCAGGCGCCGTTCGATCTCCCCCACCGCAACCCCGGCATCGAGGAGCTCCGCCCGGCTCACCACGCCGTGCTGCTCGCTCGCGATTCGCGCCAGAATCTCCGCCACCGTCCTGCCCTCACCTCGCATAGCGAGGTCTAGGAGCCTGTCGAAGTATCAGCCGCCGTGAGGCGGCTGATCTCGTCGAGAGTGGCGGTGAGCAGTGCGAGCATCCGGGCTGCGATCAGTAGTCGAGCGCCGGTCGTGCTCGCGTGGTGC
>Ga0136617_10002087_pt1 | contig 17879 bp, 10 predicted proteins | sample AntDrymUQ3222106_2_FD_129672 | JGI IMG/M metagenome (GOLD analysis project Ga0136617, IMG submission 129672) | Polar desert sand microbial communities from Dry Valleys, Antarctica - metaG UQ322 (21.06) | ecosystem: Environmental > Terrestrial > Soil > Desert | place: Antarctica: Dry Valley... | reverse complement strand
TTAAACGCGCCCGCAAGCGAAACCGAAGCGCAGCTTTCGAGAAAATCCAGAGTGCTTTCGGTTATTGCCTGGGGTATGTTTTCTGAAATTCGATTCAGTTCGCGCAAAACGAGCGCGGTAACGAAACCGTTGGCATCGGCGACGCTCTGTTCGCCGAAACAGACAGTCGAGGGAAACGCGCCGTTGCTCAGTTGTGCCGCAAATGTTTCGGGTAAAATTCGATTGATTGCCGCTTGGCTGAAAATTTTCGACACATTTTTCACTTTTCACTTTTAGTTTTTCACTGCACGTTTAATCGGGCGGACGCAGCCCAATTTGTAAAGTCGGCGCGTTTTCGCGCGTAACTGTAAAAGCAATCATTCCGTGAAAGGTTTGCCAACCGGCACGTTGAGCCAGCGGCGCACTGACCTTTTCGTAATTTTGCAGCTTCCAACCCGCTCGTTCGCCGTGTTGCAGCAATGCGCGGCGAATCACATCGTCGCCGCCGCGAAAAATCGAACGCGCAAACGCAAAAAGCGAAATTGCGAGCGGCGTTTTATCGGCTGAAAACGCGATGCTCAGACCCGCATTTGACGGCAGAAAATCGTCGCTGAATGTTCGTTCGCCGATTTGCCGGACGAATTCCAGCAGGTCGCTGCTGCGCGACGATAAATCGAAGCGGCGCATAATCGAATTTATTTCACAGATTTCGAGATTTTCGGTTCGGAAATAAAGCTCCGTTCGCTGCGCGCTCGGATCATAGCCGAGCATTCGCAATTGTGCGCGACATTTATCCGGCGGCAAACTGTTTCCGACAAAACTTCGAGCAAAATTAGCGGCTGCCGCCAAATTATTTTTTGGAACTTCCAGATAAATTTTGTAGGAATCGCCAGCCGCTTCGTGGCGTCCGCCGAGCCACGCTCCGTAGAGCAAATCACCGGATTGTTGGATTTGTTGCAATTGCTCGACAATTTGCGGCGGCAACGAATTCGTGCCGAGCCGGTGCAGCAGCTTTTCGGCAATCTGCAATCGTTTCGCGTTGGCAATTTCCGGCGCGTCAAATTCGGCAGCATAGCTGATTGTTTCGCTCGCCGAGGAAAAGGCAAATTCAACCGGATAGCCGTCTCCCGTCAAACGGCTAAAATTCCATTTGACTTCCTGCCACATCGAATTTTCGATATTTTGGAGCAACACGGCAAGCACTGCCGCCGCTCGCGGTGCGGCGACAGGCGATGATTCGGCACACAAACGAAGTGCGCGCTCGACTGCGTGATTACTTACTTCGATTGCGACCACCCGTGCAGAAATCCTTCTTCCATACGATTCATTTGTCCCATTAATTGCGGCGTTTGCGTAACGCCCGGATTACCCGGGGCGATATCTCTGGTGATTTTTTCAGCTACCCGCCTTTGCAACTGCGCGATTAAATCGTCGTGAGTAATCGAAAAATTACTTGCATTAACGAGATCGAGAAACGATTGCGTGAGCAATCCGTGTCCGGGTGCGCCGCCGCTGCCGCCGATCTCCCATGATAATTCCGAATAATTGCAACCTGAAATCAGAGTTGATTTTGATAACTGCACCAACGTTTTGTTCGGGTCTTCATCGAGATCAACTCTGCCTTCACCGGCTTGAGTCGGGTGGCTGACGTTATTGTTCATCACGGTTGAACTCGGCGGAATGCAGACGCCGCACGGAATCAACGTTCGCAGAGCGCGCAAAATGCCTTCGATAATCTGGTTTGCAAGACGAATCGAACGGCTTTTCACAATATCGTCGGCATCGTGCATTCCGCCTGAATGACACGAATCGAGAATCACGGTGAAATTCGTAAACGACGGCTGCAGCGCATCGGCAAGCCGAAATATGTCGTGGTCGGTAATCGGCGCGCCCGAAGCCGGAATAATCGCTTCATAGTATTTGTCGCTGTCGAAATGACCTTGCCGGGCGGGAAAGCGTCCGCCGTGACCGGAATAATAGAAACAGGCAACATCGCCCGCTTCGGAATTTTGCAGAATGTATGCCAGCGAGCGTTGGATGTTCACGCTGCTCGCGTTTCGATTGGTGTAACAATAAACCTGATTCGGATCAAAACCGAAAGCGTCAATCAGCATATGCGTCATTTCGTTAGCGTCGTTTACGCAACTGCCGAGATTTGTATTCCCCGTCGGATCGAGAACCGTATAATCGTTGATGCCGACGACGACTGCTCGTTTAACCATAACTTTTCTCCTTATTTTTCTAATTTTTTAATCCAATTCCGAAACCGATACGAACGGATCGTCGGTTGTGACAAAAGCGTTGCGCCGAATTTGACCGTTTTTCCCGACAAATGTCAGCCGGTAACGAAATGTTTTTTTGTCCGGGTTCATCACCGAAAGTCTGAGCGGAACAATGTCGGGCGCGTCGCCTTTGATCGTCACGCGCTCTGATCGCTCGAAAGCATTTTCCTCGTCTTTATATTCGACATCGACAAAAACCTGTCTGACTTTGTCTGTGTCAAAGCCCGGCACCAACTCGATTTCGATTGCTTCCTCAAACGGATCGTCAACCGGAATCGTCGTTGCTTTCGTCGTTACCGGCGGCATCTCGCGCGTCGTGCCGTCCTTCAGGTGATGAACGAGGCGGTAAGTGTAAGCCCGTTGGGTCGCGTCGGTCAGCCGCAGCTTCCAAAATTGAGCTGGCGAAGCGGGCAAAACTTGAATCGTTTTTTCGCGTTTGCTGCCGTTTTTCTCGGTGTATTCGAGATGCACGTCAACCGCTTCAATGGCTCCGGCATCAATCCGGTGCGGAAAGACTTTGATTTCGAGAAAACCGATGTGGTCAAACGGATTGAGCAATAGCGTCCGATCTTCGGTGAATTCAGACGGAATTTTATACGAAAATTTTTCGCCTTCCCACTCGGTCGTCGGGTCGAAGTGATATTGAACCGCGCACTGGTAGCCATTGTCGCGTTTTTGGTTCATAAACACTTCAAATTTCTCGGCATCTTTGTTCGCCTCGTCAAAAACAAAATCGCCGTGTTTGTGATTCGTCGCGTCAGCCGAATTACCGTAATCGAGCGAGACGTGCGCGGATTTTAACCCGATGCGCGCGTAGTCAATCGGAGCGTCAACCGTCACGCTGAAAACGCGGAAAAACGGATCGTCCAAATCAACTTCGACAAAATGATTCGATTTGTCGAGGTCGGCGAGCAGCAGCCCGAAAAAGCCCTGCGGCGCGTAAGTGCGCTGCGTGGCTGCGCTCGTTTTGTATTCCAAAGTCAGGGTTTTGAGTTCTTCCTGATGAATAAATTTGAGTTTCAGCGCGGCGACCGGCATTCCGCTCGCGGCGGTTGCGCCGCTTGTCAAAGCATTTGCCGCGTTTGAAGAAATTCCAGGACGCGCTCCGGCAGATGTCGGCGGAGCCGTCGGTGTCGGCGGAATTTCCAGACCGGCAGTCGGGCTGTCGGTATCTGGATTTGCGCCACCAGCGGGAGATGCGTTTCCACCAGCGGGGGATGCGGTTCCTCCAACGGCGGCGGGCGGAGTGACAAACGGCTGCGCGTGTTCGTCGGGCGGACCAATACCGGCGGTCGGACTCGGTCCATGATTTTGCGGTGGTGGCGTGTTTGTTCCGCGCGGCGGCGGCGGGGGTGTCGAAGGCGGGCGCAGCTCGTTGCCGCGTCTGACAACGTTGTCGAGAGATTCGGCTTGCGCCATACCGCCGGCAAGCTGACCGGGCGTTAAAGTAGACTGAAACCATTCGCGCAATAAATTGTCTTTGAAAAAATCAAGAGCCCATTTTTCTTTTTCTTTCAGATCGTCGTCGCCGGTAAAATTGAAGACTTCGATTTTAATCACCCCGTCCTGCACGAGCTTTTCAAATCCGGCTTCGATTCCGACTTGAAAGAAATACATTTGCGCGTTGAGGCTGGCACTGAAGTGATCGTAAACCCTTTTGTAATCAGCCGTGATTTTGACTTCGAGTGCCGGGCGCATTCCGGTAAAAACCAGGTTGTAAATTACGCCAATCGGCGTCGTCCCTTTTTCAAATGCTTCTTCGAGTATAATCGCGCCTTCCTGAGAAAGCGTTAGACTGAACGCCGCCGAATTTTCTCCGTGCAGTGACGGAACCGAAGCACCCAAAATTTTCTCGACCGCGTTAAAACTTCCCGCAGCGGCAGCGGTCGCCGCCGTTCCGCCCGCGCCCTGGATGTTCATTGCAATGCACTGCACCGTTCCTTCGTCAAACGGCACGACGGCGAGCCTCGGTCGTCCTTTTGAAACCGACGAGAGTTTCGATAAAATGCGCCTTTCCAGTTCCTGGTCGAGTTTCAGATTGACTTCAAACATCACGAAGCCGCCGCCTTTGGCACCGCTCGCGACCGCCGCCGGTTTGTATTTGATAAAGGTAAAAGCCGCGCGCCGATCCGCCGTGCGCCGGGCGAGCCTGACCGGTCCCGGCAGATACCAAAACTGCGACGGGTCAACGTGGTCGAAAAACACCGTAATTCCTTCAATCGTCATCGTTTTGCTTCCGAGTAACAACATTGCTTGATTTCCTCCTTCCAACTTTAGCGTTTGGTAATTATTTCTAACCGACCGGAACAATCAATTCTTCCGCATCGTTTTGTTCCCATTCCGTCGCTCTCGACATACCGTTGGTGAACAGGTAATGGACTTTGTATTTGTAATCGGCGTTATCCGTTTCGACGTAATCGTATTCAAAATGCGCTTGTTCCGTTGCCGATTTGAAATTAAAAACATCGGCGTAACTCAAATTGTTGGCGATGTCTTCGTAGGTTATTTCGATTTTCATTTCTCGCAATTTTTTGGCTCCGAAATTAGTTGCCGCCGGATGCACTTTCACAATGCGGTGTCCGCGCATATCACTGCGAATGATTTTGCGCCGCTCGAGCGTGGACGAGCGCGGAACCTCGATGATGCTGCCGTCTTTGAGCATAATCGTCGCCTGGAACTGCACGAGCTGATGTTCTTTGTTGACCAGATCGACGACGAATGTTTGACTCACCTGGTCATCGCTTGAAAATTCAAAAGATTGCTCTTCTACCACGTTGTTCGGCGCATCTGTGTAGGAAACGTCGACAAAAACGCGCTCGACTTTGCTCCAGTCAATGCTCGGCACAATGACGAGCGAGCGTTTCTGGGGAAACGGATCGCGCAACGTCACGCGCTCTTCATCGGTTTCCATCCACGGCATTTCTACGTCCTGATGATCGGCGGCGCGATAAATCGTTTTGTAGGAAAATTTTGTATGCTCGGAGTCAAGCACAAAAAACTTCCAAATGACATCGGCTTTTTTCTCGTCGAGCAAAAAGCTGTCGTCAATTTGAATATTATTGGCTTTGTCCGTGTAGCGGGTTTGCACTTCGACGGTCGGATAACGCTTCCACGGAAAACTGAGCGCGACAATCGGAACGCTCACAATCGAATACAATTCGCGCGGATTGATTTCAAGATTGTCCGCGTCGATAATTTGCTCTTTTGACATGAGCGAGAGCGGGCGTTCGCTGTTGTCCACGTCTTTAAACGTAACTTTGTAGCTAAAAGCCACATCGCGCAGCATCTCGTTGTTTGCAAACTGGCTCGACCAATCGAGCGTTTTACGGTCGCCGGAAGATTCGAGCAAAACATTTTTCGGTTCGTTTTTGTAGCGCAAATGCACGTTGAGCGAGCTAATCGAATCGTCGTTGAAATTCCCGCGCGAAATGATGTTGAGCGTCCGGCGCGTGAACCACGGATCGTCTAAATCAACGGATTTAATAAAATTCGCTACGTCCATACCCGGTTTGCGAAGTACGCGAAACAGTCCGGCGAGATGTCCTTGCGGATAAATACTGCGCTTGACGGTCGTTCGTTCGGAAATATTGACGTTCAGATTTTTGCGGTCAATTCGGGTTTGGTCGCTCTTTTTATATCCAAAGGAAGCGACGCTGCTCAAACCGCCGCTCGCCGCGATTTGCGAAGTGCGTTCGGCGACGTGCAGAAATTTGTCCCAGCCGTCAACCTCCTGGCGAATCGGATCGATGCTCGGCGTGAAAAAAGTATCGGTAATCATATCGCGCACATCGTTAAGAGCTTGGTCGCGCCGCCCGACAACGCCGCTGTTCTCATCGGTTTCAGTCACGAAAGTGTCGGCTTCAATCACGATTGCGCGACTTTCTTCCAGTTCGTCAACCACTTTTTCGATTTCGGTTGAAAAAACCAGAAAACTGCCGCTGAATTTTTCGTCCAGATGCTTTTGCACCCGATCCCAATCAACGTTGAGCCGCACCGAATAGGCGGGACGCAGCGCGAGGTAGTCGAGCGAATAAACAATGCCAATCGGCGACATTTCACCTTTTAAGGCTTGTTCGAGAACGACCACACCGCTTTGGTCGAGCGCCACGGAAAATGCGGCTTGGTTGTCGCCGTAGAGCGCGGGTTTGGCGTGATGATCCATTTTTAGGACGAACTGCGGCGCGGTCGGATTTGGCGCGGGTGTCGATGCGGTTGATGCCGGATTAGTCGTGGTTGTATCGTTTGCCGGAGCGTCGCCGGTTTGTTTGCCGAACAGCATCATCTTGACCGTGCCGTCAACGAGCGGCACGGGAGCAAGAAGAGGTTGGTCGCGCAATTGGTGCAGACGTTTGATTTCGGCGCGCACGTCCTCGATCAGCGTTTGATCCGCGCCGAGATTCACGTCAAAGTTCAAAAAACCGCCGTTGCCCGCGCGCCCGCGATATTTTATAAGTTGAATTTGCGGAATCAGATCACCGGTTTCCTGATCTTTTAGCTGCGTGAGCTTGGGCATCAGCGGCAAAAAGTAAAACTGCAGCGGATCGGCGTGATCCGAAAAGACGGACACGCCGTTGATAATGTGAAAAGGCGGATTTAAATACAGCATTTTTTTTCTCCTTTCGTTTCTCTTAAACGGGCAGTTCGAGAATCAAAGATTCTTCGTCGGTCATCACTTCGACAGTTTTCTTGTCCGATCCGTCGGTCATAAAATAGCTCGCTTTCCATTTGTATTCTTTTTCCGATTTGTCTTTGATTTCGACACGCCAGGTCTTGGAAGCATCTGCGCCGGGTTTAAAAAGCATGTCTTCTTTCTCATTAATGTTGTTTTCCGGGTCTTCGTAGTGCAAGGATACTTTGGCGAGCTTGATAACGGTGAAGTCGAGCAAATCCGGCACAATTTGGATTTCCAACACGTCTTCGATTTTCTTGCCGATCATCAAAGTGTTTTTGTCGGTCGTAACTTCGGCAATGTTTTCGATCATGCCGTTTTTGAATTTGATGTTGCCGGAATAAGTGATTTTTCCAGCCAACTCGTCAATGACGGGAAACGACCAGTCGAAAAACGGACTGGCTTTGCTGAGCGCGACGGTTTTGGTTTGCGAATATTTATTGGTTTCATCATTGTATTTGAGGTCAACAAAAATCGTGTCGATGTCGGTGTCGAGGTTGCCCATCGCGCGCACGCCGACGGTTTTCGTCGCGGCAAACGGATCGTTGATAAACAGATACGGCGAGCGTCCTTCGGCTTCTTTGACCTGATACTCTTTGCCGTCCTGCATAAAATATTTCAAGCGGTATTTGTACGGATTTTTCTTCGCCGCGAAGATGAGCTTGTCGAAATTGTGCGTCTTGTGGTCTTTATCAAGCGTGAATTGCTGCTCGAAAAGGTCAACGCCGTTTGCCGAATCTTCATACTCCATTGTGACCTGCACTTGTTTTACTTGCTCGAAGTTCAAATCGCCCGGCTGAATTTGCACATGCAGAAAACCCAAATCGTCAAGGTTCACGGTCAAAACCTTTTCGTCCGTTTCGATAAGCGGCGATTTAAAGGTTTTGCTCGCGCCTTTGTAATTGACTTCGTAAAAGTATTTGTATTTCCAGTTGTTATTATCAATAAAACATTCGAATTTTTGCGTTTCGTCCGCTTTGTTAAAGCGAAACTCGCCAATCTCCTTGCCGTTCGTTTTCGGGTATTCCAGATGCAGCTCGACGCTGTGAATCGGCAGTTTCGCAAAATCGGCGTTGACCTGCATCGTTACATTCAAGGTTTTGAAAAACGGATCGTCTAAATCGACTTCTTCGGCAAAATCCGTCCAGACCAGCGGTTTGCCGTCGGGACCTTTGAGGTTTGTGATGTTCGGCATAATCCCTTGCGGCGCGGGATTCCACTCCATCGTAATGCCTTCTTTAAAGTTGAGATCAAAGCTGGCGATTTTGGTATTGCTGATGTCGCGCGTGACATCTTCGATACCGTCAGGAGCTTTGCGGTCATCGGCAGACACGGGCGCGATAGCTTCAATCATTTTTTTCTCGATGTTGTCTTCCATCGTCCGCGTCGCCCAATCGCGGATTTGGTTTTTGACTTTTTCGTCGGTCATTCCGCCCCAATCAAAATTGAGTGTGTAGCTCGAAGAATCGCGGGATTGCTCGCGGATGGTTTCCTGATAAGAATCCTCCGCCCAGAAATTCCACTCAACGTCAATGTCTTGAAAAAACGAATAAAACTTCTCGGAGAAAAAACGTCCGTTGACTTTGATCGGCGGTAGTTTCGTATAAGTGAACAAATCGTAGTTAACGCTGACAACGCCCCCTTTGCCTTGCAGTGCTTGCTCGAACAGCGTCGCCCCGAAATCGCTCAACTCCATCGCAAACGTGGCGATGTTGCGTCCGAAGAGCGACGGTTTGCCGGGACTCCAGATTTTTTGAATCATCGTGCCGTCGCCTTCTTTCATCGTCAAACTGGCGGTTCCGCGCAGCCAAGGAATCGTCCCGATGGTCACGGGCGGAGCTTGATTGCCGAGTGCCATTCGTTGTAAAGCGGACATTCTGGCGAATTTTTCGTTGATTTGCTGCTGCAGTGCCTGTTTGACCGCTTCCATTTTTTCGGGCGGCACGTCGAACGTCACATCGAAGAAAACGTAGCCGCCGCCGCGTTTACCGTTTTGCCGGTCAATCGGCACGCGGTATTTGAGGAATTTAAAAACCGGCAAACCGTCTTCGATGCGAAAACGCGGTCCGTCGGGAATCACATAAAAAGTCGAAATGGCTTGGTCGTCACCATAAACCGCAACGCCCGGAACTTCCGGGATAACAATGCTTTTATCAATCATTAACATATCTTTTTTCTCCTTATTTATTCGACAAATTGGTTATTATTCAAGATCAGAACCCGCCGCTATTTGTAACTTTAAAAGCGGCTCCTCAGTGGTTGCGCGTGGGCTTTTAACGATGGAGCCGTCCGCCGTCGTAACTTTTAATTCGTATTCGAGAACGCCGTCTAATTTATGGTCGCTGCGCGTCACGACAAACCATTCGCTCGTCCATTCTTCATCGCGGAAATGAATCGTGCGGTCGTCTTCCGTTCCGTCGCCCGAGGGCAAATAACGAATATGTACGCGGGCATTTTTAGCGGCGGCGGCTTTTAACTCCGAGCCGTCAAGAACGATGTGCGCGAGTCCGAGATGTTCGGCGACGAGCCGTAACTCGGCGGCGGACAAATATTTTGCTGCAAGCTCAGATTCAAAGGCTTGTCCGCCGTCGGTGTAATTGGTTTTAATCAGTAACGGCTGGTCGGAATTTGCCGGGTCAACCGCCAAAGTAACCGGCGCAAAATCAGGACTGCGAAGCGTCCCGCGCTGTTCGCCGCGCGTGAGTTCGACGAAGTTGATTGGAGCATCTGCAGCGTCAAAGCCGAGACTCAATATTTGAGTTTTTGATTCGCCCGCTAAACGATTTGTTGACGAATCAGTCAAACTTAAATGGACAGTCGTGGTTTGCTCGTCGGTTGAAGGCAAAACTTTGATGTGGTCTACGCCGTTTCGATTCGTAAACCACGAGGCAACATCAGCCGTCGGCTCAAAATTAATCGAAACCGTGTCCGTCAAGGACGCGCTGACCGAAAGATTCGATTCTTCGGAATTCGATCCTTCCACGCTGCCGGCTTTTGCAAAAGTCGAACGGGAAATTGTTCGGCTGTGTGCCATTTCGTCGAGCGTGGCGGCGGCTTCTTGACGGGCGAGCGCGTCAACTTTTGTTTGAAGTTCGGCAGTTGTTGCGCCGGAATCCGTGCGCGTAACGACAAGCCGTTCGGCGGAGATGGCATCTTCTATCAATTGAGCGCAATCATCTGCCGTAACAGCATTTTCTCGTTCGTTTATCGCAGCAATTTCTTGACTGATATTTCCGGCAATGGCGGTTGTCGCGGAAACTCTGAGCGGCAGGGAAGCGATGTAGCGTACGATTAAAAACTTTTCGCGCCCGTGCAGAGCGGCGACGATATTTGTTTTTTGTTCATTTGTAATCGCCAAATTAAAAATTGCGACAAACGGCGGAAAACCGGAAGAATTCGACTCTTGTAAAATTTCAAAATTGCCGTTGCCGTCACCGACTTCTAACTGCACTTTTTTTATTGACACGGGCGGAACCGAAAACCGGATTGTTTCGGGTTGGAGGTTGGCGGAATGTTCGGCTAAATGTTCGCGCAGAACAAGCAAATCTTCGTTGTCAATCGCCCAGCGCGCGCCAAGCTGCAGCAGACTTTGCGCCTCCGATACGAAAAGCGCGAGCGTCGGACGGTTGAACGCATCAATTTCCGGTGTCGGAGCGTCGGGCAGACAAAAGAAATTCATTTGGTCGTCCGGGTCGGGATAGCAATAAATTCCGGCAAAATTGATGCCTTTCGGTAAATTCATATCTCGCCTCCAATCGTTTCGCTTGAATTAAAAGTTAAAGGTTGAAACGGCGATTGAACCGCCGACCAGCGGCGCGGCGCAGCCTCCGCGTTGCTGTGCCGCCGGAAACGATAACCGGCGGCAAACGGCGAACGCGCCAGATAATTCCAGGTTTTTCTCGGTTGCTCGGGTGCAAATTGAAGCACGCTGACGTTGTCGATTGTTTCGTCTTCGACTTCGGGCAAAAGCTCAATCGCTATTAATCGAGAGTCGTCATCAAACAAACATTCGACTTTGATTTCGTGCGAGCCGTATTCGGGAAACGAATGCAAACCGAAAGTTGTGGAAGCGAGCGGAAGCCGGTTGATTTTAAGAATCCGCGCGTTGGTGATTGATTTGGCTGCAATTTCAAGGCGGTCGTTTGTTTCCACTTCGTTTTCGGTAATATTTTTTCGCGGCAGCGCGATTGCGATTGATGGCTGCTGCAACGTGAGTTCAAATGATTCGCTGACATTTTCCGACGCGCGATTCAGCGTGCAGTGAATCGTTGCCAGTTCGAGTAGCTGGCGAGCGGCTTCGACCAGAACGAACTTAACCGGAAAATCGTCAATGTTTAAATCGAGACGTGCGCCGGTTTGCGATTTTTTTTCTGTGTCAAAACGTTGGATACCGGTTTGATCGCGCAGCACAACAAAAGTTTGATATTCATATTCGAGCGGCTCAAGCGGCGATAAACGCAGCAGAACCTTCGCTTCTTCGTGTGGCGGCGTAAATTCAACGGCTTCCTGCAAGGCTTGAACGCGCTGCGGGGGACGCGGCGGCGCGTGCAAATTTGCGCCGAGCGCAAGAACATTCGGGCGATGCGCGGGTAGATTTGCCGTGATTGAAACGAAATGATTTCCGGTCTTTATCGGCGGCACAATGGTTTCGCGCCAAACTGCTTCAATCCCGTGCTGTTCGGCAAGCCGTCGAGCGGCGGCGAGAGGATTTAGCCGCAGTGTAACCACGCGCGAAACAGTGACGGCTTCGGACAAATCCCACATAAAAATGCCGTTGCCCGCTTCCTGGGGCGAAATCAAAACGTATTGCGCGTCAGCGGCAATTTCGTGTCGCGGTACGAAAGTGCCAAAACGCATCAAAATCCAATCTGTCAAGGTTTCGGCAAAGTCGTTGGATTTGCGGTTGTTGTCGATTAATTCGCTCGCCCCAAGTTCGGCTGGGGAAAAATCTTTGATTTCGAGCGGTAACGACGATGAAGGTTGACCGAAATAATTAACGATGTCGGTACGCGAAATTTGCCCTTGAGAGTCAGCAAGTTTTAACAATTCGCCGAGCAGCTTTGCCGGATTAAAATGCACTTCGCATTGCAGGCGCGGCGCAACTCCTAGGAATTCAAATTCGGCAACCGCGTTCAGCACCAAAATGCGGTCGAGCAGCGAATTTTTTATGAGCGTGATGGTCGCCGTGGAAACCCTGGAAATATAGCGGGCGGTTCCGAGCGAATTTGACCGGAGCGGAATCGCCCGGCGCAGTTCGGCTGGAACGCTGTCGAGATTTCCGACCGGCTCAAAACGCAAAAATCCGGCATCAAAAGCTGCGGGCGCGAGCGTTGCGTTGCGGTCTAATTTGCGGAGAGCGACAATTGCTTTTTCAAACTGATAACTTGCTTGCAGCTTAAAATCCAGCACGCCGTAAGGCGCAGGCGGCAAAAGCGGATTGTTGCCGCGCACAAGTTCCAAACCAAAATCAGCTTTTCCGTCGGTACCGGCGGCGATTTCAAGCTGGTCGGGCAGCAGGAAATAACGATTGCCAATTTCAAACGGACGAAAAATTCGGAATCCTTCCGCTGAAATCGAGTTTTGTAAATCTGGAATTCCTTGCAAACTCACTCTGCACGCTCCTAATTTTTTGCTGTTGAAGATTCAGGATTCAGGATTCAGGATTCAAGATTAAAATCCTGAATCCTAAATCCTGAATCCTGAATCCTAAATCCTGAATCCTGAACCCTGAATCCTGAATCCTGAATCCAAAAAAATTGCATTGATTCGGGATTGCGCGATGCGAAATTTGTTCAAGCCACGTCGGGAAAAAGAATGCCCGTATTGTCGGTTCGCCAATTTTCGTCCCTCGCTCTGCCTTGCCGTCGAATCACGGTGACGCGATAGCGATACGCGCCCGTATCGGTGCGGCGCAGCACCAAATCGCTGATCGGCAAGCGCAGCGCGGCTTTGTCTTCGAGCTTGTCAGCGGTCAAATCAATCGAATCACCGTGTTCAAAATCCAGCACGATGCTCATAATTTGACTTTCGGGTTTGTCCGGCGGCACGGCAAACATTTCCTTAAACATTTTGATTTGGATTTGCCGCATATATTCCGCCGGTGTAAACGGATCCAGAATCGCATTCCACACCGCTTCACGATCCGGCTGGACGACTACACCGTCCAAATCGAACACAGCATTGAACGGTTTGTTGTTCGGATTATTTAGACCCGCCGACGGTGCGACGATAAACGAAATTTCTTCGCCGGGTTTGAGAACCGGCGGCGGGTCGAAAGCAATGTTTTGCAAAGTCGCTGCCGATTCGGTTTCGCCGTTGTCGAGCGTCGCCGTTAAATTGTTGATGCTGACCGGACTTTCGATGGCGTTGCGGAGCGTCGCGGCGACACCGCCTGAAGCAGTGTCCGGCGTTTCGCGGTAATCGAAAAGCTCGCCCGCCAGGTCGTTTAATCTGGCGTTAAACGGAACGATTTCGTTTGCGCCGCCGCCAACATCGACAACGATTTCGCCTTTAAAAAGCACCGCCGAACCGCCAAAGAGCGCGTCGTAAATTGCTTGAAAATCCCGCATCGAAAGAGTCAGTGCGTCGTGGACAGCGGCGCGTAAATCAATCAATGCCCCGGCGCGTTCCTGAAAAGGTCCGGCGGCAGTGCCGGCGCGGGGCAGCGCAATGCGAAATTTTGTTGAGTTTGCGAGCAGCGGCTGAAAACCCGGAACAAGCGTTTCGTTTGGCGCGGATTCGTTGATAAAAGATTTAAGCTCACTGGCAGCGGCTTTGAGCCGGTCCGGGTCAACAAACGGCGCGGCGACGTATTCGAGCGTTATCTCAATGTTTTCGGGCGTTCCGTCGCTTGACGCAAAACGCACGGACATAAACGGGAAGTGTGGCGATTCGGGACGGCGAGCGATTTTAAAACTGTCGGGCAAATAATAAAAAATTCGCGGCTGCGCCTGATCTTGATAGTAGCTGTGAAATGTTCCGTTGAAGGCGAGCTGCCGCCGAATTAGTCCAATTCCTTGATTAGGGTTGGCGGCGTTTACGGCACCTTGAAAAATATAGGAGTGCAGCTCGGCGGGGAAGACAAACGGGTTAACAGTGACATCGAGTGTGCGCGTCGTTTGTCTAAAACGCGGAGTCGAAGGTTGTTCCGGCGGCGGCACCGCTTCTTCCAACCGAGAATCGGAAATCTTAATCGGAGTCAAACGCAGTTTTGAAACCGAACTCAAGTGCCGCATTGCAGTCAAACGATTAAATTTCGAATTAAGCAAGACGGAATCAGTTTCTTTTTCAGGCGAAGGCGCGGAAACCGGGATGGCGACTTCGATGAGCCGTCGGACAATTAACTGAGCATTGTGCGCGGCTTGGCTGATAGCTTGATAAACTTGCGTTAGCTCGCCCAATCCGTTGAGACGCAAAACCGCGCGAAGTCCGTTTTCGGCAGCAGTCACTTCTTGAAATTCAAGCTCTTTTTGCACGCCGCCGAGCAAAACATTGTATTTGAGCAAAATTGTGACGGCGTGTTTTATTTCTTGCGCCGAGCGGCTCGCTTCAGCGATGCTTGCCGCCGGATATTTTTCGAGATTAAGCGTTAAACTTCCGCCCGTGCCGCTTTTTTCAAGTTTGACTTGAAATTGAAGCTGCCCGGAAACATTTTGTTCTTTCAAGCGATAGCGCGGCAGATAAAATTTTTGGGTTGCGTCGGCGGGAGCTTCAAAAAGTTGTTCATCTGTAACTTCTGCCGGTTCGTCTGTAGCTTTTCCCGAGAAACTAATCGGAAAAGAGAGTTGTTCGCGCGGAATGCCGTTAACCGACGGTCGCATGCCTGCTAATAGTTCAGCCAAGCCCGGATTAAACAATTTTACTTCGCCAACTCTCGACACCGCGAAACTATCACTTACCGGCACTGCTACATGCGGTGGTCGCGCCACAACTCGCTCGACGGGCGTTGCCGCAACACTTATCGCTTCGGTAAAATGAGGCGGCTGAACCAGTCGCACAGTCGTTAAAGTATCTGCCCGAAGAACGTCGCGGCGCGCCAGAATACGTGAATCGAGTCTTAAATCACCAGGCATAAATTTGTCTTGCTCCTTTCAAATCAATGTTGAACCGAATATCTTCGCCTCTTTTGAAAAGTTTCTTGACAGCTGACTTCACTCATTACTTGCTTCGCGTTATGGATAAAGTCAATACGAGGTGATAGTTTGCCGTCAAAAAAAATATTGCCAAAAAGCGCGCCCGGAATTTTGAATCCTTTCTTAAGTCAGGTCTTAAGTCAGGGTTTACTCAACTCAACTGACTTGATAACTTGGCGCGGACTATTTGCCAATTTTGATTCTGAATTCGTGATATTGGTTCTTACCGGCTAACGCACCATCAGAGCAGAAAAAATATCAAGTAAAGCGAAAGTTTTTGTTGAAAGCCGAAAAAAGTGGAAATTTTAAAATAAAAAAAAGACGAAAAACAGTATAGACCGGCAATTGTGTCAAGAAGTGAATGACTTTCTAAACTTCAAATTCGGCAAAAATCGCAGCATGGTCTGAGGCTTGTGTAACTTTGTTGGTTACTTCAGGAAAATTCGTGGATTATTAAAAACTTGCCTTTCCATTTCAGGTTATTCCGGCTTCGGGGCGACTAAAGGTTTTTTCTTTGTCGCGCTTTCAGCGTCGGCACACGACGGAAAAACCACTTTGTCTTTAGACTCCGGCTCAAACGGTATCGGCACTTTCGAAACGCAGCAAACCGAACAAGGTTTGCGCTGAGAACTAAAATTTTTTCAGACTGTCGAAATGGATTTCCACATACAATCCCTGTTCGTCAACCACTCGGCAATAACTGCCCCCGTCATGTCTGAGAAGGACGACTTTTGCATCTGCCGGTAATTCTCCGTCGGGCGGAGATGCTTGTTGCGCTCCCGTGTAATAAAACGGCTGCGAGCTTTTCAGTTGGTGTGTAAATCGGTTCGGCGGCGGACTAATCTGGTTGTCCTCCGGGATTAGCGATTCTTCCGATAAAACGACGGCTTTTGGTCTGATAAAATTTCCCATATATTTTTGAAAATTAGGTTTGAAATTCGGGTGCGGAAACTGATAATTTTCCCGCACCCGCTGGATTTGCTTACTGCATACTACTCTCCGGTAATACAATCGGGATGTTCGGCAGTACAATTCCCGTTGTCATCGCAGGGTCGCCGGCAATCAAAAATCCGCCTTCTGCGAGTGCCAGCAAATTCGGCAGGCTGTAAGGTTCGGCGGCGTTGACATCCACTTCATAACCTAAATCCTGAAGACTGGCGACCGTCATCGCGCTAATCGGATTATTTGCGGCGGCGATAAAGCCGGACATCAATTCGCTGCGAAAAATCGTTTCCCGCCAATGCGAATCAGCCGTGCCGGGTCCGCCCGTATTTTCGACCGGAATAGCCAACGCTCCCGTGCCTTTCAGCTTACCATATTCGATTTTCCCCTGTTTGCCGCTAAAAGTCGGGTTTGATGTTCCCGCATTTTTCAACAAACCCTTGTGAGTCCAAATAGTTCCGATTCCGAGAACGTGACCCATCTCGTGTGTAATCACGTCGGTCAGCGTTCCATTTTGTTCCATCTGCTTTAAATCCGCCGTGTCGAACGACATTGTTCCGCGAGCCGGAATAAAAGCCGCTTTCCCGGCACCCGGGGGACGCAGACGGGTTGGACCGGCTTGCCCTAAAATTCTGCCCGGACCGTCAATATCCGCGCCTTGCGCCAGAATAAGAATGTCGTCAATTACCTCGCCGCCAATGACTACGCTCGGCAAATCTCCGACGATAACCTTGCTCCAACGGTCGGCAGCCTTTTTGAAGGCTTTTCTCTGGGCTGCGTTTAAACCACCGAGAAATCGCACTGTGATAGTAAACGGCGATGTCGTATTCGCCACCGCTTTAGCGATTTTGGCATCCGCTACCGCGGAATATGTTTCATATTGAACTGCTTCATTTTTTTTGCTCATAGTGTTTCTCCTTTCATTAATTTGATTTTTTAATTTAGGCAAAATTTGATTCTTCAAACTTAGCCTCCAAATTCCTAAAGAACTTTATTTAAGAGTTTCGCCAATCGGTAGCCAGCCAGAGCAATACGTCTGGCGGAAACCTTTTGGGCGTTTGCCTGGTAAGGCTCGCTCGGAATCACATCTTCTTTAATACCCTGATAAACGTGCATTTTAGCGAGGTTAAAGCCCTCTTTTGCCCAATTGTCCGGCTTTAAATCATTAATTTCATTGACCATTGCGGATTTTGGATAATCGCTCATAATCTTATTTGCATAAGTTACCAACATCTTTCGACGATTATCATTTAAAGGACGACCGACATCTCGAAAACCGAACAGACCGCCGCCGGCATCCCAATAAGAATGAAGATTTTTTCGCGGCGCAGTGTCGTCGAGAGGAAAAAAATTCCCGCCTCTGTCTCCGCCTTTTCTATCCGGCGTGTAGCGCGTAACAGAATGCAAGGGTTGATGAATATCGCCAATCAGGTGGTTGAGTTCAGCTAAATAATACGCTTTTTTCAAGTCTGCTTCGTCTTTATCATTTAGTTTGTGACCCAGCCAATAGATAATCGAAGCGGCATTAACCGGCGGCGGCGGTTCGTCGGCAACGGCGTTGTTGATAATGTAGCGTTGCGTAATAAAATGCCAATCTTTGAGCGGCTCGAACATCGGCGCATCTCTTATATCATCCATCCAGCAGGCAGATGTAACGAATTCATATGATTTTTCAATATTTTCATTCTGAAATCGTATCAAACCCGCCAATTCATCGGCACGATTTTTCTTTGCCTGGGAATCGAGGTTTTGATAGGCTATCTGCGCGACCGTCATATGTCCGGTGTCACCCCAAGCAAATGTTTTTACCTGGAATAAAAGCAGAATCGAAACTGCATAAGCAAACAATTTAATTTTATTCATATTTCTCCTATG
>Ga0136617_10002086_pt1 | contig 17884 bp, 10 predicted proteins | sample AntDrymUQ3222106_2_FD_129672 | JGI IMG/M metagenome (GOLD analysis project Ga0136617, IMG submission 129672) | Polar desert sand microbial communities from Dry Valleys, Antarctica - metaG UQ322 (21.06) | ecosystem: Environmental > Terrestrial > Soil > Desert | place: Antarctica: Dry Valley... | reverse complement strand
GAAAGTTCGGGCTAAGTCACTTGGCTTTCAACTAGTTCCCTGTGCGACCTAACGATCGAGTTTCTAAGAAGTCACAGAGAATACGGAGGACGCACGGAGAAAACTGAAATCGGTATTCTACCCATCACCCAGAACACTTCACGGTAACAACTAACTAGCATGGCAAAACGAACCAGCAAATTTCTCAAAGGCCGGCGAATCGATCCGGCACCGATAACCAAAAACACTACTGTGGCTGAACTCGTCGATGAGGCGTTTATTGCTTATAACGGCGCGCGCTTGCGTGAAGCCTGTCAACTGTTCACTCGGAAGATGTTGGAGCCCGAAGTTATCGTCGGGCTATCGCTTACCGGCGCGCTTACTCCTGCCGGCCTGGGAATATCGGCATTGATTCCGTTGATCAAAGCCGGCTTTATCGACTGGATTATTTCCACCGGGGCCAATCTCTATCACGACACGCACTTTGGTATTGGCCTCGCAATGCATGAAGGCCGCGCCGACATTTCCGACGTCGTTTTGCGCGCCGAAGAAGTGGTTCGCATATATGACATTTTCTTTGATTATTCCGTATTGCTCGATACTGACGCTTTCTTTCGCAAAATAATTGAGGGAAAAGAGTTTCAGAAAGCGATGTCTACGGCCGAGTTTCACTACCTTTGTGGCCGTTACGTTCATGAGCGCGAACGCACGTTGGGGTTAAAAGAAAAGTCTCTGCTCGCGGTGGCCTACGAATACGGCGTGCCAATCTACACGTCGTCACCCGGCGATTCGTCTATCGGCATGAACGTCGCGGCCAAAGCTTTGCAGGGTAACAAACTCGCCTTCGATCCATCCTTAGACGTAAATGAGACGGCGGCCATCGTTCTCAGCGCGAAGCGCAATGGCGGCAACAAGGCTGCAAGTGGCAAGGCCCGAGGGAAGAAGAAGCCGGGACTCTCCGCCTGCTTCATCCTCGGCGGCGGGTCACCCAAGAATTTTCTCCTGCAAACTGAACCGCAGATTCAAGAGGTGCTGGGCATCGATGAACGTGGTCACGACTATTTTCTGCAAGTGACCGACGCGCGCCCTGACACAGGCGGACTTTCAGGAGCAACGCCCGGCGAGGCGGTCTCGTGGGGCAAAGTCGATCCGGATCGATTACCAGACGCTGTGGTTTGTTATGTCGATTCCACGGTGGCGCTTCCGATCATAACGGCCTATGCTCTAGCCAGGCACGAACCCCGAGAGCCAAAGAGACTATATGATCAACGAGAAGCGGCTATGGCGCTGTTGTTGTCGGAGTACAAGAAATCCAAGCGGCGTTGACGTCGGACAGGCATTCCTGCCTGTCCTTGCCCGTTTCGAGAAGTGAGCGGCCGGATCGCTGTCCCAAAACGGACGAGAGGGTCTGAATGAAGATGGCGCGAACATCGGTCCCGAGCTATCCACCAGTTAAATACGATTGCGATAAGTGCGTAGCCTACTGCTGCTCGATTTACGAGCGAGTCCAGGTGACGCCAAAAGACCTCAGACGCCTGGCTGCGCATTTCAATGTCACAACGGAAGTAGCGGGGGCGCGGTTTTCGAAACTCAATGGAAAAGAACGGATTCTCAGGCGCAGGGCCGACCGGTTATTTGGACAGGCATGCATGTTCCTGAATCAGGAAACACGGAAGTGCACGATTTACAACGCCCGCCCGGACGTTTGCCGCGAGTTTCCTGATGACTCGCGCTGTGCTTATTTTGATCTCATCGAGTGGGAACGCAAGCAACAAGATGACCCTGATGTGATTCCGCTGGTAAAGATTACTTTCCGGGACCCGAATTAGGACAGACATTCCTGTCTGTCCCTTTTGGGAAACCCTTCAACCAGGACAAGCAGGGATGCTGGTTCTAACGGGCCAGCGATTCGAAGTAGGACAGACATTCTTGTCTGCCCCTGTCGAAAATCTTACTACTGAACCAGGGACAGGCAGGAAGGCCTGTCCTACCGAGGTCAAGACTATGCAAGAGTTTTTATCCAGAATGATTGGGAAAAGGATCGATGTCCGTTGCGGAGCGTCATCTACCCTGCGTGGCGAGGTAGTGAAAGTTGACAAAGGAGTGCTCCAACTTAAGGACAGCGAGCAGAAAATGTGCTTCATAGCCGTGGACAAGATTGTGGTTGTCTGGGAGGCTCCAGATGAATCGCAGCGGGCGGGGTTCGTGCCTGGTAGTAGCTCGGGATGATTTGGCGCTTGCTGTAGGTGTAGTTTAGGGTGCGAACCTCCGGCACTTTCCAATCGCAAGCTAGGAAAACTAAAACGCCGGCGCTAATCCAGCGCCGGCGTTTTGCACAACAGCAATGTTATTTCTTAATCATTTCCCCGAGGCATCCGCCACAAACTGCGCGCGTTGCGGAACCTGACGAAAGCCGTCGATACGCGAGGTCCAATACTTATTGAACGGCGAGTAGATCACGCCCTTACTACTCGAGGAATGATAGAAGCCATTTTCGTCAACGACTATCCCTACGTGTTGGAGATTTCTGAAGAACACCAGCGTGCCATATTTATACTGTTCGTCCGGCGGCGGCGGAGCGAAACGTGCCCACAGAGTGCGAGCGCTACCGCGTTCGAAATCGATCCCTGCCGAACGGAAAGTACTCCAAACAAAACCGGAACAATCGAATGCCCAGGGTCCGGTCGCTCCCCATGAGTAAGGCGAGCCCAGGCGTTGATCTATCGCGGCGCTCATCAATTGCTTAAATTGATAGGTTGACCCGCTCTTTTCAATGAAAGGCTTGGCTCGGTTGATGTCTTCCTCTGAGGCGAGCGAAATAATCACCGGCTCATTCTCATCGGGAACGGGCAGGTTAAGGGCCTCAAAGGTTGGGGTTACTTGCCGCTGGCGGGACTCTACGGACTGTGCTGCCATCGATCCAGGGAACATGCCAAGGGTAAAGCAGGCCGCTAGCGCATAGGGGAACAGTTTTTTGAAAAACAAAGGATTCGTCTACCTTCTTCTGAAATTTTGTTGCTTGGTGAGGAGGGGAATCCCGAAAGCAAAAGGATTCTAAGTGCTGGATCACTTCTGAACAAGACGCAATGTGACTGTTTCGCGACAACTCACACATGATCAACACGCAGCGCACGAAAAGAGGTCACAGGAATTTTTGGCGAAAGGGGTTTCAGTAAGGGCTATTTGGATGGAAGCGTTTATCGGAGGACACAATCAGTCAACCTGAAGGCAAAACTTAGCGACGTAACGAAGAACTTCGGAACAGATTCAATGCGAATAGCAGGGTCAGCGCGAGCGTCAAAACGGGTCACTCCTTGGGTAATGATCCACGTACACGATGATACCTCTCGGGTTCAACCGTCCGTTTCACGGACTAGCTCACCAACCGTCTCTTTCCCAGCAGTGAACTGCTGGGCTATTCTCAGTCCTCCGCTGCGCGGACTGAGCGAAGACGGATTATTCAAGTGACGAGAAATATCAAACTGCCTGGTTGGCAGCTTGGTAATTCAATCCGACAGTGATGATTTTTTGAAGCACCTGATCGTAGGGAAGGCCGCTGTGCGCTGCTGAATCGGCGAAGTCTTCGCCTTCGGCGATTTGAGGATTGGGATTCGCTTCGAGCAAATAAAACTGGCCTTCTTCCGTCAGCCGGTAGTCCAGCCGGGCATAGCCGCTGAGGAAAAGATAACGATAGATCCGTTTTGAGAGGCGTTCGAGAGTCTTGTGCTGTTCCGGATTAAGTTCCGCGGCTCTCGTCTTTACCCCGACCTTCTCCTGATATGCGGGGTCCCATTTGACCTTGAGCGTGGCGATGTTTTCCGACCCTTCGGGAAGCTTTTCCATCACCAATTCCCAGGGCGCATAAGTCTGGATGTTCTGGTTTCCGATCACCCCTACATAAATCTCGCGTCCCTTAATGAACTGCTCCGCGATAGCAGCAGTCTTGTTTACCCGATGAATAAACTCCACCCGCTGCGTGAGTTTGTCATCGTCGTGGACCACTGAAGCTTGCGAGATGCCCACCGATCCTTCTTCGCTGATCGACTTGACCAATATCGGAAACTTTAAACGCTTTGGCCGTCTGACCTTTCGATTCATGGGAAACACAGCGAACCCCGGCACGTGAAGGCGATGATAGGCGAGAATCATCTTGGTCAGGGCCTTGTCGTGGGCGAGCGTCATCCCGCGCGGATTACAGCCGGTGTAGGCTTGCTTCATCAACTCCAGGTAGCTGACGACGTGCTGGTCGTAAAGCGGGTAACCGTGAAACTCCTCCAGTAAGTTAAAGGCGATGTGGGGCTTGTGCTCCATCAAGGCATCCCCGATAACGTTTAACTGATTGTACAGACCGACCGGATAGACGTCGTGACCCATCTTTTTGAGCGTCGAAACAACGTCGTATTCAGTTCTTATCTCGGCCTTCTCTTTGTCAGTCAGTCCGTCCAGCGAATCGGGAGGCACCAGATCCTGATGAACCAAAACTATTACCCGTAGCTTTTTCTTTGGCTCAAAAGTCATAGCGGGTTATACGGCGATGCGATGATAACCAGAATGCAGCACGTTCATAACCTGGACCGTCAAAACAATCATTACTCGCCGTCGCGCCTCTCTTTTGGGTGTAACCACCCGCAGCTTCAAGTCCTTGCAACGGTCGATCATGTTCTCGAGCACGTGATCGATTGTGTATTGATGAACTCCAGTCCCTTCGGCCACTATTTGGCGCACTTCCCGGCGGACGCCGCGGAGAAAAATCGCAGCGCTGGGTTGCGTTTTATGACGCGGATCATCTGAAAAGATTCTACGTAGATCACGGTCGTAAACTGCGGGCCAGTCGAAGTCGTATTTTTCGCGTTTGTGCTTATAGTGTTCGCGCAGCGTTGTTCGGATAGCCGAGAGTGGTTCAACTTTCGTACGCGTGCGATTGCGTGGTTTCGTCCCCGCCATCTCCGTCATCAACTCATCAATATACTCAAGCTTGTGTAATGCAGGCCAGCCTTTATAACGCCGCCGCCAGCGCGAGCGGGGCGTGAGCCAAACTGCAAAGGTCTCGGCAAAGTCTTCGGCCGGGTGGGCCTGCGCGTACCAGGCTCGCAGATGCAACACGTAGTTGCGGCTCTTCGGTTTTGGTTTATAGAAATCAGGGTAGCGTTGAGCGAAGGACCCAAACAGTTCGCGCCACTGTCGTTTGAAGTGCAGGCGGAATCCTGTATCGAGCGCATGACCAGCTTCGTGCCGGAGAATCCGCATGCATTCTGTATCGGTGCCGCCTTCCACTTCCAGCATTTGCTGCCGCTCGAGTTTCATCAGACGCGGATGCGCAAGATAAAACGGAATGGCGATCCCGGGCACCCCATCAGGCGAGAACCACTCTTCAGACAGCCAAACGTGTGGCTTAAACCGAATACCGCGATCATTCAGTTCGCTGTAAAGACGCTTAATGTGAGGTTCGAGGAATGAACCCTTGATCTTGAGCGCCAGATCGCAAATGCGCATGTCGAGCAGATGCTCGTCAGAAAGCCGATGCCACGGGAAACGGTAGCTCACTCGTCCGAACCCTCCCAAAATGGCAGAGTTTTCCCAGCAAATTTGACTATTTGCACAACTGAATGCGGATCAGTGACGAGCGGCATGCGGCGGACAGGCCCAGGACCATAGGTTCAGGATCAGGAAACGGGGGCATTGTAACGGCCTTCGAGGTGATGTGCTAGCGGGGTCACCCGCGAACAAAAAAGGGCTCGCCCTCTGCACGGTGGCCTCACCCTTGGGAGCTCGCGCCCGCCCTTCACTGGGACCGCGGGCGTCTCGCCCGCTTGCCGGGAATGCCAAGCCTCCAAATTATTTATATACAACTGTGACTTGTGTGAACTGGTTGCCGATGCGGGCGAGACGCCCGCGGTCCCAGTGAAGAGGCAGCCCTTTCCTTACGAGTGTTAGCTAGCGATGGAACGATTTAGTTTCCGGGCTTTACGCCGGTCTTTAGGTAGGACGAAGGGCAAAGCTTTTCCACTACACATTCGGCACAAAGAGGATTCCGGGCCTTACAGATTGCGCGGCCGTGGGCAATGAACAAATGAGGAAAGATAACCCAGTCTTTCCTGGGCACGATCGCGATCAGATCCTGTTCAATCTTTTCCGCTGTCTTCTCCTCCGATAAACCGAGCCGGTGCGACAAACGCGTGACGTGAGTATCAACTACGACTCCGGCCTTGATACCAAAAGCGTTGCCTAGCACGACATTCGCGGTCTTGCGGGCCACCCCCGGGAACTCCAACAATTCTCCCATCGTCCGCGGCACAACCCCGCCATATTCCTCAGTCAGGACTTTAGCGGTGCCCTGAATGGACGTGGTCTTGTTGCGAAAGAAACCAGTTGTGCGAATATCCTGCTGAAGTTCGCTGGTAGGAACCTTGAGGTAGTCTTCAGGCTTTCGGTATTTTCGAAACAGATCCTGCGTGACAATGTTCACCCGCGCGTCGGTGCACTGCGCCGACAGGATGGTCGCAATCAGTAACTCAAAAGCGTTTGAGTGATTCAACGAACACTTTGCGTCCGGATACGCGCGCTTCAAGAGGCGAATGATCTTCCCAACTCTTTGCTTCAGCTCTGGAACCATGTTTTTTAGCGAGAGGTCAGAGATCAGTCAAACTCCAACCCTTCATCTACAAATGCGCCCCATCCGCAATCCAACGGCCTATGAGAGCTATCTTTGACCGGTGACTTCTGAACTTCTGATCTCTGACCTCTGATCTCTGACTTCTGCTCTCATCCTCGGCCGTGCGCAATCTTCGCCGCTTCCGGCAACGAGCGCAATCGCAGCATTGCCAGCACGCCAAGCATTGGCCCGGGCGCGAGGATTGCAAACGCGTATTGCCAACCGACCAGCTTGACGAAATGTGGCACGAGTTCAATCGAGATAGTTGTCAGCAGAAACCCGATACAAGTCTGCATGGTCAGTGCCGTTCCCACGTACCGCGGGTCGCCAAGCTCAGTAACACAAGCGGAAAACTGAGCGGAATCAGCAATAACGCTGGCTCCCCAAATTGCCGCCACCAATAACAGCACCAATGGATTTCCGCCAAAGAGGAATCCAATCAGCAAACAACAGCTACCGCTAATGCCCATCGCCCACGAAGTCACTACTGTCCGGCCGATGCGATCCGCGATTAACCCGGCAACGACACACCCGGCTGCCCCGCATCCGATCACCAGGAACGACGCCACTTCCGCCGACACGGAAGAAGAGTTAGTAACTTCCATGCTCGCGCGAATCATCACGGGTAGCCAGGCCCACATCGCATAAAGCTCCCACATGTGGCCGAAGTAACCGAAGCTCGCCAGGCGCACGCCGCGGTTGTTAAATACGGTGATTGCCTGCTTCCAGTCAAATTTTGCGGCCGGAAACTATGTGGTCCATCCTCGACAAAGAAGAGCACGATGAGACCACCGAGCAAAGCAAGCAGCGAAATAAAGAGAATATTCGGCCGCCAGCTTGTGCTGCCGAGCGCGTTAACCAAAATACGGCGAAGCCTTTCCCATCGTTAGCGCGCCGACCAGAACACCCAGCGCCATCCCACGGCCCCGCTGGAACCACGTTGCCAGGATCTTCATCCCGGGCGGGTACACTCCGGCGAGAAACATTCCCGTCAAGAATCGCAAGACTATCGCGGTTTCGGAGCTATCAGCATACGCGCCGAAGGTCGCGTTGGTTATTGCTCCCGCCGCCGCGCAAAGAGCAAAGAGGTAGCGAACATTAATAATGTCGGGCAAATTGAGAAATGCGCTGAGCAACGTGCCGCACACAAAGCCGAGTTGCACGGCAATCGTCAACCCGCTAATGCTCGAGTCGCTAAGGTTCCACTCAAGGCGCAAGGATGGAACAACCGCGGAAGCACTGAACCAAAGGGACATGGCCAGCAGTTCCGCCAGGGACAACAAGGCAAGCGTGCGCCAGCGACCGAGTGCCGCGGCCCTTTCATTTTTTCCGTGTGATGGTTTTTCGCCTAGGCCCATGAACGAGGCCCAGAATACTACAAAGCAGTGGCAGGTCGGCGGTGCGGTGTGTCGCACCGGCTTTGTAGAGCCTGTGTCAAATCTAACGGCTCAGCGTCAAAGGCGCGAAATGTAATAGCCTGGGGCAACGCCCCAGGGTATCAGCGGTTGAGGCCCAAGCGCTGAAGGCGCGAACTTGTCCCGGGCTGGCGCAATCCACAGGACTCTCTTGGTCCACGGTTCCTATGTCGCGCCTTCAGCGCTGCGGGGGTTATTGGACCTTAACCTGGGGCGTTGCCCCGGGCTATTACATTTCGCGCCTTTGGCGCTGACAGCGAATCGCAATGGTCGCGCGGACCCAAGCACGAAATCAAATCGTGATATCCTGAGCGTATTCAACTTCGATTTTGGTATTTCGGATGCTGCACCCCGCTAGTCGGCTCGGTGGATGCGGCTAGCGCCACCTGTCAGCCTTATGAGTGAGTTTCTGGGATCGCTATCAGCAAAACTCGGCAAAGCTTCGGCATACGCCGACGAGCCGCCAGTACGCGCTGAAATATTCAGCGTTGAGCGTCTCGAACAGTACGCGCAAACTCTCGCCTCTAAACACAAGACCGTAACTAAAAAAGGCCGTGCCGAACTCCTGCCGCGGCTGGAGGACAACGGACGAAAACTAGTCGGCGCTTATCGCGCTCTGGTCGAAGCAATTCGAAGCGGCCGCGCGATCTCGCCCGCGGCCGAGTGGCTGATCGATAATTTCCATATCGTTGAAGAGCAATTGCGCGAAATTCGCGAGGACCTTCCGAAGAGTTACTACCACGAGTTGCCGAAGCTGGCTGATGGTGAACTGAAAGACAACCCGAGAATCTATGCGCTTGCTTTGGAGCTTATCGCGCACACGGATTGCCGGCTCGATACGCACACCCTGCGCCGGTTTATCGCCGCCTACCAAAACGTTGCTCCGCTATCAATCGGTGAATTATGGGCGGTCGCCATCACCTTGCGTCTGGCCCTCGTCGAAAATCTCCGCCGGCTCGCTTTGCTAATCGTGAGGGCCCGCGAAGAACGCGAACAAGCAGACAAGCTGGCGGACAAGTTGTTGGAACTCGCGGCACGTCAGCCTCAGTCGCTTATCCCGACGATTTCGGAGCGACTGGGCAAACGCGAGAAGATTCCGCAATCGCTGGTCGTCCAGCTCACTCAACGGCTACGTGAACAGGATCCGGCGGTTATGCCGGTGACGGAATGGCTGGAAAAACAACTCTCTGCGCAGAAGACGAGCATCGAACAGATCATTCATGCTGAACACCAGCGCCAGGCCGCCACCCAGGTGACCGTCGGCAATATTATTACCAGCATGCGCCTCCTCTCGACGCTCGACTGGCGAGATTTCTTCGAAAGCGTCAGTCTCATTGAGCCCCTGCTGGGAAAGGATCCCGCCGGTGCCTACTCGAAGATGGAGTTTGCGACCCGCGATCGTTACCGCCACGTCATTGAGCGAATCAGCAAGCGGACACGTTTCGGTGAGCTCGAGGTCGCCCGCACCGCGGTGGAGCTGGCGGAAGTAGCCACCAGGGAAAACCCGGCCTCCGACTCAGCCCCCGGCCCATCTATTCCATCGTCGCATGTTGGTTACTACCTGATCGGCGACGGGCTGGGCCAGCTCGAGGTTAACTTCGCCTACAAGTCTCCGTTAAGCGAAAGGTTACGTCGCTTCTGCCAGCGCCACACGACGGCCGTCTACCTTGGCGCCCTGGGATTCCTCACGCTCCTGATTCTGTTTCTGCTCGTCAGCGCCATGTACCGGGCTGGCGCCGGATGGCTACTGCTTGCCACTACCATACTCCTCGGCCTTATTCCCGCCAGTGATCTCGCTCTCAGCGTTTTAAACTGGGATGTCACACATTTGCTTCCACCCCGCTTGTTGCCGCGGATGGATACAATCAAAGGCATTCCCAAAGAAGCCTGCACGATGGTCGTAGTGCCGACGATCTTTTCGAGCGATCCGGTGGTTAAAGAGCTGGTCGAGAAACTTGAAGTGCATTTTCTTGCCAACCAGGACCAGCACATTTATTTCGCCCTGCTGGGTGATTTCACGGATGCAGATTCTGAAAACGAGGCCGACGATGCGCTTTTGCTCGAAGCCGCGCAAGCCGGAATCGCGGATCTAAACCGGAGATATTCTAAAGTTAACGAACAGGAGAAACAGGCTCCCGATCGCTTTCATCTGTTTCACCGGCGCCGCCAGTGGAATGCCGGAGAAGGTAAATGGATTGGCTGGGAACGCAAACGCGGCAAGCTGGAGGAATTCAACCGGCTTCTACGTGGGGCCGGCGACACCAGCTTTATTGTGCAAACAGCTGATGAGGCGTTACTCGGGCGGACGCGTTACGTAATCACGCTTGATTCCGACACACAGCTCCCCCGAGACGTAGCGCGGAGGCTTGTCGGCGCGGCCGTGCATCCGCTCAACCAGCCGAGCCTCGATCCTCTGACCAGACGCGTCACTCAGGGCTACGGCATTCTGCAACCGCGAGTGAGTATTTCTCTGGCCAGTGCTTCGCGTTCGAAGTTTGCACGCATCTTTTCCGGCAACACGGGAATCGATCCCTACACAACCGCTGTTTCCGACGTCTACCAGGATCTCTTTTGTGAAGGAAATTTTACCGGCAAGGGTCTCTACGACGTTAATGCTTTCCAGGCTGCACTGCTCGATCGCGTTCCGGACAATTCCCTGCTCAGCCACGATCTTTTTGAGTCGTTGTTTGCCCGCGCCGCGTTGATAACTGACATCGAGTTGCTGGATGAATACCCGGCATATTACGACGCCTACGCGAAGCGACAGCATCGTTGGACACGGGGCGACTGGCAAATTCTCCGTTGGCTGTTTCCCACGGTGCCTGAGGCCAACCGGAGTAAGGTTCCGAATCCGCTGCCATTAATCGCACGCTGGAAGATTCTCGATAATCTGCGCCGCAGTCTCGTCGCGCCGTCGATGTTCCTCTGGCTGTTGGCAGCCTGGACTGTTTTCCCCGGCTCGCCCCTGTTTTGGAGTTTGTTTGTTGTCTTAACGATTGCCTTCCCGGTTTATCTGCACGTCACCACTAGCCTTTTAATCCATCCCCGCGGTATCCCCTGGACCAGCCACTTCTGGAGCGTTTGGGGCGATATTGGGACCAATACTGCGCAAGTCGCCCTGTCGATCATCTTCCTTCCGCATCAAGCTTACTTGATGTCTGATGCGATCGCGCGGACCTTGTACCGCAAGCTGATCTCTCGGAAGAAACTGCTTCAGTGGGTCACGGCGGCGGACGCGGAGAAATCCGGTCGACACGATCTCGCTGGGTTTTTCTGGTCCATGTTGCCGGCTATATTGCTTACGCTCGAAGCCGGGGCACTCACCCTAACCGTCAGACCGGCTGCGTTCCCAACGATGGGGACCTTTGTGGTTCTCTGGATTCTTTCACCGGTTGTCGCTTATTGGGTCAGCACGGCGCGCACGACGGAACGCAGGGTCTTGAGCGCGGCCGATACCCAATTGGCGCGAGTTGTAGCTCGCCGCACCTGGCGCTTCTTTGAAACTTTTGTCGGCGCTCCAGACAACTGGATCCCGCCGGATAATTTTCAGGAAGATCCAGCGCCCGTCGTTGCGCACCGCACGTCGCCGACGAATATCGGGTTGCTGCTGCTCGCCACAACGTCAGCCCACGATCTGGGTTACGTTAGCTCGTTGGAGTTTCTTGAACGCCAGGAGTTGACCTTTGTCACTTTAGGAAAACTGGGAAAGTTTCATGGGCATCTCTTTAATTGGTACGACACGACAACGCTTCAACCTCTCCAACCACAATACATTTCCACAGTGGACAGCGGGAATCTCGCTGGGCATCTCATCGCCGTCAAACAAGCCTGTATCGAGATGCCCGACACGAAATTGTTTGACGCGCGCATCGTCGAAGGATTCGCTGACACGATTAACGAGGTCGCTCGGGAAGCTGACCGGCTCGGCAGCTCTCGGCAGCGCACGGATGTGGTCACGGTCAGCCAATTGCGTGACGAGATTGAAGCTTGTCAACGGCTGATGCAGCTCGTAGACATCGATAGTTTGCCCTCGTGGTTTCTGCTCTTTGAATCGCTGCGGCTAAGGACTTCCGAAATCGAAGACATCGTAAACGCACTCGCGCATGAACATGGAGAAATCAACTTCAAGGAATTGCGTTGGTGGTTGGGGACGCTTCAACACCAGATCGATTCCTGCCAACGCGATGCGGAGACGCTGGCCCCGTGGGGTCGCTTGCTATCACAGTTTCATTCGGAAACTGCCGCGTTGGAACTTGAGGCAGCAAGTCTATGGGAATTGCTTGCGGTGTTTCTCCAGACGGTGCCGACGCTAGCCGAGTTGCCACATTTCTGCGAGAGCGCATTGGCCCAGGTTGCGACCTTGCAGACCAGGCTTCCCGGTCAAGTGAGTACAGCGTTTGCCAGGTTAACAGAGGCGCTTGAGCACGGCGGCGGCGCAGCGGGAGACTTCCTGTCGCGGATCAGCCGGCTGGCCCACGCGTCGGAACGGATCGGGGAGGAGATGGACTTCAAGTTTCTCTTCGATCTGGAGCGCAAGGTCTTTACAATTGGCTACAACGTCTCAGCGGGGACGCCTGATAACTCTTACTACGATCTGCTCGCTTCTGAAGCGCGTCTCGCCAGTTTCGTGGCCATCGCGAAAGGCGATGTGCCCGTCGAGCATTGGTTTCGGATGGGGCGGCAGCTTACGCGTGTCGATGGCGGTCGCGCTCTGATTTCCTGGACCGGCACGATGTTCGAATACCTGATGCCGCTCCTCGTGATGCGTAATTACGGCGGCACGCTCCTCAACGAAACCTATCGCACCGTCGTTAAGAGACAAATTGAATACGGGAGCGAACGTGGTGTGCCCTGGGGAGTGTCCGAAGCCGCTTACAACGTTCGCGACCTCCATCGGAATTACCAGTACGGGCCGTTCGGTGTTCCGGGTCTGGGTTTGAAGCGCGGACTGATGGAAGACCTCGTCGTGGCGCCTTACGCGACCATGCTCGCTGCCGAGATTGACCCTCCTGCGGCTATGGATAATCTGCGGCGTTTGGAGAAGGAAGGCGCGTTTGGCCCATACGGTTATTACGAGTCGATCGATTACACCCCGGAACGTCTTCCCCAGGGTCAGAAACACGTTTTGATTCGCGCCTTCATGACTCACCATCAAGGCATGGGCCTGGTCTCGCTGAGCAATATCCTCCAACACGATCGCATGGAGCGCCGTTTCCACGCCGACCCGTCGGTCCAGGCGACCGAGCTGTTATTGCAGGAACGCATTCCGGTCGGCGTCCCGGCTGCGCACCCGCGCGCCGAAGAAGTTTTGACCGGCCGGATAACGCAAGCTCTGCCGAGCACCAGCACGCGTGTTTACAACACGCCGGATCTCGAGACACCTCGCATACAGCTACTTTCAAACGGCACTTACAACGTAATGATCACAACCGCCGGCGGTGGTTACTCCAACTGCGGCGCAAACGCGGTCACACGCTGGCGCGAAGACGTGACCCGCGACAATTGGGGAATGTTCATTTACCTGCGCGACGTGCGCAGTGGCTCCGTGTGGTCGGCCAGTTACCAACCCGTGCTGAAGCGGCCCCAGTCGTATGAAGTCTCATTCTCCGAAGACAAAGCGGATTTCTGGCGCAACGACGCCGGTATTGTGACGCACATGGAGGTGGTCGTGTCGGCGGAAGACAACGCCGAAGTCCGGCGCATTTCGCTAACGAACAATTCGACCCGCACCCGTGAAATCGAATTGACCAGTTACGCTGAAGTCGTGTTGGCGACCCCTCAGGCTGATGCAGCCCATCCCGCCTTTAGCAACCTTTTCATCGAGACTGAATTCTTCGCCGCGGAAAACGCAATCCTGGCCCATCGGCGCCAGCGATCGAGCGACGACCCACCCGTATGGGGAATTCATGTCGTTGTCGTTGAAGGCGACCTGGTGGGCGCGGTCCAATATGAAACTGACCGGGGACGGTTCCTGGGCCGGGGCCATAGCACGGCGGATCCGGTTGCGGTCATGGAGGACCGGCCGCTATCAAACACCACCGGCGCGGTTCTCGATCCCGTGTTTAGTCTCCGGAGGAGGGTGCGTATTCGGCCGAATCAGACCGTGCGCTGTTCATTCAGCACTCTGGTGGCGCGGACGCGTGACGATGCCATCAGGCTGGCCGACAAATATCACGACCCCAATATTTTCGAACGCGAATCGCAACTTGCCTGGACCAAAGCGCAGGTTGAAATGAGTCACCTGAGGATCGACGCTGAAGAGGCGCACCTGTTTCAGCGCCTGGCGGCGAGCATTATCTATTCAGATCCGACTTTGCGCCCGCGCCCGCATGTACTCGCGCTCAACACCAAAGCGCAGTCAAGTTTATGGGCCTACGGAATTAGCGGTGATCTACCCATCCTGGTCGCCCGGATCAATAAAGCCGATGATCTGTCCATAGTCCGAAAGATTGTCAGAGGGCACGAGTATCTTCATTACAAAGGGCTAAAGATCGATCTCGTGATTCTCAACGACAACCCGACCACCTATCTGCAATCGCTACAGAAAGAATTGGAGACGATGATCCAAACCAGTGGCCTCGGGGGTTTGCAGGATAAACCAGGGGGCGTCTTTTTGCGTCGCACAGACCAAATGCCGGAAGCAGATCGCATCCTGCTCCACTCTGTGGCGCGAGCTGTGATCGTCACCGAGCGTGGCCTGCTCGAGGATCAACTGGAGCACCCCCAGGTTGAAGAGCCATTGCCGCCAACGTTTGTGCCGCGACTGCCCTCGCAAACTTATCCGGAACCGACCGTCGCGCCGCCTGAATTGACCTTCTTCAACGGTCTCGGCGGATTTCATCAGGGCGGACGCGAATACGTGATTTTGCTGGGTGCGAACCAATGGACACCCGCCCCCTGGTCTAACATCATCGCCAACAAAACCGAGTTTGGTTTTCAAGTAACTGAAACGGGCGCCGGCTGCACCTGGTCAATTAATAGCCGGGAGAACCGTTTGACCCCATGGTCCAATGATGCCGTCAGCGATCCGCCGGGCGAAATTGTCTACCTGCGCGATGAAGATACCGGCACGGTCTGGTCTGCCACTCCTCTGCCGATTCGGGAACCGGAGCCTTTCATCATCCGGCATGGTCAGGGTTACACGGTCTTTGAGCACACGAGCCACGGCATATCGCAGGAATTGCTTTTATTCGCTCCGCTCGACGCCCCGGTGAAGGTTTCGTTGTTGCGCCTGCGCAATCGGGGCGATAGAAAACGGAAACTAACCATTACTCTTTATAACGAACTGGTTCTCGGAGTGCAGCGCACCACCTCCGCACCCTATGTGATTAGCAGTATCGACGGGCCGGCCGCGACAATCTTTGCGCATAACCCATTCAACAATGAGTTCGCGGAGCGCGTTGCTTTCGTTGCAACGAGTGAACCGATCTCCAGCGCCACATGTGATCGCAGGGAGTTTCTGGGCCGAAATGGCACGCACAGGAATCCGGCGGCCATGCGCCGGACAAATCTTGCTAATCGCGATGGCGCGGGCCTGGATCCGTGCGCCGCCTTGCGGATAACTGTTGAGTTGGCCCCGTATGAAGCTCGCGAAGTTATTTTTCTGCTCGGTGAAGCCGGATCAAAAGAAGAAGCTCAGGGAATCGTGCAAGCATTCAATAAATCCGGGGCTGTCAACGAAGCGTTTGAAAAGGTACTACGCCACTGGGACGATCTTCTCGGCACGATAGAGGTCAAGACGCCGGACGCAGCGATGGACACGATGCTTAACCGCTGGCTGCTTTATCAGACTTTGTCCTGCCGTATCTGGGCCCGTTCGGCTTTCTACCAATCAGGCGGCGCGTTTGGTTTTCGCGATCAACTACAGGACGTGATGGCCCTGGTTTACAGTAGCCCGGCTGTTGCTCGCCAGCAGATAGTCCTGGCCAGCGGCCACCAATTTAAAGAAGGCGACGTGCAACACTGGTGGCATCCGCCGAGCGGGCGTGGCGTGCGCACGCGTTTTTCCGACGACCTCCTGTGGCTGCCGTTTGTCACCGCCTTTTACACGAGCGTGACCGGCGATCTAACGGTACTGGACGAAGTTGTTCCCTTTCTCGAACAGCCATTGCTCAAACCAGACGAGCAGGAAGCGTATATGCAGCCCACAGTCTCGGCCGAATCAGCGTCGGTTTTTGAGCACTGTATTCGGGCTCTCGATCGAAGTTTAGTGGTGGGCGAACACGGGCTGCCGCTGATGGGCGGTGGCGACTGGAACGATGGCATGAACCGCGTAGGCCATCTGGGTAAAGGCAAGAGCGTCTGGGTCGGCTGGTTTCTCTACACCACACTCGTCACGTTTGCGCCATTATGCTTTGGCAGAAACGAACAGCCGCGAGCCGCCCGTTATCGTGAGCATCTCGAAAATCTTAAGGAGGCACTCGCGGAAAAAGCCTGGGACGGCGACTGGTATCGCCGCGCTTATTTTGACGACGGCACTCCGCTTGGTTCGGTGCAGAATGATGAATGCCGCATCGACTCCATCGTGCAATCGTGGGCGGTGATCTCCGGCGCGGCGGAACCCTACCGCGCGCAGCGCGCGATGGCTGCGGTTGAAGAGTATTTGATCCGGCGCGGCGATGGCCTGGTAATCCTCTTCACTCCACCTTTCGACAAGGGCAAGTTAGATCCCGGCTATATCAAAGGTTACCTGCCCGGCGTGCGTGAGAATGGCGGACAATATACTCACGCGGCACTTTGGACTCTGATTGCTTTTGCCATTCTTGGTGACGGCGAACGGGCGGGTGAACTCTTTTCGCTCTTGAACCCGGTGAACCACTCATCAACCCGCGCCGGCTTGCATAAGTACAAAGTAGAACCGTATGTCGCGGTGGGCGATGTTTACGCAGTGCCGCCGCATACGGGGCGCGGGGGTTGGACCTGGTATACGGGTTCGGCCGGTTGGATGTATCGTGCCGGTCTTGAATCGATTGTTGGTTTCAAATTACGGGGGACGAGATTGAATATTGATCCCTGCATCCCCCGCTGGTGGCGCGATTTTGAAATCAGCTATCGGCGTGGCTCCACTACGTATCGCATCAAGGTGGAGAACCCTCTTGGCATCAGCCGCGGCGTCGCCACTATCGAGCTTGACGGTACAATCCAAAAAGACGGCGGGTTTCCGTTAACGGATGACGGCCAGATTCACACCGTGCGTGTCGTGCTTGGTGAAAGAGCCACCAGCGATTCGGAGACTGAAGATAAAGCCAGTGTCCAGCGGCAAGCGTAACAGGGTTCCGGGTTAGGGCTGCCGCTGGTGACTCCTCGACCGTAGCCGTACCTTCACCGCCCGCAGGGCGTGGAGCGCTCGAATAAGCGATCCGGGAAGGGATTGTTCTTTGTGCGCTTGTGGCGTTGCATGGAGCGAAGGCATCCCCCCCGGATTTTTCGCTAGTTCACTTTCAGGCGAATGTAGTCTTTCTATTTGACTGAGGTACAGCCCATAGGTATTCCTTTCCGGCCTGGATGTACCAGCGGACGTATTTTCAAGTTCGGCCGCCCTTTCACGCTCCCGGACCTGTTGATAGACCGGACCTGCTTCGGCACAAAGGCTCAGGTACAACTGGAGCACTTCATCGGGCACGTTCGCAGCTGCCAATTCGGCAGTCATTACCCGGTGGTGGCGCAAGCCAGCAGAGACCTGGGTACAGACTCGGTCCACAGCTTCGTCGGAGACAGGAAGAGCGATCCAGTCCGAGACCCGCTGTACTTCCGCGCGGGAGTTTTGAAAATAGGATTGATAGTGCGTCACGATGCGGCTCGTCGGCGGTACTGACGAAAGGAGTTGGCGGTAGTAAGT
>Ga0136617_10002085_pt1 | contig 17887 bp, 21 predicted proteins | sample AntDrymUQ3222106_2_FD_129672 | JGI IMG/M metagenome (GOLD analysis project Ga0136617, IMG submission 129672) | Polar desert sand microbial communities from Dry Valleys, Antarctica - metaG UQ322 (21.06) | ecosystem: Environmental > Terrestrial > Soil > Desert | place: Antarctica: Dry Valley... | reverse complement strand
GACCGCCGCGCCGACCCGCGCATCGAGCGTGCGGGAGCGCAGCACCGGTGTCCGGTGGGCCACGCCAGCGAGTCGGACGGCGGCGGCCTGGACGTCGGCGGCGCTCACGGGAAGGGATCCTTCAGGCAACTCGGCGCGCCCCGTCGGCCGCGACGGCCGGAAGGATCTCGCACTCACCGAGGGCGGCGAGGACCGTTTCCCGCACCGCCCCCTCGTCCTCCTCCTTCATGAGCGCGATGGCGCTTCCTCCGAAGCCGGCTCCGGTCATCCGCGCCCCCACCGCGCCCGCGGCCAGCGCCGCGTCCACCACCGCATCGAGTTCCGGCGCCGACACCTCGTAGTCATCGCGCAGGGACACATGCGACGCCGACATGAGCGGTCCGACACCGAGCAGGTCCCGCTCGCGCAGGCGGTCGGCGGTCGCCAAGACGCGCGCGTTCTCGGTCACCACGTGACGGGCCCGGCGCAGCAGCATCCCGTCGAGCCGCTTGAGGTCCTCCTGATCCGCCTCGCGCAGCGAGGAGTACCCGAGGCGGTCCGCCGCCGCTTCGCACGCCGCACGCCGCTCGCCGTAGGCGCCACTTCCGACTTGGTGCTGCACCTTGGTGTCCAGGATGAGCAGCACGCATCGGTGTTCGGGCGGATCGAACGGGATCGCCTCGACCTCGATCGTCCGGGTGTCGATCAGCAGCGCATGGCCCGCACGGCCGAGTACGGACGCGAGCTGATCCATCACGCCGATCGGCGCACCGACGAAGTCGGCTTCGGCCGAGCGGGCGGTCATCGCCAGGTCGATCGGCTCGAGCTCGCGACCGGCGAGCTCCAGCAGGGCCGCGGTCGTCGCACAGGTGAGCGCGGCACTCGAGGAGAGACCGGCACCGAGCGGGACGGTCGAGCTCAAGACGAGGTCGGCACCGGTCACGCCGCCGCCTTGCAGCGCCCATGCGCACCCGGCCACGAACGCCGCCCAGCCCTCCACTCCGCCTGGCTCGAGACCGTCGAGCCGCACCTCGGCCGGGCCGCGCTCCTCCTGCAGCGACCACACGCGCAGGACACCGTCGGTCCTCGATGCCGCGGCGACCACGATCTCGGCGTCGATAGCGAACGGCAGCACCCAGCCGTCGTTGTAGTCCGTGTGCTCGCCGATCAGGTTCACCCTGCCCGGAGCGGCCCAGACACCGTCGGCGGCGCGGCTGCAGCGGCTCTCGAACGCCGCCGCGACCGATTCGCGCAGATCAGTCAGGGATGAGGCCTTCGCCCGTGAACTCGTTCCCCGCCTCGACGAAGGTGAGGTCCGGCGGGGGGAGGATCACGTCAGAGCCCTCGAGATCGTCCTCTTCGAGCTCTTGGCCGTCCGTCCGCACGAGGTCCAGCATCTGCTCGAAGAGCTCGTGAAACTGCTCTTCGTCGCCCTCCTCGACCGCCTTGACCGCTGCGTTGTCGAGCTCGTTGAGACGCTGGGCGTCGTCGTCGGGCAACCGGTACTGGCGGTCCGTGGCGATCCGGACGATCACAGACCCTTCTCCTGCGTGCCCTCGGCGGCCGGCTCGGTGGCCGGCGCACCTGCAGCGTCAGTCGAGCCGCCCGATCCCAGCTGCCCCGCGGTCGGGCTGCCCTGGCCGAGCTCGGCCTTCATGCGAGCGAGGTCGTCGTCGACCTGCGTGCCCGAGGCAAGCTCGTGCAGCTGGCGGTCGATGTCGTCTCCGCCTGTGCCGAGCGCGAACTGATCGTCGAAGGCGCCGGAGGCCTCGAGCTCCTCCATCGCCCCGGCCCGCGCCCGCATGTCCTCGGTCTTGTCCTGCGCACGCTGCATGGCCAGGCCGACGTCGGCCATCTCCTCGCCGACGCCCGTGGCCGCCTCGGAGATCTTCACGGAGGCCTCCGCCGCCGAGTACTGCGCCTTGATGACCTCCTTCTTGGTGCGGAACTGGTCGATCTTGCCGCGGAGCTTCTGCTCCTTGTCGACGAGCCCCTGCTGCTGAGCCTCGAGCTCTGTGACCTGTGCGTCGAGCCCCTGCAGCTCTCCCTGGGCGAACTGCTTGCGCTCGAGTGCGGTCCGTGCCAGCTCCTCGTTGCCCTGAGCGAGCGCCTGACGCGCCTGGGTGTCGAGCTTGACGACCTGCTGCTCGAGCTTTGACGCCTGCATCTGCAGGCGCTTCTTCGACGTCACTACATCGGCGATGCCCTTCTTGACGTTCTGCAGCAGCTCCATCTGCTTCGTGTAGGAGTACTCGAGCGTCTCAGACGGATCCTCCGCCTTGTTGAGCATCTTGTTGACCTTCGACTTCCAAATGGTGGACATGCGTCCGCCCATACCGGCCACTGTTTCCTCCTCTATCGAATCTCTGAGGGAAAGCGTACCGGTGCGCCGCCCCGCCTGGGGCGGCGGCTAGAAGCCTGCGGGGTGCCGGGCCGTGAAGCCCGCTGAAGGCCGGCGGCTCGGGCGCCAGCGGGGCCCGCGCTCTGCCGCCTTGTCCGATCCGCGAGCACGGCGCGAGATGCGCGTGTACCCGGCGCTCGTGTCGAGGCGCAGGCCGGCGATGACGGCGTAGGCATGACCCGAATTGGCGTAGGCCGTTAGCCACTGACCTCGGCCGCGTTCGCCCCAGCCCATGAAGCTCGACGAGTCCAGGGGGGACTTGAGCACCCCGGCGGCATTGAAGGCGAAGGAGATGGTGCCCGAGCAGTCGTAGCCGGAGTCGACGAAGGAAGCGTGCCCGCCGCCGTAGCGATAGGGCTTCTCCTGTAGGCCGTTCGCAGCCCAGATCGCCTTCTGCACCCGGAGCGGGGCGTCGGCGGGGGCTGCCGCCGACCCGTCGGGAAGCAGGACCGCCTTGGCGCCGGGGACGACGGGCGTCGGTGACCCGGGCGTCGGGGCGGTGCCGACCTGGCCGGGCTGCGCGCCTCCGGCGTCAGCCGGAGCGGCGGCGGGATCCGGAGTGGGTACGGCGCCATACTCGACTCCACCCGTCGAAGCGGGCGACTGCGCCGCTGCCGGCGCGACGAAGATCCCGAAGAACAGCATGAACGCGAACAGAGCGTTGGCCCGCACGTACTCGACCTCTCTCGACGGCCTACGGGGTTAGCTGACGGGCTGGCGCTGAAAGAGCTCGCGCCTCACGCTGCACGCAGCGTGATTAGCCCCACACAACTCGGGTCCCCCGCGCCCCAGGTTCATCCCGGGACTTCGGCGATGGCGGGCAACATAGCGGGTGCGACGGATTGGCGTCGTCACGTTATGGCGAGTTGAGCCCCAATCGGCGTGCACTAGCCTCGCTCGTCGTGAGGTTCGAGCTCCACGGAAGCCGGCTCGCAGCGCTCCTGCTGATCGCCGTGCTGCACACCGGTTGCGGCGCCTCGGGAGACGACGACGATGCCGCACGATCAGCTGACGCCGAGCCGCCCGCTTCCGGTCTGGGCGGCATTCGACGCGAGGACGACGCCAAGCCACGGCCTTCGGCGCCTGAGGCCTCCCCAGAGCTCGGCTTTCCGGCCTCGGCAACGAAGAACACGACCCGGGTCGGGGGCTCAGATCCCGTGGCGAACGCGGCCGCAGTCGCGCGAGTCGTCTTCCCATCACGCTCACGTGAGACCCGTCCCGCCGCGGTCACACTGGTCGAGCGCAGCGACTGGCGGACCGCGATCTCCGCCGCGCAGCTCATGAGCCGGCCGATCCGCGCACCCGTCCTCTTCAGCCAGGGCGGCGCCCTTCCGGCCGTCACGGAGACGGCGCTCAAGGCGCTCGCCCCGATTGGAGCCAAGGAGCTCGACGGCGCCCAGGCGATCGGGCTCGGCGACACCGCTGCGCCGCCTGGACTCAAGCTCCGGAGGCTCTCGGGAAGTGACTACGCGGCGCGGGCTCGGACGATCGATCGCCTGCACGCCGCCGCGGCGGGCAAGCCGAGTCGGGCGGTGTTGATCGCACCCGCCGGCGATCCGGAGATCGCCATGCCGGCGGCCGGCTGGGCCGCCAAGGCCGGCTCACCTGTGCTGTGGGTGCGGGGAGCCGCGATCCCCGCCGCCACGACGGCGGCGATCCGCGACCACGGTCGGCCGAGGATCTACCTGCTCGGGCCGGAATCGGCGATTCCGCGCACCGTCTCGCGCCGGCTCGCCCGGTTCGGCACGGTGCGCCGCATCTCCGGCAGCGACGCCGTCACGACCGCGGTCGCCTTCGCCCGTTACGCCGACGGCGGCTTCGGCTGGAACGCCGTGGACCCCGGCCACGGGTTCGTCTTCGCGCGCGCCACGCGACCGCTGGCTGCCGTGGCCGCCGCGCCCCTCTCGGCGAGCGGCACCTACGGACCTCTCCTGCTGCTCTCAGACGACCAGCGGCTCGACCAGCCCGTCCGGGACTACCTGCTCGACGTGCAGCCCGGCTACGACTCCGACCCGGTGCGCGGTGTCTACAATCACGGCTGGCTGGTGGGTGACGTCGGCTCGATCTCCATCGATGTCCAGTCGCGGATCGACGCCCTGCTCGAGATCCAGCCCGTCAACCCCGACCAGACCGCCCCCTGACCATGGCCCAAGCCGAGCAGCCCGAGCGCCTCCGTCCCGGCCACCGGGTCACCGTGGACGACGTTCGGCAGCTCATGGGCGGCTCCACCCCGCACTTCGCGCTGCAGCTCCGCAACCGGATCCGGCGGCTCGTCGCCTCGCTCGAGGCAGACGATCCCGCTCGGATCATGGGCGAGCGCGAGATCGCACGGCTCGAGCGGATAGCGGTCACCGGCGAGGTCCGGGGCGAGGACGCGCAGGACGGCATGGCGCCCCTCGCCAGCGTCAACGAGTCGGCCCTGATCCCCAAGGTCGAGGGCGCCGCACGACGCTGAGAGGGCTGTCGAGCTGACCGCCTTCGCCGGTAGGCTCGCTTGCGTCGTGTCCGACGCCCAGCGCCCAGACGGCATACCCGGGTCCGAGCTGACGGGGCCTTGGCCGGTCGGTACCTACGCCGCCCAGCTTCGCCAGCGGCTGCGGTCGATGGCTCGGGTGCAGGTCTTCGGCGAGGTCTTCGGCTTGAAGCTGGGCCGCGCGAGGGTCTGGTTCGAGCTGCGTGACGCCGACGGCGCCCTGCCCTGCTCCATGTGGCGGGGGGACTTCGACGCGCTCGGGCTCCCGCCGGACGGGGTTGCCGACGGCACGCGGGTGGTGGCCGCCGGGGGCTGTGACTACTACCCCGGCTCCCAGACCTCCTCGCCTTCCTTCTCCTTCGCGGTCTCAGACCTTCGTGTGGCGGGCGAGGGCGACCTTCTGGCCCAGCTCGAACGGCTGAGACGGACCCTGGCGGCCGAAGGCCTGCTCGAGCCACAGAAACGGCTCGCGCGCGCTTCGCTGCCAAGGGTCATCGGTGTGGTGACCGGCGAAGGCGGCAAGGTCCGCGACGACGTGCTCGCCGCACTACGACGCCGTGGGTGGGCGGGCCGGCTCGTGTGGGCGTTCGCTCCGGTGCAGGACCGCCGCGCCGCGCCCATGGTGAGACGCGCGCTGCAAGACCTGGCCGCCCGCCCCGAAGTCGAGGTCATCGTGGTGGCTCGTGGTGGCGGCTCCCTGGCCGATCTGTTCGCCTTCTGCGACGAGACCCTCTGCCGGACGGTCGCCCTCCTGCGCGTTCCGGTGATCGCCTCGGTGGGCCACCACTCCGATCACACGCTCCTCGACGATGTGGCGGCGGTGAGTTGCTCGACGCCCACCCACGCCGCCGAGGCGGCCGTGCCGGTCGACTGCCTTCAGGCGCGTGAGCGCCTCCACGCTCTCGGCGCGCGACTCGAGCGTCAGGGCACCCGTGCCGTCCTCGAGCGCGCCCGCACGCTGTCACGACTCTCGCGGGCTCCAGCCCATCACGTGGACCGCCACCGGATCCGGCTACATCAGCACACCCGCGAGCTGCGGGCGAGCGCCCGCCGCGCGATGGGCGAACAGCAGCGCCGGACGCAAACGCGGCTGCTCGCCATAGTGCGCGACACACACGCCGCGAAGGCGACGGCGATGCACGGCGAGTCCCGCGTCCACGCGGACGCCGTGAAGCTCGAAGGCCGCCGGAAGTCCGCCGTCAACCGCCGCCGCGATGACCTGGAGCGCCTCGCCCGGGTACTCGACGCGCATGACCCGCAGCGCACGCTCGAACGGGGCTACGCGCTCGTCGAGGACTCGAGCGGCGAGCCCGTCTCGTCCGTGGCCGCCGCCCGGCACGCCGGAGCGCTCGTCCTGCGACTGCACGACGGGCGCATTCCCGTGCGGCCCGATCCGCCGCAATCGCGCCTACCCTTGTGAGCGTGACCGAGCCCGCCGGCGAGCCGACCTACGAGACGGCGAGCGCGCGCATCGAGGGCATCATCCGCCGCTTGGACTCGGGCGAAGCGGGCTTGCGCGAGACGCTCGAGCTATGCCAGGAGGGCCGAGCGCTCATCGAGTTCTGCGCGACGGAGCTCGAGGCGGTTGGGACGGGCCTCGAGGAGCTGAGGCTCGACGAGCTCGTCGCTCGCCTCGAGGCGAGTCGCGCCCCGGCCGCCTGAGACCCGACGATCACACGCGCTGGATCAGCGTGCCCGTTCCCAGCCCACCGCCGCAGCACATGGTCACCAGGCCGATCTCGGAATCCGAGCGTTCGAGCTCGTGCAGCAACGTGGTGATCAGGCGGGCCCCGGTCGATCCGAGCGGATGTCCGAGGGCCATGGCGCCACCGTTGACGTTGACGCGATCCATGTCCGGGTCGAGTTCGCGCGTCCAGGCGGCCACGACTGACGCGAAGGCCTCGTTGATCTCGACGAGGTCGATGTCGTCCATGGTCATCCCGTTGCGCTCGAGCAGCTTGCGCGTCGCAGGGATCGGACCCGTGAGCATCATCACCGGATCGACTCCCACGGTGGTCTGATCGACGATCCGCGCCCGCGGGGTGAGGCCGCGCTCGCGCGCCTTGTCGGCATCCATCAGAAGGATCGCGGCAGCCCCGTCAGAGATCTGGGATGCGTTGCCGGCGGTCACCTTGCCGTCGTCCTTGAAGGCGGGTTTCAACCCGGCGAGAGCCTCCAGGCTCGTGTCGGACCGGATCCCCTGATCGGCGACGAAGGTGTCCCCGTTGACTTGGAAGGGCACGGTCTCGCGCTCGAAGCGACCCTCCTCGGTCGCCCGGGCCGCGAGGTGATGGGAACGCACCGCCAGCTCGTCGAGTTCAGAGCGCGGGATCTCCCACCGGTCGGCGATCATCTCCGCCGAGATGCCCTGCGGAACCAGGTTGTAGCGCGCCATGAGCTCGGGCGGCCACGGTGAGCCGACGTCGTCGACCCACTTGAACCCCACTCCCATGGGGATGTGGCCCATGTGCTCGACGCCCGAGCCGATTACGACGTCATGCACGCCGGCGGCGATCAGCGCCGCGCCGAAGTTGACCGCCTGCTGGGCCGAACCACACTGGCGGTCCACGGTGGTGGCGGGCGTCTCGATCGGGAGCCCGGCCTGGAGCCATGCGTTGCGGCCGACGTTGAACATCTGCTCGCCGAACTGCTGGACGCAGCCCGTGATCACGTCGTCGACCTCGGCGGCAGCGATGCCGGCCCGCTCGATCACCTCGGTGTAGCACTTGCCCAGCAGCTCGTTGGGATGCGTGTCCGAGTAGTAGCCCTTGACCGGATGGCCGCGCCCGATCGGGGTACGGACCGCTTCGACGATGACGACCTCGCGGCCGGTGCGCTGGTGCATGGGCGAAGTCTAGGACGGGCCCCGATTATTTAGCGCAGGTTGAGATCCGTGATGTTTCATGTGGGTCGCGACGAATCCCCTTCATCGCGACCCTCCTCCCATAGCAACACGTCGAGCCCGGCTCGCTCCCCGTGAGCCGGGCTCTTCGTGTTTCTCTGGTCGATCCTCCCCAGGATCTTCCTCTCCTCCTCAACCGCCGTGAGCGGTGCGGTGGAATGACGCAACCGTAGCGAAATTCTGGCGCTTGTGTGCAGATCCGCACTTGGGGACGGCTTTGCCCGTCAGGAGCCTTACGCCGAAGAGCGGCGCTCGCGGATCCGAACCGCTTCGATCCGGTTCTCGCTGACGGATTCGACACGAATCGAATAGCCGTCGTGCTGCACCGTGTCGCCCCGCCGGGGCAGCCGGCCCAGTTCGCCGAAGACGAAGCCGCCGACGGAGTTGTAGGCGTCCTGGTCCTGTGGCAGGTCGAGCCCGTAATCCGAAAGGTCCGTGATGGCGACGTGCCCGCGCACGAACCAGTCGCCGTTGGCGAGTTGGCGCACGGCGCCGCCCGCCGGATCGGTCTCATCGTCGATCTCTCCGACGACCTCCTCGACGATGTCCTCCACCGTGACGATCCCGGCGGTTCGGCCGTACTCGTCGATCACGACTGCCATCGAGGTCCGCTGACGCTGGAGATCTGCGAGCAGGTCGTCGAGCGGCTTCGTCTCCGGCACGATCGGAGCGGGGCGCACCATCGACTCGACCGACGCCTGGGGCCCCTCGGACATGTAGAGCTGCGCGAGGGCGTTCGAGTGCACGATCCCCCGGACGCGATCCTGGTTCTCGCCTTCGGTGACCACCAGCCGGGTGTGCCCCGAGGCGATGCAGCGCCGCAAAGCGGTCTCGACGTCTTCGGAGGTGTCCACGGTGACCACCGCGGGCGCCGGCGTCATCACCTGGCGCGCCTGCTGCTCGTGCAGATGGAAGACGCCGGTCAGCATCCCGGCCTCGTTGGCCTCGAGCTCGCCGCCGGCCAGCGATTGGGCGATGAGGACCTTGAGCTCCTCAGGGGACCCGCCCTCTTCGAACTCGCCGCTCGTCTTGATGCCGATCACGCGGAGCATGGCGTTGGAGGCGTTGTTGAGGAGGGCGATGAACGGGCTGAAGGTCCGCGTGAAGACGTACAGCGGCCGGGCGATCCGCCGCGCCATGATCTCCGCCTTGTTGATCGCGTAGATCTTGGGGACCTGCTCGCCGATCGTGATGTGCAGAGCGGTCGTGATCAGGTAGGCGAGGGCGAGCGAGATGGCCAGCGTCAGACCCTCGCCGAGGCTCTCGCCCAGCAGCCCTTCGAAGACCGTGGCCACGGCCGGCTCTCCGAGGAAGCCGATTCCCAGCGAGGTCAGCGTGATGCCGAGCTGGCAGGCCGCGAGGTAGCGCGAGAGCTCGTCGAGCTGCCGCAGGACCAGTCCGGCCCGTGGCACTCCCTGCTCGAGTTCCTCCTCCATCCGGGAGCGGCGGACACGCACGAGTGCGAACTCGGCCGCCACGAAGAAGCCGTTGAGGAGCACGAGCACGAGGACCGCGATCAACAGGAGCGCGGTCACGGCACCGACCGGGGGCTGAGCGCGGCGCAGACGGGCGGCGCGCCGCTACTTCGAGAGGAGTCGTCGTCGTTCATCGGGGCGACGCCCGCAACGGTAGCAGCGATCCGCTCTCGCGCCGCTACCGTGTCCCGCGCGTGCGCATCGTCTCCCTCGTGCCCTCAGCCACCGAGATCCTGTTCGCCCTGGGCGTCGGCGACGAGGTGGTGGCGGTGACCCACGAATGTGACTTCCCTCCCGAGGCGCTCGACCTTCCGAAGGTCACGCGCGATGTGATCGGCCCAGGTCTGGCGGCTGACGAGATCGACGCGGCGGTGCGCACACTCACCGAGCAGGGCAAGGCGATCTATGAGCTCGAGGAGCGCGAGCTGACCGCGCTGCAACCCGACCTGATCGTCACACAGGCGCTCTGCGCCGTCTGTGCCGTTTCCGCCGACGACGTGCGCAAGCTCGCCGCGAAGCTCGATCTCCAGCCTGAGGTCGTCTCGCTGGACCCGACGACGCTCGGCGAGGTGCTGGCCGACATCCGCACGCTGGCCTCGGCCGTCGACGCCAAGGCGGCCGGCGAACGCCTGATCGACGAGGCAGCTTCGAGAATCGACCGGGTCCGGGCCGCGGTGAGTGGGGCAGCCCCCGTGCTCGTGGCCGCGCTCGAGTGGCTCGACCCTGTCTACGTCGCCGGCCACTGGACGCCGCAGCTCATCGAGTACGCGGGCGGCGTGGACGTCCTGGGCCTGCCGGGCGAGCGCTCCGAGCGGGTTAGCTGGATTGACGTCGCAGCCGCGCAGCCCGAGGTGATCGTCGCGATGCCGTGCGGGTACGACGCCGAGCGTGCCCAGGAGGAGGCCTACACCTACGCCGCCGAGCTGGCCGAGGTGGGTGCGAAGCGGATCGTGGCCGTGGATGCTTCGGCCTACTTCTCGCGCCCCGGCCCGCGTCTCATCGATGGCCTCGAGCTCCTCGCCCACATCCTGCACCCCGATCTCACACAGGAGCTGCCCGTGGCGGCCGCGTCCGCCCCGGTGCTCGTGTGATGACCGTCCAGAAGGCTGAGCGATCGGAGGAGATCGACGCCACGCGGGCGGTCTGCTTCGAGGTGCTGCTCGACTTCGACACCTACCCGGATTGGCAGCCCGCGCTGAAGACCGCCGTGGTGCACGAGCGCGACGCCCAAGGGCGCGGGAGCCTCGTCGAGTTCACCGCGGACGCCGTCGTCAAGCAGATCGGCTACATCGCCCGCTACCACTACGACGTTCCCGCTCGCATGTGGTGGGAGCTGGTCTCCGGGACGATCAAGTCCGGCGACGGCGAGTTCGTCCTCGAGGAGCTGGGCGGGCCTGAGCGCACGCTCGCCACCTACCGCCTCGAGTCAGACCTCGGCTTCTACGTGCCCGGGCCGATGTTGCGCATCGGCACGGACAAGCTCATGGGTGGCGTCATCGGCGGCCTCAAGCGGCGGGCCGAGGGACACTAGGAGAACAGGCCGGCGCTGTTCCCGGCCACTGCGAGCGAGCCCGCGACGGCGATCACCGCCACCAACGCGCAGGCCGCCAGGGCCACGGCCTCGGACCCACGCCGCTTAGAGACCTCCTCGATCAACAGCGCGGCGGCACAACCCGCCAGCAGGCCGCCGAGATGGCCGCCCACGGAGACGTTCGGGATGATGAACCCAAGTGCGAGGTTGATCAGGATCAGCGGGCCGATGCCCGACTGCATGGGATCCATCCCACGCGCCCTCTGGAGCACGAAGGCGGCGCCCATCAGGCCGAACACCGCCCCCGACGCGCCGACCGTCGCCTTGTCGGGATCGAGCAGCAGGGCGCCGAACGCACCGCCGAGCAGGGACGCGAAGTACAGCCCCAGGAAGCGGACCTTGCCGAGCGACGGCTCGAGCATCGACCCGAGGAAGTACAGGATGTACATGTTGAAGCCGATGTGGAGCAGGTTGCCGTGCAGGAAACCGTAGGTGACGAGCCGCCAGTATTCGTGGCCGATGTCCACGGCCGGCCCTGAGAGAAAGCCGTCGTTGGTCACGGCGGAGCCTCCGCCGCCGAACAGGCCGCCGCCACCGGCGAGGTACGCGAGGACAGAGAGAGCCATCAGCACGTAGGTGGCGATCGGATCGCCGCCGCCGACGGTGGCTGCCGTGCGCACTTTGGTCTTCTGCTTGGCGCACTCGGGGCAGCGCATGCCGACGGGCGTCGGGGTCATGCAGTCTGTGCAGATCGGGTTGCCGCAGTTCGAGCAGGAGACCCCGGTCTCGCGGTTGGAGTGGCGGTAACAGGTCTCCATGCCGGCGGCCAAGCTAGCACCGGAACCTCTGCGCTCCCTCAAGGGAGCGAGGGGCTCAGGTGAGCGGAGCGGTGATGGTCGGCGGAAGCTGCGTCGGGGCGTTCGAACCCCCGACCGGCTCCCCCGTCACGAGCACCGCCTCGACGTCCTTGAGCGAGCCGGGCACGTCGACCGACGCCGATCCGTCATTGCGGGGGACCCACAGCGCCGAAGTCGGCACGGGCGCCTCACGGCCTTCGCGCTTGAGCCAGACCTGGTAGACCCGACCTTCCGGCGGCGCCGGCATCCCGCGGACGTCGAGCTTTGCGGCATCGCCGGTGCGCACCAGCCGGACCTGCGCACCCTGTGCCCGGTCCGGATTGACCTCCGCCGTGATCGTCTGTGTCGACGGGCCCGAGTCCTTGAGCTGCCCGCCCACCAAGACGCCGATACCGAGCACGGCCACCACGACGGCGAGCGCCGTCGCCGGGCGCAGCGACGGCAGGCTGAATCGCCGCCGGCGGCGTTCGGGAAGGTCCGCGCGACTACCCGACGCCGCGGCCAGCAATTCGGACTCGGCCTCGACGACGGCCATGATGCGGTCCTTGAGCGCCGGCGGCGGCAGGAGCTGCTCGACCGAGGCCGGCAGGGCGTTGGACGCCACCCGCAGCGAATCGACCTCGGCCCGGCACACCGTGCAGCCATCGAGGTGGCCTTCGAAGTCCTGGCGCTCATCGTCGGGCAGGGCTCCGAGCAGGTAGGCGCCGACGAAATCCGTCCAGCGCTCGTGGCCCTCGCCGATCACGGCGACACCTCCAGCCCGCGCAGTTGCGTCCGCATCTTCTCGAGACCGAGGCGCATGCGGCCCTTGACCGTTCCGATCGGCGTCTCGAGCATGTCCGCGATCTCCGTGTGGGTGAAGCCTCCGAAGTACGCCAGCTCGATCACCTGGCACTGCTCGGGGGGAAGTGTGTCCATGGTGGTCCGCACCGTCCTGGCCTCGTCGCGGCGAGCCACTTCTGACTCCGTGCGCTCCTTGGCCTCGAAGCGCTCCTCGATCCCCTCGTCGGAGGCGCGTCGGCGGTCGTGGACGTAGGAGCGCCGCAGGGCGTCGATCGCGCGGTGATGCACGATGCCGAGCACCCACGTGCGCACAGAGCCGCGGGCACGTTCGTAGCGAGCACCCGATCGCCAGATGGACAGAAAGGCCTCCTGCACGACGTCCTCAGCGGCGTTGCGCGTGCCGACCATCCGGTACGCCAGCGAGTACGAGACGCCTGAATGCCGCTCGTAGACGACCTCGAAGGCCTTCGAGTTGCCGCCACGCACGAGCTGCATGAGGTCTTCGTCGGCGAGCGAGCGGAGATCCTGGGTGGTCTGGCGGGGCGGCATACGCAGAGACGGCACCCAGGTCTTTACGTCACCTGGAGCCCGGTGGATCAGATTCTGGTGCGGACTTCGACGCGAAGCCGAGGGGCCCTGCCTCAGCGCCGGCGCGACTCCTCGACCAGCTTTCGCGCCTCGGTGCCGACGTCGTGCAGCGTGCGCCCCGCCAGCTCGAAGACGCCGCCCGAGAGGGCCCGCCGACGGTGGCGCTTGCCGCGGGTCCGGACGGCGACGAGCCCGACGGCCGCCGCCGAGCCGACCACGACGGCGGCGGCCGGGCGCAACGCCTGCCGAGGCCAGTTGCGCGGGTCCTTCATGGCCGAGAGCTCCCAGGCCTCGAGCTCCTCCGCGGCCAGCTCCACGAGCGAGGTCAAGGTCAGCTCGACGCGCGCCTCGAGCTCGGCGGGCGGGTCGATCGGCGCGAGCGCCAGACGCAGCAGCGATTCGACGTCGGCGGCCATCAGCTAGGTCCCGCTCCGTCGAGGGCCGGCGGCTCGGTCGGGCCCTCCGCCTTCGCCACGAGCTGCTCGAGCTGTCGGATGGAGCGATGCAGCAGCACCTTGGTTGCCCCGTCCGTCCGGCCCAGCGCGCGGGCGATCTCCCGGTTGTCCATCCCGAGTGCGAAGCGCATGATGAGCGCCTCGCGACGGTCGTCGGGCAGCTCCTGGACGCACTCGAGGATTCGCTTGAGGTCCTCGCGGTCCTCGACGAGCGTCTCGGTCGAGTGAGGGGAGGACAGCGCGCCCGCGTCGTCGATCGGCGTCTGCGGCTTGCGCGAGCGGTCGCGGTAGTAGTTGGCCGCCAGGTTGTGGGCGATGCGGATCAGCCACGGTCGCAGCGGACGGCCGTTCGACTCCCGCTGGGCACGCTCGAAGTGGCGGTAGGCCTGCAGGAAGGTCTGCTCCGTCAGATCCTCGGCGTCGTGATGGTTGCCCACCCGGTAGTACGAGTACGAGTAGACGTCTCGCAAGTGGGCTCGATAGAGGTCCGAGAACTCGTCGTCGAGTCGTCGCTTGTCGTCGCGCGTCTGGTCGGGAACCGCCATCCATCGCGCAGGCTACCTAGGCCGCCGCCCGGATCTCGCGCTCACCGGTGGGCGCCCGGTTGACAGGGGTGGGGTTGGCAGGCCGCAGAGGCGGCTGCCCGCCCAGCGATTCCCACTGCAGCATGATCGACGGCCAGATGCGGCCGGTCACCGCCGCGGCGAGCTGCAGCGACGGATCGTGGACGACCGGGAAGGTCAGCGCCCGACCGACCCGGATGCGCACCTTGTGCGGCCTGAAGCACCACCCGTTGCGCACCGCCTCGGTGCCGATCACCGCGACGGGCACCACGGGAGCGCCCGTCTCGAGCGCCAGGCGCCCCACCCCACGCCGCGGCTGGCCCAGCGGGCCCGGGCGTACGCGAGTCCCCTCGGGGAAGATGAGCACCGCGTCGCCGCGCGCGAGGATGACCTTGGCCGTGCTGACCATGTCCGAGTCCCCCGTCCCACGGTCCACCGGGAAGGCGCCGAGGGAGTTGAGGAGCCACGCCATCAGCCGGTGCGAGAACAGCTCACGCTTGGCCACGTAGTACAGCGGCCGTCGCGCGATTACCGCGATCACGAAGGGGTCCAGGAACGACCGGTGGTTGGCGGCGAAGATGACCGGCCCGGATCTGGGCACGTGCAGCAGCCCGACGCGCGAGAGCCGGAGGTAGACGTGGAAGGTCGGCTGGAAGACGGCGCGTACCAGCCAGTAGACCAGCGGGTTGACGCCCTGGTTGCGGGCGCGCTCGTGCAGGGCGGCGGCGTTCATGACGGTTTGTCTCCCTCGATCAGGCTACCCGCGCCCGGGCCCCCCGTTACAGTTCGGCTCCCATGGCCCTTGATCTGACGCGAACCCTTCGGGGCGCCCTCGCCGGTGCCTCCGCCGCAGCCGTCTGGAGTGCGCAGCAGCCGCTTGATCGCCGCATCTTCGGTGTGCCGTACGACGACACGGAGCTCTTGGGCAAGCTGGTGACGCGTGGCCCGGCCTGGCCGTTGGCGGGTGCCCTTCTGCACTTGGGCAACGGAGCGCTGTTCGGCGCCCTGTACGCGAACATCGCCCCCAGGACGCCCCTCCCGGCGTGGGCACGCGGGCCGGCGGCGGGCCTTGCCGAGCACCTGATCACCTGGCCCGGCACCCGGGTCACCGACCGTCTGCACCCGGCCCGGGACGATCTCCCCACCCTCTGGGGAGACAAGAACGCATTCGCCCAGGCCACCTGGCGCCATCTGCTCTTCGGGACGGTGCTGGGCGAGCTCGAGCGGCGGCTGAACCCGCCCGGCGAGCCGCTCACGCCGGTCGACGACGAGACGGCGCAGACCAACGGACACGGCTCGATCGAGCACCTCGTCGGCACCTCGGTCAGCTGAGCCGCCGGATCCTCATAACCGGGGGCTCCGGGTTCGCCGGTTCCCACCTCGCTGCCGCGTGCCTCGCAGAAGGCGACGACGTGGCCGACCTCTCCAGAAGGACGGGCGCGCGGGTCGATCTGCTCGACGCCGAGGCCGTGCGCTCCGCGGTCGACGAGGCCCGCCCCGAGGTCGTCTACCACCTCGCCGCGCGGGCACACGTCGGACGCTCCTGGCACGAGCCCGGCCTGACGCTGCTGGACAACCTGACGATGACCCTGCACGTCCTCGAAGCCGTTCGACTCGCGGCCCCGGACGCCACCGTGGTCGCCGTCTCGAGCGGCGAGGTCTACGGCCCGCCCGCCTCACTGCCCGTCGACGAGAGGGCGGGGCTTCGCCCACAGAACCCCTACGCGGTCTCGAAGGCGGGCGCCGACCTGCTGGCCGGCTTCTATGCGGACGCCCACGGCTTGCAGGTCGTCCGGCCCCGCGCCTTCAACCACGCAGGCCCCGGGCAGGCCCCCGTATACGCGATCGCCACCTTCGCACGCCAGGTGGCGGTGGGCCTCGAGGCCGGCGACGACCCGATCCGCGTGGTGACGGGCAACCCGGAGACGCGTCGCGATTACACCGACGTGCGCGACGTGGTGCGCGCGTACCGCGAGCTGGCCGAACATGGCGAGGCCGGAGAGGTCTACAACGTGTGTTCAGGCCGACCGGCCTCGGCCTCGGAACTGGTGGGCTGGCTGGGGGAAGCCGCCGGACGCGACATCGACCACGTGGTCGATCCCGCCCTCGTGCGGTCGCACGAGGTGCTCGAGCTGCGGGGCTCGCACGCGAAGCTCAGCACGGCGACGGGGTGGGAGCCGCGGATCCCGCTGGCCACCACGCTGGTCGACACCGTCGCCTGGTGGCGCGAGCAACTGGCCGCGGAGGCCTGAAGCCAAGCCGGAGAGGGGACTCGAACCCCTGGCCACCTGATTACAAATCAGGTGCTCTACCAACTGAGCTACTCCGGCCGCGTGGAGACACCCACGGTACTTCGGATAGCGTCGCATGCGGATGCGCTTCGTGGCTGCCGCCGACGATCTGGTCGAATGGATCGCCCTGCGGCTGAACCTCGGCCCGGTGCCGCTCGTCGCCTCGGTCTATGGCATGCCGGCGGCGCGAACGCTCGCCGTCGCCCAGCGCGTGGGCATCTTCGAGCGCCTCGGCCGGGCTCCCGCCCTCCCGGATGAGCTCGCGCGAGAGCTCGGGCTCGAACCCATCCCCACCCGCCTTCTGCTCGAAGCCCTCTCGGGCGCGCGGCACATCGCGCGCGACCGTCAGGGGCGCTACGGGCTGACGCGGCGCAGCCGCCGTTGGCTTGACCCGGCCTCTGACCGCTCCGTGGCCGGCTACCTGGACCACACCGCCGACTACTGGGCGTGGTGGTCTGACCTCGAGCGGGTCCTGCGCGACGGCGGCCACGTCGAGATCCACGGCGCCGACGCGGCCGACGAGAGCTGGACGCGGTACATCACGGGTCAGCACGAGCTCGCTCGGCTGTCGGCGGCCGAGGTGGCCCGCGTCCTCGAGCTCGGACCCGCACCGCGGGCGGTGCTCGACCTCGCGGGCGGGCACGGATGGTTCGCGGCGGAGCTGTGCCGCCGCCACGAGGGGCTGCAGGCCACCGTGCTCGACCTGCCCGGCAGCGCCGCGGTCGGCAGGCGGATCATGGCGCAGACCCGGATGGCCGATCGCGTGACACACGTGGACGGCGACATGTTCGTCGCCGGGCTCGGCGGCCCGTACGACGCCGTGCTCTGCTTCGACGTCATCCATCATCTGCATCCGGCGCAGGTCGTCACGCTCTTGGAGCGTGTGCGAGCGGTGCTGCGCCCCGGGGGCTCGATCGCCGTCCTCGACCTGTTCCGCCGGGATCGCGGTCGCCGCCCCCGTTCGTCGGCGGCCTTCCTCGGGCTGTTCTTCCACCTCACCTCGGGAACCGATCTGCATTCGCCCTCCGAGCTGCGCGACTACCTCCGGCTGGCCGGATTCGGAGAGCCCGAGCGCCTGCGCGTCAGACGGCTGCCCGACCAGAGCCTGTTTCAGGCCCGCACGCTGTAGCTCCGGCGTTTCTCGAAGCGCGTACCGATCGTGAGAAGCAGGTGGACGACGCCGAGGACGACGAAGAAGGCGGTCGAGGTCCCATCGTCTGAGAAGTCGAAGATGAACGGCGCGGCGATCAGCAGGCCGGCCAGGATGAAGTCCAGCACCACGTGCACCGCGACCGGGAGCGAGTTGACGAGCGAGGTCGGCCCGTCGGTCGTGGCCGCCACGGCGAGGACCACCACGCCGACGACTATCGACACGGCGGTCGCCGAGTCCGACTCGAAGCCGAACACGAAGGGCGCGGAGATGAACAGGACCGCCGCGAGATACTCGACGATCCCGTGCAGCGCGACGGGGATGGGTCCTTGTCGCAGCATGCCGCGAGAGCTTACGCCACTAGTCTGGACCCGGTGATCCGCCTCCCTCACCGGCCGCTCGGCGTCGCCGTCGCCCTCCTGCTCGCGGGGTGCGGGTC
>Ga0136617_10002084_pt1 | contig 17888 bp, 15 predicted proteins | sample AntDrymUQ3222106_2_FD_129672 | JGI IMG/M metagenome (GOLD analysis project Ga0136617, IMG submission 129672) | Polar desert sand microbial communities from Dry Valleys, Antarctica - metaG UQ322 (21.06) | ecosystem: Environmental > Terrestrial > Soil > Desert | place: Antarctica: Dry Valley... | reverse complement strand
GCTCCAAGCAGGACCGCGGTGTGGTCAAGGTCCACACCCGTGTGCTCAAGCAGGACGGGACGCTGGTGGCCGAGTTCAAGCGGGCCGTGCTCGTGCCGCGAAAGCAGCCGGGCGACGGCGATCGCCCGGCCGTAGAGGGCGCGGTCGAGTAATACCAGTAGGCCGCACCGCCCCGGCGGTACCGGCCAGCTAGGCCGGCCGTTCGTCGACGCCGGCGAGGTCGTGACAGATGGGGATCGATCAACGGGGCCGGCGCAGGCCCGGCGGAGTCTCAGCGCCTGCCGACATGGGCGACCCAGACGCTCACCCGGCGCCCGCGGATGCGCCCGTAGGCCTTACCGATGCCCACGTACCTGTACCTCCGCCCGACGAGCGCCCGATAGTGCGTGGCCGACCTGTGCCACATGCCCACGATCAGGCGCGGCTGGGGTCGCCGGCCGAAGTGGAAGCCGATCACCTCACCGAGCGAGAAGAAGCGCCGGCTGGCCTGGATGCGGGACGCGTGGCCAAAGTACTGGCGGCGGATCATCTTGAGCGCGTACGCGCGGGCGGAGCGGTTGAGGCTGCGGTTGAGGCGCAGCGGCGGCACGCCGGCCTGGGCGCGCATCTGGTTGATGTCGGTGAACGCCTCCGCTCGTGCTCTGCCCGCCTCTGCGACGGGCGGCGGCAAGAGGGCAAGCGTGAAAGTCAGCACGGCCAGGGCCAGGATCCGTGTCGGGCGCAAGTCAGCCTCCTTCGTCGGCCTACGGGGTTAGCTGACGGGCTCGCGCTGAAGAAGCCTGCGCGTCCTTCGGCGCGCTGTGCGCGCGGCCGACGAATTAGCCCCCTGTGAATCCCTTGGGTCCCCCGCCCTCCGCCGACCACTTCGGCGGAAGCTCGGCATGTTCCGTTCGAGAACGTAGCAGAGCACCAGGGCACATCCGGTCCACGACGCACCGCTCTACCGATCGGCTGGGGGACCTCCGAGATTGAGCGGGTGGTCATCGGCAAGAAGCTGGTGGAGCGCACAAGCCCTGGCGCACCTTCTGTGGTGCCCGGCCCGCCTGCCCGCCTGCCCGCCTGCCCGCCGCCGCGACCTGAGAGCCGTCTTTCGGGGGTGGCTTTTCTGTCGGCCTAATGGAAGACTGAGGCGCGTCCGATAGGGATTGAGACCATGCCTCTGAGAGTCGGAGTCGATCTGGTGCCGGTGGCGCGCGTGGAGGAGACGATCCACGCGCATGCCGACCGCTACCTGAACCGCATCTACACTGAGCGCGAGCTCGGCGACTGCCGGACGGAGACGGGCGTGAATCCCGAGCGGCTGGCGGCACGGTTCGCAGCCAAGGAGGCCACGATGAAGGTGCTCCGCCCGGCTGGGGAGGGCATCCCGTGGAAGTCGATCGGCGTTCGCCGCGAGCCGGCGGGATGGGTCGAGCTCGACTTGAGCGGTCGCGCCGCCGAGCTGGCCGAGGACGCCGGAGTGGCCCACCTTGCCCTGAGTCTCACCCATGAGGGCGAAATGGCGGCCGCCGTGGTGGTTGCGGAGCTTTACCCCAAGGAGGAGGAAACGTGACCGACGAGGTCCGCCGGATCGTCAAGGAGCACGGACGCCTGCCCGTGGACGTGGACTCGCTGCCCGCCGATGCGGATCTCTACGAGGCGGGGATGACCTCGCACGCCAGCGTCAACGTGATGCTCGCGCTCGAGGACAGCTTCGATCTGGAGTTCCCCGACCACATGCTCACCCGCGACGCGTTCGAGAGCATCTCGGCGATCTCCGCCGCCCTTGGACAGCTTCTTCACCAGGAGGCAGCATGAGCGTAGCCGTCGACCGCGACCAGGCGTTCCTCGCAGCGGTCCGGCGGGTTGCCGACGAGTTCGCTGAACCCAACGCGGACGACGTCGACAGGAGCGCGCGCTTCCCGGTCGAAGCGATCGATGCGCTTCGACAGGAGCGCGCGCTGTCTGCCTACGTCCCGGTCGAGCTGGGCGGCGGCGGTGTCTCGTTCGAGTCGCTGGCGACTGCCTGCTTCGAGCTCGGCCGGCGCTGCGGGGCGAGCGCCATGGTGTTCGCCATGCACCAGATCCAGGTGGTGACGATCGCGCGTCATCTGGACGGGTCCGCCTGGTTCGAGAGCTACCTGCGCGAGCTTGCCGACGAGCAGCGGCTGGTGGCCTCTGTCACCTCGGAGGTCGGCACGGGCGGCGACATGGGGCGCTCGGTGGCCGCCCTGACCCCTAACGGGTCGGGCACCGGCAGCTTCGAGAAGCAGGCGCCGACAGTGAGCTACGGCGAGCACGCCGACGACCTCCTCACCACGCTGCGCCGCGCACCGGACGCCGAGCCCGGGGACCAGGTTCTCGCCCTCACCCGCGCGGGCCAGCACTCACTCGAGCAGACAGGCACCTGGGATCCGCTCGGCATGCGGGGCACCTGTTCCCCCGGCTACGTCGTGCGCGCGGAGCTCGGGGCCGAGCAGGTGCTGCCCGCGCCCTTCGCCCATGCGATGCCGGAGTCCATGGTGCCGGTCTCGCACATCCTCTGGTCGCACCTGTGGCTGGGCATCGCCACCGACGCCTTCGACCGCGCCCGCGCCTTCGTTCGGGCGTCGGCCAAGCGCAAGCCCGGTGAGCCGCTGCCGGCCGCCCAGAAGCTTTCGCATGTGATGAGCGAGCTGTCGCTGCTGCGAGCCGAGGTCGATTCCGCGCTGCGCTCGTTCGCGGAGGCCTCCGAGGAGCCGGGCCGCGAGAGTCTCTCCACGATGGCCACGATCCTGCGCTTCAACAACCTGAAGATCGCGGCCTCCGAGCAGGCACCGCGCGTCTGCCAGGGAGCGATGGCGGTATGCGGGATCGCGGGCTTCAAGAACGACACGTCCTTCAGCGTCGGCCGTCACCTCCGCGACACGATGTCAGCCTGCCTCATGGTCGCCAACGAACGCATTCACCAGACCAATGCAGGGCTGCTGCTCGTCGCCAAGGAGGTCTAGTGGCCGCGTTCCGTGCCGCCGCGCCCGACCAGGCAGAGCTGCTCGAGGAGCTGCTGACCAGTCGCCTGCTCGTGGAGACCGGCGCGCCGGGCGTCTACGGCCGGGGCGCCGGCTTCGAGGACGTGCGCCGGCGCTTCGACGAGCTGGTGAGCCGGGCGGCCGCCCAAGACTCCCCCGAGGAGCTGCGCTTCCCGCCCGTGCTGCCGCGGAGCCATCTCGAGTCGGCCGGCTACCTCAAGTCCTTCCCGCACCTGGCCGGCACCATCTTCTCCTTCGAGGGCAGCGAGGACGAGGCCCATGAGCAGCAGGAGCGGGCCAGCCGCCACGAGGACTGGAGCGAGTTCCAGAGCATGACCGACCTCGTGCTGGTGCCGGCGGCCTGCTACCCCGTCTATCCGGCCGTCGCGGCGCGAGGTCGCCTGCCGGAGGGCGGCGTGATGATCGACGCCGGTGGCGCCTACGTCTTCAGGCACGAGCCTTCGGGCGACCCGGCGCGCCTCCAGATGTTCCACCAGCGCGAGCTCATCCGCATTGGCGAGCCGGAAACGGTGGCGGCGTGGCGCGACAGCTGGCGAGACCGCTCGCTCGAGCTTCTGGGGGCGCTCGGCCTCGACGTGGAGGCCGACGTGGCGTCCGATCCGTTCTTCGGGCGCAGCGGCCGGCTGCTCGCGCGCAGCCAGCGCGCGCAGTCGCTCAAGTTCGAGATCACGGTGCAGATAGCGGGGCCTGAGCCCACGGCCGTCGCCTCGTTCAACTATCACGAGGAGCACTTCTCGGAGGCCTTCGGGCTCGAGCTGGCGGATGGGTCGAGGGCCCATACCGCCTGCCTTGGCTTCGGGCACGAGCGGATCGTGCTGGCGCTCTTTCACACACACGGGCTCGACGCTGAGGATTGGCCGGCCGAGGTGCGAGAGGAGCTGTGGCAGTCGTGAACGTCTCGATCACCGGCATGACCAGCCTGTTGGGGTGTGACCCCGCCACCTACCGCTCCCACAAGGTGCACACGGGCGACCGCACCTACCGCGAGACCAACTGCTACACCGACATCCAGATCGAGATGCTGCACGCCCGCGGGGACGAGCCGCTCGCGGCGATGGGCTTCATCGTGAGGATGGACTTCGAGGGCGACCAGTGGACGTTCTTCAAGCCGCCGCCCGAGGACCTCGAGCTGCTCTTCGGCGTCGACATCCACGAGATGCAGCCCTACCGGCCGCTCCCGGTCCAGATCGAGCAGCAGATCGAGGCGGGCCGCACCCTGATCGTGGAGCTCGACTCCTGGTACCTGCCCGACACCGCCTCTACGAGCTACCGCACCGAGCACGTCAAGACCTCGGCCGTGATGGAGGGGATCGACCGGGAGGGCGAGCAGTTGCGCTACTTCCACAACGCCGGCCTCTACGAGCTCGAGGGTGAGGACTACCGCGGCGTCTTTCGCCTCGGCCGGCCGTTCTCCGACGACGTGCTGCCGCCCTACACCGAGCTCGTCCGCTTCGACGCGGGGCCGCGGCTGCAGGGGGAGGAGCTTCGTGAGGCGGCGCTTGGGCGCCTGCGCCATCACCTCCAGCGGCGACCGCGCACCAACCCCTTCCAGCGCTTCGGCGACGCGCTCGCCTCGGACCTGGCCGAGTTGCTCGAGGGCGAGCCCGAGGACTATCACGCGTACGCGTTCGCGACGGTGCGGATGGTCGGGTCGGCGTTCGAGGTGTGCGCCTCGCACGTGGACTGGCTGCTCGGGGAGCGGGGGGCGGAGGCCAGCACGCAGCTGCTCGAGATCGTCCGCGGGTGCAAGACGCTGTCGCTGAAGCTCGCCCGCCGCCGCGCCTTCGACCCCGAGCCGGCCCTCGCGGCGCTCTCCGAGGGCTGGAGCAGGGCGCTCACGGAGCTCGACGACGCCGTAGCCTGACCCCCGTGACCCCGCCGGCGCCGCAGGCGCGCTTCCGTGTGGATGGACCCGAGGTGCGCCACCTGGACGAGGGCTGGGAGCTGGCGGCCGCCGGGCCCGACGAGGAGCCGACCACGGCGGGGCTCGACGGGCTCGGCTGGGTCCCCGCACGGGTGCCGGGCACGGTCGCGGCTGCGCTTGGTGACAGCGGTCGCGACCTCGACGCCGAGGACTGGTGGTTTCGGACCAGCTTCGAGGCCGAGCCGGCAGCGGCGGGGGAGGAGGTGCTGCTGCACCTGGGCGGCATCGCCACGGTGGCCGAGGTGCACCTGAACGGCGAGCGGATCCTCGAGAGCGAATCGATGTTCCTCGAGCACGCTCTCGAAGTCGGTTCGCTCCTGTGCGAAACGAACGAGCTGACGATCCGCTGCCGCGCCCTGGGCCCGCTCCTCGCGCCGCGGCGGCGGCCCCGCGCCCGCTGGCGGACGCGTCTCGTGTCCGAGAGCAACCTTCGCTTCTTCCGGACCACGCTGCTCGGGCGGGCGCCCGGCTTTGCGCCCGGGCCCGCCGCCGTCGGACCATGGCGGCCAGTGACGCTCGAACGCACCCGGGGGCTGGCCGTAGACGAGATCGCCCTGCGTCCACGGCTCGAGGGGAGCGAGGGAAAGCTTGCGGTCCGTGCGTCGCTGCGCGCCCTCGACGGCTCGTCGCCGAGCGGTGTCGACGTTGAAGCTTCCGGGCCCTCGGGGGCACATCGGACGGCGCTTGCCCTGCGAGAGGGGCCCGACGGGGCATTGGCCACGGGTGAGCTGTCCGTGCCGGACGTGGCCCCCTGGTGGCCGCATACGCACGGAGAGCCCGCCCTGTACGAGGTCCGGCTGGTGGTGGAGACCCGGGAAGAGGCCGTCGCGGTCGATGCGGGTCGTACGGGCTTTCGCCGGCTCGACGCCGGAGGGGTCCCTGCCGAGGAAGGCCTTGCTCTCCGGGTGAACGGGGTCCCGGTGTTCGCTCGCGGCGCGGTCTGGACCCCCGTCGACCCGGTGGGCCTGGCGCCGGACAGCGCCGAGCTGCGGTCGACCCTCGAGCGCGCCCGCGCCGGGGGCATGAACATGGTGCGCGTGGTGGGAACGGCCGCCTACGAGAGCCCTGAGTTCCACGACCTCTGCGATCGGCTGGGGATCCTCGTCTGGCAGGACTTCATGTTCGCCAACTTCGACTACCCGATTGCGGACGAGGGCTTCCGCGCGCTGGTGGAGCAGGAGGCCATCCAGCTGCTCGGGCGCGTGGCCGGACGGCCGAGCCTGGCTGTGCTGTGCGGAAACAGCGAGGTCGAGCAGCAGGCGGCGATGATGGGTCAGGACCCGGCGCTCGGGCGCGGAGAGCTCTTCGGCGAGCTGCTGCCGCGGCTCGTCCAGGAGGCCGGGGTGGACGCGGCCTACCTTCCCTCGGCGCCCTGCGGTGGCGATCTGCCGTTTCGCTCCGACCGCGGCGTGGCCAACTACTTCGGGGTCGGCGGCTATCGCCGTCCGCTCGAGGATGCGCGCCGGGCCGAGCTGCGCTTCGCCTCGGAGTGCCTCGCGTTCGCGAACGTGCCCGACGAGGTGCACATCCGCGTGCACGACCCCCGTTGGAAGGCGGGCGTGCCGCGCGACGCCGGGAGCGGCTGGGACTTCGACGACGTGCGCGACCACTACCTGGAGCTGCTCTACGGAGTGGACGCCGTGGAGCTGCGCAGCGTGGACCACGAGCGCTACCTGGAGCTGTCGCGCTCGGTGACCGGAGAGGTGATGGCCGAGACCTTCTCGGAGTGGCGCCGCGCCGCCTCGCCGTGCGGGGGAGGCCTGGTGCTGTGGCTGCGCGACTTGGCGCCCGGCGCCGGCTGGGGCCTCCTCGACCACCGCGGCGAGGCGAAGGTGGCCTACCACCACCTGCGCCGCGCGCTGGCCCCGGTGGCGGTGTCGATGACCGACGAGGGCCTGAACGGCGTGGACGTTCACGTGGTCAACGACCGGCCCGAGCCGCTCGCCGCCCGTCTACGGGTCTCCCTGTACCGCGATCTCGAGCAGCGGGTGGAGGAGGGCGAGCAGCAGCTCGAGCTGGGCCCGCACGGGGCCCACCGCGTCGGGGTCGAGGAGGTGGTGGGGCACTTCGTCGACGCCGCCTGGGCCTACCGCTTCGGACCGCCCGCGCAGGATCTGATCGTGGCGAGCCTGGAGGGCGGCGGCTCGCTCCTCTCGCAGGTGTTCCTCTTCCCGGCGGGCCGCCCCGCCCGGCGCGAATCCGCCACGGAGCTCGGCTTGGGCGCGGAGGCCTCGCCCGCCGGAGACGGGATCTTCGAGCTCGCCGTGCGCAGCCGCCGGCTGGCTTACGGCGTGCGGGTGCGGATGGATGGCTTCGACCCCTCGGATGACGCCTTCTGCGTCGAGCCGGGTCGTGAGCGGCGGCTGCGGCTCGTGCCCCGTGAGCCAGGGGCACAGTTGGATGCCGGGATCCTCAGCGCGCTGAACCTCGAGGGCCGCGTGCGCGTGACGGTCGGGGAGGGAGCGGGGTGAGCCCGCCGCCCGACCGGCCGCTCTACATCGACACCGAGCGCGACCCCGTGTTCGGGTTCCTCCACGAGCCCGAAGCCGGTGCGGCTCAGGGCCCCGCCGTGCTCATCTGCCCGCCGTTCGGATGGGACGACATCTGCTCCTACCGACCCCGCCGCGACTGGGCCGACCAGCTCGCCGCGGACGGCCACCCCGTTCTGCGCTTCGACTTTCCGGGAGCAGGCGACAGCGGCGGGGTGCCCCGGGACCCCGGCCGGCTGGAGGCCTGGACGGGCGCCGTCGCAGCGACAGCCGCCCGGCTGCGCGAGCTCACCGGCCTGTCGAGAGTGGTGGCCATCGGCACAGGGCTGGGCGGCCTGGTGGCTCTTCGCGCGGCCGCGGAGGGAGCTCCGGTCGATGACTTCGTCCTGTGGGGCGTGCCCGCCCGCGGCAAGACGATGGTGCGTGAGCTTCGAGCCTTCGCCCGGCTGGAGGAGAAGGAGTCCAGCGTGCCAGCTGCGGATGGACCCGGCGCGGTCGGAAACGGAGGACTGGAGGCCGCAGGCTTCCTCCTCTCAGCCGAGACCGTCGCCGATCTCAATGGCCTGGATTTGACCGAGCTGCGAGTGCCCGACGCGGGCGAGCGCCGGATACTGCTGCTGGACCGCGACGGCATCGAGGTCGACAGCCGTCTGCGAGACCACCTGGAGCGGGCGGGCGCCGCGGTGGGCCTGGCGCCAGGACCCGGCTACAGCCTGTTCATGGAGGAGCCCCAGCTGGCACGCCCGCCGCGCCGGGTGTTCGCGACGGTAGCGGCGTGGCTCGCCGAGGGCCCCAGCCGGGGCGGTCCGGCGGGAGGCGGCCGGGCCGATATCTCACAGGGGGTCGAGCTTCGAACGGGAGAGGCGCTCGTCCGCGAGACGCCGTTCACAGTCGAGCGCGCGGAGGGCCGCCTCTTCGGCGTGCTGGCCGAGCCCGTTCAGACGCCCCGTGTCGATCTTTGCGCGGTCATCCTGAACCCCGGCGCCCTCAGGCGGATCGGCTCGGGCCGCATGTGGGTGGAGATCGCCCGCCGCTGGGCGGCACGCGGCGTGCCGACCCTGCGGCTCGACCTGGCCGGGATCGGCGACGCCGACGGCGACGCCGAGCCCTATGCGGACACGGGCGCCCTGTACGCGCAGGAGCTGGTGCCCCAGGTCATCGAAGCCCTCGATGAGCTCGAGGAGCGCGGAGCGCCGAAGCGGTTCGTGCTGATGGGCCTCTGCTCTGGCGCGTACTGGTCCTTTCACGCCGCGCTGCGCGACGAGCGCGTCGTAGCCGGCTACCTGCTGAACGTCCGGGCACTGTTCTGGGATCGCTCACTGGCCGCGGTGAGAGACGCCCGCAAGGCCCGCTGGGCGCTCGACGGCAGCCGCTGGCGGCGCCTCCTGACTGGCAAGGTGCCCATGCAGGAGCTGCTCCGGGTGGTCAGGGCCACCCTGCTCGCCCCGGTCACCTTCACGAGGCGCGCCCTCGACAGGCGAAGGCAGCGAGGGGAGATCGAGGGCGCGTTCGACAGGCTGCGGGACGCGCAGCAGCGGCTGCTGCTCGTGTTCGGCGAGGACGAGCCGGTGGTGGACGAGCTGGAGCGGGACGGCTACCTCGACGAGCTCGAGCGCTGGCCGAACATGACGCTGAGAAGGCTGCCCGGCAACAACCACACCTTCAGGCCGCTGCGCGCCCAGCGCCGACTGCACGAGCTGCTCGATCAAGAGCTCGACCACGAGCTCGAGCGGGCGTCCAAGGCTCCCGAGCGAGCCGGCGCGGCGGCTGTGCTATAGAGCTTGGGGCCGTGTGATGTCGCGAGAGGCGTCAGCTGTCCCGACCTCGGAGACAAACAGGCTGCTGTTTCGTCGAGACCTCTCGAGGTTCGGATCAGTCGAGCTCGAACGTGTCGAGCAGGCGCTGCTGGGCCGTTTTCGAGAGCGCTGGCTGGAGCTGAGAATGCTCGACTTGGGGATCGGCACCGGTCGGACCACCTATACGTTCGCGCCGCTGGCGGGTGAGTACGAAGGGATCGACTACGTGCCGGAGATGATCGAGCTCGCCAGGGGGCTGGTGTCCGAGAACGAGCACATTCGGCTTCAGGTCGGTGATGCCCGGCGTCTCACGGAGCTGTTCGAGCGATCCTTCGACCTGATCCTGTTCAGCTTCAACGGCATCGATGCGGCGGGGCACGAGGAGCGTCTGGAGATGCTCCATCAGGTGCGCAGCCGGCTGAGCGACGGCGGGCTGTTCTGCTTCTCGGCTCATTCGGCGCACTGCCTCCCGCTCGAGAAGCCCGGGTTGACGCTCGACGTGGGCCACCCCCTGCGATCGGCCTACCGCTCAGCACGGGCGATGCAGCTGCGAAAGAGGGTCAAGCGGGTCAACGCCGGCGTCGACGTGCCGGGCCTCCACGCGAGGGGCTGGGGCCTCGTGGCCGATGGCTCGCACGGCTTCGAGGAGCGCTGGTACTACGTGACCGCGGAGGAGCAGGTGCGCCAGCTCGAGGAGGCGGGCTTCGCGCCCATCGAAGTCCTTCGCAACGACGGCATCGCCATCGACCCCTCGGCCCCGGGCCGCGACCCCTGGCTTCACTACCTGTGCGGGCCCGGCAACGCCTACCGCCAGCTCGGGTAACGGATGAGGCGGAACCTCAAATTGCTCGGCCCCCGGCGCGCAAGCAAACGCGGGGCCATCCACATTGCGTCGAGCGTCTCCCAGCGACCGCTGGCGTTGTACGTGTGCACGCGGGTGACCGATCGGCCGACGGGCTCGATTCGGCCGACGGGCGTCTCGCGATAGTCCGACTCGCTGATGGTCTCGACACGGTTGAGGACCACCCGCCAACCGTAGGCCCGAGAGCAGTCCTGCGCTGGGCGGAGCAGCTGCTCGCCGTGACGGAACAGGGCGCCGGCGGGCCGCGCCGAGCGCACGTCGGACACGACGGGGTTGGCGGGGTGGGGAGTCCACACGCCGTCGAGGCCGCCAGCGGAGAACAGGTGGAGCTCGTCGACAGCCGCGTCGCCGTCGGGCGAAAGGGCCGCGAAGAGCCAGATCTTGCCCCCGTGGCGGAAGAGGGTCGAGTCCGTGGCCGGCAGACCGTCGATCAACACCCGCTCGTGGCGCCAGCCAAGCGGGAAGTCGGTGGATCGCAGGAGCTCGACCTCCCTGGCCTGGCGCGACTCCGGAACCATGAACACGTGCCCCTCGTCGCGCAGCAGGAAGGGGTAGGACAGATGGGTCTCGCGGGAGAGGACCAGCTCGGGCGTGCCCGCGCCTCGGGTCGGGTCCAGGCTGACGGCGACGATCTTGCCCCGCCCCCCTCCTGGCCGGTAGTCCTCGAACAGGATCGCGTCGCCCGAGGGGTCGTCCATCGGGAACGGATCCGCGAACGCGCGCCCCCGGGGCGGGATCAGGGTCTCGAAGCTGCCGGCGAGGGCCAGGGCACGGTGCCGCTCCTCCAGCCGGCGATAGGCGATCAGCCAGCGCGGCTCGAGCAGAAGGGTTGCGAGCTTGCGCCGGAGGATGCGTGCCGCGAGCCTAATGAGCACGTCGGCGGTCGCGACCCCGGACGGCGGCGTCGGACACGGCGGCCGAGCCCCATCGGTATGTGCGGTCGCGGCATGGATGCGTTCGAGGCGCCGAAGCGGTAGCAGGGCGGCTCTGGCGTACGCGCGCGCTCGCGAGCGATGGAGGGAGACCGGGTCGCTCGGCCCAGTCGAGCTCGACAGCACGTGCTCCCGATCACCCAGCAGGCCACATAGCGAAGTCACGACCGTGCCCTCTCCAGCTCGGAGCTCTGCGAACAGCGGCGCGTCGCGGTCGACCCGGGCGACTCCTTGGCGGATGTACCAGACGCCGTGTGGGACGCCTTCGGGGGAGCGCTCGGGTAGCGGCCGCTCGGTCAGCCAGAGCATGAGGTCGAGTGGCTGAGTCGGGCCCCCGGGGCCAGCGGGCGGAGGAGGATCTACGAGGGCGAGCGCGTCGCTCGACTGCTCGAAACGCGCCCGGTCCCAACTTTCGTACAGACGGAACAGCCGCGGGGGGTGGGGCTCGCTCTTATCGGTCGCCGACGTTTCCACCCAGACCGTCAGGGCGCAGCCTGCCAAGCGGTCGACGCCCTCGAGCAGCGTGTGCTGCCAGCGCGGGATCACGCCGGGATCCAGGATGGCCCCGACCCTCACCTCGCCCCCCTCGGCGTCCATCCTGACTAGCCCACGAGCGCGCCCACCGGTGCAGGCGCAGCCGGATCGATATAGGTGCGAAACCAGAGTTCGAGCTGAAGCAGCGCCCAGAGCGCCCTCGAGCGGTCGGCGCGCCCGCTCTGGTGTTCCTCGATGAGCCCGCACAGCGTGGCTTCCTCGAACAGCCCGCGGTCACGTGCGCGTGGGTCGAGAAGCACTTCGCCCGGCAGCTCCCGAAGCTCGCCCCGCAGCCAGTCGCCCAGCGGCGGAGAGAACCCCATCTTGGGTCGATCGAGCACCTCGTCAGGCACCCACTCGCGCAGGCAGTCCTTGAGCACTCGCTTGGCGGCCCGGCCCTTGAGCTTCGCGGAGCTTGGCAGTGCGGCCGCGGTTTCCATGAACATGTGATCCAGGAGGGGCGAGCGCATCTCGAGCGAGTGGGCCATGCTGGCGATGTCGACCTTTGCGAGCAGATCGCCCGGCAGGAATGTCTGCACGTCCACGTCGAGCAGGCGCTCCACCTGGGTCTCACCGTCGGAGCGGGCGAGAATTGCGGCGATCACCTCCGCCGGCGCCGGCGCATCCTCACGGTGAAGGGTATCGAGTAGCGCCGGGGTGTACAGCCTGCGACGAAGGTCAGCCGGCACGTGGGCCATGGTGGCCGCATAGCTCTGGGCAAGAGGAGCACCGAGCCCCTCCGCCAGCCAGCGGGCTTGACGCGCCGGACGGACCGTGGTCTCGGTGACGAACCTGCCCAGCAGCCGTGCTGCGGCTGCCGCGACGGGATCCGGCACTCCCCCGAAGCGGCGCACGACGTCGTGGAAGAGGTAGCGGCTGTAGCCGGCGAAGCTCTCGTCGCCCCCGTCGCCGTTCAGAGCGACGGTCACATGCTGTCGCATGAGCTCGGACAGGTAGAAGGTGGGAATCGCCGAGGCGTCCGCGAACGGCTCGCCGTAGTGCCATACGAGCTGTGGAAGCACCCTCATCGCCTCCGGCTCCACGCGAAGCTCTTCGTGCTCTGTGCCGAACAAGCGCGCAACCTCCGCCGCATAGCGCGTCTCGTCGTGGCTCTCGACGTCGAAGCCGATCGAGAAGGTCCGGATCGGCCCATCGGCCACCTGGGCCATCGCAGCCACCACGGCAGTCGAGTCGACCCCTCCGGAGAGGGCGGCGCCTAAGGGCACGTCGCTGCGCAGGCGAAGCCGTGTGGCCTCGAGTAGCTGCTCGCGCACGAGCTCCTGCTGTTCGCGCTCGTCCAGACCGTCGAATCGGGCCTTGTAGGAGAGCCGCCAGTAGCGGCGTGTACGCGCCGTCCGACCGTCCCAGACCAGAGTATGGGCGGGAGGGAGCTTGCGCAGCCCCGCGAAGGCGCTCAGCGGATCGAGCGTGTAGCCGAGGCGGAGGAAGCTGTCGATGGCGCCGTAGTCGACATCCCGCGGCACGTCGGTGTCGCACAGGATCGCCCGCGGCTCGGAGGCAAACCACAGCGTTCGTCCGCGGATTGCGTAGAAGAGCGGCTTCTTGCCGACTCGATCGCGTGCCAGGAAGAGCCGCCGCCTGCGCCGGTCCCAGAGCGCGAACGCGAACATTCCTCGCAGGCGCTCGACACAGGCTTCCCCGTGATCCTCGTACAGGTGGACGATCACCTCGGTGTCCGTGCGGGTGCGAAAGCGATGTCCCGCGCGCTCGAGCTCTGCCCGCAGCTCGACGTAGTTGTAGATCTCCCCGTTGAGGACCACCACCACCGAGTCGTCCTCGTTGAAGATCGGCTGATCACCGGTCTGGAGGTCGATGATCGCGAGCCGCTGGACGCCGAGGCCCACGCCCTCGTCGAGGAAGGCTCCCCGCGAGTCGGGGCCCCGATGCTGGATGCTCTCGCACATGGAGTCGAGCAACTCGCGACCAACCGGTCCCTCGGCGGAGACCTTTCCGGCGATTCCGCACACGGGCGGCCACAATAGCTGGGCACCCGGAGCCGCTGGACGGGGGCCGCTGAGTGCGTGTGCTCGTGTTCTCGCAGTACTTCCCGCCCGAGATCGGGGCGGGTCAGACGCGGGTCCACAGCTTCGCCGCCGGCCTGGCGGCCCCGCGGTCACGACGTCGAGGTGGTGTGCGAGGTCCCCAACCACCCGCAGGGGGTGGTGCAGCCCGGATACGGCGGCAGGCTCGTCGACCGCCGCACGGTCGACGGAATGCGTGTGGCCCACGTGCGGGTGGTCACGGCCTTCACCAAGACGCTCTGAACACGCGCTGCTTTCTACGGCAGCTATGTGGCGGAGGCCGCCGCCGTCGGGGCCCTCGGGCCTCGTCCCGACGCCATCTTTGCCTCCTCGCCGCCACTTCCCGTGGGTATTCCCGGGGCCTTGGCGGCGCGCCGCTACCGCTGCTCGTGGGTGTTCGATGTCCGCGACCTGTGGCCGGAGGCAGCGGTGTCGTTCGCCGAGGACAACGTGCGCGAGCGCCAAGTGGCCCGGCTCGAGAAAGTCCTCGAGCGGGTGGCTCAGCGGGGGCCGACGGCGTGATCCGCCTGTAGCCATCGGTGTGGTCCCCACGCCCGCCGTGGCGAAGTCGTGTAGCATGTCGCTCCTCTGGCCTGGGAGCGTCAGATGTTGCTGGCAGGGGGATCTGATGTCTTTGCTTGTGCTTGGCAGCCGCTATGCGGCGCGAGCGGACGGTGCTGGGCTGCCGCTGTTCGCTGAACGCCGTACGCCCTTAGCAGCACACGGCGGGTGCTGAGGAGACGTGCGGGCGCTCGTCCTGGACTCCGGTCGCACGCGGGCCGCGCTGTCGGCGGCGCGCGGCCTGGCTCGCGCAGGATGGACAGTGGGGGTGGCGTCGGCGGGGCGTGGTCCCGCGACCGCCTCGCGCCACACCTCAGCCCGTCATCGCCTGATCCCTCCCGAGGTCGATCCGGATGGCTTCATCGAATCCATCCGGGCAGCCGTCGCGCAGGGGCGCTACGAAGTGGTGCTGCCATCGGGCGACGCGGAGGTGGTGCCCCTCTCCAGCCGCCGTGACGAGGTCGAGGCGGTTGTGCCCTACGCCCCTCACGCCGCCGTCATGCGAGCTTTCGACAAGCTCGAGCTTCATCGTGCCGGACAGAGCGTGGGGCTGCTGTCGCCGTCGACGGCGGAGTCGAGCGAGCAGGGGATCAGCCGCCGGGAGCTCCCGGTGTTCGTGAAGGCTCGCCTTCATTCACCGGAGGGCGGAACGGGCCCCGCGCGGCTCACCGCCCGGCGGGCCGACAATCCCCGTGACGTGTCGCTGTTCTCAGCTGAGATTCGGTCGGCCGGCGGCATCCCAGTGCTCCAGGAGATCGTCGAGGGCCAACTCCTCGCTGTCTCGCTGGTCGTGGATGGAGCCGGCCGCATCGTCTCGGCCGTTCAGCAGGTGGCGGACAAGCTTTCCTCGCAGCCCGGGATCAGCGTGCAAGCCCGAACCGTGCCCCTGGACCCGAGGCTCAAGCGGGGCATCGCGCGGCTCATGCGAGAGCTGGAGTGGTTTGGCCTCGCCGAGCTTCAGTTCGTGAACCCGAGCCAGCCCACGTTGATCGACTTCAACGGCCGCTTATATGGGTCCTTGGCCCTCGCGCTCGGGGCGGGGGCGAACCTGCCCGCGATCTGGGCCGCCCTCGCCACTGGTCGACAGCCCCCTCCGGCGCCTCCGGAGTTGGCAGTCGGCCGGCGCTATCACTGGCTCGAGGGCGATCTGCGGCGAGCACTTCGGGAACGGCGCGGTGGGTTGGCCCACGACCTCGGCGGCTCGTTGCGCTACTCGATCGGCGCCACGCACAGCATCTGGCGGCTGGAGGATCCGGCGCCGACGCTGGCGGCTCTCCCCGATGTGGCACGCCGCGCGTCGAGCAGCCTCACGCGCTTGTGGAGGGGGCCGCGCAAGAAGGCGACGCCTCAACCGCGAGGCCAGACTCAGCCCAGCGATTCCCAGACGTCGCGGGCGAGGTCGGCGCAGATCTCCTCAGGGGGCAGCCTGCCGTCGATGGGCCGGACACCCAGGATGGGCGCCAAGTCCCGGTAGAGGGAGGCACGTTCGGTGTTCTCCTCCGGAGTGCGCTCGGGCTTGCGGCGCGCCGCGACATCCGGCGCCACCTCGATGAGATACGCCCGCTGCGGTCGCGGCGCCAGCAGCCTCTGGAGTGCCATGTGCGGGCGGTAGCCGCGTTCGCCGCCGAACTGGTGCCTCAAATGCACCCAGGAGTCGAGCAGGTAGCGGTCGCAGATCACCACACGACCTCTCGCCATGTGGGGCCACGTCTTCGACGCCACGTTTGCCGCCCCACGCACGGAGACGATCAGCGACCACACGAGGGTGAGGAAGGGGCTCCTCTCGTGAGCTGATCCTCCGGTCGCTTCCGGCGGCTCTTGGCCGCCGCCGGCCGCCCTCGGGCGAAGGGTCACCAGCCGTCGTCCGACCCGTGACATCACGCGTAGGAATCCGGAAGGGCCGTGGATGGCCGGCCACTCGACGACCGCCCGATAGCCCAGTCGATCGAGCGCTTCGCGAAGGCAGGCGGCCTGGGAGCTCTTCCCCGCGCCATCGAGGCCGGACAGGGCGACTACGCAGCCGACTCGGGGGCGAGGAACCAGGGCCCGGACCACGGCCGCTGCCCTCTCCACTCGGGGTCCGCCGCGCCTCCGTTGCTCGGACGTGATCGCGCCCACCCTCATCGCCAGCGATACCCGGGTGGATGACCGGTACGCGGACTCGAGCGCGGCGAGCGCCGCGCTTGCTCGCCACGCGACCGCCCGTTCCCTCGCCGCTTCCCATGCGCTCGGGTCCTCCGCCAGCGCGGTTTCCACGCGCTCCCGATGACTGGCTGGGAGCTCGCCGCCCGCCTGGGCCAGCCGGCGAGCGAGGATCAGCAGGGCGTGGTGAGGAGCCGGCCGGACCAGCTTTTCGAATTGGGGCAGGATCCGACCTTGGGCGTAAAGGTCCGAGAGCTCGTCAGTCGGCAGGCCCCAGGCTGCCGCCGGCTTCAGATCCACGATCTCCGGTCCGTCCGGGCTGAAGCGGACCAGGGTGCCGCCCCGGCGCAGAAAGCCGTCGGCAGGCAGGCCACGCCACAACACCTCCTCGTCAGCGGGGCGAACCAGCAGATCGGCGTCGCGGCCGCCGGGAGGCAGGCTGCCAAAGACCACCACCCGATCCGTGAGCAGCGAGTTGACCAGTTGAAGGTGACGCATTCTGCGTGGGTGCGCCGTCGCGGCTCGGTGGAGTTGCTCAGCGAGCGTCGACGGGCTCAGCGGGGCTGCTTGCCTCGTAGAACGCCAGCGTGCGCCGCAGGCCCTCTTCGAGGTCCACCCGGGGGCGGTAGCCGAGCTCTTGCTCCGCCTTCGAGATGTCTGCGAGCGAGTGCTTGACATCGCCGGGGCGTGCGGACCCGTAGACGGGGTCAAGCTCGCGGCCGGTCAGCTGCGCCAGCTGGCCGATCAGCTCGTTCAAACTCACGCGCTCACCGCAGGCCACGTTGTAGGTGCGGCCCGCGACGCCCTCGGCACTCATCGCAGCGAGGTTGGCCTCGACCACGTTCTCGACGTAGGTGAAGTCGCGTGACTGCTCGCCGTCGCCGTGGATCGTGATCGTCCCACCCTCGAGGGCGGCGGTGATGAAGTTCGGGATGACCGCCGCGTACTGCGACATCGGGTCCTGACGCGGCCCGAAGACGTTGAAATAGCGCAGCGCGACCGTCTCCAGCCCGTAGACCGCAGAGAAGGAGCGGCAGTACCCCTCTCCCGCCAGCTTGGCCACCGCGTAGGGCGAGATCGGCAGGGTCGGCAGGTCCTCGGTCTTGGGCAGTGTCTCGATGGATCCATAGACCGACGAGGAGGAGGCAAAGACGACACGGCGCACTTCGCTGTCGCGAGCCGCCAGCAGCACGTTGAGGGTGCCGATCACGTTCGAGGCGTTGCTCGTGAGCGGATCCTGCACCGACCGTGGGACGGACGGCAGCGCCGCCTGGTGGAAGACCCCTTCGCAGCCGCGGACGGCGTTGTGGGCTCGCTCGTAGCTCTGCAGATCGCCCTCGACGAGCTCGATGTCGTCGAGGAAGGGCACGAGGTTTGCCCGCTGTCCGGTGGCGAAGTTGTCCAGGACCCGGACTCCCCTGCCGTCGTGCAGGAGCCGCTCGACGATGTGAGAGCCGATGAAACCGCCGCCGCCAGTAACGAGAAACGTCATCCGGTGAACCGTATCGGCTCTGCACTGACTAAACTCAAGCCGAACCCCTCCTGGGCCGATGTCATAGTGTGCGCATGAACGGGCACAGCGGCAACGCGCCGTCTTC
>Ga0136617_10002082_pt1 | contig 17901 bp, 21 predicted proteins | sample AntDrymUQ3222106_2_FD_129672 | JGI IMG/M metagenome (GOLD analysis project Ga0136617, IMG submission 129672) | Polar desert sand microbial communities from Dry Valleys, Antarctica - metaG UQ322 (21.06) | ecosystem: Environmental > Terrestrial > Soil > Desert | place: Antarctica: Dry Valley... | reverse complement strand
GCTGGTTGGTCGATCCGGTCAGCGTCCTGCACCCAAGCGTCGTCGGAGATTCATTCGCGGGCGTGCTCGCGGTGCACTCGTTGTCCAAGCGGTCCAACATGGCCGGTTACCGCGCTGGCCTGATCGTCGGGGATCCGGTCCTCATCCGCAGGCTATGGAACCTCCGACGGCACAGCGGTCTGCTCGTGCCGCTCCCGGTGCAAGCGGCGATGGCCGTGGCGTACGAGGATGACGCGCACGTCGAGGAACAGCGCCGGCGCTATCGAGCCCGGCATGAGCGTTTGGCCGCGGCACTGACCGGTGCCGGGTTCCGGATCGATCACTCCGAGGCCGGCCTCTACCTCTGGGCCACTCGGCAGGAGACCGCGATGTCCACAGTGGAGTGGTTGGCCGAGCGCGGGATCCTGGTGGCGCCAGGCACTTTCTACGGTCCCGCCGGCGGGGAACATGTACGCGTCGCTCTGACGGCCACCGACGAACGGGTCGCCTCCGGGGCGCAACGGCTTTCGAGTTGATCTTGACCTTTTGGTGGCGACACGCCGTGAAATCAGGCTCGAAACCGCAATAAGGTCAAGATCAACAGGCGTCATGGCTCAGCGCAGCAGCAGGACCGTGACCGCGCAGGCCGCCGCCCAGAGCACGCTGCTGAACGTTCCGATTATGAAGCGCTCGGAGGCTCCGACACCGGGGGAGCGTAACTCGGGATATCGGGCTAAACCCTTGACCGCGAGCACCACGGCAATGCCCTCCGGCCACCCGGCGATGAGCGTGGCAGAGATCGCCAGGCGTTCCAGCGCACCGATCCAAGCGCCGCCACGCAACAGGTCCTCCGCTGGTGTCGGATCCGGGCGACCGGGTTCGCGAGTCCGTGGCGACGTACTCGCGGCGGCGCGTCGCAGGATGGCAACGGTCATCGGCCCGCCACCGGCCGCCGAAGCAACGACTGCCAAGCCGGTGCACAGGATGAGGGCCGGCCGGCCGACGGAATGCGTGCTCGCGGCCACGACGATCGCGACGAGCAACGCTGCGGCAGTCACAGCTGGCAGGAGCGGTGTTGGATGCCACCAAGCCGGCAGGGCGACCGCCACGACGATGCCGAGCAACGCCGCGACGATGATCACCGTCATTGCGCTGCCTCGCCCAGCAGGTGAACGGCCACCGGTCGAAGAGCCTGCTCGTGCCACCACCATGCGGCGTGCAACCGTTGGCTGACCGCTTGTTTGCTGATTCCCAGAACCTCGGCGGTCTCGGTCTGCGTCCGTCCTTGGCTCATCTGGTCGACGGCCTGCCAACCCGCGGGGGAACGGCGGCGCAGCACGGTGGCCAAGGTGCTGAGCACGGCTTCGGCGTAGCTACTGCTGGTCACGTCCGAGCCTTGGACGGCGACGGCCTCGGGCGAGTTCTTGGCCCGGTTCACCGCATCGCGGGCGTGCTCGAAGGCTGATCCGGAGGCCTTGCGGGTGCTGTCGGGAATCGGGCGACGGATCGAGCCGATGCCGATGCCCACGGCCCAATGGCCGGTTCGGGCGCAGCGCAGCGTCAGGTCGAGCAGCAGGCGCGGATCGGTGACCACCCCCTGCACCTCGTCCCCGGCGGTCCGTTCGAACGGCAGGGCGAGTCCGTCGCCGTCACTGCCCCTAGAGCGCCGTGCCAGCTCGGTGAGCAGATCTTCGACCCGATCGACATCGTGGCGGCTGCCACGCTGATCGATGGTCATGACCGCCAACATGCTTCCTCCATGACGATTCCGCTGGGGAACAAGGCTTACAGCTTGTCGTCACCGAGTCAAGTCATATGCCTTGTTGCATTCGGGTCAGGCCGAGGGCCTTGACGCGGTTAGTTGGAATGCAGGACTTCGTTCAGCTCACCCCAGGTGCCGGTCCGGGGGAGCGCCTCGACGGCACCGCTGAGACTGTTGCGACGAAAGAGCAGACCGGGGCGTCCGGACAGCGTGCGGGCCGCGACAACGGTGTCGTCCGGCAGGCGCACCTTCGTACCAGCCGTGACGTAGCAACCTGCCTCGACGACGCACCCGTCACCGAGGGAGATCCCGGTGCCGGAGTTGGCGCCCAGCAGGCAGCCCTCGCCGATCCGGATCCGTTCCTGCCCACCTCCGGAAAGGGTGCCCATGATCGAGGCACCGCCGCCGATGTCGGAGCCATCCCCGACGACGACACCGGCGCTGATCCGCCCCTCGACCATCGAGGCGCCCAGAGTTCCGGCGTTGTAATTGACGAATCCCTCGTGCATGACGGTCGTGCCGGGCGCCAGGTGCGCGCCCAGCCGGACCCGGTCGGCATCGGCGATCCGGACACCGGAGGGCAGCACGTAGTCCACCATCCGCGGGAACTTGTCGACGCCGTAGACGGCCAGCTGGCCTGATGCCGCCCGTAGTCGCATCCGGGTCCGCTCGAAGTCCTGCGGCAGGCACGGGCCGGCACTGGTCCAGACCACGTTGGTCAGCAATCCGAAGATTCCGTCCAGATTGGCGGTGTTCGGCGCGATGAGGCGGTGGCTCAGGAGCTGGAGCCGGAGCCAGGCGTCAAAGGTGTCCACCGGCGCGGCGGCCAGGTCCTCGATGACCGTCTGCACTCCGACGACCGAAACACCCCTGAGCTGATCCTCGGTCACCAGGGCGCGGAGCGCCGGCGACATCCGGCCGGCGAGAGCGTCTGCATCGAGCAGCGTGCTGCCGGTAGAGGTTCCGGTGGGAATGGCCAGCGTCGGTTCCGGGAACCAGGCATCCAGCACCGAACCACTCGGGCTGACCGTGGCCAGGCCGACCGCGCTGGCAGGGCGGCGCGCGGCAGCGTCGGCGGCGTCGGGAGCGGCGTCGGCGGCAGCCGGAGGATGCGGTGTGGACACGGCAGCCACGGTAGTGGGCTGGTTAGGCTCGCCGACGTGCAAACCCTCAACCTGTCCCTCGATGTCGTCTCGTTGACCCGTCTCCTCGTGGACCTGCCGTCGGTGTCTGGCGGCGAGCGGGACCTGGCCGACGTCGTAGAAGCCTCGTTGCGCGGGCTCGATCGACTGGACGTACGCCGCGACGGTGACGCGGTCGTTGCCCGTACGACGCTCGGCCGTGACGAGCGGATCGTGCTGGCCGGGCATCTGGACACGGTGCCCATCGCCGACAATGTGCCCTGTTATGACGACGGGGAACTGCTCTACGGCTGTGGGGCCTCCGACATGAAATCCGGCCTCGCCGTGATGCTCCGGTTGGCCCAGACCATCATCGAGCCGGTATCCGATGTGACCTGGATCTTCTACGACAACGAGGAGGTCGAGTCCTCCCGCAACGGCCTGGCCCGCTTGGCTCGCAACGACCGGTCCTTGCTCTACGGCGATATAGCTGTGCTGCTCGAACCCACTGGCGGTGTCGTCGAGGCGGGTTGCCAGGGGACCCTGCGAGCGATCGTGCGTACGACCGGCCATCGTGCACATAGTGCCCGTTCATGGTTGGGCGCCAATGCGATTCACGCCGCAGCTCCGGTGCTGGCTCGGTTGGAGTCCTATGCCGCGCGAACCGTGGACATCGACGACTGCACCTACCGCGAGGGCCTCAACGCCGTCCGCATCGCCGGTGGGGTGGCCGGCAATGTGATTCCGGACGTTTGCGAGGTCGAGGTGAATTTCCGATTTGCGCCGGACCGCAGCGTCGAGGAGGCCGCTGGTCACGTCCGCGAGGTCTTCGGCGGTTTCGACATCGAGATCACCGACTCCGCGGCCGGTGCCCTGCCCGGGCTCAGCGATCCGGCCGCTGCCGCCTTCGTCGCCGCGCTGGGCGTGCCCGTACAGGCGAAGTTGGGCTGGACCGATGTCGCGCGTTTCGCCGCGTTCGGCATCCCGGCGGTCAACTTCGGCCCTGGCGACCCGAACCTCGCCCACAAGAAAGAGGAGCACGTCCGGATGAGCACGATCCGCGAATCCGAGAGCGCGCTCGCTGGCTACCTCGGTGCGGCCGCGACGTGAGCCAGCCCCAGCCGCCCCAACACCAGCCGGCACAGCCCCAGGCGGTCGACTCAGGTGGTCTGGTTCCGGAGAAACATCGCGGACCGGTTGTGCTGCGCCGCGGCCAGGTCACGCCGGGCACCACCGACGAGAGACTGCTCGATGCTCGTGGCCCGTCGGACTGGGTGCACACCGACCCCTGGCGGGTGCTCCGGATCCAGTCGGAGTTCGTCGAGGGATTTGGCTTGCTTGCCGAATTGCCACGCTCGGTAAGCGTTTTCGGCAGTGCGCGCACACCTCCAGGGCATCCGGACTACGACGCCGGTTACGCGCTAGGGGCCGCTCTGGCCAGGGCCGGGTACGCAGCCATCACCGGCGGGGGGCCGGGCGTCATGGAGGCGGTCAACCGCGGGGCGCAGGAGGCCGGCGGGCTGTCGGTGGGCCTTGGCATCGAACTGCCCTTCGAACAGGAACTGAACGCCTGGGTCGACATCGGGCTCAACTTCCGCTACTTCTTCGCCCGGAAGACGATGTTCGTCAAGTACGCCCAAGCCTTCGTGATCCTGCCGGGCGGCTTCGGGACGCTGGACGAGCTGTTCGAGGCGCTCACCTTGGTCCAGACGCGGAAGGTCACCCGCTTTCCGGTCATTCTGTTCGGATCGGCGTACTGGTCGGGACTTTTGGCCTGGATCCGCGACGTCATGCTCCCGGCGGGAAAGATCGCAGCGCATGACCTGGACCTGATCACCGTCACCGACGATGTCGACGAGGCTGTGGCGGTCATCGCGGCCGCCGATGACGATCTCCTTGTGGAGCGGCCTGGCGGAGTCCACCCACCATCCTGGCCGGGGTCAGGCGAGCCCACTCCCGACATCGCGTGACACCATCGGGACCGTGTTCGCCGTTCTGGGATTCATCATCGGGCTGGTGGTCGTCTCCGGCGCCCTGTTTCTGGTAGGCGCGACGGTCTTCGGGCGTGGGGAAACACTCGCTCCGGCCCCGCGCGACAGCACCCCGGTGGTGCTGCCGGGGGACCGTCCACCGGATGCTGCCGACATCGAGGCCCTGCGGTTCTCGGTAGTGCTCAGGGGATACCGGATGCTGGAGGTGGACTGGGTCCTCGACCAGCTGAGCGAGGGGCTTCGGGAGAAGGACCGCCAGATCGCTGCGTTGACCAACCAGCTGACCAGACAACCGGCGGCTCAGCCACTGGTATCCACCGACGCCCCCATCACCGCCCACCCTGCCCACACCGCCGACACTGTCGACACTGTCGATCCCGTCAGCTCGACGCCGGTCGATGCCTCCCCGCCACCGAGTGCATCCGAGATCTCCGACGCTGGCGTACGGGATGCCTGACGCCCGTCGGGCTGAGGTCATCGTCGGCGTGCGGGTGTCTGCGCCGCCGGAGCGGGTCTGGGCAGCTCTCACCGACTGGGCGCGTCAGGGCGAATGGATTCTGCTCACGAAGGTGCGCCCGAGCTCGACCACCCGAACCGGGCTGGGTACCGAGATCGAGGCCGTGACCGGGCTCGGCCGCTTCGGAGTGCGGGACACGATGCGAGTCACCGAATGGGATCCGCCGTGGCTCTGCACGATGCAACACACAGGTCAGCTGATCCGGGGCCGTGGGATCTTCGAGGTCTCCGTACGTCCGGGAGGTTCATGGTTCAGCTGGACCGAGGACCTCGATCTGCCATTCGGGGTGATTGGCCGTGCAGGGTGGCCGCTGGTGGCGCCGTTGACCCGTTGGGGGCTCCAACGCTCGGTCAACCGATTCGCGACGTTCGCCGAGTCCTACAACACACCCGATGCAGGATGAGCCAGGCGAACCGGATCCGGTGTGCCTGGGCGGAGTCGACGCCGGACTACCGGGACTATCACGACGACGAGTGGGGAGTGGTCCTGCGCGGCGATGATGCACTCTTCGAACGGATGTCCCTGGAGGCCTTCCAGTCCGGGCTGTCCTGGCTGACCATTCTGCGCAAGCGGGCGGCCTTTCGTGCGGCCTTCTCGAACTTCGTGATCCCCGACGTGGCTGCCTTCGATGACTCCGACGTTGCCCGGTTGATGGCTGATGCGGGAATCGTCCGCAATCGCGCCAAGATCAACGCCACGGTCGGCAATGCCCGGGCCGCGCTCGACCTGCCGGGCGGGCTGTCGGATCTGTTGTGGAGTTTCGCACCGAAGGTGAAGCACCGCAGGCCGCAGCGGCTGGCCGACGTCGCGGCCAGCAGCCCGGAATCGACCGCGATGGCCCGTGAGCTCAAAGCGCGGAGATTCTCCTTCGTCGGGCCGACCACCTCATACGCCCTCATGCAGGCCACCGGCATGGTTGACGATCACGTCGCCGATTGCTGGCGGGCCGGGCGGTAGCGTCCGCGCGTGCTCGTTCGCGTCGCCGTAGCTGCGGCCAACAACCTGTCGGCCCTCGCCGGCGTCGAGGTGGCAGCGGGCGGGGGAAATACGGTGGACGCCGCAATCGCCGCAGCCCTCACGACCATGGTCACCGAACCCGGCATGGTGTCGCTGTCGGCTGGCGGATACATCACAGTCGGTGCCTGCGGCGAGGAACCGCTCACCATCGACGGCGGAGTCGAGATGCCTGGTCGCGCACGCCCGCGGGCCTGGTTCGGCGGCGGGGTGCAGGAGATCCGCAGCGGCTACGGAGGGGGCGTCACGATGACCGTCGGGCATGGGTCGGTGGCCACTCCAGGAGCTCTGGCTGCCCTCGCTCTGCTGCACGAACGCTCAGGACGCCAGCCTTGGTCGATGCTGATCCAGCCCGCGCTGGCCGCCGTACGGGCCGGGTTTTTCCTGGGCAGGTCGGCCCGGCATTACCTGGAATACGTCCACGAGAGCGCTTTCGGCTGGCAGCAGGACAGCCACGCCGCGCTGCACGATCGGAGCGGACGGCTCCTCGGTCCCGAGGATCTCGTCTTGATCCCGGCCCTGGTCGATTCTCTGCAGCTGTTGGCCGACGAGGGTGTCGAGACCTTCTATCGCGGCCGCCTGGCGGAGTTGATGGTCAAGGACATGGACGCCCATGGCGGCCTGCTGGGTGCGCGTGACCTGGCCGAATACGAGGCAGTGGTCCGGCCGGCGTTGAGTTCTGACCACGGCCGGTGGCAACTGGCCACCAATCCGGCGCCGGCCGTTGGCGGGGTGACCTTGACGGCGATGCTGGCCCTCATGGCCGGCCGTCCGTCGCAGGAGTGGACGGTTGAGGACGTCAGGCATCTGGTCGCTGTACAGGAGGCGGTCCTGAGCTATCGAGTCAATCAGTTCGAGGCGGCTCCGGACCGGGTGGCGGCGGCGAAGGCTTTGCTGGAGATGGTCGATCGGCGTGACCTGGCCGCGATGAGCTCTCCGAGCACCGCGCACGTGTCCGTCGCCGGCGACGACGGACGGGCCTGTGCCATCACGGTGTCGGCGGGGTACGGATCAGGAGTCATGACCCCTGGAACCGGGATCTGGCAGAACAACTGCCTCGGCGAACCCGAACTCAATCGGGGCGGTCTGCACTCTCTGACTCCGGGCACCCGGTTGCTGTCCAACATGGCGCCGACTGTGGCCACCCGCGGCGATGGCGCTGTGCTAGCGATCGGATCGCCGGGTGCGGACCGGATCAGTACGGCGTTGGCCCAGGTGCTGGCCGGGCACATGCATGGGGGCCGCTCTGTCGAGGACGCCATCTCCGACCCCCGGGCGCACGTACGAGTCGGACCCGTCGGAACTGAGCTCGACATCGAGGAGGACCTCGTCGTGGGTGAGGTGGGGATGCCGGTACGGACGTTTCCGGTCCACTCGATGTTCTTCGGAGGGGTCGGTGCCGCGTGGTGGGACCCCGCGACCGGACTGCACGCCGCAGCGGATCCCCGGCGGGCCGGCGCGACCCAACTCAGCGCCCCCTGACCTGAGTGAAGGGCACCCTGTATCAATCCTATTGGCACAGGGTGCCCTTCACTCGGGTCGGTGGGGACGTTCAGCGGCCTTGGAAGGTGGCCTTCTCCTTGGCGACGAATGCGGCTACGGCGTTCCGGTGGTCCTGCGAGGCGCCAGTGCTGGCCATCAGCTCGCCCTCACGGTTCAGTGCCGCGGTCAGGTCGACTCCCGCCGAGAAGTGCAACGCCGCCTTGATCGCGCTGTAGGCGACCGTGGGCCCGTCGGCCAGACGCTGGGCGAACGCCGCGGCGCGGCCGGCCAGCTCGTCGTCGGGCACGATCTCGGTCACCAGGCCGATCCCCAGCGCGTCCTGCGCGGAGATCGGCTCGGCGAGCATCGCCAGTTCGGTGGCCTTGGCATGTCCGACCAGTCGGGGCAGCGTCCACGAGGACCCCGTATCTACTGAAAGGCCGATCCGGGCAAACGCGAGCAGGAACACCGCGCGAGATGCCGCCAGCCGGAAGTCCGCGGCGAAGGCCAGCGACGCGCCGGCGCCGGCGGCCATCCCGTTGACCGCCGCGATCACCGGCTTGGGCATTGTCGCGATGGCCAACACGATCGGGTTGTAGTGCTCGCCGACGGTGGACAGCGGCGCCGGGTCCCCTGCCTGCAACAGAGCGATGTGCTCCTTGAGGTCCTGCCCGGTACAGAAGGCGCGATCCCCGGCGCCGGTAATGACGACCGAGCGCACCAGCGGGTCAGCGCCCAGTTCGTGCAACCGATCTCGGAAGGCGACCTTCGTTGCGTTGTCCAGGGCGTTCATCGCTTCGGGACGGTCCAGGGTGAGCGTCGCGACTGCGCCCTCTCGGTCTACCCGCACCGACTCGCTCACTGTGGACTCCTCACTGCTCAGACGTCTCAGCACATCAGCCGCATGCCCCTGCGAGCTGGTCACGCAGTGTCGTTTCCCCACGCTAGCGGAGCCCCGCGATGCGTCCTCGCGAGCCGATGCGGGAAGATAGACAGCAACAGTCAAGCCACAAGGAAGCTGCCCCGCAGACGGATCACGCCCGCGGGAACGGCGGGGCAAAAGGAGGCAGGCATGGCGGCCATGAAACCGCGGACCGGCGAGGGTCCGCTCGAGGTCACCAAAGAAGGGCGCGGCATTGTCATGCGCGTTCCACTCGAAGGCGGCGGCAGATTGGTCGTGGAGATGTCACCCGACGAGGCAACTGCGCTCTCGGAGGCACTCAAAGGCGCCACTGGCTGACCGATGACCTGAAAAGGCCGACCCGAAGGCCCCGGCGGACGTAATCTCACGCCCACCGGGGCCTTCGGCTGTCAGTACCGGTCTGCCCGGCCTCAGTACCGCCGGGCGGAGCGGGTCTTGCTCTGGTGCCGACCGATCAGCGAGCCGTCGGCGGCGGGGTTTCCGGGAAATCGTCGTTCTTCCCGTCCAAGCCGTCCAAGGCGTCCCGCAGCTTGTCCTTGCCGGTCTCGATCTTGTCCGTGTGCTTGCCGCCGGTCTTGGAGTCGATGAACTCGCCGGCCTTGTCCATGCCGCCTGCGATCTTGTCGCTGTTGCTGTCGACGAGATCGCTGACCTTGCCTTTCAGGTTGTCGAAGGTCCCCATGTTTGTGCGCCTCTCAGTTGATGACACTGCAGATCCAGACTCTCACGACCCCGCCAGGACAGCTCGATACACCTCCGCTGTACGAGTCGCGATCGCCGCCCAGCCGAACTCATCCAGCACGCGTGCGCGTCCCCGAGCACCCATCTCAGCGGCTCGTTGCGGGTCGGTCAGGAGTTCAGCCATCCGCGCTGCCAGATCGGCCTCGAACTTGCGTGGGTCCGACGCGTCGTAGTGGACGAGCAGGCCGGTATCCCCGTCGGCGACCACCTCCGGAATTCCGCCGACGTCACTCGCCACCACCGCTGTGGCACAGGCAGCGGCCTCGAGGTTGACGATCCCCAACGGTTCATAGACCGAGGGACAGCAGAAGAGCGTGGCTTGGCTCAACAAACTCACGACATCCGCACGAGGCAACATCTCCTCGATCCACACGACCCCGGTGCGTTCTCGCTGCAATTCCGCAACTCCGGCCGTCACCTCGGCACCCAGTTCAGCGGTGTCCGCGGCCCCGGCACAGAGGATCACCTGCGCTTCTGGGGGCAGGGACCTAGCCGCGTTCACGAGGTGAATGACCCCCTTCTGGCGGGTGATCCGACCTACGAAGATCACGTATGGCCGATCGGGATCGATTCCTCGCCGGAGCAAGGCGGAGGTATCAGTTGTCGGTGCGTATGCCTGCGCATCCACCCCGTTGTAGATGACCTGCACCTTGTTCGGGTCGAGATCGGGGTAGCAGTCCAGGATGTCCTCGCGCATGCCGCCGCTGACCGCTATCACTGCCGCCGCTGACTCGTAGGCGGCCCTCTCCACATAGGAGGAGATGCGATAGCCGCCGCCGAGCTGTTCGGATTTCCAAGGGCGTCGAGGTTCCAGCGAGTGTGCCGAGACGATGTGCGGTGCCCCGTGGAGCAGCGAGCCGAGAAAGCCAGCGAAGTTGGCGTACCAGGTGTGGGAGTGCAGTACGTCGCAGTCGGCGACCGCGTCGGCGATCGACAGATCGACCCCGAGGGACTGGAGGGCCGAGTTCGCTGTTCTCAGCTCGGCAGGCACCGGGTGGGCGTTGGCATCCCGTCGCGGTCCACCGAAGCAATGCACGTCCACGTCGAGGTTCGGAGTCGCCCGCAATGCCGCCACGAGGTGCTCGACATGGACGCCCGCGCCGCCGTAGACCTCTGGTGGGAACTCCTTGGTCAGTATCCCGACTCGCACGGCTGCCGAGCCTATTCCTGACCGCTAGGTTCGGGCCTATGGCTGGTGATGCGCGCGTCCTGGGCATCGTGCTCGCAGGTGGCGAGGGCAAGCGGTTGTGGCCACTCACCGAGGACCGCGCCAAGCCGGCTGTCCCGTTCGGGGGCAACTACCGGCTGATCGACTTCGTGCTGTCCAACCTGGCCAACGGTGGCTACCTGCGGCTGTGCGTGCTGACCCAGTACAAGAGTCACTCCCTCGACCGGCACATCACGACCACGTGGCGGATGTCGACCGTCCTCGGCAACTACGTGACGCCGGTGCCGGCCCAGCAGCGGCTCGGCCCGCGTTGGTTCACCGGTAGCGCCGACGCGATCTACCAGAGCCTCAACCTGGTCTATGACGATGCCCCGGATCATGTCGTGGTCTTCGGCGCGGACCACGTCTATCGCATGGACCCCCGGCAGATGGTCCAGCAGCACATCGACACCGGCGCCGGTGTGACCGTGGCCGGCATCCGCGTACCACGTTCGGAGGCATCGCAGTTCGGCGTCATCGACACCGACGCGGATGGCAGGATCGAACGGTTCCTGGAGAAGCCGGCTGATCCTCCCGGTCTGCCGGACAGCCCGGACGAGGTCTTCGCCTCGATGGGCAACTATGTGTTCGCCACAGACGCACTGCTCGATGTCCTGCGCGCCGACGCGGCTGACGAGAACTCGCTACACGACATGGGCGGCAACATCATCCCGATGTTGACTTCCTCCGGGGCGGCTCGGGTGTACGACTTCAAGGACAACGTCGTGCCAGGCGAGACCGAACGCGACCGGGGGTATTGGCGCGATGTCGGGACGCTGGACACCTACTACGACGCCCACACCGATCTCGTGTCGGTGCACCCGATATTCAATCTGTACAACCGACGGTGGCCGATCTTCACCAATCCACCCCAGTTGCCGCCGGCCAAGTTCGTAGAAGGCGGCATTGCTGGTGACTCGATCGTGGGCGCCGGCGTCATCATCTCCGGTGGGAAGGTGTCGGGATCGGTCATCTCACCCGGTTGTCGGCTGGCCTCGGGCTGCGACGTCGTCGACAGCGTGCTGATGGACAACGTCACGGTGGGAGCCGGTGCGATCATCCGGCGCGCGATCCTGGACAAGAACGTCGTCGTTCCACCAGGGGCAAAGATCGGTGTGGATCCCGTCCGTGACGCCGAGCGCTATCACCTGTCGCCAGGGGGTGTGGTCGTTCTCGGGAAGGGAGCGGTCGCCCTGGCTGACTAGGAGGTAGGGACGGCGATCAGCAGGCCATCACCGACCGGCAGGACAGCGGTACGGACGGCGTCCTCGGCCTTCAGCGCCGCCAGCAGATCGCGCCACGCCACTGTGTCGGCGTCCCGTGCGGACCGGTCGGTGACCCGCTCCCGCCAGAGCAGGCCGTGCCAGGCAAGGATCCCGCCGGGACGCAGTACTCGCCGCAGGTGGGACAGGTAATCGAGGTACTGCCCGGGAGCCGCGTCGCACAGAATCAGGTCATAGCCGCCGTCGGCCAGTCGCGGGAGGACATCAGAGGCCGATCCGTTGATCAGCCTGGCCCGCGCGGTCGGGATCTCGGCCTCGGACAGGGCCAACCGAGCCACCCGCTGGTGCTCCCCGTCGGTGTCCACCGACGTCAGGACACCGTCCGGGCGCATCCCCGTGAGCAACCACAGGGTCGACACACCTGCTCCGGTGCCGATCTCGACCACGGCGCGAGCGTTCACCGCCGAGGCCAGGGCGGCCAGCGTGCTACCGACCGCTGGGGCGATGGCCGGACAGCCCACTTCAGCGGCGTGAGCGCGGGCGCTGGCGATCGCCGGCGGCTCGTCGGCAACCATGTCGGCGAAGGCAGGAGTGGACACCGGGGAAGCCTAGATGTGAGGTGACCGAACAGGCATGGTCCATTCGGGAACAGGCATCGATGTCGACTCGTTGTGCTCCATGTGGCGCGTACATGGGATCCTGATGTGGTGAACGACTCCGGCAGCCCTGGTTCGGCGACGATTCCGTCTGAGCCGGTCGGAACTGTCGGGGCAGCTGAGGGTGGGCTGAACGCAGCCTCCGGCTGGACCCCGCCGACCTGGGACGAGGTCGTTCGCCAACACTCGGCACGCGTCTATCGACTCGCATACCGCTTGTCGGGCAACGCCCAGGACGCCGAAGACCTCACCCAGGAGACCTTCGTCCGGGTCTTCCGATCCCTGGCCAACTACCAGCCCGGCACCTTCGAAGGCTGGCTGCACCGCATAACCACGAACCTTTTCCTGGACATGGTGCGTCGCCGGCAGCGGGTGCGTTTCGAGGCTCTGCCCGAGGATGCCGAAAGGCTGCCCAGTACCGGTCCCAGCCCCGAGCAGGTGTACGCCGACTCGCACTTCGATCCTCAGGTGCAGGCGGCGCTGGACGCATTGTCGCCGGAGTTCAGGGTTCCGGTCGTGCTCTGCGACATCGAAGGTCTGACCTACGAAGAGATCGCTGCCACTCTCGACATCAAGCTGGGCACGGTCCGTAGCCGCATCCATCGCGGCCGAGTCCAGCTCCGCGCCGCACTCGCGCACCTGGCCCCGGGTCGGGGCCGCGCTGCGCTGGCTGAGGGAGGACTCGCATGAAGCGACCAGCGCAAGCTGACCGCTGCGTTGGCTGGGGTAGGGCAGCATGAGCTGGGGTGAGATGCACCTGGCCACCGAGGCCATCGCGGCGCTGGTCGACAACGAACTCTCCGGAGGGGCGGCTGCTCGCGCCCGCCTCCATCTGGGTCGGTGCGCCGAATGCGCCGCGGCTGTCGCGGCTCAGACTGAGGCCAAGACCGCTTTGTTCCGTTCGTCTGGACCGCTGCTCCCAGCGACCCTGCTTTCCCGGCTGACCGAGATTCCGTTCACCGCGGAGATGGCACCGGGCATGAACGATGCAGTGCTGGCCCTGAAGGGCGGAGCGCTGATGTTCGCCTCGACGCCACCGCCGGCTGCCGGGCCCGCGCCGGGATCTGGCCGGGGGATGTTCCGCCTGCGTTGATCTCGACGCCTCGGTGCCTCAGCCTGTGCCCCCAACGAGTTCCTGACGCGGACTTCACGGCTGCTCGGCGAGGGTGATCCAGTGAATCAGGGGTCGAGTGTGGACGGTGCATGGACGGCGGCCGCCGGACAGGGGGATCCCCCGGCCAACGGTCTGGCCACCGGGGCCTATGCCCGCCCCGCCGACGTCGAGGAGTCCTTCAGCCCCGATCGGCCTCGCCTGAGCCAGCGCCGCGATCCTGCCAAGCTCCCTCCACCGGAGATTCTCGCCCGGGCCTTCGGTCGACCCAGCCCCGGACATCCCAGCCTCGGACCCGCCCCGGGCAGCGCGGAGCCTCCCCGTCGTCGTAAGCCATTGGCGTGGTGGAAGGCCGACGCGGCCAAGGATCCGTGGCGCGACCCGCAATCTCCGGCCAGCCTCGGCCCGGGCGCGGTGTACGACGAGGACGAGGATCCTGACGCACTGGTCAGCACGGACGCCAAGGGCCGACGCCGGATCAAGCTTCGAGACATTCCCATTCGGCTCGCTGTGCTGGGCTTGGTCTTCGCCCTGGTGCTGGGCGGCGCCGCTGGCTCGGCCGGCTACCTGCTGAGCAAGGAGGCGGGCGAATCGCCGTTGTTCAAGCCGGGCGCCCAGTTGACCGCAGTAGAGGGCGCGGTCAATCGCGAACCTGGATCCATCTCCGATATCGCCGACCGGGTGCTGCCCGCTGTCGTGTCGATCGAGGTCACCTTCGGTGACCTCGGCGGGACCGGATCCGGGGTCGTTGTCGAGGAGGACGGCTACATCCTGACCAACAACCACGTCGTCTCCGGTGCAGCGGATAATCCGGACTCGACGCTGCGTGTCGTGTTCTCGGATTCGTCGTCATCTCCGGCGCGCATCGTCGGACGGGATCCGCTCAGTGATCTGGCTGTTCTCAAGGTCGACAAGCCCGGCCTGGCTGTCGCCAGCCTGGGCAAATCCACGGACGTCGTCGTCGGAGATCCTGTCGTTGCAATCGGTTCGCCGCTCGGCCTGGTCGGGACGGTGACCACGGGCATTGTCAGCGCCCTGAACCGACCCGTTCGTCTGGCTGGAGAGGGAACCGATACCGATGCCGTCATCAGCGCCGTACAGACCGACGCGGCGATCAACCCCGGGAACTCCGGCGGTGCGCTCGTCGACGCATCTGGCGCGGTGATCGGGATCAACACCGCAATCGCTGGCTTTGGCGGGACAGGCGGCCAGAGCGGAAGCATCGGTCTGGGGTTCGCCATCCCGATCGATGCGGCCCGCGAGATCGCCGAGGAACTCATAGCCACCGGCAGTGCCGTCCATTCATCGCTCGGCGTCAATGCGCAGACCGTGACCGACGGGGAGCGCGACGGAGCGCAGATCAACAACGTCGAGCCCGGCGGCCCGGCAGCTACGGCTGGCCTGCAGGAGGAGGACGTGATCATCGCGGTGGGGGACCGCGAGGTACGCAGTTCCGAGGAGCTTGTCGTGGCCATCGATGCCTATGAACCTGGGGAGACGATCACGATCGAGTTCGTTCGCGACGGTGACTCGCAGACGGTGGACGTCGTCCTCGGTCAGGCCTGACGAACCGACAAGCCGCCGCAGCCGAATCCTCTTTAGTTCAGACCGGCCAGGCTGCCGGGTATCCGCGGGCTACATTTGAGCCGGCGCTGAGAATGCTATGGAGTGAGCTGGGATCAGAGAGGTTGGGCTGCAGTGTTCGACTCGATCGGGTTGAGCGAGATCATGGTGCTGTTGCTCGGCGCCCTGTTCATCTTCGGACCGGATCGACTGCCGGGGCTCGCTCGCGATGCGGCCGGTGCGCTGAAACGTCTACGGCAGACGGTCACCGGTGCCCGCGGACAGATTCACGAGCAACTCGGCCCGGACTTCGACCATCTGCGCGATGTCGACCTGCGCTCGCTCAACCCCAAGACCTTCATCAAGAAGCATCTGCTCGAGGACGATCAGAGTCCGACGATCCATCGCAGGTCGGGCGGTTCGGGCTCGCGTACTTCCCACACCAGGGTGGCGACCCCGGCCACCTCAGCCTCAGTCTCCTCCGAGCCCAGGTACCGGGTGGAGCCTCCCTTCGACGCCGAGGCGACCTGACCGCTGAATGCCGGTTCGGCGCAAGCCCGCCAGATCGCGTCTTGCTGGCGGTGGGTTAACGGCGTACCGGAGTCAGATCCAAGGTCCGGCCGACCAACCCGCGCGCCCGTGTGCCCAACGCGTCGGCAACTGTCCGTAGCGCCTTGGCCGCGGCCGAATCGGGCGAACTCAGCACAAGGGGGATGCCCGAGTCGCCAGATTCGCGCAACGCTGGGTCGAGTGGGATCTGACCGAGCAGCGGAACGGGGGCTCCCAACAGTTGGCTGAGTTTATCGGCCACCTGCTGACCGCCTCCCGAGCCGAACAGATCCATCCGGCTGCCATCCGGGAGATCCAGCCAGGACATGTTCTCCACCACACCAACCACGTGCTGGTGCGTTTGGGTGGCGATGGCGCCGGCGCGTTCGGCCACCTCGGCGGCGGCCTGCTGCGGAGTGGTGACGACGAGGATCTCGGCACTCGGAACGAGCTGAGCCACCGAGATGGCCACGTCCCCCGTACCCGGTGGGAGGTCCATCAGCAGGACGTCGAGATCGCCCCAGTGGACATCGGCAAGGAACTGCTGCAGCGCACGGTGCAGCATGGGTCCGCGCCAGATCACCGGGGTGTTCCCCTTGGTGAACATCCCGATGGAGATGACCCGGATCCCGTACGACTGCGGGGGCATGATCATTTCCTCGACCTGGGTCGGTCGACCCTCGACACCGAGCATCCGCGGGATCGAGTGCCCGTAGATGTCCGCGTCCACGACGCCCACCGAGAGTCCCCGTGACGACAGCGCCGCCGCGAGGTTGACGGTGATGCTCGATTTGCCCACGCCGCCCTTGCCGGATGCGACGGCGTACACCCGGGTCAGCGAGCCCGGCTTCGCGAACGGGATCTCCGGCTCGGCAGCATCGCTACCGCGTACCTTCTTGCGCAACTCCTGGCGCTGCTCATCAGTCATGACGTCGAGTTTGACGACCACCGAGCTGACGTCGGGGACTGCGGTAACGGCGTTGGTCACCCGGTCGGTGATCGTCTGGCGCATCGGGCAGCCGGCGACGGTCAGCCAGACCTGGATGAGCACCGCCTGGGGGTCACCATTGATCCCGCGCTGGATGCCTTTGATCATGCCGAGGTCGGTCAGCGGCATGCCGATCTCGGGGTCATCGACGGTTGCCAGGGCAGCCTCGATCTGTTGGAGATCGGGCTGGGCGCTCATTCGGAAGGGCTCCTCGTAACGATGGACTTGGCTCGGCCATCGTACGACGCCTGGGCGGGGTGGCTGCGCGGCGCTCGGCGATAGGGTTGTCTGATGCACGACGGCGCGCAGGCGCGCTCGACGGTGGACATCAGGCCCGATCCGAGCGCGCTGGCCTCCTGGCGGGTCTTTCTGCGGGCCCATGCGGTGACCACCCGTCGACTCGAGGCCGAGCTGGTGGAGGAGCAGGACCTTCCGCTGGCCTCCTATGACGTACTCGTCCAGTTGGTGGACGCTCCTGGGCGCCGGTTGCGGATGACCGAGCTCGCCAGCGCCGTCCTCCTGTCCCGCTCTGGCCTGTCCAGGCTGGTAGACCGGCTGCAGCGCGAGGGCCTGGTCAGCCGCGAGGCGGCCACCGAGGACGGGCGCGGCATGTACGCCGTACTGCAGCCGGCCGGACTCGCCCGCCTCCGCGCTGCTGCCCCGACCCATCTGCGTGGCGTGGCCGAGCACATGACCAGCAAGTTCTCCGACGACGAACTCCAGGCCCTGCGTAGCTTGTTGGACCGGCTGTGCGACTGGCCAGTGCCGATGATCGATCTCTCGGCCACCCTCGACGACGACGACCTGCGGCAGTGAACACCGCGATCCCCGCTGCTCGTTCAGGAACGTGGCACCAGCACCGGTGAGTGAGCATCGCAGCGAGCGAAGCGAGCGAGGAGCGGAGCGATCCAAAGGGCCCGAAGGGCCCGCACGCGCGGAGCGCGTCATGAAGCAGAGTGAGCATCGCAGCGAGCGAAGCGAGCGAGGAGCGGAGCGATCCAAAGGGCCCGAAGGGCCCGCACGCGCGGAGCGCGTCATGAAGCAGAGTGAGCATCGCGCCGAGCATCAGGAAGGG
>Ga0136617_10002081_pt1 | contig 17902 bp, 16 predicted proteins | sample AntDrymUQ3222106_2_FD_129672 | JGI IMG/M metagenome (GOLD analysis project Ga0136617, IMG submission 129672) | Polar desert sand microbial communities from Dry Valleys, Antarctica - metaG UQ322 (21.06) | ecosystem: Environmental > Terrestrial > Soil > Desert | place: Antarctica: Dry Valley... | reverse complement strand
CGAAAAGCCCTGTGCCGCACGCGCGATCACCAGCAGTATCGGCGCGAGGATGCCTATAGTTGCGTAACCCGGCAGCAGCCCTATCGAGAACGTCGAGATCGCCATGAGTATGATGACGCCGGCGAGCAGCCGCTGCCGACCGATCCTGTCGCCCAGAGGCCCGAGTATGAAGCCGCCCAGTGGACGGACGACGAAGGCGACCCCAAAGACCGCAAAGGTGGCGAGTAGCGCCGCGGTTGGGTCCTCGGAGGGGAAGAAGACAATCGCCAGCGTAGTCGCGAGGTAGCCGTAAAGCCCGAAGTCGAACCACTCCATGAAGTTCCCGAGCCCGACGCCGACCACGACCTTGCGCACCGTCGTCGGGTCCGCCTTCTCCAGCTTCTGCTCCACCAGCCGTTCCTGTGACTCCACCTCTACCTCCCGTTAGCTTTACTACTCGTCGCCCTACCGTGAGCCGGGCAGACCTGCCGGCCCGCATCGCAAGGCTAAGAACCCACCACGTACCTCTCGCCGTGGCACCAACCCACGAGCTCGTTAACGTCCTCGATCTCCTCCTTCTCCAGGTACTCTCGCAGTCCCTCGATGACACGTTTCAACGCCCTCGGCTCCCTGAAGGTTGCGGTCCCGACCTGGACGGCGCGTGCCCCCGCGAGCAGGAACTCGATCGCGTCCTGGACCGTGGAGACGCCGCCGGCCCCGATGATGGGGAGGTTCACCTCCTCATAGCACTCCCAGACCATGCACAATGCAACGGGCTTAATCGCCGGACCCGAGAGCCCGCCGCTCACGTTCCCGAGGAGAGCTTGGCGCGTCTCGACGTCTATGGCCATGCCCTTGAGCGTGTTGATCAGGCACAGGGCGTCCGCCCCGCCCTCCTCTACGGCCCGGGCTATCTCCACGACGCTCGTCACGTTCGGCGAGAGCTTCGCGATTATCGGGAGACGGCACGATCGGCGGGCGGCGGAGACCAACTCCCCGCTTAGCTCCGCAGACTGGGCGATAACGACCCCGTGCGTCAGGTTTGGGCAGGAGAGGTTCAGCTCTATCGCGTCGACCCCCGGCTCCTCGCCCAGCCGCCCGACCATCTCCGCGCATTCCTCCGCCGAGTAGGCCTGGACGCTTACAATCACTACCGTCCCCACTTCCCTGTACCTCGGCAAAACGTCCGACAGGAACGCGTCGAGTCCCACCGAAGGGATACCGATCGCGTTCAGCATCCCCGAAGAGGTCTCCGCCACCCTTATCGGCGGGTTGCCAGCCTGCGGTCTCAACGTGACGCTCTTCGTCACAACGGCCCCGAGCCGGCCGGCGGGTACCTCGTCCGGTTCGACGAACCGGTCGTAGGTACCGGACGCGGGCATTACGGGGTTTCTCAACCGCAACGACCCCACAGTGGTTTCGAGAGCGACGCTCATGTGACCCCGGGCTCCTCCGAGAGCGGGTGGACGGGTCCCGTCAACTGGATCTCCCGGGTGGGGAAGACGGGGCCCTCGACGCACACGAGCCTGTATCCGCCTCCCCCGCGTAGCCCCACGGGACAACCCTTGCAGTAGCCCACCCCGCATCCCATCTTCGACTCGAGAAAGACGAACCCCGGGAAGCCTTCGGAGGCCCCGATGTCCTCCACGGCGCGGGCGAGCCGCCAGGACCCGCATACGTAAGCCGCGTCCACGCCTCCGCCCCGGCAGTGCTCCCGCAGCGCGTCCGTCGCCAGCGCGTTCGTCGCCAGCTCGTCTTCGGCCGCTTCGTCGTCGACCTGCGCGTGGACCGGGCCGAGGGAGGCGAACTCGTCGAGCCCGAACAGGTAAGCTCGGGTACGGGCGGATAGGTACGCGCTAACGCTCCCGCCGGTGGCGACGATATGCTTCGCAAGCGGGAGGAGCGGGGTAATGCCGACGCCCCGTCCGATGAGCGCGACGTTTCGTCCGTAGAAGCCCTCGATCACGGGGCGTCCGAGCGGGCCCGTGACGTGAGCGGCCGCCCCGGGGAGGGTCCCGGCCATTGCCCGCGTCCCGGGTCCCTTGACCTTGTAGAAGATCTCCATCCGCCCGGAGGCTGCGTCGTAGGCGAGCGGCGCCATGGCCCGGGGCAGGAGCGGCTCTCCGTCCCAGGTACGCACCATGACGAAGTGCCCCGGACGCGCAGCGCGCGCCACAGCGGGCGCCTCGACGACCATGCGACCGATGTCCCCCAGCCCGGATCCCACTAGCCGGTTCTCGCGAACGATGCCGTCCTCCACCCGCCACGACGTACCCGGTATCGTTCCGGTCAAGACCTCGTCCCCTCCGACGCTACGGCTCCCAGCGCGGACGAAGCCTCGTCCGCGACGACGATCAACTTCTTGACGGTCGGGTCCCACACCTCCGCTAGCGCGGCGGTGGTGGCGACGACGGCGAGGCTCGCCACTGGGCTGCGGCGCGCGTTGAAGATCGGCGCGCTGAGTGCGCTGATGCCGACCTCCAATTCCTCCGTGCAACTGGCGTACCCACGGCGCCGCGTCTCCGCCAGTTCCTCGAGATAGGACTTTACGGTAATAGTCTCGAGTCGGGTGCGGGGGTTCTCGGCGACCGCCCGATCCACCAGCGGCCGCACCGCGTCCTCTGGCTGGTGGGCGAGCAGGGCCCTGGCGGCCGCGGAGGACAGCACCGGCAAGCGCCTACCCAGCTGAACCAGGAATTGTGCCCTGTCCTCCGGACGCTCCACAGCGACGCACACCGGCTCGCCGTGGTCGAGGACCGTGAGGTAAGAGACGAACTGCGTCTCCCGGCTCAACCTCCCGACGAATCTCCTCAGCGGGGCGAGTGCCGCGGGCCCTTCAAGGTACCTCCCCGCCCAGAAGGCGACCCTGGGCCCGATCCTCCACCTCCTCGAGTCCTCCTCCTGCACTACGAGCCCGTACTCCTGCAACCCTTCCAGCATCCGGTGCGCTGTTCCCTTTGGCAGGCCGGTGGCGCGACACAGGTCGGTGAGCGACGCGCCCGCCTCCGGCGCGTCGCTCACCGCGTCTAGCAAAGCTACCTGCCTCCGAATCCCCTGCGTCATGATCTCCCCGAACGCTCTCGTTCCGCACACTAGACTTTGATTCCATTGCTACGTTACACTAGTGACAGTATCACTGTCAAAGAGGAGGACGACGGCAAGAGGTAAGGTGGACGTCGTCGGCCGGCGTAGTCGGGGAGCGTTAGGGGATCCAACCTTGAAGTTAACGATTCGGAACGGGACGTTGGTCACGCCGTGGGGCAGGTACGAGGCCGACGTGGAGTGCGAGGACGGGCGCATTGGGGCGGTGGTGGAGCGGGGCGGGGGATCCGGGGGCGACGAGGAGATAGACGCGAGCGGCCTTCTGGTCTTTCCCGGGTTCATCGACCCGCACGTCCACTCGCGGGACCCCGGCCTCACGGAGAAGGAGGACTTCGCCCACTCCACGAGGGCGGCGGCCGCCGGGGGGGTTACCACGTTGTTCGAGATGCCGAATGCGATCCCTCCCGTGAGCGACGTCTCGGTCTTCCGGGAACGAGCCGAGCAACACGCCGCAAACGCATTCGTGGACTTCGGTCTGTGGGGCATGTCGCTCGGCGCGGAGAACCTGGGCGAGCTGCCCGCGCTGATAGAGGAGGGTGTGGTCGGCGTAAAGCTGTTCTGGGGCTATGCGTTGCACCGGGAGACCAGGCAGCTCGTCTACAACTTGGCCGACGAGCCTCCGGAGAACCTGATCCTACCGCCCGGCAACGGCGATGTCATGGACATATTCGAGCAGGTAGCCGGGGCCGGAGGGTTGCTCGCCGCCCATTGTGAGGACCGGGAGGTGATCGAGGCGGCGCAGCGGTCGCTGGGTCGGGAGATCGAAGACTACGAGGACTTTCTGGCCGCACGGCCCGACACCGCCGAGGCGGCGACTGTAGCCCTGGGGGCGGAGTTCGCGAGGGCGACGCGGTGCCGCTTCCACGTCGTGCATACGAGCTCGGCACGGGGGGCACAGATCGTGCGCGCGGCCCAGCGAGACGGGGTGCGGATCAGCGCCGAGACCTGCCCACAATACCTGACCCTCACAGACGAGTCGTACCCTTCCGTGGGTCCCCTGATGAAAGTGTACCCCCCGATCCGAAGGGCTGCGGACCGGGACGCCCTCTGGGAGGCCGTGCGGGACGGGACCATCACCTCCATAGGCTCGGACCACGCCCCGCACACCGTGAAGCAGAAGCGGGGCGACCTGGCGACCCAGCCCGCCGGCGCGGCCGGGGTCGAGACGCTAGTGCCCGTGCTGTTGAACGAGGTTGCGGAGGGGCGTCTCTCGGCTGAGCGTCTGGCCTGGGTGCTCTCGGAGGGCACCGCCCGGCTGTACGGGGTCTACCCTCGGAAGGGCGCCGTGCTCCCCGGATCTGACGCAGACCTGACGATCGTGGATCCCGACGCAGAGTGGACGATCCGCGATGAAGACCTGCACTCCAAGCACCCCTTGAGCCCCTGGAACGGCGCGAGCGGACGCGGCGCCGCCAGGTTCGGGGTGGTGAGGGGGCAGGTCGTCATGCGAGACGGGGAGCCGGCGGGCGAGCCGCGAGGCCGGATCGTACGGCCCGAGCGAGCTCGGCAGGGAGACGCGGCCGTTGGATAGCGCGGTTGACTCCCGCGGGCTCGTAGCCTCGGCCCGGTCCCTGCGGCTAGAGGACGTGCCAGACGGCGTCCTCGAGCACGCCTCGCGGGTCGTCGCCGACACCATCGGCGTGATCTTAGGAGGGGGAAAGCGCCCCGAGATCAAAGCTCTCGTCCGCGGCGAAGATCCTCTCTTTCCGGCCCCGAGTGGCGGCGCGGCGCAGCTGCTCGTACCCGGCCTACCCCGCACGGATCCCACAGCCGCCGCCTTCGTGAACGCTACGGCGGGAACTTTCCTGGAGCTGGACGAGGGGTTCCGGCCTACAGGCCACCCGTCCGTCCACGTCTTGCCGGCCGCCCTGGCCGCGGCGCAGGCCCTGCACGCCCCCGGGCGAGAGTTCCTGGCCGCTGTGCTGGGCGGCTACGAGGTGACGGCCAGGCTGTTCGAGGCCTATGAACTCACGTATCCCCTCCACCCGCACGGCCACTTTGGGGCCGTGGGCGCGGCAGTCGCAGTAGCCCGGCTGCGCGGCGTCGATCCGGAGGAGCCGGCGGCGGTCGCCGCGACCCTGCCGCTCTTGCCCGTATGGCAGCCCTGCACCGAGGGCGCGACAGCGCGCAACGCCTACGCTGGGACGGCCGCCGCGATAGGGCTGACCGCCAATCGGCTGGCCGCCGCTGGTTTTACCGGGTCACGCGAGGCCCAGCACGCCGCCTTCGGAAGGCTCGTCGGCCGGCTCGTGCGCCCCGAGTCGCTCGGCGCCCCCGTCGATCCGGAGGACCTGCGTATCACCCGCAACTACATGAAGCTGCACAGCGCCTGCGCTCTGAGCCACTCGGCCCTGGACGCGGTGCTGGCCCTCGGGCCGTTCCCCGCGCCTGAGGAGGTGGAGCTCGTTGAGGTCGAGACGGTTTCCAACAACCTGAAGATCTCCCCGCAGGCGCGGCCGAACGACCTGTCCACCCGCTTCTCGATGCCCTACGCGGTTGCGGCGGCAATCTCGCACGGGCACACCAGGCCCGAGGCGTTCGCGTACGACGAGCGCGTTGCTGGGCTGGCCGGGCGTGTCGAGGTTCGCGCCGTCCCTGACCTTGAGGACGTCTGGCCCGACGCCGCGCCCGCACGCGTCACTGTCCGCACGCGCGACGGCTCCCGCCGCAGGCGCGTCGACAATCCGCGCGGCCACCACTCGAACCCTGCCTCTGTAGAGGAGTTGAGGGCCAAGTTCGAGCTCCTGGTCGGCGGGGAGAAACCCGGGCTCCTGTACGATCGCCTGCTCGGTATCGAGGAGGTGGAGGACGTGGCCTCGCTGTTCGGGAGGGACGGGTGAAGAAGCGCCCGAGGGTGCTGCTCTTCGCGCTCGGCGGCACGATCTCGGCCTCCCCGGACGCGGATGGACGCAACTTTCCCGCCCGGGCGGCTGCCGACCTCCTCGGCTCCATCCCCGGGGCGAAGGAGATCGCCGAGGTTACCGCGGCGGACGTAAAGCGGGTGCCGAGCCGGGCCGTCACGCCGGCGGACATGTGCGCGCTGGCCCACGAGATACGGGCCAGGGTAGCGGAGGGCTATAACGGGGTCGTGGTCACGCACGGTACGGACACGATTGAAGAGACCGCCTACGCGCTGGCGCTGCAGCTCGACGCGGGTGTCCCCGTAGTCCTCACCGGCTCCATGCGGCCCCCCAGCGATCCCGGCGCCGACGGTCCCGCCAACCTTCTGGCCGCCCTGCGGGTCGCCGCGACCCCTGCGGCGGGCGCGCTCGGCCCGGTCGTCGTGATGCACGACGAGATCCACCTTGCCCCCAGGGTGACAAAAGTTCACACGTCCCGAGTCGCGGCGTTCTCGTCCCCAGGTCTCGGACCGGCCGGATTCGTGATAGAGGGACGAGTCCGATTGCACGTCTCGACCGGCGAGCGGGACTTCCTCGGGCTCCCGGAGAGGCTCGATAAGAGGGTAGAGCTTGTGTGGGTCGTGGCCGGATGCGACGGTCTGCTAGTCGAGGCCGCATCTTCCGCCGCCGGGGGCTTGGTCGTTGCCGGGACCGGTGGCGGGCACGTACCGCCCGCGATGACAAACGCGCTGCGGGCAGCCGTGGAACGCGGGCTCCCGGTCGTCCTTGCGAGCCGCTGCGGCGGTGGACCGGTACTCGAGAACACGTATGGGGGAGAGGGCTCCGAGACTCACCTCCTGGGCGCGCTCGGGCTCCACTCGGCTGGCACGCTGGCACCGGTCAAGGCGCGGCTGCGGCTGATGGTCGCGCTCGCCTTGGGCAAGAGCGCCGGAGAGGTGTTCCCGGCGTGAGGGCTCGCGCTGCCTTCCCTCGCCGGGAAGAATCCAGAGGTGGTTTGTAGATGCGAAGGAACTTGGATCTGTTGGCGGAGCGCAGGGTACGGCTGCCGCGCTCCGAGGCCCTGGCGGAGCTGCGGGCGGACGTGGTGCGCGCCGCGTACGTTGAGGGCGATTTTGTGCTCGCGGATGGGCTGCGCACGAACTACTACTTCGACAAGTACCTGTTCGAGACGCGTCCGGCTATTCTGCGCCGACTCAGCAGCTTTCTGGCTGACCTCGTACCCCGGGAGACCGAGCGGCTCGCCGCACCGGCGCTTGGCGCGGTGGCGCTCGGTACGGCCGTCTCTCTGGAGCTCGGGTTGCCGCTGGTGATAGTGAGGCTGGACAGGGAGCCGGGGTCGCCGCGCACGATCGAGGGAGAGCTGTACGCCGACGAGGAGGTCACCCTTATAGAGGACGTAGTGGTCACGGGCTCCAGGGCGCTGCGGGCAGTCTCGCGGGTGGGGGAGTCCGGTGCCAGGGTCCGCCAGGTGGTCTCCGTCCTCGACCGGCGTGAGGGAGCAGCCGAGCGCTTCGCGGAAGCGTCCGTAGGCTACCGGCACCTCTTCACCCCAGAGGAGCTCGGCATTGCCTGAAAGTTCGCTCAAGGCAGACCCACGGCGTATAGCCCGCTTTCTTCACGAGATCGGCGAGGTCGGGGCCGACCCGCGCGGCGGCTGGTCGCGTCCCGCCTTCGGTCCCGAGGAGAGAGAGGCCCACGCCGTCTTCGAACGCTGGGCCACGGAGCTGGGGATGACCCCGAGCACTGACGCCGTGGGGAACTCCTTCGGAGAGCTTGCCGGCAGCACCACGGGTCCGGCCCTGCTCGTCGGGTCCCACCTCGATACGGTCCCCAGGGGGGGCGGCTTCGACGGGGTCGCGGGCGTGGCCGCCGCGCTAGAGGCGGTACGCTTGATCGCCGAGTCTGGCGGCCTTGGCCTGCCCCTCCGCACAGTCGTCTTCAGTGGCGAGGAGGGCGCCCGCTTCGGCACCCCGTGCATCGGCAGCCGGGTCGCCACCGACGCCTTTACCGGGGAGTCCCTGCGCAAGTTACAAGACCGGGAGGGACGCTCGGTGGCGGAGTGCGCGAAGGAGGTCGGGCTGCGCCCGGCTGATGCCACGGAGGCGGTGTGGCCGGAGGGCTCCGTCCTGGCCTTTTTGGAGCTGCACATCGAGCAGGGCCGGGTGCTGGAGGCGCGGGGCAGGACTCTTGGCATCGTGGACGCGATAGCGGGGAGTACGCGCGTGGAGCTAACGTTCTCCGGGAGCGCGGACCACTCCGGGGCCACGCCCATGACGCTGCGTCACGACGCGTTAGCGGGGGCGAGCGAGCTCGTGATCGAAGCCGAACGCCGGGCCGCCTTGTACCGCACGGCGGTGGCGACGGTCGGAGACTTGAGGGTGGAGCCTGGATCCTTCACCACGGTACCCGGCCTGGCGCGCCTCTCGCTCGACGTGCGCGACGTGGACTCGGAGCGCCAGCGGGAGCTGGCGGAGGAGTTGCTGGACTCTGCGTCGCGGATCGCGGCGCGGCGCGGTCTCGAGGTCTCGGCCGTGCTCGTCTCGGACCAGTCGCCGGTCGTCCTGCATAAACCGGTGCGAGAGCAGCTCGCCCGCGCCGCCCAGAGGAGCGACGCGACCTTTTGCGTCCTGCCGAGCGGCGCCACCCACGACACGGCCCACGTGGCGAGAGTTGCCCCCGCGGGCATGATCTTCGTCCCGAGCCGGGGCGGCGTCAGCCACGCCCCCGAGGAGTGGAGCAGTGCGGAGGACGTCGCGCGCGGGGCCGAGGTCATGGCCGCGGCCCTGAGAGCCCTAGACGAGAAGGAGAATGCATGAAGGAGAGCTACGATGTCGTCATCGTGGGGGCAGGGAACGCGGCGTTCTCGGCCGCGCACGCCGCGGCCGGGGTCACGAGCCGGGTGCTGGTGCTGGAGAAGGCTCCCAGGGAGTGGGTCGGGGGTAACACCTACTTCACGGCGGGAGCCATCCGCACCACCTACGACAGTCTCGAAGACCTGCGACCGATCGTGGAGAACGTAACCGACGAGCAGGCCGCCGCGACCGACCTGCCCCCGTATACACCGGAAGACTTCGTGGCCGATATGGAGCGTGTGACTGGGGGACGCTGCGACGCGGAGCTGACCCGCGTGCTGGCGCGCGACGCTGCGGGCGCGGTCCGCTGGCTGCACGAGAAGGGCCTGCGCTACAGGCTGATGTACGACCGCCAGTCGTTCGAGGTGGATGGGAAGAGGCGGTTCTGGGGAGGGCTGGTGCTGGGGACGGTAGATGGGGGTAAGGGCCTCGTCGAGCAGCACGTGGCCGCCGCCGAGAAGGCCGGCGTCGAGATCCGGTACGGCTCGCCGGTAGTCGGGCTGCTCCGGGAGGGAGACGGAGCGATCACGGGGGTCGTCTGCGAGAAGAACGGAAGACGGGAGGAGATAGGGGCCGGCGCAGTCGTGCTCGCCGGAGGCGGCTTCGAGGCCGACCCGCACATGCGCGCAGAGCACCTCGGACCGCAATGGGAGGCCGCGAAGGTGCGCGGCACGCCGTACAACACCGGAGAGGTGCTGCGCATGGCGCTCCAAGCGGGTGCCCAGCCGTACGGCGACTGGGGAGGGTGCCACGCGATCGCCTGGGACGCCGCTGCGCCCCCGACGGGAGACCGCGAGCTCACCAACCTCTTCTCCAAGCAGTCGTATCCGCTCAGCATAATGGTCAACAAGAAGGCCGAGCGCTTCCTAGACGAGGGCGCGGACTTCCGGAACTACACCTACGCCAAGTACGGCAAGGAGATACTGCGCCAGCCCGGGGCGATCGCCTACCAGCTCTTCGACGCCAAGACGGAGCCCCTGCTGCGCCAGGACGAGTACACCGCCCCTGGGGTCTCGCGCCACGAGGCCCCGACGCTGCGCGAGCTTGCGGGGAGGCTGGATCTGAACGCCAACGCGCTCGAGCGAACCGTCGAGGAGTTCAACACCGCCGTGCAACCCGGGGAGTTCAACCCGGCGATCAAAGACGACAAACGCACTGAGGGCATCCAGCCTCCAAAGTCCAACTGGGCGCTGCCGCTAGATGAGCCGCCCTTCTACGGGTTTGCGGTCACCTGCGGGATCACCTTCACCTTCGGCGGGGTTCGCGTCGATTCGGACGCGCGCGTACTGGACGAGGTCCTTGCCCCCATCCCGGGCCTGTACGCGGCCGGAGAGCTGGTCGGCGGGCTGTTCTACAACAACTATCCTGGGGGCAGCGGGCTTACCGCTGGCGCGGTATTCGGGCGGCGGGCCGGCGTGGGCGCCGCCGAGACCGCGGGCGTCGTCCCAGGGTGAGACTCGCGGTCCAAAGAGTCGGGAGAGATTGACAGAGGTGTCTCCAAGAGAGGGGCATGGACAGTTGAGACGAACGACTCGGCCATGGCGTTGTCGAGCGCCGATCCGTTCCGACCCATCGAGGGCACGCGATGCCGATCTCTTAAACGCCGCCGAGGCCATGCCGCTGGTGCAAGGTCACCTGGATATGTGCGTGGATTGTCGCGAGGAGTTCGAGGCGTTGCTGGAGGAGGCGGGCTGGGTGAGCGGCAGGGTCGATCGGTAAGCCGTCGACCCTTGTCTGAGCTTCCTACCGGCTAGCGCCGCCTGCGTTGTTGGTAACCCTCCTGTTCACCCTGGCCGCCGTCCGTAGGAGCCTCCTGCTGCGCCTCGCCGGGCTCTCGCTGGGTGTTCTCTACATGCTCGCCGGTTTACTGCTCAAGCTGATGGGAACCTTCGGGTAGTAAAGAGAAAGTCGCGGAGCCCCGAAGGATATCGGCCCGTATACCCGTCAGTAAGGCCACGGTCCCGCCCGCTGCGCTATTGGCCCGTTATCCTGTCCTCTTTGGGGTCGATCTTGAAGTTGCCCACGTTGATCTCATCCGGGGTTTTGACTGTCACACCACCCGCCTCGATTTGTTCAGGGATATCGACCGGGGAGTCGGTTTCTACCGTCACCCCCGACCCGCAGCCAGTGAAGACCGGTATCGAGAGGGTTATTAGCGCCATCGCAAACGTTCTCACAAGGTTCTCCTTGCTTGTCGGATGCCTTGGATCGGCCACTACAGTCTCACATCTAATACGGCCAGTAAACCACGAGGTTGCGTCTGCCGGGCAGTGATGGGGCAAGTGAGGGTAAGATGCCTCGTGTGGAAGAAGAGACCTACACGCTGGCGATGGAGCCGAAGTGCAACACAGACGGGCCACATGAGAGAACGCCGAGATAGAGAGCGGGGCAGGGCTGCGCGAGACCGAAATAGGGAGCGCGGGAGGACTACGCGGGAGGAAGAAGACAAGCGAGGCGCCGAGACGGAGCGCCGGGGCGAGCAACTCAAAGAAGCTTGGCGCCAGCGTCATCCACAGGAGGAACGCGAGAAGGGTCGAAGCCCATGATAGGACCCCGGCCCTCAATCCAAGCGACTCTCGTAAAAACCCTCCGGTCCCTCGCCGAGGGCGTTCATCGTCTCATTCACCTGCCGCCCATGGGCCTCGTGTAGCACTGTAACTCTGGAGGACTGGACAAGAGAAGACCTGCTCTCCCGCAGGGAGGATATGGTCGCCTGGGCGCTGGAACGCGGGCGCGTTCTCGAGACCGCTCCTGAACCCCCCGACCCGGAAGAAGACGAGGAAGAAGACGAAGTGATCTCTGCGATGGTCGGATAACATGGAACGGACGGCTACGGGGACCCGCAGATAAACTCCCTGAGCCCGCATGGCGCGTTCACAAGGTACCATGTCCAAAGTACCATCCCGCCTGGGCTTAGATTCAGTGCCTTGCTAACCGAAGGCGTTCGAGAGGTGCGCTTCGAGCGGGTGGCTGTGGGCTAGACTACTGGAAGTGCTTCAACTCCTTTGCCCCAAAATATCGCGAACGACATCCGTCCAGGGTACAAACTCCTGGCCGCTGGGCTTCCGGGTCGGGGTGTCAACGGAGGGTGAGCGGGAAGACGAGGTTTTCTCCGAGAGGCTAGGATTAGCGAAAGTAAAGGGTAGGTAGGCATGGTCCTGCGCCTCTTCGCGGTGCTGATGCTCTTGCGCAACCCGGCCTCGTGTGGCTGTACGTCTTCGTAGCGGGCGCCCACCGTCTGCCATAAGGGCCGGTGTCATCGCTACCCTCGTCCTCGCCGCCCCGCTCTTCGGGTGCCGACTCTCGCCCCTACACTGTACGAACTGACAACGCCCCGAAGGTCCGCTTCTCCGCCACTGTGGGGGAGGAGCCGGAGGCCTGATCAACAATGACATAACCTGGCAGAAACCCGATCCGGTCCCCAACGCCCCGCATACCGCCTTTACACACGCCCACGAGACCCTGCTTTGGGCGAGCAAGGGCAAGGACGCCCGCCACACCTTCAACTACGACCTGATAAACAGCCCCAACCCCACAGGCCAGGTCTCAAGCGTCTTGCGCATCCCGACTGTGCCGAAGACCGAGAGGCGCATAGGTCACCATCCGACCCAGAAGCCTCTGAGGCTCGTCCGGCGTGGCCTGTTGGCCTCGATGCGTGAGGTGGAGCTCGTTTTCGACCCGTTTTGCGGTTCGGGTATGACGGCGGTCGCGGCCAAGGAGCTAAACCGCGCCTTCGTCTGCGCGAAACTGGAAGAGGGGTTCGCCAGGCTGGCCGAACGCTGCATCCATGCGACCGAGCGGGGGAGCCTCTGGCGGGAGATCTCCGAGCAGTTCTGGAGGGACGCTTGAGTCCCTTGGCCCTCGTCCTCGCAGACACGCACACCTCCCGCCGCACCCTACTTTTGATCCTCGGCGACGACATGCTACAGGAGGATAGAAGCACACCGCGCAACCTATGCATCGCTTCGCAAGTGGGTGAAACGGGAGAGCAGGTAGCAGATGCTTTGGTTACTCTAGTAGTTGCCGGTGCCGAGTAGCAGTGGGTTCCATATACCAGTAAGCGGGTCGATATGACCAATCCCTAGCGTAGCACCAGAGTAGCGCTTGTTGTACCCAGCGAGCGCTACTTGCGCTTCGTCGGAAAGCGTATCGTAATCGACATCCGGCATGCGGCGCGTAACGAAATGATCGTAGAGTATCTCACGTAACTGTTTCTCGGTAAGATCCGGCGAAGGGGTGAGAGTTACGTACAAGTCCTCTTCGCCGGTCGCGAGCAGCGGAATATCAAATAGTCCGGGTTGGGCGAAGCCCAGGTACAAGCTGAGATCGGGGACAGCAAGCCCATAGTAAGCCTCGATCAGATCTTGCCGGTTCGGGAGACGGCACCGCTGCTCCGCAAACTCGACGCTCAGGCGAGCCAGGGTCGGGTAGGGTGCGTCGGCGAACAGGCCTATTAGCAGTAACGGACCGTCCCCGGACTCGGTGGCCGCAGTCAGGTCTTCGCAGGCGTCCAGCATGGGACGAAAGGCCGGAGTATTCAGCACCACTTCGTAGTCGCCGTAGAAGCGAAGCCGTACTCCGGCGGCAAACATCTCCTGGTAGACTGCGTCGCTGGCTAGCTGCAGCAAACCGCTGAGGGCCCGTCGTACGTAGCCCGGGCCTCGTTGGAGGAGTTCCGCCCCGAAGCTCGGTGCTATTATCACGCTCACCCCATGAGCGAAGACCAAACGGTGCCTTTCCGCTTGCCGCCGGATCAAGGTCGTTAAGTAGTCGACGGCATCTGGGTTCTCGCGTCGGTGTAAAAGGTGCCAGCGGCGTGTCCCGTTGAAGGGCCACCCCATCACGACGGGCCAAGGCCGGGCCGCTATCCACCACGCCACCCGCTCCGCGGGCCAGCTGAGCCACTCCGACAACTCGGGGGGTGGAGGTGTGGGCTTCGTGTCCAAATTAATGGCTCCTTCCACGACGGACGGGTACCATCATCACAAAATACTAGCAAGAGGCTCCACTGTAGCAATATACAAGTCGCTATACTATGCTTTCTCACAAATGTTGCGCGGAATACAGTAATGTCTATAGGGAGCAACGACCGAAGATTAAGGAGGGGTTCTGTTTAACCATAGTCCTGACCTGGGACGATTCGCGTACTCGCGTCATTCAGTCCCGGCTGGAAGGTAAGATGCACATCTCTGATTATCTGGATTTCGCCGTAGACGACCTGCTACGGATGGAGACTTCGCAGCCTATACAGTCGACCGATTACGACACCTGCTGGGCCGCGCGACTGACCAACTCCGATGGGACTCTGGCCTATCCGAACCTACTACGCTGGTTGCTGGGCCGTCAACATCCCGACGGAAGCTGGGGCAGCCGGGTTCCTTACATCCACGATCGCCTGCTGACCACTTTAGCTGTAGTGTTGCTACTGGTCCGTTTCGAGCGCCGCCAACAAGATAAGGTGCAACGACAAGCCGGAGAAATCTACATCTGGCAGCACGTGGGACAACTGCACCACGATGCCCACGAAACGATCGGATTTGAGATGATCTTGCCGACCCTTCTGGCCGAAGGCAAAGAACTGAGTCTAGACTTTCCTTATGCTCAGTTGAGGCACTACGAAGATGAGCGAGCAAAGAAGCTAAGCCTTCTGCCGATGCAGCATCTTTTCGAGACTCGAACTAGCGCGCTATTCTCTTTAGAGGCCTTCGCAGGCGAGGTGGATCTTGAAGGCGCGACGAACTTGTTGTTGGAGGACGGATCTATGGCCACTTCCCCGTCGGCCACGGCGTTCTTGATGAGCCAAATTCCTGATTGGCGCTCCCATTGTCCGAAGAGCGCCGCATACCTGGAAGACTTGCTGGGGCGCAAGGAGGGTGGCCTCCCGACCGTAGCTCCCTGCGATATATTCATAAGGGCCTGGGCGCTCTATAATTTGCACTATGGCAACCTGCTTGCCGGACACGCCGATCTGCTTAAACCTCACTACGAGTATCTATGGGAGCACTGGCGCCCCGAAGGGGTCGGTTGGGCTTCTGTGGGGCTTCCTGATTCCGACGACACCTCGGTAGTGCTCCTGACACTCCAGCGTGCGGGCTACGAGGTCGACGGGACTTGTCTACTTACCTACGAACGCGACCAGCACTTTGCGAATCTCACCCATGAGCTCGATCCCTCAATTAGTGCTAACCTCCATATTTTGGAGGCTTTGGGGACGCTCCCGGAACGAGAGCGTCCTCGGGTACGAGATAAAATCCTGGGTTACGTACTCCGCGCCCGTAAATATGACACCTTCTGGAGCGATAAGTGGCACGCCTCAGTTTACTCTCCCACTAGTCTAGCCCTGATGGTCTTGCCTTCCCACATATCGAGCGAGATGGATGCAACCTTGCGCTGGATCTTTTTCACGCAGCACGCCAATGGTGCCTGGGGACAGTATATGCCTACCAGGGAGGAGACTGCGCTTACCCTGCTTGCTCTGCTAAACTACCATCGAACCGTCCGACCTCTTGCTCGCGTGCCGCTGCGCCGGGCCGCCGAATACCTGATTGCCACCGAACATCCACTCGAAGAAAACCACCCTGAGCTGTGGATATCTAAAGCGTTATACGCGCCTACTCTTGTAATCAAAAGCAATATACTTGCTGCTCTAGGCTTGTACTATGATACATTCGGAAACCTCGAATGATTCGTGGCTAAGCGGTGTTGTAGGGAAAGGTAAGGCAATCCAAGATACAGTGGGGAGAAGCGAAAGTTATGGTGCCGACCATTCTTCATAGCGAGTGCACAGAAGCTGAAGTTTTTCTCCTTGTTGAACGGTAACTGTGCTTAGAGGCGTTTATGAATGGCAAAAATAGGCTCTTTTCAGAACGCAGCGTGGGTGAGCACTTCCCTGAAAGGCTCGGCAGGCTTTGTTAGGTACCCGATTCGCGCTGCTTAAGGTCAGCGGACACGACCCTGATCTTCAGCGCAAGGGCCGTGTCCTGGCTATCATGCTTCTGGGTATGACGGCGGCCACGTTCGTACTGGCTGGCCTCAACATTCTCTATAGGGAAACACAATACAACGTCGTGAACGGTATGCTCATCTCCTTGATACTAGGGCTTTTTATGCTCAATCGGTTCGGCTTTGTCCGCGTCGCCAGCTTACTGACCGTGGTCTTGAGTACCGCAGGAGCTTTTTTGGTTGGTGGGAGTTTGGATACAGCGTACCTCACGATGACCATTCCAATACTCATCGCCAGTTCTCTGCTCGTATCCTGGAGCGGGGTTGTGATCGTGGCCCTGATGGTTATATACGCTATGGTTTCCGGTGTCGCCTCCCCTTCACTGGTTATCCTTGTTGTCGTGGTTATCTTTGCTTATCTGTTTGCTGACAGTCTAGATCGTGCTTACCGCGAGAACCGCTACAAAGCGCTCCACGATGACCTAACCGACCTGCCGAATCGTGCCCTATTCCTCGACCGTCTCCAACAAGCTATAGATCGTTCAGACAGGGATCATAAGCTTTGTGCTGTGTTGTTTATGGATCTAGACCACTTTAAGGTCGTAAACGACAGCCTCGGCCATGAAGTGGGCGACAAGTTGCTGATCACGACAGCGCGGCGCTTGCAAGCCTGCTTGCGGCCTGGAGATACGGCGGCACGTCTCGGGGGGGACGAGTTTATCGCTCTGCTTGACGGCGTCACCGACGGCGACGATGCCGTCCGCGTCGCTGAGCGAATCGCCAAAGCATTTGAAGTACCCGTCGAACTCGAAGGGCGGCAGGTTTCTATCAGGACAAGCGTAGGTATCTCGCTAGACGAGGAGGCCGATGGGAAACCGGAGATCCTGCTGCGCAACGCGGACGTAGCGATGTACGAGGCCAAGAAGGAAGGCAAGGCACGCTACAAGTTGTTCAACCCAGATATGCACGCCCAGGTGCTGAGACGACTGGAGATGGAGAACGGTCTCAGGCAGGCCATCGAGCGTGAAGAGCTTAGGGTCTATTATCAGCCCAAGGTGACCCTGAGCACCGGCAGGATTATTGGCATGGAAGCCCTGGTACGCTGGGAGCATCCAGAGCGCGGGCTGATCCATCCCGGGGAGTTCATCCCGCTTGCCGAAGAAACGGGATTGATCGTTCCACTGGGAAGATGGATACTCCGAGAGACCTGTCGCCAAGCGCGCGAGTGGCAGAATCAGTACCCCACCGTTCCTCCCCAAGTTACGAGCGTAAACCTATCTGTAAAACAGTTTCAAGAGCCCGACTTGGTACAGGAGCTTGTGGAGATCCTGCGAGAGACCGGGCTGGGCCCGAGCTGTTTGCAGTTGGAGATCACGGAGAGCGTGGTTACGGATAACGTCGAGCACGCCGTTGGTCTGTTGCAAGAGCTGAGAGAAGTAGGAGTGCAACTCGCGCTCGACGACTTCGGAACGGGCTACTCTTCGCTGGTTTCCTTGCGGCGATTCCCGCTGGACGATCTAAAGATAGATCAGGGATTTGTGGATGGGCTCGGGAGAAACACCGAGGACACGGCCATCGTGCAGCTTGTAATCGATCTCGCGCACGCGGTGGGTATGCGGGCCCTCGCAGAGGGGGTGAAGACTATAGAGCAAGTGCGCCAGTTGCAGAATATGGGATGTGATCAGGCCCAAGGTTACTACTTCTGGGAACCGCTCGCGGGCAAAACGGCGGCAGCATTGCTCGCCGATTCTCCGCGTTGGCTACTTGACCATCATCTGACGGAACATCCCCTGAATCCGGGCATGGTGCCCGAGGGTCGACGTGAACTTGGCCCAAAGTGATGGTTCGTTTGCTAGGGGTCGATTTTGGTTTTCGTGGATCTTGCGGAAAGCGAGCAGCGAGCAGCGGTCGGATCCGCAGGCCCTACTTCGACCTCGCTCCCAAGAGATGGTACGCCAGAGAAACAAAAAGAGCCATCGGTTACGCTACCAGGTCTGGTCTCTCAGTGCTCTTCCCTCGGTGACGAAGTGATGCCGGAACCGCTCGCCTCATGACGGGACCCCCCACGGCACCGAACTCTGCGAACGTGCCTGCTCAAAGAGGGTTTAGCGCGGATTTCTGGAAGTTTTTGTTTGGGCAAACCGTCTCGAACGTCGGCAGCTCCTT
>Ga0136617_10002080_pt1 | contig 17903 bp, 14 predicted proteins | sample AntDrymUQ3222106_2_FD_129672 | JGI IMG/M metagenome (GOLD analysis project Ga0136617, IMG submission 129672) | Polar desert sand microbial communities from Dry Valleys, Antarctica - metaG UQ322 (21.06) | ecosystem: Environmental > Terrestrial > Soil > Desert | place: Antarctica: Dry Valley... | reverse complement strand
GAGGCCGGCTGGCGCGCCGTCTACGGCCAGGAGGCGCGCGGGCCGGGCGACAGCGCGGAGGACGACGCCGGCGGCGATCAGCTCCTGCCGAAGCTCGAGGACGCCGAGACGGTCGAGACACGGTCGGTCGAGTCGTTGCGCAAGGAGACCCAGCCGCCACGGCGCTTCTCCGAGGCCTCGTTGCTCGGCGCCATGGAGACCGCCGGGCACGACGTCGAGGAGGCCGAGGTCCGCGAGGCCATGAAGGACTCGGGGATCGGCACGCCGGCCACGCGCGCCTCGATCATCGAGCGGCTGATCGACGTCGCCTACATCGAGCGCGAGGGTCGCGCCCTGCACGCGACCGACAAGGGCCTTCAGGTCATCGCCCTGCTCGGAGAGCACCCGCTGACCTCGGCGCAGCTGACCGGCGACTGGGAGCGTCGGCTCGGCCGTATCGAGCAGGGCGAGGACTCCCGTCCCGCCTTCATGGCCGACATCGCCAAGTTCACGACCGACACCGTGGCCGAGCTCGACAAGCTCAAGGACGTGAAGATCGAGCGGGCCAACCTCGGCCCGTGCCCGATCTGCGGCCGCGACGTGATCGAGAACCGCAAGGGCTACTCGTGCTGGTCCAAGGAGGATCCGGGCTGCGGCTTCGTGGTCTGGAAGCGCAAGGCGGGTAAGAACCTGCCGCCCGCTGTGGTCAAGGAGCTGATGGAGGGCGTCCGCCGCTCCCGCGAGGCTGGCGAGGAGCCGGTCGTGGGGCGCACGGTCAAGCCGGTGACGGGCTTCAAGGGCCGCTCGGGGAGGACCTTCCGGGCGAAGGTCAAGCTCGAGCGCGATCCGGAGACCGAGAAGTGGCGCGCCGACTTCGACGAGGAGTGGGCCCAGCAGCCGCGCGAGCCCGCGGCCGAGGGCGAGGAGCAGCCGGCCGCTGTCGCTACGAGCGGCGGGGCTCCGCCGGTGAGTGGCCAGGGCGCCCGCGGACGCGGGCGGGGAACGCGCCCTGCGGCGGGCAACGGCGCGAAGGGCGGGAACGGCGCAAGCGCGTCGCGCTCGAAGAACGGGGCGGGCGGCAACGGTCGCCGGCCGCGGGCCGGTCAGGGCAGGAGCACGCGGAAGTCGTAGCGCCGCCCGTCGCCGCGTAGCCGGCGAGGTTCTGCCAGCGCGTAGGTGCTCGATCGCGACGGCGCCGCGTCGGCTTGAAGTGCCCGGGGGCGAGGTTCTCGTGCGTGGACCTTCTCCCTGAGGCAGCTCGAACCGTGGTCTCCGCGGTCGTCGGGCGCCCTTCACCTCCGACGATCAGGAAGATCCGCGATGCATGTACGCACGTCCTTGGCGGCTGCCATGGCCCTCGCCTGCGCCGTTTTCACCGCGCCTGCGGCTGCTCACGAGGCGTCGAGCTTCGACGCCCGCATCGACCAGGCGCTCGATGGCGCACGGCCGGGTCAGTTCGTTCAGGTCACGCCTCTGGGGCCGACTCGTAGGGCGGCTGACGGGCTGCTGGAGGTAAGGCTCCCCGACGACACCGTCGTCAAGACCCACGGGCTCGATCCGGCGCCCCCGCCCGAGGTTTCATCATCGGGCTCCCCGGCAGCCGGCGCGGCGCTGCCCGAGCGGCGCCTCAACTGCGCCGGATTGCCGAGGCTGCGCGTCTTCTACATGCACCCTTCTGATCGTCCGAGCAGGTGGTCAGCGGCGATGTACGAGCGCATCAGGGCCTACACGCGCCAGATGAGCCATCAGCTCCACTCCGACGCCCGGGCCTCGAGCCGCGGGACGGTCGGCGCCGACTATCGAGTGCGCTGCAACTCCGCGGGAACGATCCACGTGAGCCCCTTGAGATCGACGACGACCGCGGGTCGCGACGATTTCTCCGTAATCCAGCAGGATCTGAAGCGGGCTGGTCACGACTCGCCGGAGGGCAAGTACCTGATCTGGTACGACGATCCCACCGGGGGCGCAGGGTGCGGGATCGGGAACATCTGGCGCGACGACGACAAGACGATCGCTAACCGCAACAACCAAGGGCCGCGCTACGCCCTTGTCTACGGCAACGCCGGAGGCAAGGTCTGCTGGAACTGGAGGGTCGGCATGCACGAGAACGGCCACAACATGGGTGCCGTCCAGTATCGGGCCCCGCGCTCGTCCGGTGACAAATACCACTGCAACGACGGGCGCGACGTTATGTGTTACGCCGACGGAGGGGACAAGAGCGCCTACACGAACAGCCGCTGCAGTACGTACGCCTTCGACTGCGGCAGCGACACCTACTTCGACACGCTGACCGAACCCGGCGAGTGGCTCAGGGGCCATTGGAACATCGGTTGGAGTGGCAACCGCTATCTCGATTTCTCGCGACCAGACGCGCCGCGGGTCTCGGCCGAGACGACCTCGAGCGGCTGACCCGGGGCCTCTCTCTTCCCACCAACCATCGTCAGGAGAATGAACATGTCCTCAAAAGCATTTCTCGGTCGGCTCGCGGGTTCGCTATCCGTGCTCGGTGTCTTCGTCGCCGTTGGTCCCGTCGGAGCTGCCCTGGCCGCCGATGACGCCGGCCAGTCTTCAACCCGCTCCGAAGAGATCGTGATCGACTCCGAAGGACGCGGAGGTCCTGTGACGGTGGCCGGACTTCCGGCTGGCGGAATCTACGACGCCGGGCCGACTCCCGTTGACGCCGGGGACCCCTCCCCGGCTCCTGATCACGTCGACCCGGAGCTGCCGATCGATCCTGCAGAGCCCGACACCGACCCCCAAGGGACCGCGTCGACCGGTTCCCACGGAGACGACCGCTCGACGCTGAGCTCCGAGCCGTCGACCGGCGCGCGAGCGGGCCGTGGCGCCGACGCCTCGGTCCGAGAAATCCCGTTGGCCCGCACAGGATTCCCGGCCCTTGCGCTTGGTTCGGCCGGCTTCCTCTCGCTTCTGACCGGTCTATTTCTCCTCGGACTCCGCCGCGTCTGAGGAGGGACGTCACTCAGCCCGCGCGAGCTCCTTATGCCCCGAATCAGCCAGCGGGTGCAGGAGCTCGGGCGGACGACCGTCCTCGACGAGGACGCAACGCCCGGGCCAGTACGGGCTGTCGCTCGGCCGCGAGGCGAGGAAGAGCGGCGAGTAGACCCAGCTGCCGGTGTTCATCAGCCGGGTCGGCGGCCGGTTGCCGCGGCCGGGGATCGTCCACTCGTCGAGGTCGTTCGGCAGCGGGCCGGGACGGTGGGTATGTCCGAAGATCACGTGCTCGGCCTCGATGTCGAGGCGCTCGATCACCTCGGCCATCGCCCGGAGGCCGGCTCGCCGTAGGGCGCTCCCCGAGATGTCGGGGTCGAACGGACCCAGACCGAGGCGATTGAGTGCGGCGACTGCGCGGGGGACCGACGCCCGGAGCAGGCGATCGCCGAGGTCGGCGGGCCCGCCCGACCCGGCTGTTGCTCGCGGCGGTCCCGAGTGGCCCGCGTCGCGCACGGCGTCTCCCACCCCGTCGCTCGAAGCGCCCTCGGCGCCTCGGCGCACCAGCCGCTCGTAGAGCCGGACCGATATGTCGCCCGCGCCCCCGCGACCGGCTGCCTGGCCACGCCCGACGTGCGTGGACACGCCGTAGACCGGGGCGACCACCCGCTCGTAGTCGACGGGACTGCTTCCCGCCAGTGGACGACCGCCTCGCAGCCGAGCCGAGATGGCGATCGCCAGGCACTCGACCATCGGCACCGGCGAGTGGGCGTCCATGTAGTGACCGTGCGTCGCGTAGACGTCGTGATCGAGCCAGACGCCGGGATAGGCGAATCCGAGCCGAGCGGGTGAGAGATCTCGAGCGAGCCGAGCGAGCGGGTGACCGGCGGGAGCACTCAGCCGGTTCTCGAGCGAGTGCAGGGCCTGGGCGCCTCCGATCGACGCCGCCAGCGGAGCGAGCATGGCGTGATCGTGGTTCCCCGGGACGAGCAGCATCTCGCCCGCGCCCATCGCCCCGGCCAGGTCCTCGAAGAGGGGCCGTGCGATCTCGATCGCCGACTCGAGGGTTCGCTCGCGCAGCTCGAGGATGTCGCCGAGCAGGACGAGGCGGTCTGCGCCTCGCACGACGTCGATGAGGCGCCCGAGCACCTCGGGCCGGCGGGCTACGTCGTTGCCGGCCCGCAGGCCGAGGTGAAGGTCGGACACGACGACGGTGCGCACGGGCGGAATCCTCGCAGCCGGCGAGTCTCCCCCGGCTAGCCTCAGAGGCACGTTGGTATCGCTCTTCTGCCGCCACAACCGCTTCACCGCCGACTGCCCGATCTGCTCGCGGGGCACCGTCCTCGACTCGGCGGGTCGGGGGGGCGGACTCGGGCGCGCGACGGACCGAGCCGAACGAGGTCCGCGTGAATCCTCGCCCGTGCGCCCCGGGCAGGCCGGGCGCAAGGCCGCTTCGCGAAGGGCGACCACGTTCCGCGGGGGCCCCGCGGCCTCGGTGGGGCCGTACGAACGCGACGGGGAGCCCTACGAGGTCCGCCTCGAGCGCGTGCCGGGCGGGCTCCGGCTCGCCGAGTGGTCGGGCGGACAGCTGCGACCGGCCGCGCCGGTGCTGGCCGCCGTTGACGTCGCCCAGCTGATCGCGGACGCCGCGGGCGCGCGCGCGCTCGAGCCCGCCGAGCACGACGAGCTGATCCGCGCCCTCGCCGATGCAGCACCCGGGCCCGGAGGCGTGGCGGCAGTACCCCCGCCCGAGACCGGCTCGAGTGCCCACGGAGCCAGCCCCGGCAGATCGGGCGAGCTACGCGACGAGCTCCGCGTGGAGCGGCTCGACGAGGGACGCCTGCGCATCGCCCGGTGGGTCTTCCGCCCGGGCACGGGCTGGGATCTCCTCGATGCGCCGACCATGCTCGCCGCCCGCCGGTACGCCGAGGCGTTCGCGGACGCGGCTCGCCAGAGCCTCCTCACCCCCTAGGCCCAGTCCGCCGGTCCCGGTCCGAGCGCGGGCGGCGCACCTCGCCGTCGTGCCGTCGGACCGCGGGTCTATACCTCGGACGATGCCTCTCAAGCTCGTCACCGGGCCCGCGAACTCCGGCAAGGCCGGCGAGCTCCTGCGGGCCTACCGTCGGCGCCTGGACGACGATCCGATCCTCGTCGTCCCCCGACTCGAGGACGTCGAGCACACCCGTCGCGAGCTCGCGGAAGCGGGAGCCACGCTCGGGGTGCGGGTCGTTCGCTTCGGCGGCCTCCTGGAGCTCATCGCCGCCCGCGTCGATCCGGAGCTCGCGGCCGCGCTGAGAGCGACGCCTTTTGCGCGTGAGCTGCTCGTCGCCGAGGCGGTGCGCCGCACGCCGCTGCGCACGCTGGGCGCGTCCGCGCGGCGGCCGGGATTCGCGCGCGCCGCGAGCCGCTTCGCCGCCGAGCTCGGCGGCGCGATGGTCGATCCTCCCCGGCTGCGCCGAGCCCTCACCGCCTGGGCCGCCGGCGGTCCCCGCCGCCCCTACGCAGAGGACCTCGCCGCTCTCTACGACGCCTACGCCGCCGCGCTCCACAGGGCCGGCCTGGTCGACGACGAGGCCTTCGCGCGCCGAGCTCTCGACGCCCTCCGCCGCGAGCCCCGGGCCTTCGGCTCCAGCCCCGTCTTCGTCTACGGGTTCGACGACTTCACCCCGCTGGAGTTCGATGCCCTCGAGACCCTCGCCCACCGGGTGGGGTCCGAGGTGACCGTGTCGCTGCCCTTCGAACGGGGCCGGCTCGCCTTCCGCGCCACGGCGTCGGCGTTCGCTCTGCTCTCGGAGCTCGCCGAGGAGCACGTCGAGCGGTCTCCCAGCAGTGCGCACTACGCCCACGAGGCGCGGGGGGCTCTGTCGCTGATGGAACGACGACTGTTCGGGACCGCGGTCGCGACGGCGGCGACCGCCCTTCCGGGGGGCTCGATCGCTGCGGACTCGGAGGCCACCGCCGCCGGCTTCGCCACCGACGGCGCGATCCTCTCGAGCTCGTCGGAGCCCTCGGTTGAGCTGGGCGACGCCGTCTGCCTACACCTCGCCGGAGGCCAGCGCGCCGAGGTCGAGCTCTCGGGCGCCGAGGTCCTGAGAGCGCTTGGGGAGGGGGTGTCGGCGGGGCAGATAGCCGTGGTGGTCCGCGATCTCGCGGCGTCCGCGAGCCTGCTCGAAGAGATCTACGACGCCTACGGCATCCCCTTCTCGCTCGAGCGCACGGTCCCGCTCGGGCACACGGCACTCGGACGCGGGTTTCTCTCGCTTCTGCGCTGCGCCTCGGACGGCGCGAGCGCCGGCGATCTAGTTGCGTATCTGAGGACGCCGGGGCGCCTGCGTTCGCTGCACCTCGCCGACGAGCTCGAAGCCCAGGTTCGCCGGGCCGGAGTCGAGAGTGCGGATGGCGCTCGCGAGCTCTGGGAGGAGCGTCGCTGGCCCCTCGAGGAGATCGATCGGCTGCGGGTCGCTGCTGGCGGGACGAGGCTGCTCGAGGAGCTCGACGGCCGGCTCGAGCGACTCTTCGCCGGTCCTTACGCGCGCCGAGCCCACGTCCTGTCCGTCAGCGAGGGCGAGGATGCGGCCGTGCTGCGCGCCGCGCGTGCGGCCCTGGCCGACGTGGCCACGCTCACCGCCCGCGGCGTCGGTCCGCCGCTCGAGCCCGCCGCTCTCGCCGAGCTGCTGGCCGGAGCGCCCGTGCGTCTCGGGAATCCGCCGTCGCCCGAGCGGGTGCGCATCGCCGCGCCCGAGGCGGTGCGCGCGCGTCGCTTCGCCGTCGTCGTGGTCCTCGGCCTCCAGGAGGGCGAGTTCCCGCGTCGCCCCGCGCCCGAGCCGTTCCTCTCCGACGAGCTGCGCCGCGAGGTGAGCGCGGCCGGAGAGATCTCGCTGCCCGTGCGCGAGGACGAGCTCGACCGCGAGCGGCTGCTGTTCTACGCCTGCGCCTCGCGGGCCGAGCGCCGGCTCGTGCTGAGCTCGCGGGTGACCGACGAGGAGGGCGCCCCGCAGGCTCCGTCCTTCTTCCTCGACGACGTCCGCGAGCTCTTCGCGGACGGTGCGCTCGAGCGGGCGACCACCCGCCGGACGCTGGCCGACGTCACGTGGGCTCCGGAGCGAGCGCCGACCGAGCGTGAGCACGACCGGGCGCTGGCGGCGCAGGGGCCGCGGCGAGCGCCGGCAGGACCCGACGGCCTCGACGCCCCTGCTCTGCTGGCCGAGCTGGCCTCGCGCCGCGAGTTCTCGGCCGGGGAGCTCGAGTCCTTCGCCGGCTGTGGCGTGCGCTGGCTCGTCGAGAAGCTCGTCCGGCCGGAGGCGCTCGAGCCCGATCCCGAGGCCCTCGTGCGGGGGCGCTACGCCCACGACGTGCTGCGCCTGACCCTCGAGCGATTGGGTGAACGTACGGGGTCCGCGCGGGTCACGCCCGAGACGCTGGCCCAGGCGGAGGCGTTCCTCGGCGAGGCGCTCGACGAGTTGGGAGAAGAGCATCGGATCTCCCCGCGCGCGGCGCGGGTGCGGGCAGCCCGAAGTCGTCTCCACCAAGATCTCGTGCGCCATCTGCGACGTGAGGCCGCGGCCGGAGGGAGTTTCGAGCCGCGCTACCTGGAGCTGGCCTTCGGCCTGGATGCCGAGCAGGACGGGCTCGCGTCGCTCGAGCTCGAGCCTGAGGGGGTATGTCTGCGCGGTCGCATAGACCGCGTCGACACCCTCGGTGACCGGGCTCTCGTACGCGACTACAAGGGCGGCGCCCGGGTCGCCGGCGTCGGGGCCTGGGAGGCCGACGACGATCTCCAGCTGTCGATCTACGTGCTCGCTGTGCGGGAGTTGCTCGGCCTCGATCCCGCGGGCGGCCTCTACGTGTCGCTCGCGGGCAAGGGCGCGGCCCGCGGCCTCGTCTGCGCGAACGATGCGGAGGCCGTCGGCACGTTGGTCAGCCGCGTCGACGTCCGCGACGAGGGCTCGCTCGAGGCCGTTCTCGCCGCCGCACGTACGCGCGTGAGCGAGGTCGCGAGCCGCCTGCGCGGCGGAGAGGCCTTGCCCTGCCCCGAGCGCTGCTCGCCCGCCGGCGGCTGTCGGTACCCGTCCATCTGCCGCGAGGAGCAGGCGTGACCACGCTCTCGTTGTTCTCTCTGCTCGAGGAGGAGTCGCTCGCTCCGTCCGGCGCGCCGGAGCTCACCGACGAGCAGCGCGACGCGGTCGAGCGCCGCGACGGACCACTGTTCGTGCACGCCGGTGCCGGCAGCGGCAAGACCCGCGTGCTCGTCGAGCGGTTCGTGCGCGCGGTGCTCGAGGACGGGGTCGCGGTCGAGCGGATGCTCGCCATCACCTTCACCGAGAAGGCGGCGGCCGAGCTGCGGGCGCGCATCCGCGGGCGCTTTCTCGAGGCCGGCGAGCGCAGCCACGCGCGCTCCGTGGACTCGGCCTGGATCTCCACCATCCACGGCTTCTGCTCCCGTGTGCTCAGAGGCAATGCCCTGAGCGCGGGGATCGATCCCGAGTTCCGCGTTCTGGTCCAGCACGAGGCCGAGAGCATCGCGGCCGACGCGTTCGACGCGGCGCTCGAGGAGTTCCTCGACCCGCGGGAGGGAGGCGGCCGGGTCGAGCTCGTGGCCGCCTACGGCCCCGATCGCCTCGCCCGCGCGATCGTGACCGTGCACGGTCAGCTGCGCGGTCGCGGGGCGCGCGAGCCCGCGCTGCCGGAGCCTCCCCGCCCGACTGCCGATGAGCTTCGCGAGGCCCACCTGCGCCTCGCGCACTGCGCCCGCTCCGCCTCCGCGAGCCTGGCCGGCGAGGCCGAGCCGGTCGCTCAGGTCGAGGCCGCCGCCGACTGCCTGGCCCGCTGCGCGGGGGCCCTGGAGCGCATCGGGCCGGACGGCGTTCTCGATCCACTCGAGCTGCGGTGGCTGGGCGTGCGCCGCGGCAACGCGCGCGCGCTGCGGGGTGCGGTCTTCGATGAGCTCGAGGAGGCACACGCGGCCTGCCTCGAGCTCTGCGCCCGCAGCCGCGCTCTCGACGATCTGAGCCTGCTCGGCGAGCTGCTGCGCCTCTACAGTCGCCGCTACGCGCTGCTGAAGACCCAGTCCTCGGCGCTCGACTTCGACGACCTCGAGCTCCTCGCCCGCGACCTGCTGAGGGACCGCTCCACACTGCGCGAGCGAACCCGCGAGCGCTTCGCCCACGTGTTCGTTGACGAGCTCCAGGACACAAACCGGCTCCAGAGCGAGATCCTCGATCTGGTCGTCGACGGCAATCTGTTCACCGTCGGCGACGATCTCCAGTCGATCTACGGCTTCCGGGGCGCGGAGGTGGGCGTGTTCGCCGAGCGGGCGCGGGCGGCGGCCGCGACGGGGCGAGACGTTCGCCTGAGCTCCAACTTCCGGGCTCGCGCAGAGATCCTCGGCGTGATCAACGCGGCCTTCCAGGCGAGCTTCGGTGCGGGCTTCGCCCCACTGTCCGCTACCGCCAGCGGCGACGCGGCCCCACGAGTCGAGCTCCTAGCGGTAGATCGCGACAACGGCCGCTGGGCCGACGCGCTCGGATCGCGGGAGGAGCCCTTCGGCGCGGCGATGCACGGCGCTCCCCCCTGGCGCGCCGCCGAGGCCCGGCTGCTGGCGAAGCGGGTGGACAAGCTGGTGAGCAGCGGCGACTTCGCACCGGCCGACGTCGCCGTGCTCCTGCGCTCCTGGACGGACGTGGGCCGCTACGAGCAGGCACTGGCCGAGCGCGGCGTCCCCACCTACGTCGCCGGCGGAGGCGGCTACTGGAGCGCTCAGCAGGTCGGCGATCTGCGCGCGTACCTGGCGGCGGTCGCCAACCCGCGCGACGAGGTGGCGCTGATCTCCGTGCTCGCCTCGCCCCTGGTCGGCGCCTCACTCGATGCTCTCGCCCTGCTGCGGCTGGCCGCGGGGCGCGGCAGAGGGCTGTGGCCGGCGCTCGAAGGCGCGTTCGGCCCGGGCGCTGATCCCGGCGGGATCAGCGGGCTCGTCTCCACCGTGCCCGAGCTCGACGCCGTCCGCCTCGGGGACTTCGTCCGGCGCCTGAGCGATGAGCGCCGCGAGGCGCCGCGGCGATCGCTCCCCGATCTCGTCGAGCGCGCGGTCACCACCTTCGGCTACGACCGCGCGGTGCTCGCGCTCCCCGGCGGCGAGCGGCGGATGGCCAACGTGCGCAAGCTCAAGCGCCTCGCGCGGGAGTTCGAGGCAACGGGGGGCCGCGACCTGCGCGGCTTCCTCGACGCGATCGATCGCCGCGGCGTCGCCGGCGCCCGCGAGGGTGAGGCCCCGCTCGAGGGCGAGGGGATCGACGCCGTCCGCCTCATGACCATCCACGCGGCGAAGGGTCTGGAGTTCCCCGTCGTCTGCGTCGGCGACCTCGGTCGCGGGGAACCCTCCGAGACGCCCCTCCTCCGTGTCTCGGCCGAAGGCCGAGTCGGTCTGCGGCTACCCGACCCCGACGGTGGCGCCCTCGACGCCCTCGACGCACGGATCCTCGAGGAGGAGGCCGCGCGAGCAGAGCGTGAGGAGGAGCGGCGGCTGCTGTGGGTCGCGGCCACGCGCGCCGAGCAGCGGCTGATCGTCAGCGGCGCGCTTGATCTCGAGCGAGCTCGCGGCTCCGCCGGAGCTCCCGCCATGGAGTGGCTTGCGCCCGCCCTCGTGCCTGAGCTTCGCGAGGCCCACGGCCGCGGGGAGCGGGAGGGGACGTGCGTGCGCTCCTGGGAGGGACGTGATGCCGCGGTTGCGTGGAGCGCGCTCTCGCCTGCCCGGCTCACCGAGACGCTGCCGCCGGTCGACCGGGCGCCCCTCGAGGCGGTCGATGGCTTGGCGCCCGTTGCGCGGACCGTGGAGGCCTCTCCGTCCGCGCCGCCACCGACCCAGAGCGAGCCGACCGACCTCGCGCCGCCGCCGCCGGTCGTCCCGCTCGCCGAGCCGCCCACCCGCATCAGCTACTCGGCGCTAGAGAGCTACCGTCGCTGCGCCTACCGCTTCTACCTCGAGCGCCGGCTCCGCCTCCCCTCCGAGGGCGACGCGAAGGCGACGGCGCTCACGGACCCGCCTAACGGCACCGGCTCCCTCGACGCTCTCACCCGCGGATCGGTCGCTCACGAGCTGCTGGAGCGCGTCGACCCTGGCCGGCCGGCGGCTCCGGACCTCGAGCAGGTCGCCGCGCGGCTGCGGGCGCACGGCGCCGAGGCGAGCGAGCGCGAGGCCGAGGAGCTCACGCGTCTGATCACGGGCTTCCTCGGCTCCCCGCTCGGCGCGCGCATGAGGCGGGCGCGCAGGGTCCGCCGCGAGCTGCCGTTCACCTTCCCACTCGATCTCGACGGCGACCGCGGGGTCCTCGTCGAGGGGGTGATCGACGCTCACTGCGCCGAGGGCGAGGGTGCCCTGGTCATCGACTACAAGACCGATCGCATCGACTCGGGGGTCGACCTCGTGGCCCTGTGCGAAGAGTCCTACGCGACCCAGCGGCTCGTGTACGCGCTCGCGGGCCTGACGGCCGGCGCGGATCGAGTCGAGGTCGCGCACGTCTTCCTCGAGCGCCCGCACGAGCCTGTGCTCGTTGGCTACGCGGCCTCCGAGAGAGCGGGACTCGAGGCGCGGCTCGGCGCACTCGTCGGCGAGCTCGCGGCCGGCCGCCACGCGCCCTCCGCGACGCCCGGGCCGGATCTGTGCCGCGGTTGCCCGGGGCGCGCGGCCCTCTGCTCGTGGCCGCCCGAACGGACCGGCGCGCGGGTCGCGGCAGACTGAGCTGAGTGCCTGCGGCGCTGCGCTCTTCCGTCCGCACACCGCCCTACGCTGGCTCGGCAGCATCATCCCCACGACCTTCGGAGACCACACCGGATGCCCCTTTGCTTCATCGAGCCCGAGCAAGCGATTCGCGTCGTCGCCGAGTCCGTCGGCCGTGAGGCACGTCGCCAGCTGTTGGGCGGAGTGGTTCACGCATGGGTCGACGAGATCCCCGACGACGAGCTCGAGAACCACTACGCGCAGGCGATCGACGACCTCGACGCGGATGACCTGTCGATGCTGGCCGCGTGGCACGCCTCGCTCGACGTCGGCCGGCCGGTTGCCACCAAGGAGTTCCTGGTCGGCGCGTTCGCCAGCCTCGGGGAGCACCGCCGCGAGGCGCTCAAGATCGCCGCAGGCTTTCGCGGCGACGAGGCCTTCGATGCGGGCATGGGCGAGGAGCAGGCGCTCGACACCGTGCTGCCATGGCTGTCGGCCGAGCGGACGATGGCGCTGGCTTCGGAGGCGGTCGAGCTGTATTGCTGGGATCGTCTCGGCTCCGAGAACTGAGGGACCTGCAAAGCGGCGCTGAGCGGTGTCCTCGATCGCTCGTGTGCTGAACACACTTCGCTCCCTGCGTCCACTGAGCTTGCTTTTCGGACTCTCGTAGCGGCGCGATTGGGGCTCGATCCTCAGAGGAACGCGGCGACGGTCGGGCTGATCCGGCTGATACCGGCGTAGGGTCCTCGCGGTGATGAGCGGTGACGTCACCTCCGTGGTGCCGGCACCGCATCGACACGCTCGTGGCGGACCCGGTGACCGGCGAGGAGCGGCGTCGGACCGACTACACGGGCACCGTCTGGTACGACGGCGGCCCGCAGATGGGCGGGGCGGTGGAGAGCAGGGGCAGGGCTCAGATCTCAGCATCCTTCCGGTTGCCGGACAGCCACGTGTACAACGCTGAGACGGCTGCGGACGCTCAGCTCCAGGCGACTGCGTCGGTACAGAGCACGGTCGAGTGGGCTCAGATCGCCGAGGTCGGGGCCGGGCTGGGCCAGGATCCTCAGGACAGCCGGACCGCGTTTGGTCTACGTGGCCGTGACGGCCTCCGCCCTGTGCCCCTCGGCGTCGCCTACCGCGTCACCGTGGTCTCCCGCCCGGCGTCGTCCACACCCGCACATTTATCGACCGACACGCCGATGCCGACACGGTAGGTCCGCCTCGGCGGTTGCCCTTCCCCGACTCGAGGTATCACCACCGGCATGTACGAGATGGCCGACGACGAGCGCCGCGCGTTTTTGCTGCAGGGAACCCGCACCGGCAAGCTGGCCACGGTGTGCAGGGACGGACGTCCCCACGTGGTGCCGATCTGGTTCGTGCTTGACGGTGACGACGTCGTCCTCACCACCGGCGCCGACACGGTCAAGGGCCGCAACATCCGGCGCGACCCCCGCGTCGGCCTGTGCGTCGACGACGAAGTTCGTCCGTACGCCTACGTCATGGTCGAAGGAGAGGTGGAGATAAGCACGGACCCGGAGGAGCTTCTACGTTGGGCCACCCGGATCGGTGGTCGCTACATGGGTGCCGACCGGGCCGAGGAGTTCGGCCGGCGAAACGCCGTCGAGGGCGAGCTCCTCGTGCGCATCAGGCCGACCAAGACGCTGGCCCGCGCCGCAATCGCCGACTGAACGCGCCCACGCCAGCGCTTCGCAGAGCTAGCGTGCGAGCGCCGCCTCGATCTCCGCGATCGCCTGGTCGTTGTCCACGAAGTGCACCGCCTGCATTCCGAGCGAGCGCGCGACCTCGCAGTTGGCCTCGGTGTCGTCGAGAAAGACGCATTCCTCGGCCCGCACGTCGTTGCCAATCCGCTCGACCGTCAGGCGGTAGATCGCGGGATCTGGCTTGCGCATCCCCACCCAGGCGGAGTCGACGACCACTTCGAAGGTCCGTTCGAGCTGGGGCAGCTTCGCGCGCCATAGCTCCTCCCACTCACGCACATTGTTAGTGAGGATGGCCGTGCGCAGACCGCGTTCGCGGAGCTCGCCCATGTAGTCGATCATCGCGCGGTTGGGATGAAGCGCGGAGAAGAAGACGTCGCGGAAGCCGTGCAGCGTGACCTCGCCGTCGAGCTCGCCCTCGAGCATGCGCAGGAAGTCGGACTCGGGGATCAGCCCCATCTCGAGGTCGAACAGCGGGTGGCGGCCCGTCGCCTCGCTAACCCGCGCCATCGCCCCCGAGAGCTCTTCCACGCTGGCCCCCGATTGCTCCTGGACCGCGAGGAAGCCGCCGACGAGCGGACTGGTGAGAACACCCCCGAAGTCGCAGATAATCGCGCGCGTCGAGCTCGCGGGCACCGCCCCTTGAGGCCCGTTCACGCCGCGACTCCGCCCTCATCGCGGACCGTGAGCTCGTAGGCGCCAACGCCCTCGCGGCCCTCCATGCGCCATCCGAACACCGCCGCGTGCACCAACAAACCCTCGAGCGCGAGCGAAAGCCCGGCCCGCACCTCGCCGGCCGCCCGGCGGGGGAAGTCCTCGCCGGGCAGCCACAGCTCGAGCCCCGAGCTGCGCTGGCGACCGTCGCCGTCGTAGATCGTCGACAGGCGGGCGTCCTCGATCCCGTGCAGGACGCCGTCCTCGAACAGCCAGCCGGTCAGCTCCTCCTCGCCGTGACCGCGGGCTCCCCGCGGGCGCCGCGCGAACAGCAGCAGCGCGTGCGCGTCGTCGAACAGGGCCGATATCGAGCGGGTCGCGTCGAGCTCATCCCAGACCGGCGGCAGGGTCGTCTCCGACACGGTCCCCAGGCAGTCGAGCGCAGCCTGACCCATCCGGCCGCGGACGCGGCACAGCCGCACCGTCGACCCGCCGAGCCTGGCCGCGGCCGCGGCCGGCTCGAACGCGAGCTCCGCCTCCCCGTCGCCTCGCAGGCGCCACCCGTCTCCGTCGCGGGTGAGCTCGGGCGGCTCGTCGAGGATCTCCGGCGCATCACCGCGGAAGACGATTCCCACACCCGTGCGCAGGACGGCGTGGATGCGGGCCTGGGGATCGAAGAAGGCGGCGGAGAACGCCGAGTCGCTCAACGCTCGATCCGCGGCGGACCGCCGGAGACCGGCGTGCCGTCGTGCTCGACGGCCGTCCCTTCGACGTCGTAGGCCGCGCCGCGGCGCCGGCCGCCGGGGCCTTGCCGCCCGTCGCGCGCCGCTCCCGCGAGACCCGCGCTCAGCCGTCGCGCGAGCGTCCGCTCGAGCCCGCGTCGCGCTATCGCCCGGGTGGGCGCGATGAGCAGGAGCAGGCCGGCGATGTCCGTCAGGAAGCCCGGTGTGACCAGGAGGGCGCCGCCGATCACGAGCAGCAGGCCGTCGGCCAGCTCCCGGCTGGGCATGCGCCCCGTGCGCAGCGCCTCGACGAAGCGACGCCAGGCGCCGCGGCCCTGCGAGCGCAGGAGCAGGCTGCCGAGGATCGAGTCGGCCAGCAGGATCGCGATGGTGGGGAGGACCCCGATCGCGTCGCCCACGGAGAGGATTGCCCACAGCTCCACCAGGGGAACGACAATGAAGGCGGCGACGACGAGGATCCAGCGCATGGCCTGAGGCTACCGTTCGACCTCCTCGCCCCGCCGGTCGAGACCGACCGACTACCATCGCCTCATGCCTTCCGTGGAACAGGTCGAAGAGGCCCTCACCAACGTCATCGATCCCGAGCTGGGACTCGACTTCATGGAGCTCGGTCTGGTCTACGGGGTGACCGTCGAGGAAGCCGAGGTCTTCATCACCTTCACCCTCACCACCCCGGGCTGCCCCATCGGCCCGCAGGTGACCGAGCAGATGCAGGAGTACGTCGGGGAGCTCGAGGACGTCGAGCGGGTCACGCCGAAGATGGTCTTCGCCCCGCCGTGGACGCCCGAGATGATGAGCGAAGAGGCGAAGTTCGCGCTCGGCTACTGAGGCGCCCCTCCTCGCTGCCAATAGGCCGGAGATCGGCGAGCACCCGCCCCGGCCAAGCCGGGCGCGCCACACAGCCGGCGGCGTGATGCGGCCCGGCCCTAGCTCGTCCGGCCCTCGGTCTCGGCCGCTGCGCCGTTGCTTCGCGAGCCCTTCTTCGTGCTCGATCCGTTGCCGGCGGCGCCGTTCCCGGCTGACCGCTGGCGCGACGCGCTCGCCTTCGGCTTCCCTCTCCCGCGCGTCGGCTTTCCGGTTCCCGCCGCCTCGAGCAGCTCATCGAGCGACCCCTCGAGCAGCGCCCCGATGTCGTCTACGTCGGGCAGCGTGTCGTAGTCGGCGAGCAGGCCGAAGTTGATGCCGCCGTTGTAACTCATGATCGCGATGGCCAGCGCGTGGTTCTCCGGGAGGAAGGCGATCGGGACTAGCTCGCGCAGCTCGTGTCCGAGCAGGTAGAGCGGGAACTGGGGGCCGGGCACATTGGTCACGATCAGGTTGAACAGCCGCGTGGAGAAGTTGAGCCGTGAGGCCTGGGCGAGCAGGGTGGGCGGGGCGAACTCCTGAACCCCGGCGATCACCTCGGCCCCGAGCGCCTGCTTCGACCCCTTCAGGTCCTGCATCGCCGCGCTGACGACGCGGAGTCGCTCGACCGGGTCCGCGACGTAGACCGGCAATGGGCCGCGCATGGCGGCGATGCGGTTGCCGAGCTGGCCGCTCTGGGCCTCGGTGCGAATCGAAACCGGCACGAGCGCGCGCAGCTCGATGCCCTCGGTGCGGACTCCGCGGGCGATGAGCCAGCGCCGCAGCGCCCCCGTCACCACCGCCAAGACGACGTCGTTCACCGTCCCGCCGAGCGCGTCCTTGACCTCCTTGAACTCTTTCAGGCGGCCACGGACCCAGACGAGCCGCCGGTGCGGGCCGATCTTCGTGTTCAGCGGCGTCTCGGGGGCGGGGTTGAGCCCGGCCCACGCGACCTCGGCCACGCCCTCGACGGCCTCGCGCACCATCCCGGCCGTCTTCGCGGGCCTGGAAAGCGCCCGCGCCGCCTCACCGGCGAGCGAGAACGGCCTTCGCGCCACGTCGACGACGTTCTGGGCCACCAGCTCCGCCGCGGACGGCTCGGGATGGGGGGTCCAGCGCGCCTCGGGCTCCGGCCGCGCCTCAGGCTTCGCCGCGAGGTCGAACAGCACGCCCGCGATGTCGACGCCCGAGACGCCGTCGACCATCGAATGGTGGGTCTTCGAGATCAGGGCGAAGCGCTCCTCCGACTCACCGTCGACGGGCTCGAGGCCCTGCACCAGCCATATCTCCCACAGCGGCTTGGAGCGGTCGAGGCGCTGGGAGAAAAGGCGCCCGGCGAGCTGGCGCAGCTGCTCCTCGGAGCCCGGCTTGGGCAGCGCGGTGTGGCGTACGTGGTACTCCAGGTTGAGGCGCGGATCGTCGATCCAGAACGGGCGCCCGGTCTCGAGCGGTGACTCGGCGAGCTTCTGGCGATAGCGCGGCACGAGGTGCAGGCGCGACTCGACGTGCTCGAGCAGCTCGTCGTGGCGTGGCGGGGCGCCGGCGAAGATCGCGAGCGCGCCGACGTGCATGTGCGAGGACTCGCGCTCCTGAGCCAGGAAGGAAGCGTCGATGGCGCTCAGACGGTCCTTGTGCAGCGTGGCCATGACTCGCGCCACCCTACCCGATCGAGGGCGCTTCGGCCAACCCCCGGAAAGCGCGTCACAATGCCCGATATGCGGTTCGTGGCCTTCGTTCTCATCGGCCTCGGCGTGGCGGGCATCGTGGCCGCGCTCATGCTTCCCACGGCGGTCGACCCGCCTCCGCCCGGGGTACCCGGGGGCCCGATCGCCAGCGCCCCCGAGGAGCCGCCCTGTCGCGGCGGGCGCCCGCCCGTTCCGCGGGCCGACCGCGTCGACGAGGATCGCGCCTTCGCGTTGCTGACCCGCCAGGTAAAGCTCGGGCCGCGTCCTGCCGGTTCGCCGGCCTCCCGCCGGCTCGCCGAGCAGCTGCGCCGGCTGTTGCCCAACGGTCGCTTCGAGGATGTGCCGAACCCGGGCGGCGCGCCCCTTCGCAACGTGATCGGCGCCGTCCAGGGCCGAGACCCGGTCCGGCTCGTGGTCGTCGGCGCCCATTACGACACCAAGGCCCTGCCGGGCTTCGTCGGCGCCAACGACGGGGCGGGGGGGACCGCGGCCATCGTCCAGCTCGCCCGCTCGATCCAGCCCCGTCAGCTCGGTCCCACGGTGGTCTTCGTCCTCTTCGACGGCGAGGAGAGCCCGGCCGGGCAGGACTTCCCGAAGGGTGGGCTGCGCGGAAGCCGCG
>Ga0136617_10002079_pt1 | contig 17910 bp, 17 predicted proteins | sample AntDrymUQ3222106_2_FD_129672 | JGI IMG/M metagenome (GOLD analysis project Ga0136617, IMG submission 129672) | Polar desert sand microbial communities from Dry Valleys, Antarctica - metaG UQ322 (21.06) | ecosystem: Environmental > Terrestrial > Soil > Desert | place: Antarctica: Dry Valley... | reverse complement strand
GGTGCCTGAAGCCAGTCCGGCAGCCCACCGATATAGCCCGCTAGCTCCTCGTGGAGGGCGGCGTGGCCGGCGCTAAGCAACCGGTCGAGGTCACCGCCCCGCCAGCGCGTCACCATGTCGACGCGGATGTCCAGGACCTTCGCCAGACGACGCACCACGTGCAGGGCGACCCGGTCGAGGCGCCCGCGCTCCAGGAGCGATACCAGTGCTCGCGATATCCCCGCCCTCGCGTCTACATCCGCCTGCCGCCATCCGCGTGCGATCCTCACCGCCCGGAATGCGGCGCCGACCCGAGCGTCGTCCATAGCGGGTGCATCGTGGCAGCCACGCCTTGACCCGTGCTTTGCCGCGGCTTACCTCCGGCTGATCGCGTCCTGTGCGGCTGATCGCACAAGATCGCGTGGCATCAGGCCGACACCGGCTCAGGCGACCGGCTCGTCCGGCTCCTCCTCCAGCACCACCTCGATCAGCGGGCTTTCCGCCACGAACGCATCCAGCTCACTCTCTCGACGCCAGTGCCGCGTGATGCGCTGAAGGAGTCCCCGACGTTCAGCAGGATCGCTGATCACCCGCGCCCGCCCCGATAGGTCCGCCACGACATCATCCTTGAGGTGGACGGTGATCCGCGGATCGGCCGCCACGTTGGCCAACCAGCCGCGACGCCCAGGCATGCCCGAGATGTACAGGCGCCCGTCGAACGAGAAGATCACGATCTCCAGTCGCTTGGCGCCCCCCGACCGACGGCCGGTCGTGGTGAGGTCGATGAGCTGGCCGTTGCGGATGCTGGCCGCCGCGCCCGGTGTCTGCGTGGTCATAGTCGCCCTCCAAGTAGTGGCTTGCACGTTGCAAGTCACTCTACTCGTCATCCAGCCGGTACGCTTCCGCCGCCCTGAGATCGCCCGACAAACGCCCTGGACGGCCCGCACCAGACTAGACTCGCGACCTTATGAGGATCGCCCACGTACGCGAGCGCCACGCACCCGCGGGCACTCCATTCCGACTGGCCGCGACGCTGCCAGATGGCGGATGGCTGGACCTTGAGCCGGCCCGACGCCGGCTCGTCCGCGAGGATCCGGGTCTTCCGCACAACGCGCCGCTGTTCCGGCGACCGATCACCACGCTGGACGATCACCTGGCCTCCGGGGCGCGCGTGGAAGCCCTGCGTGCGGTGCTCGACCCATTCTTGGCTGGCGGCGGGCACGGCGCGTCAAACGACGACGACCTGGTGCTCGACCCCGACGGCCTTCATTTCGGCCCACCCCTGCTGCGACCCACCAGCCTGCGCGACTTCTACGCCTTCGAGCGACACGTGGCCACGATGTGGGGGCGGCGCGACCAGCAGGTGCCGGAGGCTTGGTATCGACTGCCCATCTTCTACTTCGGCAACGTCTCCGAGGTGCGCGGCCCAGGCGATCCGGTCTGGCGGCCAAGAGACTCCCAGGAGCTGGACTACGAGCTGGAGATCGCCGCGCTGATCGACACGCCCGCGCTCGACCTGCCCGCGGAGCGCGCCGAGGAGGCCATCGGTGGCTACACCATCTTCAACGACTGGTCGGCGCGCGACCTCCAGCGCGAGGAGACGACCGTCCGACTCGGCCCCGCCAAGGGCAAGGATTTCGCGGCGTCATTCGGGCCCTGCCTGGTGACCCTGGACGAGCTGGCCGACGCGCGCGCCGGGAACGGCTACGCCCTGGCAGCCACGGCCGAGGTCAACGGAGAGGAGCTGAGTCGCGGCAGCTGGTCCGACGTCCATTTCAGCTTCGGAGAGATGCTCGCCCGGGCCTCGGCCGACGCGCGGCTCCGACCTGGCGACCTCATCGGATCCGGCACCGTGGGCACCGGCTGTCTGCTGGAGGTCAAGGATGAGTCCCGGTTCGGGCGCTGGCTCCAGCCGGGAGACGAGGTCACGCTGAAGGTCGAGCGACTGGGCACGCTGACGAACCCCATCGTGGAGCGGCCGCCAGAAGGCCAGCTCGCGGCCGGCGGCGACCACTAGCGTGGGTGGCCGCCCCGGACGCCGCCGTACAGCTGAGGCGAGGCCTACTCGCGCACGTTGACCACGAAGGGCACCGTCTCGAGCTCACCGGCTCCGACCTTCACCACACGCATGTGCCGCCCGCGCGCATCCTCGTCGTCGACGGTGAGCTCGTAGCGGCCCGGCGCCAGATCGACGAAGCCGAACCAGCCCGACCCGTCGGTCAGGCGGGACGCCAGCAACGTCTTCCCGCTGATGTCACGGACGGTCACCGGGATCTGGTCGAGCGGCACGCCGTGCCGGTCGACCACCGTGCCGCGGATGTGACCCGTCGTCGGATCGGTCTTCCAGGTCATGACCGGCACGACCGCCGCAGCAGCGAAGACCGGGGGCGTGATCGGGTCGTATTCGCTCGGTCGGGTCAGCGCCCGAGCCAGTTCCGCCCGACTCGCCGACCCGGAGCGCTCTCCGCTGAGCGCCAGGGTATCGGGATTGCGATACGAGTAGCCGACCCAGCCGTAGCTGGGGTTACCTGCGGCGCTGTCGGCCAACGCCTTGCGCACCTGGATCACGGAGTCCGGGATGCTGTTGAGGTAGAGCGCCGAACCGATGGTCGTCTGGCGGTCGTACTGGTTGTCCTTCGCGAACTCGTTCCAGTGCTCGTACCAGTCGCGTTGGCTGAAGCCGCCGAAGCAGCCCGGGATCGGGCCGCCGGTGCAGAACTCGCGCTTGTAGTTCATGGGGATGTTCAGGTCCAGGATGCCCTCCTCCATCCACGCCCGCCAGTCCTGGAGCGTCTCGCGGTACGGTCGCGACGCTTCCCAGCCACCCAGCTGGTCCGGACCGTCGCCGTAGGTGATGGTGTCCGCGCTGATGCGAACGCCTGGCTTGATCGCGTACGACTCCAGGTAGACCTTGCGCACGATGTTGGTGACCTGGTCGCGGCGCCATTGGCTCCACTCCGGGTCATCGGGGAGGGGACGGTCGGATCGGCCGGAGGCGGCATGGAAGCGTGCCAGCGCCACGGGGTTATAGCCCCACGAGTTGTCCTCTGGCCAGGCGGCGAGCTGACCGTCGGGGTAGCGGATCCGGTCGAAGTTGATGCCATCGACGTCGTAGTTCTCGACGACGCTGGTGTACATGCTGACGATGTAGTCGGCAGCTGCCGGGTGACCCGGGTCGAGGTAGGTGTCCCCCGGCCGGCTGTCGTCGTAGCGCGTCATGACCCAGTTCTCATAGCCGCTCTTGGACGGTCCATGGGTGTTGTAGACGTGATCGGGGTCCAGGGGCGGGGTAGCGCTGTTCCAGATCGACGTGGCGATCATCCAGGCATGCACCTCGATGCCCTCTGCGTGCGCCTTGTCGATGAGCGTCTGGAGGGGGTCGTAGGGCAGCGGCTCGATAGCAGCCTGCGTGCGCGGCATGATGGCATCGTTGCAGAAGCAGTCGCCACGCCGGCCGACCTGGGCCACGATGGCGTTCATGTTGGCCGCCTTGGCGGCCGCCACGAGCTCGTCGACCTCAGCCTCGTCGAAGATGCCTTCCCCGAAGGCGTCCACCCAGTAGGCGCGGAGCTCCTCCTCCGGTGGCTCCGCCGCGATGGACGCCATGGGCAGCGCCGCCAGAAGGAGTGCCAGGGTCATAAGACCGATGAGGATGCGCTTGATCAACTCAGGCTCCTTTCCTCTCGCCACCCGTGTGGCGCATGACGATCCGGTCGATCGGCTGGGCCGTCTCTCGGGACCAGGCTACCCATTCGAGCAGCTCCAGGTAGTTCGTTCCCGGCCAGATGGCACCGAGAACGGATGGATGCCGGGCGCCGGTGCATCCCGGCAGGCTGTTGGGCCGCCCGTGCAGTGCCTCATGGCCCAGGACCGCGAAACAGACCGCCTCCTTGGCAGCCTGCGGGAGACCCACCTCGTCGACCGGCTTGACCGTGACCGGGACGGCACCGGCCGGGGTCGCGCGTGCGAGGGCGCGCACGAGGCCAGCCATGAGTGCCGCATTCCGTGTGCCGCCACCGGCCACGTAGAGGATCCCCGGCCAAACCGGCGCCCAACGCGTCAGCGCAGAGGACACCGAGCGGGCAGTGAGCTCCGTGGCGGTCGCCAGCAGGTCCCCGTCAGCCAGGCCCAGCGCCCGACCGCGGTCTATCAGCTGCGCCGCGTACGCGTCGCCGAAGAGCTCGCGGCCCGTGCTCTTGGGAGGAGTGCGCCCGAAGTAGGGGCTAGCCAGCAGCTCATCGAGAAGGGCTTCCGAGGGATGCCCGGTCGCGGCCGCTGCACCGTCACGGTCCCACGGCTCTCCCAGGAGCTGCCGGGCCGACGCGTCGATGACCGAGTTCCCGGGGCCGGTGTCGAAGGCCATCGAATCAAAGGGCCTCCCGGCCGGGATGATGGTCAGGTTGCCGATCCCGCCGATGTTGAGCGCAGCGATGGTGCGCTCGGCCTCTCCCAGGAGAAGCGCGTCGAGGTAGCCGACGAGCGGTGCCCCTTGGCCACCCGCCGCGATGTCCCGCGGCCGCAGATCCGCCACGACCGTCCGGCCGGTGCGCTCTGCCAGGACGGCCGGCTCCCCGATCTGGAGCGTCGCCACGGCGCGCCCCGCGTCGTCGACCCGGTGATGGATGGTCTGGCCATGGGAGACGACGAGGTCGACCTCATCGATGGCAACGCGCGCCTCACCGAGCAGCCCCTCTGCCGCCGTGGCGAACGCTTCTCCGACCTCCATCGACGCGACCGCCAGATCGCCGGGTGCCACCGTCGCGGTGGGATCGCTCCAGCCGCGGATGCGGTCGCGCAGCTCGGCCGGCCAGGGCGCCTCGGCCCAGCCGACCAGGGACAGCTCGAGGGTCTGGCCGCGGGTGGCGATCTCCACGAGCGCGGCGTCGATGGCGTCGAGCGAGGTCCCGCTGATCAGGCCGAGGACGAGCATCGATGCCATCTCAGCCCTTCACGCCGCCCACACGGACGCCCTCCAGGAAGTGGCGCTGGAACAGCAGGAAGAGCACGATCATGGGCACGGCACCCACGATCGCCCCCGCCATCTGGAGGCCGATGTTGGAGCTGAACTCCTGCTGCAACAGGGCGACGCCGACGGGCAGTGTCAGCAGCTCCCGGTCGCTCAGCACGATGAGCGGCCACAGGAACGCGTTCCAGGCGCCCACGAAGCTGAAGATGCCGACGGTGGCCACGGCCGGTCGCGAGAGCGGCATCACGATGCGCCAGAACACCTGCCACTCGTTGGCCCCGTCCACCCGTGCCGCTTCTTCCAGCTCCGTCGGCAGGGACTGCATGAACTGACGCATGAGAAAGATGCCGAAGACGTCCGCGATGCTCGGAGCTATCACCCCCAGGAGGTTGTTGTCCAGACCCAGATTCGTGATGAGGATGAAGCGGGGCACGAGCGTGACGTGCACCGGGATCATGAGGCTGCCCACGATGAGCGTGAAGAACAGTGCCTTGCCACGGAAGCGCTTCCGGGCGAAGGCGTAGCCCGCCATCGAGTCGAAGATGACGTGGCCGACCATGATGGCCCCTGCCACGAGCAGGCTGTTGGATGCCCACAGGAGGACCGGCGCCTGCTCGAACAGGGCGACCAGGTTGTCCAGGGTCGCGTCGAGAGGCAGCAGATTCGGCGGCACCCGGATGGCCGCGGCTCTGGGGGTCAACGCCGTGGTGATCATCCAGTAGAACGGGAAGAGCCCGATGACGGCGACTGGGATCAGCACCGCCAAAGAGATCAGCCGGTCCCGACGGGACTGCTGCCGTCCCTCCAGGCCGCTGCCCGCCACGGCCGGCGCCGTGATCGCCTCGGGGAACAGGGGGACAGGCGCGGTCGGACGAGGCTCGCTGATGGAAGCCTCTGACCGCCGCCTGTCGGCCGGCCGGCCGTCGGTGTCCATCAGTACTCCACGTCCGAACGCAGGGCGCGGAACTGGAGTACGGAGATGGTGGCGATGACGGCGAACAGAAGGAAGGCCTGGGCTGAGGCGACGCCGTAGTCACTGAAACGAAAGCCGGTCCGCCAGATGAGGTAGACGATGGTGTGCGTGGCGTAGCCGGGTCCACCGCCGGTCATGACGTAGACCCGCTCGAAGACCTCGAATGCCGCGATGGTGTAGATGATCGTGACGTAGAGGGTGATCGGCTTGAGCAGGGGGACGGTGATGTACCGGAACTTGGCCAGCGCCCCGGCGCCCTCCGTCTCTGCCGCTTCATACAGGTCCCGCGGGATGCCGGCAAGCGCTGCGGAGTAGAGGACGACGCCGACCGCGGGGATGGTCAGGACCGACGAGAGGATCACCGACCAGAGCGCGACGTTGGCGCCGAGGAACGGCGACGGATCGGAGATGAAGCTCACCGGCCCAGCACCGAACAGGCTCAGCACATGGTTCGCCAGACCCCATGGGTTGGCGTTCAGGATCCACTTCCAGACCAACGCGATGAAGACCGCTGAGGTCACGGCCGGCAGGTAGTAGGCGGCGCGAAAGAACGTTCGAAGGCGTGTCGGAAGCGGGTGGATGAGCGTTGCCAGGACCATCGACACCAGCACCCAGACCGCGACCGTGGAGACCGAGTAGATGACCGTGTTGAAGGCGGCCTGGTGGAAGATCGGGTCGCGGATGAGGCCCAGGTAGTTGTCCAGCCCGACCCACGTGCTGTCGCGGAAGCCGAACTCCTGGAAAGAGAGGAGGAACGACCAGCCCAGCGGCAGGAAGATGAATATCAGGAAGAACAGCAGGCTGGGCAGCACGAACAGGTAGCCCGCGCCGTTGTCGCGCCAGAAGCGCCGCACGCGACGGGCGACCCTCGTGATGGGAGTGTTCGCGCTCACTGTCATGGGCGCCGCTGGCGGCCGGGACATCGTCCCGGCCGCCTCTCTTGACTACTCGCCGAGCAGCGGGGAGATCTGCGCCCCGGCGTCGTCGAGCGCCTGCTGCGCGCTCTTCTCCCCCGAAACGGCGAGCTGGATCTCGGGGTGGATGAAGGAGTCGACCTGTGCCCAGTCTTCGATGAGCGGCATGAAGCGGACGTTCGGCAGCATCTCCTCGAAGGGCGCCATCTCAGGCGTCGTATCCGAGACGGTGATGGATTCGCGTGTGCCGGGCGCCAGATACCAGCCGGGGACATCCTCGGCCACTTCCGCGCTCGTCAGGTACCGGCCCAGCTCATGAGCCGCCGCCACGCGAGCCGGGTCGTCCTTCTGCGGGACGGCGTAGGTGCCCATGCCGCCGACGGTGACGGTCTCCCCGGCATCGCCGATGGGCGGCGGCAGGATGGTGAACTCCACCTCGTTGGCCTTGAGGTTGGTGATGCTGCCGGAGCCGCCGGTCATCATCGCGAAGCGGCCGTCGATGAAGCCCTGCTCCACGTCGGGCAGCACGATGGTGGTGCTGTCGGGCGGCATCGCTCCCGCCTGGAAGAGCTCCGCCATCATCTGCAGACCCTTTACGCCAGCCTCGCTGTTGAGCGTGTACTCGGTGTTGTCCTCGTTGAGGACCGTGGCGCCCTGGTTGTAGAGAAGCGTGAGCTCGTTGACGCTGGCCGGTCCCATGTAGGTCGCGAAGCCGAAGACGTCGTCCCCGGTGAGATCCTGGGCCAGCTGCTGGAACTCCTCGACCGTCCAATCGGCCTCGGGGATGTCGACGCCGGCCTCCTGGAAGATGGCCTCGTTGAGGTAGAAGCCGACCGGCGGCACCCACTGCGGCCAAGCCAGATGGTCACCCTCGTACTCGACGCCCTCGAGGAGATTGGGCAGGATGTCGGCAGTGTCCTCCTCGGTGAGGAACTCATCGATGGGCGAGAGGACGCCTTGGGCCCCGTAGCCCGGCAGGCGGTCCGAGGCGATGCGGAAGATGTCGGGGCCGCTTCCTGCGGCCAGGCCGGTGTCGAGCCGCGCCAGCCCCTCGTCGGAGAAGGGGATGCCGGTCACGGTGATGTCCACGCCGGGGTGCTTCGCCTCGTATGCCGCGACAGCATCGTCGACGAGCTGCGAGGTCGCCGTCTCGCCGCCCGGCGCGTAGCCCAGGTGCCACCAGTCGAGCGGGCCCTGGTAGGCCGCCGCGTCGCTGGTGGCCGGTCCGCTCGTGCCCGGTCCGCCCGTTCCGGGGCCTCCGCTGGTGGTGGAAGGCGTGGTGCCCGGGGTACAGCCGGGTAGCAGCAGCGCCAAGCCGAGGATGATCGGTGGGGCTGCGATCCGTCGTCTCTTCATGGAAGGTCTCCTTCAGCTTCTGCTACTGGCTGGTGATGGATGGCGGGCCGGCTGCTCATCGGTGGTCGGGCCGTCCCGGGCGAGCGCCAGGGCTCCGCTGGCAGGTTCCGCCAGCAACGGGGACACCTGGTAGGACGCATCTCGCGCTTGCAGTGCCGCCTCGAGGAAGGCGAGCAGCGGTGATCGCGGTCGCAGCAGGCCGCCGGCCGCGACGATCACGCGGGGCGACGAGTGCGGCTCCTGCATCCGCTCATCGCAGACCGCGACGGCCAGCGCCAGATCGGCGGCGGCCGCCCGCAGTATCGAGGCCGCGACCCCGTCCTCGCTCGCCAGGTCGAGGACGACCGCGGCGAGGCCGGCCACCTCGCTCACCGACGCTGCGGGATAGCAGCGCTCGCGAAGCTCCTCGGCCACGCTGACGCCGAGCGCTCGCGTGATGTCCTCCGTCAGGCGCGTCGCGGGACCCCTTCCGTCCGCCGCCTGGGCGACCGCCCGCAGCGCGGCACGACCGATGTCATGAGCGCTCCCCTCGTCACCGAGGAGATGGCCCCAGCCGCCGACCTTCACCTCGTGACCGGCCCGCCCCAGACCGTAGACGGACGACCCGGTGCCGGCCACGACGGCGATGCCTGTGGCGACGCCGGCCGCCGCCAGCACCAGCCGCGCATCGTGGGAGATGTGGACCTCATCGACGGCCAGCGCCTGCAGCGCCGCGCTCCGCAAGGCATCGCGGACCGCCGGTCGATCCGAGCCGGCGACGCCGATCCAGGCCGCTACGGCGCGACGATCGCCGAGGCCACGCAGCGCCTCTCCGGCCGCCTCGACCACGGCGCGCCGAAAGCCCGCCAGACCGGTCACGTTGGGATTCGCCGGCCCGGCCTCGCCTCGCCCCAGGATGGCCCGGCCGTCGCCGGCCAGGCAGACGGTCCTGGTGCCACCCGCGTCGAAGCCGAGGAAGAGCCGCTCAGCCATCGCGCTTCTCCCCGCGGGCGGTCCCCACGAGCTCCCCGAACCGGGGCCCGTCGGCGATCAAGCGTCGGGCCTCGGACGCGTCGACGTCACGGACGAGCATGACGATGGCCACGCGAGCCGACCAGCCGCTGGCGACCAAGGCTGCCGCGACCGCCGGACCTGCCCGACCGGTCACCTGCTCCACGATCCGCCCTGCGCGGTCACGCAGCTTGGCATTGGTCGCCTGGACGTCGATCATCAGGTTGCCATGGACCCGGCCCAGGCGGATCATGGCTGCCGTCGTCAGCATGTTCAGGACCATCTTCTGGGCGGTACCGGCCTTCAGCCGCGTCGAGCCGGCGATGACCTCCGGTCCCACGGACGGGTGGATGGCGATGGCCACGGCCTCGGAGAGCGGTGCCGGGTGGTCGCAGCAGAGCCCGATGGTCAATGCGCCGTGTGCGCTCGCTTCCTGCACCGCGGCCATCACGAATGGCGTTCGACCGCTCGCAGAGACCCCGACCACCGTGTCTTGACCGGTCAGGTCCAGACGCTGGATCTCTTCCATGGCGGCTCCTGCGTCGTCCTCCGCCCCTTCCCGGGAACCCGTCATCGCGGCGGGGCCACCGGCGATCAGCCCGATGACGGTCGTGGCCGGCACACCGAAGGTCGGCCGGGCCTCGGCAGCTTCCACGACCGCCAGGCGACCACTGGTCCCGGCGCCGAGGAGGATCAGGCGCCCACCCCTGCGCATCCGTTCGACGATCGCGTCCACCGCACGCCCGACCGCAGGAAGCTCGTCCCGGACCGCCCGCGCCACTGTCTCGTCCTGGCCGTTGATCAGGGCCAGGAGATCGGGGGTGGCGAGGCCTTCCAGGTCTGTTGCGTCGCTCGCGTGGGCCGGGTTCACGGCAGCCCTTCCCTGGCGCTCAGCTCGATGGGCAGGCGACCCGGCCAGCCCGCGAGCCCGACCAACGCATCGGCCAGCGCCTCCAGCGTCGGCGGGACATCGGCATAGGCGGCCACCGCGCCCGCCGTCCGCGCGAGCTGGTCGAGGTCGTGGGGGTTGCGCAGGGCGACCAACAGGGTGGGGCGGTCGCCCGCCGCGATACGGGCGATAAGCTCACGCTCCTCGGACCACAGATAGGCATCCCGGGTGGCCAGGATGACGAGCTCGGCCGTCGCCGCCGTTTCGATGGCCGCCGCGTGGGCGCCGACGTTGTCCTGTTCAGCGCTGACGATGACCTCCTGCACGCGTGGCAGGTGGGCTCTAAGTGCCGCCGCCAGAGAGGGCGCGGGGGCCGCGGCCTCCTCGACCGGGCTCGCCCGGCGGCTCGCGAACTCGATCACCGCGACCGAGGCGGAGCGTGGGATCGGCAGCAGATCGGCGCCCCGCACCATCGTCAACGACCGCCGGGCGACGAGCCTGGCCAGCTCGATGTGCTGTGCGTCGGGCAGCATCAACCGTTCCCCTCCGCCGGGGAGCGTCTTGCCGGCGCCGCTCCCGTGAGGGCCGAAGCGTGCGTCGAGCCGGCCGATGCGCGCCAGGGCCTCCGAGACACGTCGCTCAGGGAGCTCGCCCGACGCCATCGCTGCCTCCAGCGCGTCGAGCACCTCGTGCTGGTGCTCGATGGGCATCACCGTGTCAGCGCCCGCCGCGATCGCCCGGACGCAGGCCTCGGGTATGGCATGGCGGTCGGCCAACGCGCGCATGCCCATCGCGTCGGTCACGAGCAGCCCCCCGAATCCCAGCTCGTCACGCAGCAGGTCCTGCATGACGGGGGCCGCCAGCGTCGAGGGCAGCCCGTCGGTGACACCCTCATAGGCGACGTGAGAGGCCATCACCAGGTCGACCTGGGCTTCGATGGCCGCGCGGAAAGGCGGCAGGTCGGTCCGGCGCAGCTCGTCGAGCCCTCCGGTGACGGTCGGCAGGGCGACGTGTGAGTCGACGGGCGTCCGCCCGTGCCCGGGAAAGTGCTTCGCCGTGGCGGCGATCCCGGCGTCACGATAGCCGCGTATGGTGGCCGCACCGAGTCGCGCCACGGCCTCCGGCGAAGACCCGAAGGACCGCGCCCCGACCGACGGGTTGCGAGCGTCGGCCGCGACGTCGAGGACCGGCGCAAGGTTGACGTCGATGCCGAGGGCGGCCAGCTCCTCGCCGGCGGCGTGCGCCACGGCGTAGGCCAGGTCCTCCGATGCAGCGGCCCCGATGGCCATGGCGCTCGGGAAGCGAGTGACCGGCGCCCCGATGCGTGCGACGTGCCCACCCTCATGGTCGATGGCGATGCGCAGCGGCCGTGGTGCACACCGGCGCAGCTCCGCGCTCAGGCCACTCAGCTGCGCTGTTCCCGTGATGTTGGCGCTGAACAGCACGACGCCCCCGATCCCCCGCTCGAGGAGTGTCCGCGACTCGTCGTCGAGCTCCGGACCGGGCAAGACCATCCAAGTCAGCCGCGCCGCGGCCGACGCTGCGTCGATCATCGGAGCTCCACGTGGAGCTGATACCGGTCCCCGCGATACACGGCGCGCACGAACTCCACGAAGCCACCATCGTCGCCGCGTGTCAGCCGATGGATGCGCAGCACGGGGACGTGCTCCCCGATCCGGAGCAGCTCACGCTCCTCAGCGACCGGCTCCGAGGCCTCTATCGTCTGCTTGGCGGAACCGAGCCGGATGCCATAGCGCGTCCGAAGCACCTCGTACAGCGAGTGGGCCGAGAGGTCGACCTCGACCAGACCCGGGCAGAGTGCATGCGGCAGATGGCTCGCCTCGACTGCCAGCGGCTGCTCGTCGGCCAGGCGCAGCCGGCGTATGCGCACTAACTCTGCGCCGGGGACCACGTCCAGCGCCTGGGCCAGCTCCAGAGGGGCCGGCAGGAGCTCCTGCCCCAACACTCGGCTGGCCGGTCGCAGCCCGCGCGCCTGCATGTCCTCGGTGAAGCTGGTGAGGCGCTGGAGCGGCTGCGCGATCTTGCGCTCCGCCACGTACGTTCCCTTGCCCGAGCGCGTGTAGAGCGTCCCGTCGGCCATCATCGCCACCAACGCCTGGCGGATGGTCATGCGGCTCGCCCCGAGGACGCTGCTCAGCTCGCGTTCGGACGGGATCCGGCGATGCGCCGTCAACTCGCCCAGCGCGATGGCGCGCTCCAGGATCGACTTGACCTGGACGAAGATGGGGATGGGCCCCTGTCGATCCAGGGGCGGCGCCGATTCGAGGATCTCCACGCCGGCTCCTCCGAGATGCCGGCATGGCCAGGGGCGACACGAGTCCGCCCTCCATACCGGTCTAGGCCAGTATAGCCATGACGTCCAGAGGGCCGTGCTTCGTACCTGCATCGCCCGGCGCCGGCCGTAGACTACGGGTGAGGAGGCCAGCGGCATGTACTACGTCAGTCGCGGCAACGTGCCGCACAAGCGCCACACGCAGCACCGGGCGCCGGACGGCTCCCTCTACGCCGAGGAGCTGTTCGGCATGGAGGGCTTCCACGGCCGATCGTCGCTGCTCTACCACCTGCGGCCACCGACCGAGACGCACCGCATCGAACCGATCGCCGAAATGCGCCTTCAGGCGGCAGACGGAGACGCGCACCACCACCGGCTGGTGAAGTCGGGCGGTCTGGAGCCGCGCGGCGACGTCGTCTCGGGCCGCATCCCGCTCTTCTACAACAGCGACGTGCTCATGGGCGTCATCCGCCCCGTTGCCGCGCTGCCGCCCGATCGCTTCTACCGCAACGGCGAGGCCGACGAGCTGCTCTTCTTCCACGGGGGCAGCGGCACCTTCGAGAGCATCTTCGGCAGCCTTCGATACGGGCCTGGCGATTACCTGGTCATCCCCATCGGGACGACCTGGCGGCTGGAGCCCGACGCCGGCGCCGAGCATCGCGTCCTCTACCTCGAATCGCCCACGGAGATCGTCTCGCCCAAGCGCTATCGCAACGATTGGGGCCAGCTGCTGGAGCACTCGCCCTACTCCAACCGCGATCTGCGCGCGCCAGATGAGACCCCCGCGCGCGACGAGGAGGGCGAGTTCACCGTCCATCTCAAGGTGCGCGGCAGGATGACGGCCTACCACTACCGCCGTCACCCCTTCGATGTGGTCGGCTGGGACGGCTACCTCTTCCCGTACATCTTCAACATCGGGGACTTCGAGCCGATCACCGGACGCGTCCATCAGCCGCCGCCGGTTCATCAGACCTTCTCCGGCCGAAACTACGTGGTGTGCAGCTTCGTGCCCCGCAAGTTCGACTATCACCCGCTGGCCATCCCGGCGCCCTACAACCACTCCAACATCAACAGCGACGAGGTCATCTACTACGTCGCGGGCAACTTCATGAGCCGCCGTGGCGTGGAGATCAGCTCGTTCACGGTCCATCCCGCGGGGATCCCGCATGGACCGCATCCGGGCACGGTGGAGGCCTCGATCGGCAAGGAGGGCACGGAGGAACTGGCGGTCATGGTCGACACCTTCCACGGACTGCACCTGACGCCGGAAGCGGCGGCGCTGGAGGACCCGGCGTATCCCTACTCCTGGCTGCCATCGGCTGACCCGGGCGGCGATGCCCAGGCGCTCGCAGAACGCGGCCCGGAGGCTTTCCCCGACTGAGCCTACGTACTGAGGAGCGCCGCCAGCCGTCGCGTCGCGGGATCGACGTGTGTCAGCCCACGGACCCCGGCGAAGGCACGGTCCGCCGATACGAGCGCATCGGCTCCCTGGGCGATGGCGGTGGCGGCCAACACAGCGTCGAAGGCCCCCAGCTCCTGGTGCTCCTCGAAGAGACGTAGGCCCAGCAGCAACGCCGGCTCGTCGACGGGCAACAGCGGCGCCAGCAGGGAGGCGTAGTCGCGGCCTTGTCGCGACGCGTCCTCACGCCCGTGGCGGCGAGCTCGGACGTGCACGAACTCCTGCACCACCTCGGTCGTGGTCGAGGCCTCTACTCGACCCTCCGTGACCGCCTCGATGAGCCGCCGGCACGGCGCCTGGAGCGGATGGTCCGATCCCAGGGCGTAGACGAGGATGGTCGTGTCCAGGACGATCATCGTCCGCCGGAGCGCAGCTCGTCGAGCTCCTGTCGAAGTCCCTTCGGATCGGGCACGTCCATGGGCCGCGCCGACAGCAGGCGTCGGCCCGCGGCCTCCCGACGAGAGGCTGGTCCCGAAAGGTCACGGTCGATGGCTTCGCGGACGACCATCGCGACCGAGACGCGACGCCGGCGAGCGACGGCCGCCAGACGCCGGAACTGGTCCTCGTCGAGCAGCACCTGGAGCCGGCGAGTCAACATGAGCATACAGTAGCATGTGTCGGCCAGGGCGAAGCGGAGGACATTGATAAGCACCGCGCCAGTGGCTATCCTGCGCCGATGCAGGAAGCGAACCAGCCCGACAACGAGGTGCTTCGCCTGAGGCTCGATGCGGTCGAGGCGCGCCTTGCCCAGATCGCCAGCGCCGACCCTCCGCCGGGCTTGACCGAACCCGACCCGAGCGACGGCGACCGCTGGGAGGCGGGACAGGCCTGGTCGCATATCGCAGAGTTCGTGCCCTACTGGATGAGCGAGGCGGAGAAGGTGATCGGCGCCGCATCTCCCGACCCGGTGCCCTTCGGGCGGATCAAGACGGACGAAGCACGGATCGGCGCCATCGAGCGTGGACGCCATGAAGCTGCGACGGACGTCATCAGCCGGGTCAGCGCCTCGATCGAAGCGGCTCGAGTCTTCACCGCGGAGCTGGACGAGCGGGAATGGGAAGCACGCGGCGCGCATCAGACGCAGGGCGTGATGACCGTCCGCGACATCTTCGACCGCTTCGTGGCCCGCCACCTGGAAGAGCACGCCGAGCAACTGGAGAAGCTGACTCGCGCCTGACGGTGCCGAGGCGCGCTACCCCCGATCGCGCGCCAGGGTCTTGAGCACGAAAAGGACGTTGGCCGGCCGCTCGGCGAGGCGGCGCATGAAGTACGGGTACCACTCGGCGCCGAAGGGCACGTAGACGCGCATCGTGTGCCCGGCCGCGGCCAGGGCCTCCTGAAGGTCGCGCCGCACTCCGTAGAGCATCTGGAACTCGAAGCGTTCGTTCCCGATGCCCTCGCGCGCCACGAGTTCGCGCGCGGCCCCGATGATCCGCTCATCGTGCGTGGCGAGACCGGGGTACTCACCCGCCATCAGCAGGCGTTCCATGAGCCGCAGGTAGCTCTCGTCCGACTGCGCCTTGGTGGCGAAGGCCACGCTGGCCGGCTCGTTATAGGCGCCCTTGCAGAGACGCACCCGGATACGCTCGGCGATGAGCGCCTCGACGTCCTCCGCGCTGCGCCGCAGGTACGACTGGATGACCACGCCCACATCGCCATGCTGCGCGTGGAGGTCCCGAGCGATGTCCAGGGTGGCGTCCGTGCGGGTGTGATCCTCCATGTCGATGCGCACGAAAGCGCCCGTCGTAGCCGCCTGCTCCACGATCCGCGCCACGTTGCGCCGGCAGAAACCCGCGTCGATGTCGAGCCCCATCTGCGTCAGCTTCACGCTCACGTTGCCGTCCAGGCCGTGCTCCGCGAGGGCGTCGAGCACCCGCAGATAGCGGTCCGCCGCAGCCGTGGCCGCCGCCTCCGTAGAGACGGACTCGCCGAGGACGTCTACGGTGGTCGCAAGCCCGGCCACTCTGAGGCGCTCCAGGGCGATCAAAGTGGACGGCAGGTCCTGCCCGGCCACGAACCGGCGCACCAGGCTGCGGGTCAGGGGCAGCCGCTGAGAGAGTCGCTCCAGGGACTCGCGCTGGGAGGCCCACACGAATCCGGCGCGCATCGCGCGTCCCGGTAGCTCGCTGAGGGTCGATCGGGAGGGATGCGGCACGGGGGGACGGTAGCGCATCGGGTTCTGCTATAAGGGACCTCGTGACGCGGCAGGGCGAGGGCGATCGCAGGTCGGCCCGTGAAAGCGCCCAGAACCTGGTACGCGCGACGGGCGGAGGCCTGCTCATCGGCCTGCCGCTCCTGTTCACCCAGGAGGTCTGGTACCACGGGTTCGTCCTCCACCCGCTCAAGATCCTGTTCCTGTTGAGCGTCGCCTTCGTCGTCGTGGTCGGCTACAACCTCACCAGCGGGTTCCGTGAGGACAGCTCCTTCTTCGAGGTGCTGGTCGACTCGGTCGAGGCCATGGGACTGGGCATCCTCGTGTCCCTCGTGGCGCTCGTCCTCCTGGGACGGCTGGAGCTGGACATGAGCCTGCGCGAGGTCGCGGGCAAGGTGGCACTCGAGGCGATCCCCATCGCCTTCGGTGCGTCACTGGCACGGACCCAGCTGGCGTCGGGTGAGGACAGCCCCGATGACGACGACCAGGCGAGATCCATCGGTCCCTTCGGGCGGCTCTTCGTGGCGGCGGGCGGAGCATTGCTCTTCTCGCTGAACGTGGCGCCCACGGAAGAGCCGGTGATGTTGGGCATCGAGGCGGACTGGTGGCTGCTGCTGGCGGTCATGGTGGCCAGCATCGTGCTCACCTTCGGGCTCGTCTTCTACGCCGACTTCCAAGGCAGCCGGCCGGCTCGCCCCGGTGACAGCCCCATGGACCATCCGGTCAGCGAGACCCTGGCTGCGTATGCCATCAGCCTGGGCGTGTCACTGCTGCTCTTCTGGTCGTTCGATCGGACCGAGGGCACGGGCCTACGGGCACTCTTGGGAATGACCGTCATGCTCGGCTTCGTGGCATCACTGGGCGCCGCAGTGGGACGTCTGCTGGTGGGCGGCGGCGAGGCTGGGGCACCGCAGGAGGAAGGAGCGGAGGGAACGTCGTGAGGCATAACGCGCTCGAATGGGCCGCCCTGACGGTCAGCGCCCTGGCCATCGGCCTGGTGGCCATCCTCCTGATGCTGGAGGGTCTTGGTGCGACGGTGCCGACCGACCCCGCCCTGGCCCTGCGCCCGGAAGAGGGGCGGGCGATCGCACTGGGCTGGTCCATACCGGGCACGCTTACCAACGCCGGCCGCGACGCGGCGGAGGATGTCGTGGTGGAGGTCAAAGCCATGGTCGACGGGGAGGAAGAGACGAGCGAGATCGAGATCCCCTTCCTGCCCGGCGGCAGCTCTGTCGATGTGGAGCTCGGCTTCAGCGACCGTCCGGAGGGTGCGATCCAGTCAAGGCTCGTCGGCTACAGCGTGCCCTGATCGGGCGACGGGCCGCGACCCGGATCGCCCGGCGAGCCGCGACCCATGGCCAGGACGGCGGGCGCGATGGCCAGCACGGCCACGAACGCCGCGATGGCCCACAGCGGGCGGATGTCACCGCCCGTGCCGGCCAGCACGGCGGTGGACAGAAGCGATCCGATGACGCCGCTGACGTAGAGCGGGAACAACGCCAGGTTCAGTACCGGAGAGCGGATCTCCGCGGGCAAGCCCGTGGCCAGCATGGTGAACAGCATCGAGCCGGCGGTGGCGAAGCCCACCCCGTAGGCGGCGTAGGCAAGGGCGAACGGAACGAGGCCCGGTGCGAAAGCGATCAGCCCGAGGCAGACGGCGACCACCAGCACGCCGGCCACGAAGACCCGCCGGTAGCCCACTCGATCGCCCAGCAGGCCACCCAGCGGCGAGCCGACCGCGGACGCCAGGCCGTAGCCGCCGGCCACCAGGCCGACCACCGTGGCCAGCCCTACGGGGCCGTTCAGTTGCTCCACCCACAGGGCGATGAAGGGCAGCGGCAGACGCTGCGCGAGCAACAACAGGAAGTAGGCCAGGAAGATGGCCCGCGCCAGTGGATGCCGGACCACCGCCACCAGCGAGCGCCGCACCAGCGTGAGC
>Ga0136617_10002078_pt1 | contig 17911 bp, 17 predicted proteins | sample AntDrymUQ3222106_2_FD_129672 | JGI IMG/M metagenome (GOLD analysis project Ga0136617, IMG submission 129672) | Polar desert sand microbial communities from Dry Valleys, Antarctica - metaG UQ322 (21.06) | ecosystem: Environmental > Terrestrial > Soil > Desert | place: Antarctica: Dry Valley... | reverse complement strand
TACCGGCCCCTCGTGCACGGGCGGTTCACCTGATGCTGGACCTGATCGGGCAGTACGAGCTGCCATTGTTCCTGACCGCTGGCGCCGCCACCGGCCTCGGGGTCTCGGTGCTGATCGTGGCGCTGCAGGGGACCGACCCGGCCACCGCCGGTCCCCGAAAGCAACGCTTCTCCCGCAAGGCCATCGAGCGCCAGACCGGGCTGGTCGTGGCGGCCGTGCTGGTGTTCGTCCTCACCCTCGTCGTCACCAGGTGGATCGTGCTGGCCATCGCGCTCGCGTTGCTCGTGCTGCTGTGGAAGCGGATGTTCGGTGGCGGCCGCGAAGAACGACTCGCCATCACGCGGGTCGAGGGCCTCGCTGCGTGGACGGAGTCCTTGCGCGACACCATCGCCGGAGCGGTTGGTCTGGAGCAGGCCATCCCCGCCACCGCGGTCAACGCCGCGCCGTCGATCCGGCCGTCGCTCAACCTCTTCGTCGACCGGCTCCGGGTCAGGGAACCCCTTCCCGATGCCCTGATGAAGTTTGCCGACGACCTCGACGACCCGTCGGCCGACCTGATCGTGGCCGCCCTCATCCTCAACTCGCGTCTACGCGGCCCAGGCCTCAGGGACGTGCTCAGCGCGCTGGCCGACTCCGCCCGTGACGAGCTCGATGTCCGCCGCCGGGTCGAGGGCAGCCGGCGCAGCACGCGGCGCAGCGTCCAGATCGTCGTCGCGGTCATCGGCCTGATGTCGGGCGCCCTGGTGCTCTTCAACAGGTCCTACGTCCAGCCGTACGCCTCGGTCGAGGGCCAGATCGTCCTTGCGGTCGTCCTGGCGATCTTTGCGCTCAGCATCTTCTGGCTCCGCCGCCTGTCCGGCGTCGTGACCCCCGCGAGGTTCCTGACCGGCGCCGAGGACGCACGGTCGCTCACGCGCGCGAACGTGGTGATGAGCCCATGATGGCGCTGTCGATGCTCACCGGCGCGGTCTTCGGAGTGGGCGCCCTCCTCCTGGTGTGGACTCTCTCCCGGCCGGTCCCGGGCATCAGCGCGACGCTTGCCCGCCTCGACACCGGTCGGCGGGCACCCCGCGCGATGACGTCCACTGCTGCCGGCGCCTCGGCCGACGGACGGCTCGATGTGCTGCGCGAGAGCATTGGGCAGCGGTTGGAGGTCGAGCTCGCGGTGCGTGGGTGGGAGTTCAGCCGCACCAGGTCCGACTTGGAGGTGCTCAACAAGTCGATGACGACGCATTTGGGCACCAAGGTCCTGCTCGCGCTCGCCGCGCTCGTCTGGTTCCCGATGGTCCTGTCCATCGCGGGGTTCGGGAGCATCGGCATCCCCGCCATCCTCACCATCGTGGCCGCGGTCGCTGCCTTCATGCTGCCCGACCTTCAGCTGCACCGGGAGGCAGACGCCCAGCGCCGGGACTTCCGCCACGTCATGGGATCGTTCCTCGATCTGGTCGCGATGAACCTCGCCGGGGGCCGCGGGCTACCCGAGGCGCTGATGGCCGCATCGTCGATCGGCGACCACTGGGCGATGGTCCGCATTCGCCAGGCGCTGTCAAACGCACGTATCGTGGGCGTGACTCCGTGGGAAGGCATCGCCCAGCTCGGGCGCGACCTAGGGGTGGACGAGCTTCGTGACCTCGCGTCGGCGCTCGCGCTCGCCGGTGACGAAGGTGCCAAGATCCGGGCGTCATTGTTGGCGCGATCGGAGAGCATGCGACGCAAAGAGCTCGTCGACGTAGAGGGGGCTGCGGGGGAAAATTCACAGTCGATGCTGATGGCGCAGCTGTTGATGTGCGTCGCGTTCTTGATATTCATGGCCTACCCGGCGATCGACCAGCTGGGATGAGACCCACCACGCACCATCTGGAAAGGAATGAGGACGGTGTTCTTGTCAAAGATGCCTGAGGTCCAGTACGCGCAGATGCTGATCACCATGGTCCGTGGACGCGCCGAAGCAGCACGCCGTGACGGCCGCAACGAGATTGGTGCGTCCGCGATCGAGTGGGCGATCATCTCCGCGATCGTCGTCGCCCTGGCGGTGCTCATCGGCAATGCGATCCAGAACGTGGTCGAGAGCCGATCCAGCGAGATCGACCAGGGCTCCTGACCGAAGATCGCCATGCAGGAGTGGATGATCCGGCGCAGACGCGCCGAAGGCGGGACGAGCGCGGTGGAGTTCTCCATCATCGCTCCCGTCTTCCTGCTCCTTGTCTTCTTGATCATTCAGATCGGCCTGTGGTACTTCGGGCGCAACGTGGCCGAGGCGGCGGCGCGCGAAGGCGTGTCCTACCTTCGCCTGGCCGGTAACGACTCCGACCCGGCCACCTTCGAACCCCAGGCGGCCAAGATCGCGAGCTACTACGCGACCCAGGTCGGGATGCTGCACAACGTCAAGGTGACCCCGACGATCAACGTCTCCACCGGACGGGCGACCGTGCTCGTCAGCGGCACGCTCCACCTGCCGGGCGGCGACATCAGGGTGGAGCAGTCGGCGGAGGCCACGCTCGAACAGTTCCGTGGCGACCCGCGAGGTGATGAGTGATGGCCGCCGAGCGGCAGGCGCGGGATCCGGGCACCGCTTCCCTCGAGCTCGTCTTCGTCGCGCCGATGCTCTTGGCGGTCCTGATGATGATCATCGCGTTCGGCAGGTTCGCCCAGACCGAGAGCCTTGTCGACCAGGCGGCCAGGGACGGCGCACGCGCTGCCACCGCGCAGAACGCCAAGGCCGAGGTCGGCCCGTTGGTGCAGGAGATCGCCGAGGAGACGACAGAGCGCACCCCGGAGTCCTGCAGTGGGTCGGCCAGCGCGCGGTCGTCGATGACTGCCGGGGCATACGGTTTGCCGGACCTGGCCGACCCCACGCGGGTCGAGTCCGTCACCGTGCAGGTGAGCTGCACGCTCGACCTTAGCGACCTCTTCGCCCTGCCGCTGAGTTCAGTCGTCGTCAAGCGGACGTTCACCAGTCCGCTCGACCGCTACCGGGGCTACCAGTGAACGTTCGTCGCCGCGAGATCGGCTCGATCACGCCGTTCGCGCTGATCTTTGCCATCGCGCTGCTGCTGCTCGCCGGGTTGGTCGTGGACGGCGGGCGCCAGCTCAATGCGCGCGGCAGGGCACTTGCCTACGCGCAGGAGGCGGCGCGCGCCGGCGCCCAGGCGGTCGACCTCGACCGCCGGTCCCAGACCAAGCTGGTGGCCGACAACGCACTCGCCATCGCGAGCGCCTACTGTGCGCAGGCCCAGTCGGTGGACAGCGGGCTCACGACGTGCGCGGCGACCATCGAGCGGGACCGGTCCGGTGAGACCAACGATGACACCGTCCGCGTCGAGACAGTCGTGGAGATATCGCCCATCATGCCGTCGGTCCTCGGCAAATCGATCCTGACAGCATCAGCGACAGCGGCCGGCCGCCCGGTGAGCGGTATTCGCGAGATCGACGATCTGGACCGCGCCGAGCTGCCCTCTCCCACCATGTCCGACCCCGGTGCCGGTGGCGACCCCGGCTTCCCCCCAGAGGAGGGGTCGCCGCCTCCGCCGCTGGAGCCCAGTTGTGTGACTACCACGACGCCGCCACCCACTACCGATCCAACCGATGATCCACCAGGTGGTGGTGACCCGCCAGGTGGCGGCGGCGGTGGCGGAGGTGGCGGTGGCGGTGGCGGCAACAGTCCTCCGACAACCACCACCCCGACCACCCCACCCACGGTGGACCCCGGGTCGACGATCTGCGCCCCGACGACGGTCCCCGTCCAGTGAGCGCCGCTGTCGCGTGTGTGACCCGCGACGCACTACACTGGAGGATCGTCGGGGCCGAGCAGCCTGGAGGAACCCTATGACGGGGCATCGCAGGCCGCCCCCGATTGCCACGCTCATCGGGAGGTCTGGCATGAGAAGCAAGTACGTCGCCGTCGTCGTCGCGCTGCTCACCGCGATGTTCACCTGGTCCGCCGCGCCCGCACAAGCCGGCAGCGGCTCAGATCCGGTGGGCGGCAACTGCGTCGCCTATGCGACGGGTTCGGGCATGGGGTCCTACTGCAACACCGCCAGCGGCGGTGGCGGAGTGGTCTACACGCTCAACCAGCTGTATCCCGGCATGTCGTTCCAGCCGTGCAAGTACGAGAAGCCGCCGAGCTGGGTCAACCTGCCGATCGAGCGCAACGAGGGCGGGGCGTGGTGGTGGCGGGTCTGCCTCAACGGCGTCGACCTCAACACCCCCTACGGCGGTGAGGACAAGAAGCTGAGCATGCAGCTGGTCTGGCTGGACGACTCCTTCGACACCACCTATGAGGACAACGCCTTGTCTGACCTGCTGTGGAAGCAAGCGGCAGCCGACACACAGTTCCCGGTCCCTTACGCCCGGCCCAAGCCGACCACCAGCCCCGTCGTCGGCAGCCGCGCGTTCTTCGAGTTCGGCTGGGTGGACCCCGAGACCACCAAGCCGATGCGCCAGGGTCCCTACGCCAACGCCGAGTACGGCGGACCGTTCGCGCAGCTGCAAAACGGTTCGATGGAGATGCGGGCCGAGCCGTCCAACATCAACCTGGACCCCCAGCAGACCGACATGGAGGACGTCGACTGCGGGCCCGGCAATCCCGAGTACGACACCACGATCGACGCCAATCACCAGCTCGAGCAGAAGTCGCCGTGCTTCTTGCGCTTCGCCCGGTCCTCGGCGTCTGCGCGGCAGTTCGCCACGGCTGACGGTGAGATCCCCGGCCCGATCGTCGACGCGTACTACATCAAGGTCACTGTCACCTGGGATGTCCAGTTCCGCGAGGGTAGTGGCCCGTGGGAACGTCTCGGCAACGGTGAAGGCTATGACATGGTGTCGTACCAGCCGTTGTCGGTGCTGGAGACGCAGGGCAACAACATCCTCCCTGAGATCATCCAGTGACGGGGCTGGTGGATGGTAGCGACTGACCGTCGCAGGCTCAGGTTGCCGGTCGCCGCGGACGTTCCCAGCCGCGGCACGCAGATCGTCGGAGGAATCGCCGCACTGGTCGGTCTGCTGGTCATCGTCGTCGGTCTTCCGTTCGGGCTGCTCGCAGCCTTCGGCGCCCCCTGGCCTGATTCGATGCCGTCAGGCAGTTTGCTGTCGGCGGAAATCTCTGCCGGAACGCTGTTCTCGATCCTCACGGCCGCGGTGTGGCTCGCGTGGGCACATTTCGTCCTCTGCGTGGCGGTCGAGGTCTGGACCGAACGCCGTGCCCGCGGGCTAGCGCCACGGATACCCGGCGGTGCGATCGGCACCCAGGCACTCGCTCGCCGCCTCGTCGCCGCAGTCATGGTGCTCACCGGTTCGGCCGCGACGGTTTCCGCCGCGTCCGCGGCGGCCAGGCCTTCGGCAGATCAACAGCCTCACTCGTCCAGCGTCCAGTCGTGGAGCCCTTCCGCCGCCGCGGGAGCCGAAGGCACGAAGGACTCCACCGCGTCCGGTGCGTCCTCCCCGGCGGCTCCGGACCAGGTCGCAGGCCAGCGCAAGGGGCGGGTCACCTACTACGACGTCAAGCCCCCCCACGGCCGCAACTACGACACCCTGTGGGACATCGCCGAGCGCTACCTCGGTGACGGCTTGCGGTACAAGGAGATCTACCGCCTCAACAAGGACCAGACCCAGCCCGACGGTCAGGTCATGACCCGGGCCGACCTGATCCACCCGGGCTGGGTGATCCAGCTGCCCTCTGACGCCAAGGGGCCAGAGCTCAAGATCGTCGACTACGGCCGCGGCGAGGACGACATGGCCGCGGTGACGCGGGAGGTCACCGCTCGCCCAGCCGCCGCGCAGAGCGAAGCCGGGCTTCACAGCGATGACGCGCCGCAGAGTGATGTCGAGATGGACAGTGCTGCCGCGGGCCGCAGCGGGGATGACGCCGACACGCGTGCGACTGAGCCGCAGACGCCGTCATGGGCGCCGGTGTTCGGGGTCGCCGGCGGCCTGCTGGCTGCGAGCCTGCTGATGCGGTTGCGGCGTCGCAGTGCCAGCATGAGCGCCGCGGCACTGTGGGCGGGACGAGCCGACACCGAGCCAGACACGCACGGTGCCGGCAGTGGCGTCCCGATGCCGGTCATGGCGCTGCGCGAAGAGGCCGACGAAGAGACCGCCCTCTGGGTCGATCGCGCCCTGCGTGCGTGGAACCCCGTCAACGGCACGGTGCCCGCTCCCGCCCGCTGCACCCTCGGCACGAACGGCCTGGTGATGGCGTTCGCGGCCGCGCCGGAGACGGCCGTACGCGAAGGCTGGACAGCGCGGCAGGACGGCAGGGTCTGGGTTGCCGACCGGTCGGCGGCGTTCGGATGGACCGCCCCTTCCGCACCGTCGCCCGTGCCGGGTCTGGTGGCGCTCGGACGCCGCGACGACGGTTCGCTGGCGATGTTCGACCTCGAGGGCGTACCCGGACTGGTGTCCATCGGAGGCGAGCCGGTCTCTGCACGTGCCGTCGCCCTCAACATGGCAGTCGACGTGGCGATACATCCCTGGGCCGACCTCACCCGAGTCACCCTCGTCGGTTTCGCCGACGACCTCTCGGCATTGGGTGACATCCGGCACGTCGATGACGTCGAGCGAGCCATCGAGTCGCTCGACAACGTCGCCTCCTTCCAGCGATCCGGTTGCCGACGCGCCGACGCCACGTCCGCCCGTACCGCGCGCATGCTGCCTCAGCGCGGGCAGGAGTGGACCTTCGAGCTCGTCGTGTGCTCTGCGGTGCCTGACCCCGGGGCGGTCAAGCGGCTGACCGACCTGGCGGCCGACACGCAGGTCGGCGTCGCCGTGGTGGTCGTCGGCGACTGCCCCGACGCCGCGGCGAGATTCGCCATGTCCGCGCAGAACCGCATGACCAGCGGGGTGCTCGGCATCGATGTCGAGGCGCAGCTGCTCACCACCTCGGCGTACCGGTCGCTCGCCGGCTTGTTCGCCGAGCCGAAGGATCCGGCAGCCTCGCAGCTGCGCCTCGACGAGGTAGCCCGTGTCCTCGCTGCCGAGGTCGAGGCGGACGTCGACCGGGCCGACGTCGTGACGACCCAGATCAACATCAACGTCCTCGGACCGATCGAGGTCCAAACCGACGGCGAGGTCGAGGAGGGGCGGCGCGAGCTGCTCACCGAGATCGTCGTCTTCGCCGCCCTGCACCCCGGCGGGGTGCACCCCGACCGTTTCGGCGCAGCGATCTGGCCGCGCGGTGTCGACCCGTCGACCCGCGACGCCGCGCTCGCCGAGGCTCAGCGCTGGCTCGGCAACGGCCCGGACCACGAGGCGCTGTTCGCACTACGAGATGGCGCCTGGGCGCTTGACACCGACCACGTGTCGGTCGACTGGGACGGGTTCCGCGCGGCCCTCAACCGCGGTGCAACGCAGCCGGGCGGTGACACCCGGCTGCTCCAGTCCGCGCTCGACCTCGTACGCGGCCCGGCGTGGACCGGTCTACCGGGCAGACGGTACGCCTGGCTGGCTCAGGAGAGCGTCGAGACCGACATGCCGTTGGCCGTCGTCCTCACGGCCCGGGTGGTCGCTGAGTCGTGTGCCCAGGGCGACGACGCCGTCGGCGCGCGTGACGCCCTGTTGCGCGGACTGGCGATGGCACCGGCCAGCGAGGAGCTGTGGCGTGCTGCGTTGCGGCTGGCATCGAGGTTCGGCGGCCCCAACGACACCAGGACCGTCGCAGATCAGATGTACGCTGCCATCGCCGAGCACGGTTCGCCAGGTGGCGCGGCGCCGCAGACCGACGCGCTGGTGGACGAGCTCCTCCCCGGGTACCGCAGCTCCGCAGCCTGATCCGTACCCTTGACATGCGATGTTGACAGTTCACGACCTCGAGCTCCGTGTGGGCTCCCGCGTTCTCATGACCGGTGCCAGCTTCGGGGTCGGGGACGGCGACAAGGTGGGGCTCGTCGGACGCAACGGCTCGGGCAAGACCACGCTCACCCGGGTGCTGGCCGGCGACGGCGAACCGAGCGCGGGGCGAATCACCAACAGCGGGACCATCGGCTATCTGCCCCAGGACCCACGGACCGGGGACCTGGACATCGCTGCCCGGGACCGGATCCTGTCGGCCCGCGGCCTGGACGAGTCGGTCCACACCCTCCGGCGGGCAGAGATCGACATGGCCTCGGCAGACAACTCGGTGCGCGACAAGGCAATGCGACGTTACGCCCGCGCCGACAGCGAGCTGTACGCCGGCGGCGGGTACGCCGCTGCGTCCGAGGCGGCGACCATCGCGGCAAGCCTGGGCTTGCCCGACCGTGTCCTCGACCAACCACTCCGCACGCTCTCGGGCGGGCAGCGTCGTCGGATCGAGCTCGCCCGGATCTTGTTCTCCGGTGCCGACACCCTGCTGCTGGATGAGCCGACCAACCACCTGGACGGCGACTCCATCGTCTGGCTGCGCACGTTCTTGAAGGCGCACAAGGGCGGCCTGATCGTGATCAGCCACGATGTGACCCTGCTCGATGAGACGGTGACCCGCGTCCTGCACCTCGACGCCAACCGGGCCGAGATCGACGTCTACAACATGGGCTGGCGGGCCTACCTCACGCAGCGCGAGACCGACGAACGGCGTCGCAAGCGGGAGCGGTCCAACGCCGAGCGCAAGGCCGAGCAGTTGATGGGACAGGCCAACAAGATGCGCGCCAAGGCGACCAAGGCGACCGCAGCACAGAACATGGCCAAGCGGGCCGAACGCCTGCTGGCCGGGCTCGAGGCAGAACGCGCGAACGACCGCGTCGCCAAGATCTCGTTCCCGACGCCGGCGCCGTGCGGCAAGACCCCGCTGACGGCCCGCGAGCTGAGCAAGTCGTACGGCTCGCTGGAGATCTTCACCGACGTCGACCTGTCCATCGACCGTGGGAGCCGCGTGGTGGTGCTCGGCCTCAACGGCGCCGGCAAGACCACGCTGCTGCGCATCCTCGCCGGCGTCGACTCAGGCGATACCGGCGAGGTGGTGGCCGGTCACGGCCTCCGGGTGGGCTACTACGCGCAGGAGCACGAGACTCTCGACGTCACCCGGAGTGTCTTGGAGAACATGCAGTCCGCCGCGCCACAGCTGACCGACACCCAGGCCCGCAGCGTCCTCGGTTCCTTCCTGTTCACCGGCGACGACTCCTACAAGCCCGCCGGGGTGCTCTCCGGCGGGGAGAAGACGCGCCTAGCTCTGGCCAGCCTGATCGTCTCGGCCGCCAATGTGCTGCTGCTCGACGAGCCGACCAACAACCTCGACCCGGCCTCACGCCAGGAGGTGCTCGCGGCCATCCGCTCGTACGAGGGCGCAATGGTTCTCGTCACCCATGACGAAGGTGCGGTCGAGGCGCTGGACCCGGACCGGGTGCTGATCCTCCCCGACGGCGTCGAAGATCTCTGGAACACCGAGTACGCGGACCTGGTCAGTCTCGCCTGAGTCGCCCGCATCTGAGCACTAGGCTCGGCGTCATGACAGCTGATGCCATGCCAGACGAGGGGGAGCTCACGGCAGCCGGTCTGCGGCTGGACGCGGACGGCTCGGTCCTGACCATCTGGCTCGCGCGTCCTGGCGTGCGCAACGCCCAGACCCCCGCCATGTGGCGCGCGCTGGCCAGGATCGGTGCGGCGGTCCCACCCGGTGTGCGCGTCGTGGTCCTGCGTGGTGAGGGCGCGTCGTTCTCCGCGGGTCTGGACAGAGCGATGTTCGAGCCTGGTGCGATCTCGGGTGATCCAGGCCTGGTCAGTCTCGCCCACGGCAGCGACTCCGAGCTGGACGATGCCATCGCGCGGTACCAGGAAGCGTTCACCTGGTGGCGCTCTCCGGCCTTCGTCTCGGTTGCGGTGGTCCAGGGCCACGCGGTGGGCGCGGGCTTTCAGCTCGCCCTGGCCTGCGACCTGCGGATCCTTGCCGACGACGCCCAGCTGTCGATGCGCGAGACGGCGCTCGGCCTGGTGCCAGACCTGGGTGGCACCCAGCCCCTCGTCCAGGCCGTGGGATACGGCCGCGCCCTCGAGATCTGTGCGACAGGCCGCTGGGTGTCGGCCACAGAGGCGGCACAGGTCGGCTTGGCCAACATCGTCGTCCCGGTGGCCTCCCTCGACGCCACCGCTGCCGACCTGGTCGAGGCGCTGGCCGCCCCGGCGCACGGCGCCGTGACCGCGCTCAAAGGCCTCCTGCTGGCCGCCGGGGAGCGTTCGTACGGCGATCAGCTCGCTGCCGAGCGCACCACTCAGGCGGGCCTGCTGCGCGACCTGGTCCGCGCGCTGGAGTGACCGTGGACCCTGCCGGGTGCACCATGGACCCGTAGGTCTATCGAGGGAGCACGACGTGATCAGTACCGGACAACGGCTGCGGGGCATGGCAGCGCTCGTTGCACTTCTGGCAGTAGTGGTCGGCGTCCCGTGGGCGCTCGTCGCCGTCGGGGGCAACCCCCTGCCCACATCCCTGTCGGGATCGTTGCTGACCGAGCCGCTCGGTGCCGACGCGATCCTGGGGGTGCTGATCGCGGTCATGTGGGTCGCGTGGGCCCACTTCATGGTGTGCCTGGTGATCGAGCTACGCGCGCACCGCCGCCACCGTGCCGGCGTCACGACCGCACAAGGCACGTCCCACCCGCTGGTCCGCCGGCTGGTGGCGAGCATCGTCCTCGTGGCGAGCTCCGCGGCAGTCTCTGCGACGGCAGCGGAGGCCGCCCAGCCGGTAGCCAGCCACGCCACCTTCGTCTCCCGGGTCGCCGCCGACGCCGACGCCCTGCGACAGCTGGCCGACCAGGCGCCGGAGGCGCACGTCGCGATCGCGCCGAAGGTCGGCAACGACGTCCAGGCCAAGCTCGGGCTGCGCTACATCGTCCAGCCGCCGCACAGCGGCAACTACGACAGCCTCTGGGCTATCGCCGAGCGCCTCCTGGGTGACGGGCGGCGGTGGCGGGAGATCTACGATCTCAACAAGGCCGTTCTGCAAGCCGACGGCACGAGCCTTCAAGACGCGGACCTGATCTATCCCGGCTGGCAGCTCCTGCTTCCCGACGACGCGACCGGCAACGCCGTCCTCGGCGACCGTGGCAACAACAACGTCAACAACAAGTCCGACGGGCGTGACCAGAGCTCTGGACGCGACGGCGGCTCGGCGCCCCGCCAGCAGAGCACACAGACAGCACCGCAACCGGCAACGGTGGACGTGTCGAGCCCCGCTGAGGACCACACGCCCATCACCGCGTCCGTCGGAGGGTTGGTCGGGCTGATCATCGCCTCGGCCATGCTCGGGCTGCGGCGCCGCGGCACCGTCGACGTCCCGCAAGGCGGGCCCGGCCTCGGCGACAACCCCCCCGAAGGTGGCCCCCCCGGTGGTGGCGGCGGCAACGACCCAGAGCTCCTCCGGCACACCGAGCTGGTCGACCGCGCCTCGCGCCGCCTCGACAAGCACTTCGCCGACGCTGGCGCCGGCGCTCCCCGCGCGATGAGCGCACGTGTCAGCGACCGCCACTTCACGATCGCCTTCGACTCCGAACCTACCGTGCCGGCGCCGTCGGGTTGGGCCGCCATCGGTGACGGACGGTCCTGGACCGTCGAGCACGACGCGCTCGACGCGGTCGGCTCCGGCATGGCGGCGGCGTACCCGCGCCTGACCTGCGTCGGCACCGACGGCGGTGACCTCGTGCTCGCCGATCTCACCGGCCTCGTCGGCGTCCGCTGCGACAACGACGCCGTCACCAACGCTTTGCTGCGCGGCGTGGCAGCGACAGCATCAACACAACCGTGGGGCGACGGACTGACCGTCGTGACCGTCGGCCTGAGCGGGTTGGACGCGTTGGTCCCGCTCACCGGGGGCTCGTTGGTGCTCGCTGGTCCAGACAGCCTCGATGAGGTGCTCGAACGTGCTGGCGAACGCGCCATGGTCGTCATCGGAGCCGATCCTGGCGGTCACGCCGCGGTTGTCGCCACCGAGTGGGCAGCAGACCATGGATCGACGGCGACAGTCGTCGGGCCCAGCACCGACCAATCTGGACTGCCCGCAACCTTCGAGCTGCGTTCCACCGGCCGTCTGACGAGCCCGTCGCTCGGGGTGTTCGCGTCCGCGGGAGCTCTCAACGGCGACGACATCGTCCGCATGGCATTCACCGTAGCCAGCATGACCGCGGCCGCTGGCGAACCCGGCGAGCGCCGCGTCCGCCGACCCGGTGCGGCCAACACCTCGGGTCGTCCGGCGCGGGTCGCAGTCAGCGTCCTCGGACCCGTCGGCCTTCAGGTCGCCGAGGGTCATGGATCGGCACCGGACACCGGACGCCTCGCGCTCGTGCAGGAGGTCCTGCTCTATCTCGCCCTGCAGCCCGACGGTGCTCACACCTCGGTGCTGGCTGCTGCGATCTGGCCCCGCGGCGTCACCCCAGAGGTGGTGGCCGCGACGCTCGACCACGTACGCGCGTACATCGGTGACCCTGCGACCGGTGTCACGTCCGACGGTGCCTCCGCCCGGGTCCCGGGCGGCATGGTCTTGGATATGCGTGACGGACGTTGGCACCTCGATGCCGCCCAGGTCAGTGTCGACTGGGAGACCTTCCAAGAGCTTGCCGGCGATCGCGGCGGTGCTGAGGAAGCGTTGCGCCTGGTCAGTGGTCCACCGTTGCAGGGCCTGCCCAATGATCGGTACGCCTGGCTGCGCGGCAGTGGACTCGCCGATCGGATCGCGACCGCCGTCATCGCGGTCGCGCATGATCTCGCCCGCTACGAGCTCGGCCGCGACCACCTGGCCGCCGCCGAAGGAGCCTTGCGCGCCGGCCTGGTCGCTGGCCCCGCGTGCGAGAGCCTGTGGCGCGAGCTGCTGGGCATCGCCGGGCGCGAGGACCGTGCTGCTGCAGTCGTCGATGAGATGTACGAGACCTTGCAGCTGTCGGGTTCGCCGAGGGGCGCCGAGGCTGAGACCGATGCGCTGGTCCAAGCCCTCGTCCCCGGCTATCAGGTCCCCGGGAGTCGTGCGGCGCTCAGCGCCTGAGATCCTTGCGGTATGGACCTTCGGCTGCGCGAGCGTGTCTACGTCGTCACCGGCGCGAGCGGCGGCCTCGGCCGGGCCATAGCCGCTGCGCTCACCGGTGAAGGCGCCCGGGTCGTCGTCTCCGGCCGCGACCAGAGCAGGATCGACGCCGCGGCCGCAGCGATCGGGGCGGACTCGGCCATCGGGGTCGTCGCCGACAACGCCGACCCAGCTGCGGCGACGCGTCTCGTCGATGCGGCGATCTCGCGCTGGGGTCGTCTGGACGGTGTTGCCGTCAGCGTCGGCGGTCCGCCTGCGGGAGCTGCCACCTCGGTGACCGACCAGCAGTGGCGTGAGTCCTTTGAGTCGGTCTTCGTCGGCGCGGTGCGTACTGCCCGCGTCGTCGCCGAGCATCTCGGGCAGGACGGGTCGATCCTTTTCGTGCTGTCCTCCTCGGTACGCCAGCCGATCGCCGGGCTGGCCATCTCCAACGGCTTGCGTCCGGGCCTGGCGATGGTGGCCAAGACGCTCGCCGACGAGCTTGGCCCGCGGGGCATCCGGGTGAACGCGGTGCTGCCGGGCAAGATCGAGACCGACCGAATCGTCTACCTTGACGGCCGGGCTGACGACCCGGCCGCGGCGCGAGCAGCAGCAGAAGGCGCCGTCCCGCTGCGCCGATACGGTCAGCCCGACGAGCTTGGCCGCGCTGCCGCTTTCTTGCTGTCGCCCGCCGCGTCGTACGTCTCCGGTGTCATGCTGCCCGTCGACGGCGGGGCGATTCGCGCACTGTAGCCGCCGTCGTCAGCAGCGGCATCGACGGAGTAGTCGTTGCGGCGTGGACGCTTGATGCGCGGGTGCGCCTCGGTCCAGGCGAAGTAGAGCCACCCGAACGCGGCGAGTGCGGCGAAGAAGAACCACTGGAGTGCATAGAAGAAGTGCGGCCCCTGGCCCATCTCCGGCCGCGGTTCGCCCTCGAACGCTGGTGCCGTCCCAGCCGGCTCCTGGGTGAGCAGGTTGAGATACCCGCCATAGACCGGCCGACCGAGCGTGGGCGCGATGGCGGTGCTCGAGATCGCCCGGACCTGTCCGTCAACGGGTTCGACGGCGTTCGCCGAGGCGCCACTGTCCGGTCGCCACCAGCCCGTGACCTCAACGGTCCCCGGAGGGGGGACAGGTACGTCGGTGACGGTCGCTGCGTTGTTCGGCGACTCGATCCAGCCGCGGTCGATGAGCACCGCCTGCCCGCTGTCGGTGACGAGCGGGGTGATGACGTCGACACCAGGTCGGCCGTCGCGTGTCTGGTACTTCAGGACCACCTGGCGGGCTGTGTCGTAGGTGCCGGTGACCGCGACCGGCCGCCACTCCTTGTCGCGATCGTCGGCGGCAGACGTGGTGGAGATCGTGGCGATGCTTGCGGCCGGTGCGTCCAGGTTTGCCGCGATCACAGTGTTCTGTTGCAACCGGTAGTCCAGCCTGTCCAGCTGCCACACGCCGAGACGCGCACACACCGTCGCCAGGACGGCGACGAGAAGCGCGAAGCCGAGCCAGCGACGAGTCAGGACGAAACCGTACACATCTCGACGTTAGCCGGTGGACCGCGCGGGGCTGGTGTCGGCACATAGGATGGGGACATGGCGTCACAACTCATCACCACCGCGGCCGGGCTGGTGGACCGTCACGGCCGGGTGGCGACCGACCTGCGCGTGTCCCTGACCGACCGCTGCAACCTCCGATGCCAGTACTGCATGCCGGCTGAGGGGTTGGACTGGCTGCCCTCGGAGCAGACACTGACCGACGACGAGCTGGTGCGCCTGCTCACCATCGGCATCGAACGGCTCGGCGTCCGCGAAGTGCGCTTCACCGGTGGTGAGCCGCTGCTTCGTCGTGGCCTGGCCTCGATCGTCGCCCGTACCAAGGCCATCGACCCCGACGTACGCACCTCGATCACCTCCAACGGTCTCGGCCTCAAGCACACCGCCTCATCGCTTGCGCGCGCCGGACTCGATCGGGTCAACATCAGCCTCGACACCATCCGGCCGGAGACCTTTGCGACGATCACCAGGCGCGACCGCGTCCACGACGTCATCGACGGAATGGCCGCCGCCAAGAGCGCCGGGCTGCTACCGGTCAAGGTCAACGCCGTGCTGCTCCGAGGCGTCAACGACCAAGAAGCGGCCGAGCTGCTGCGGTGGTGTCTGGACCAGGGTTACCAGTTGCGCTTCATCGAGCAGATGCCGCTGGACGCGCAGCACCAGTGGAGTCGTGCCGAGATGATCGTCGCCGATGAGATCTTCGAGCGCCTCGCGAAGCAGTTCGTGCTGACGCCGACCGGCCGCGAACGCGGATCGGCCCCGGCTGAGGAGTTCCTCGTCGACGGCGGTCCCGCAACCGTGGGCATCATCGCCTCGGTCACCCGCCCCTTCTGCGGGGACTGCGACCGGGTACGCCTGACCGCGGACGGCCAGATCCGCAACTGCCTCTTCGCGCGCGATGAGTCCGACCTTCGCGCCGCCCTGCGCGCGGGCGCGTCGGACGAGGAGCTCGCAGAGCGTTGGCGCGCGGCGATGTGGGTGAAGCTCCCAGGGCACGGCATAGACAACCCGGAGTTCCTGCAACCGCAGCGGCCGATGTCGGCCATCGGCGGTTAGCTGGGCCGCTGCAACGCCTCGGTGCTCCGCCAGAAGCCGCGGGCGGACAAGAATCCGCGCAGGCTCTCCTCGTGGTCGGTGCACGCGAGCCAGGTCTTGCGGCGGTCCGGTGCATGGATCTTGGGGTTGTTCCACAGCACCGCGTGTGCGGCGAGGCTGTGACACCCGCGGGCCGAGCACACCAGGGGCACATCCTCGCCATCGGCATCGGCTGGCTCGGACCCGTGGCTCACCTGGCCTCGTGGGGCTTCTCGGTGAGCTCACCGATCGGCTCGGGGCGGTAGACGTCAGCGTCGGTTGGTGCGGTCTTCTTGCCGGTGTTGGCGAGGACGACGGCGACGTACGGCAGGAAGATCGCCCCGAACACGAAGAACCACCGCAGTGGTCCGGTCGCGATGACGGCACAGACGAAGCACACGGTCCGGATGCCCATGGAGATCAGGTAGCGGCGCTGGCGTGCCTTGAGATCGACGCTGTGGGCCACCCTTGCGTCGGTGATGCTCACCCGGTCGGGTTCCCTGTCGTCCATGACTCCACGGTACGCCGGTGGTGGTGGTCCATCATGGGGACCATGAGCGATCGCACGTACCGAGTCACCGAAATAGTCGGCACGTCCCCTGAGGGCGTCGACCGAGCCATCACCAACGGTATCCGCCGAGCGGGGGAGACACTTCGTCATCTCGACTGGTTCGAGGTCATCGGCATCCGCGGACAGATCACCGGGACCGACGCCTCGCACTACCAGGTCACGATGAAGGTCGGCTTTCGGCTGGAAGACGAAAATTAGCCGGGGCCGGCTGGAGACGTGAACAAGCGGGAGTGCGATAGCGTCTCTGCTCGTGGCTAGATCTGTGCTCGTGACCGGAGGCAACCGGGGCATCGGGCGGGCGATCGCGCAGGCGTTCGTCGACGTCGGTGACGACGTGGCGATCACCTACCGTTCGGGCGAGCCCCCTCCGGGCCTACTTGGCGTGCGCTGTGACGTCACCGACCCCGAGTCCATCGACGCGGCGTTCGCAGAGGTCGAGGACAGGCACGGACCGGTCGAGGTGCTGGTCGCCAACGCCGGCATCACCAAGGACACCTTGCTGCTGCGGATGAGCGATGAGGACTTCACCGATGTCATCGCCACCAACTTGACGGGCTCGTTCCGCGTCGCCAAGCGCGCGGCCAAGGGCATGCTGCGGCTGCGGCGGGGACGAGTCATCTTCATCTCCTCGGTCGTCGGTCTCCTCGGCAGTGCCGGCCAGGTCAACTACGCGGCCAGCAAGTCCGGGCTGGTCGGAATGGCACGGTCGATGGCGCGCGAGCTCGGCAGCCGCAACATCACAGCGAACGTCGTCGCGCCAGGATTCGTCGAGACCGAGATGACCGCTGAGCTTCCCGACGCCAAGCGCGCGGAGTACCTCGCTCAGATACCGCTACGGCGGTACGCCACCGCCGAGGAGGTCGCCGGCGTCGTCACGTTCCTCGCGTCGGACGCCGCTGCGTACGTCACCGGGGCGGTCGTGCCCGTCGACGGTGGACTCGGCATGGGCCACTGACGACCGATCACAACGAGAAGGAGATCACTGGTGGGCATCGTGGAGGGCAAGAAGATCCTGGTCACCGGCGTGACCATGGACAACTCGATAGGTTTCGCCGTCGCGCGGGTCGCTCAGGAGCAGGGCGCACAGGTCGTGGTCTCCAACTTCGGGCGTGCGCTCGGCATCACTCGCCGTATCGTCAAGCGGTTGCCGACCGAGCCGCAGGTGATCGAGCTCGACGTCACCGACCAGTCGCACCTCGACGGCCTGGCCGATACGTTGCGGGGGATTGACGGCTTCGAAGACGGGATCGACGGCGCCTTCCACTCGATCGCCTACGGCAACCCCGAGACGATCCTCGGGGACAAGTTCCTCGGCGGCCCCTGGGAGGACGTGTCCCAGGCCATCCAGGTCTCGGCGTACTCGCTGATGTCGCTGGCCGTGGCGGCCAAACCGCTGATGGGTGCCGGTGGCTCGGTCGTCGGCATGACCTTCGACGCCTCGGTCGCCTGGCCGGCCTACGACTGGATGGGCGTGGCGAAGGCCGGCCTGGAGTCGTGCGCGCGCTACCTCGCCCGCGACCTGGGCCCGGACGGCATCCGGGTCAACCTGGTCGCCGCCGGCCCGCTCAAGACGCTCGCTGCCAAGGCGATCCCCGGCATGGAGGCGATCGAAGGCGTGTGGGCCGACCGCGCGCCGCTGGGCTGGGACAACACCGACAACGGCCCGACCGCACGTGCGGCGGTCGCGCTGCTCAGCGACTTCTTCCCAGCGACGACCGGCGAGATCGTGCATGTCGACGGTGGCTACCACGCGATGGGCAT
>Ga0136617_10002077_pt1 | contig 17918 bp, 17 predicted proteins | sample AntDrymUQ3222106_2_FD_129672 | JGI IMG/M metagenome (GOLD analysis project Ga0136617, IMG submission 129672) | Polar desert sand microbial communities from Dry Valleys, Antarctica - metaG UQ322 (21.06) | ecosystem: Environmental > Terrestrial > Soil > Desert | place: Antarctica: Dry Valley... | reverse complement strand
GACCACCGCGCCGTAGTGCACGTTGGCCATGCCCGCCACGTCGTCTCGCGTGAGCACCACGACGCCCAGCTCGCGCTCGGCACGCGAGGCGTCGATGGACACGATCCGGGCATGCGGGAAGGTACTGCGCAGCACCTTGGCGCGGAGCATCCGCGGCAACACGATGTCCGCGGTATAGGTGGCGCGACCGGTGACCTTGGCGAGGCCGTCCACGCGCCGGACATCCGTTCCAACGACCGACATCAGGCGTGCCCTCCGCTGAGTGCGTCGCGGGCGGCCGCCGTGGCCCCCGCGAGAGCACGCTCGGCAAGCACGCCCACCACATGGCGCTTGTAGTCCGCCGAGCCGCGCACGTCGGCAATGGGATCGACCGCTCGCGAACAGGCCTCGCCCATGGCTGCGAAGAGCTCTCCCGATGGGCTGGCATCTCTCGCGAGCCCTTCTGCTTCGGTGACGCGGACCGGCGTGGGCGAGACGGCCCCGATGACCAGCAACGCAGCGCCGATGCGGCCCCCGTCAGCCAGTCGCACGCTCGCGGTGACCGCGGCGCAGGGCCGGTCCTCCGAGGAGCGCGTGGTGAGCTTCAGGTACGTGCTGTGCGTGTCCGGCGTGGGTCGCGGCACGAGGATTGCCGAGAGGATCTCGTCGGCGGCCAGATCAGTCTCGTAGCTGCCAATCAGGAAGTCCGAAAGGGCGGTCTCCCGCCTGCCGCCCGGTCCGGTCAGCTCGACTCGGGCGCCAAGGGCTACCAGGGCCGAGGGCGGGTCGGACTGATAGTCGGCGTGCGCCAGGTTGCCGCCGATGGTGGCCAGATTTCGGATTCGAATATTGGCGACGACGTGGCAGGCGGTGTGCAGGACGGGGTACCACTCGCGCACGGCGGGGTGCGATTCGACCTCGTAGATGCTCGCGAGCGCGCCGATGCGCAGGCCGGTCACCGGATCCCAAGTAATGTCCGCGGCGTCCTGCACCTTCTTGAGGTTGATGAGCGTGCCGGGCACGTAGACGCCGTGCTTGATGACGATGAGGAGCGCGGTGCCCCCGGCGATGACCTTCGCCTCAGGGTCGGCCGCTAGCATGGCCACGGCCTCGTCGAGCGATCGCGGCTCGACTAGCTCGAAGCGCCTCACAAACCCGCCCCGGGAGCCGTCGGCGCAGGCGCGGCTGGGAAGGTGGGCGCGGACTCGAAGGAGGCCCGGGCGCGGCGAGCGAACTCGGCCTCGATGTCGCGAGCCTTGCGCGCGATGACGGGGAAGCCGAGGGCCCCCAGCTTGCCAAAGATGCTCATGTCGTGGCGGTAGGCGAGCTGCGTCTCGTTGGAGCCGACGGAATGCAGCGTCACCGTCGTCTCGACCTTGACGTTGCTGCCCATGCGCTTGTCGGCGCCCTCCGCCTCGAACCGAACGAGCTCGGGCGCCGCGGATTCCACGATCCGCAGCTGCAGGTCAAAGGCGGCCTTCATGAACGCTACCTGCTGTTCCAGCCGGACGCGGTAGGTGTCGACGGTGAGCTGCTCCGCCGAGGTGCAGCCGGGGATCCAGCCGGCCAGCGTGGGCACGTCCCAGATCGCGTCCCAGACGCGGTCCCGATCGGCGGGGATGGTGAAGCTGCCTTCGAGAATCACGATGTCTCCCTCGGTCGTCCGGCCCTCGATGCGGGCGGACTGTCCGCCTCATGGAACGGCGGCGGGATCGGAATGGCTCGCATACCTGTCGAGACCAGCGGTGCGTCCGGCCAGGGCCACGCCGATGCCGAACGACCCCCGGCGTGGTGCCGGGGGCCGTTCCTTCAGGGCACGGGTTGGCTTAGCGGAAGATTTCCTCCGCCTGCTCCACGTCCACGTACTCATTGGTCCAGAACGTGCCCTCCTCGAACGGGATGGCCTGCTCGACGACCCCCGATTCGACCAGCACCGTCATCGTGTCCTGCCAGCCTTCCTCAGACTGGAGCCCGTTCCGCACCGGCTCCACCTGCGGGAGGATGACGTTGGTGAAGGCATCCTCGATGATCGCGGGATCGACTTCCGAGAACGGCCCCTCCTGGAGGATCCGGAGCGATGCATCCGGGTAGCGCAGGATGTAGTTGTTGCCCATCGCGATGGCCGTGGCGGTGAGGCCGGCCACCTCGCCGTTGGACTCGATCCACTCGCGAACCCCGAACAGGACCTCGTGCACGTAATTCGCGAACTCGGGCACGTCACCCGGCGGGATGAGGACGACCCCGCCCGCCACCTGGCACGACGGCGGCGACAGCAGGAACGCCTGGATCTGACCGGCCTCCATCGCACCTGCCATGGCCCCGGCGCCCCCGCCCACCTGGGTGATCGTCGCCTGGTTGTCGGGGTCGAGACCGCCGTACTCGATCATGAGCCACCGCGTCGCCCGATCCGAGACGGCGCCCGGCCCGGTGATGCCGATGACGGCCCCCTCGAGCGCCCGCACACGGTCCTCGAGCGACGACTCGGGCGTGACGCCCTTGTCCGCGGCCCAGTCCTCGCGAACGCACATCTGGAGGGTCTGGTTGATCGTCGCCTGGATGGACAGGAAATCGACGCCCTGCGCGACAGCAGCAGCGACCTCGGTGGAGGCGGAGTCGACCAGGTCGACGCTTCCGCCGACGAGCGCCTGACGCGCGGTCGCTCCGGACTGGAGCTCGATGAACTCCACCCTCACGCCAAGATACTCGAAGAAGTTCATGTGCAGCGCGATCTGGAGCGGTGCGAACGCCATCTGCGGCACGGACTGCGCCATGCGGACGACCGGAAGATCACCCGCCTTTGACTCGAACGGCCCCGGCGCCTCGCCGGTGTCGCCGCTTGCGTCGGGAGACGCGGCAGCCGATCCGGACGGCTCCGCGCTCGCCTCGGCCGAGCCCGTCGCCGACGCCGCCGACGACGGAGCGACCGCGGACGCGGACGCGGATGGGGAGGGGCTCGCAGCGCCACCACAGGCGGCTACGAGGAGCGCGAGGATTGTGACCATCACGGCGAGCTGTGCGAGAAGCGGCGGGTGCAGCGATTGTATCTTCATCCAGGCCTCCTGCCTCTTGTGTGTTGTGGGTCGACCGGCTCGGTCAATAGGTCACGAGCTCCTGTCGGCGTTGGGGTTGCCAGCGCAGCACGCGCGCCTCAATGAGCGCGACAAGCTGACTCAGGATCCACGTTGAGACGACGAGGAACGCGAGCGCCGCGAACAGGCCGCTGGCATCGAAGAATGAGGTCGACCGGATGATCAGCCATCCGATGCCCTTGGTCGCCGCGATGTACTCGCCGATGATGGCGCCGATCACGCCGAAGGGGACGCCCATCTTGAGGCCGAGCAGGATCGAGGGAAGGGCCGCCGGGACGATGATCCGTCGCGTCACAGCCGCCCCGTTCGCGCCCATGATCCGGGCAATGTTGATGAACTCCTCGTTGACGCTCAGCACGCCGGCGAAGGTGTTGAAGAACACCATGAAGAAGACGCCCATCACGACGACGGCGATCTTTGACTCAAGACCGATCCCGAACAGAAGCACGAAGAGCGGAGCGATGGCGATCTTCGGGATGCTGTAGATCCCCAGAAGGTATGGCTCGAGAACGCGGGCGAGCAGGGCCGACCGGCCGAGGACGAAGCCCAGCGCCACACCCAGCACGGCACCGATCGCGAAGCCGACCACGAGCGCATGACCGGTCGCCAGCAGGTGCTCGAACACGGTGTTGCCATGGAGATCCTCGCCCGCGAGCATCGAGAAGACCCGCTCGATGATCGCTGACGGATAGCTGAAGACGCGCGAGTTGATCGCACCGGAGCGACCGGCGAACTCCCAGGCGAGGACGAGCGCCCCGATGATCCCGAGTTGACCAAGGATCACGAGCGTTCGCTCGCGGACCACCGGGTTCCGGCGTCGCCCGACCGGGCGGCCCGCGGCACGACCCGGTGCGACCGTCGACGTCTCGCCGAGCCCGGTCACCACCCGCCCTCAGCCGGCCCCGGCCGACGTGGTGCCGGCTTCGAGCTCGGGCGTCGGGTCGACCGAACCGACGACCTCGGAACGGAAGGTCTTCCAAATCTCGCCGTACACCTCGGTGAACCCAGCCTGGTCGTGGATCTGGAAGACGTCCCGCGGGCGGCTGATTGGAATGTCGTACACCGCCTTGATCGTCCCTGGTCGTGCGCTCATCACGACGACCTTGTCGGACAGCGCGATCGCCTCGGTCAGGTCATGGGTGATGAACAGGATCGTCTGGCGCTTCTCCTCCCATATCCGGAGAAGATCGTTCTGCAGCACCATCCGCGTCTGCGCGTCGAGCGGGCCGAATGGCTCGTCCATCAACACCACCGAGGGGCCGTAGACCATCGTCCGGATGATGGAACCGCGCTTCTGCATGCCGCCAGACAGTTGATACGGCCAGTGGTTCTCGAAGCCCTCGAGCCCCACCATCCGGATGAACTCCTCGGCCCTACTCCGGCGTTCTCCCCTGGGGACGCCCTGGACCTCGAGCGGGAACTCGACGTTCTGACGGAGGGTCATCCACGGGTACAGGTTGCTGTCCTGGGTGATGTAGCCCACCTTCGTGTTGATGCCATCGACGACCTGGCCGCGGAACAGCGTGCGGCCCTCGGACACCTCTTCGAGACCGGCGCCCAGCCGCAGCAACGTCGTCTTGCCGCAGCCACTCGGCCCGACGATGGAGGTGAACTCGTTCTCACCGATCCTGAGCGAGACGTCGTCGAGCGCAGTGATCTCGGAGCGGCCGCTCCAGAAGCGCTTGGTGATGTGCTCGTACTCAATGACGCGTTCTGTCATCAGTTGTGCCGACGCATCGCTATCGCAGCGGGTCGCTCAGCCGTCAGTCGCCCGGCCAACGCCTCCCGCCGTCCTGTACGCAGAAGTGTACAGGTGAGCACAGCGTCCCGCTAGGCGATCGATATCGTTCTGCCCCGGCGCGGCGGCTGCCACTTCAGCACGCGCGTCGAGACGACATTCACGATCTGCGTGAGGAGCCAGGTGATCGCGACGAGGAAGAGGATCCCCGCCCAGAGCCCGCTCGCATCGAAGGAGTTTGTCGAGTAGAGGATGTACCAGCCGAGGCCGCGGTTCGATGCGATGTACTCGCCGAGGACTGCCCCGATGATGGCGAACGGCACGCCCATCTTCAGGCCGATCAGGATTGACGGCAGGGCCGCCGGCAGGATCACCCGGCGCCCGACGTCGAGGCGACGCGCGCCCATGATCCTGGCCAGGTGCACATACTCCTCGCTGACGTCCATGACGCCCTTCAGCGTGTTGAAGAAGACGACGAAGAACACCTCGATGAAGACGATCCCCACCTTGGACCAGAACCCGATGCCAAGCACGAGCACGAACAGCGGCGCGAGCGCGATCTTGGGGATCGAGAAGAGCGCGAGGATGATCGGTTCCAGCATCCGCCTCACAAGCGAGGTGCGGCCCAACACGTAGCCGACCACCACGGCGCTGCTCGCGCCGATGACGTAGCCGACCACGATCTGCTGGAAGGTCGTCCCGATGTGGTCGTAGATCGTTCGGCCGTAAACGATCTCGCCGCTGAGCATCGAGGCCATGCGGTCCGCGATCCTCAGCGGGCTGCTGAAGATCAACGGCTCGGCGAGCTCGATTGCGATCGCGAGCTCCCACAGCGCCAGCACGGTGACTCCGATCAGCACCTGGAGGCCGACGACCAGCCGGCGGTCCTGGGCGGGAACCCAGGCGGTGCGACGCTGCAGCACGGCAGCCCCGCCGGCAACGATCGCGACGCTGGGCGGCTGCGCGGCGGACGGCCCGGTGGGCGCTTGTCGCGTCATCGTGCTGCTCCCGTCGAACCGAGCGGACGGCACCCGCGCGGGCGCCCAGCATGGCACTGTAGGCGGGAGTATACGTCCGGCGCAGCGGAGGCCCGGACGGAGCGGCCGCAACGCGATGCAGGAGGAACGAGACGAGGTGACGGTTCCTGCAGCTCGCCAGTCGAGGACGTCGACGGCGCGTCCGTGGCGCGACGCCCGCGAGTGGATCGAGCGAGTACGCGATATCGGCGAGCTGAGCGACGTGCGGGGTGTCGATTGGCAGGCCGGCATCGGGGCCACGACCCAGCTCCTCGACCGCACCGAAGGTGCCCCGTCCGTCCTGTTCGACGAGGTGCCGGGCTACGAGGCGGGCCGGCGCGTCCTCGTGAACTGCAACGGCACCCTCGCTCGTCAGGCGGTGACGCTTGGCCTGGCCGCCACGCAGGCAACGCACCAGGGCCTGCGCGAATTCTGGCGTGGGGTGCTTGCGGGTCGTGCCCCCATCCCGCCCGTCGAGGTCGAGAACGGGCCCGTGTTCGAGAACGTGCTTCGAGGGACCGCCGTCGATCTCGAGGCGTTTCCGGTGCCCGTCTGGCACCCGAACGACGGTGGGAGGTACATCGGCACGGCGAGCCTGAACGTCCTGAAGGACCCCGACACGCCCTGGGTGAACGTGGGCACCTACCGGAACCAGATCTTCTCCCGCAACGAGCTCGGGATGTGGATCAGTCCGGGCAAGCACGGCCGCCTGATCCGCGAGCGGTACGCGGCCACGGGGCAGCGAGTCCCTGTCGTCGTCGTGGTGGGCGCTGACCCGCTCCTCTTCCTCGCCGCCGCAGCCGCCATCCCATTCGGAACCGACGAGTTCGCGTGGGCCGGGGCCGTGCGCGGCGAGGCGATCGAAATCGTCCGCGGACCGATCACGGGTCTCCCGTTCCCGGCTCGTGCCGAGATCGTGATCGAGGGCTGGATCAATCCGGCGCGCTGGCACGAGGAGGGCCCATACGGCGAGTTCCACGGCTACTACGGGATCGGCGAGGGGCGCACGCCCGTCATCGAGGTCGAGGCGATCTACCACCGAGACGACCCAATCCTCCTCGGTTGTCCGCAGGGCAAGCCGCCGCACGAGGACAACCGCGTGCTCGCCTATCTCCGGGCGGCGCAGGTGGAAGCGGAGCTGGCGTCCGCCGGCGTGCCGAGGATTACCGGCGTGTGGTGTCCGCCGGTCGCCGCTGAGCGCTTCCTGACGGTCGTGTCGGTCAATCAGGCCTATCCCGGACACGCCACACAAGCCCTGACCGTTGCCGGGCAGACGGGGGCGGCGGCCTACATGGCCCGGATCGTGGTCGTGGTCGACTCCGACATCGACATCTTCGACATGAACGACGTTTTGTGGGCGATCATGACCCGGGTCGACCCGGAGCGGGACACCAACGTGGTCCGCCGAGCGTGGAGTGGACCGCTCGATCCAGCCGTGCACCCGGATGAGCGGGGATTCAACTCCCGGCTGCTGATCGACGCCACCCGGCCGTGGGAGTGGCGAGACCGGTTCGCCGAGCCGGTCGTGACGGCCGCCATGGCCGCCGCAACCCGCAGAACGTGGGGCTGGATCCTCGATCCCGCGGCCACGGACCCGCGCCGTTCCTGATCAACCTCAGCGGAAGCGCGTCGACGGTTCCACGCCGGCCACGGTCCGGTCACGGAGGTCGAGCCACATCGCGTGGAGCGGCCCTTCGAGGGGGGCGACGGCCCGGCGGCTGGCGGCTGCGGCCTCGTCGATCGCGGCCCTTGCCTCACTGACCGCCCGGTACAGCGCCGGCTCGTCGACGGTCGTGACGCGTCCGTCGCGGACGACCTCGTCGCCGCCAACGAACACGCGATCGATCGACGAGCCGTTCTCCGAGTAGACGAGCTGCACCCACGGATCGTTGTCTGCGGCCCAGTGGACCGAGTCGCGTCGCAGCAGGACCACGTCAGCCAGGCGGCCGGCCGCAATCGCACCGACCTCGGACTCGAGCCGGACGGCGCGGCTCGCGGCCCGTGTCGCCATTCGGAAGATCTGCTGCGCCGACGGCCAGCCGCGATAGTCGACCTGGTTGGAGGTGTGGAGCAGAGCGGCGAGCCTCAGCGCCTCCCACATGTTGAAGTTGTCGGACGAGCACGGGCCGTCCGTGGCGACTGCAACGTTGACGCCGCGGGCCCACATCTCGGGAACTCGAGCCACGCCCGAGCCGAGCTTCAGGTTACTGGCCGGATTGTGGACGATCGTCGCGCCGCTCCGGCCGATCCGGTCGAGCTCGTCGTCGTCCAGCCAGACGCCGTGCGCCATCGACGTGTCGGTTCCCAGGATCCCGAGCCTGTCCAGTCGCGCGACGAGCGACTCGCCGAACAGCTCGCGGTTCCGGATCGCGTGCGACTTCGACTCCCCGAGATGGAGGTGGATCCCCGTGCCCGTCTCGTCCGCGAGCTCGCGACTGCGCCGGAGCAGTGCGTCCGAGCAGCGGTGGGCGGCCGAGGGCCCAACCAGGCAGGTCGTCAGGGGATGAGACCTGTGATGCTCCGCGATGAACTCGGCCGCGCCTTCGATGGCCTGCGCCGTCTCACGGCGGGTGACGTCGCCCGCCGCGCCCCGGACGCTCGCAAGCGCCTCGCCGGTGAGCGGCAAGGTCTCCTCCCAGCGCATGTCCATGACGACGAATGCGACCGAGTGCCGGAGGCCGACCTCGCGCATGGCAGCGACCTCGGCCGAGATCCCGGCATCGGCCAGCGCCGGGTTGCCGAAGAAGTGGTCGAGCGCCGTGGTCGTCCCCGTCTTGAGCATCTCGACGCCCGCGACGAGCGAGCTCAGGTGGAGCAGCTCGTGCGACAGCGCTGTGGTTGGAGCCCGCATGGCGACGAGCCACAGGTCGAGCGGCATCCGCTCGTAGCTCCCCTTGAACAGCGTCGAGTAGGTGTGCGTGTGAGCGTTGATCAGGCCCGGGATGGCGATCAGGCGGCGGCCATCGATCTCGTGCTCGAAGGGCCCCATCCGATGCGGACCATCCGCGTCGGCCGGGCCGACCCAGGCGATCCGGGTGCCCTCGATGACGAGGTCGCCGGGGTCGAGAATCCGGTCGTCGTCGTCGACCGTGACGATCCGCACGTCCCGGATCAGGACCCGGCCGTGGCCGGGTCCTTTCACGGCTCGGCCGGCCCGTGGACGATCACCCGGAGCGGGGTTGGATTGAACCCGTTGCAGGGGTTCCTGTCCTGCGGGCAGTTGGACAGGGCGACGAAGAGGTCCATCTCGGCGCGCAGGTCGATGTAGTCCCCGGCTCGCGAGTCGGGCTCCTGGATCTCGTACCCGCCATCCGGGTGCTGGATGACCTTCATGAACGGGCAGAAGGCGCCCGGGATGTCCTTCGACGTCAGGCCCAGCGGCGACGCCGCCATCGTCATGTTGTCGAGGCAGTTGCGGGTGCCGCGCTCGCCATACCGAAGGAAATTGGCGGCCTCGTTGCAGCAGCCAGCGGACGCATGGTGGACGCCCACGGTGTCGTCCGTGATCGTCATCATGGGGTTGCCCTCGTCCGAGTACAGGACGTGGCCGGTGGTGAGCAGCCACCGCTTCTGGATGAGGCGCGAGTTGTTCGTCGACAGGCGCTCGCGTGGGTTGGCCCGGTTGAAGCACACGAAATCTGGTACCTGCTTGCCCTCGACATCGACGATCCGCATCACCTGGCCCGCGCGCAGCTCGAGCCCCAGATACTCCTTCGGCGGGATCGTCGTATCGGACACGATTGCGCCCTGACCTCGGCCCACTGCGGTCACCGATCCGATCGCGCTTCAAGCCGCTCGCCGCCCGGCGGCTGCCAGTCGCGCAGCAGCGGGCCCAGCTGGAAGCGCTCGATCCCGAGGATCCGGGGTTGCTGGTAGCTCTCGCGCTCGCCAATGGGCGCCGTCGCGTCGATCCCCATCTTCGCGCTGGTGCGCGGCGCGGGGGCGGACGGGTCAAGCGTGGGGCTGTACAGGTTCGGCACGATGATCACGTCGCGATCGGCCTGCACGCGGGTGTTCACGGCCCACTCCACCATGAGCGGGTCGAACACGTCGATCTCCTCGTCGACCACGGTCACGAGCTTGGCGCCCAGTGGCGCGGCAAGGAGCGCGAGCGCCAGGTTCCGCCCTTCTGACGGGTGGCGCTTCTTGATCGCGATCACGACGTGGTGGCGGGTGGCGCCGCCCGGCGTGACGTTGACCGCGACGACCTCGGGCGTGATCTTGAGCGCCTCGCGCCAGGCCATCGAGACAGCCGCCGGCTGCATCATCCAGTGGTTCTCGGTCATCGGCACCCCGGTCAGCGTGTTCTGGTAGATACCGCCCGAGCGCATCGTGATCGCCGTGACCTCGAGGACCGGCGTCGGCTTGGCGTCGCTGTAGGTCCCCGGGTATTCGCCGAACGGTCCGTCGACGACCAGCTCGCCCGGGACGGTCCGACCCTCGATGACGATCTCGGTCGTGGCGGGGATCTCGACGTCGATCGTGCAGCCCCGGGCGAGCTCGATCGGTTCACCGCGCAGCCCACCCGCCACGCCGAACTCATCGACACCGAACGACACGCGCGACTGAGAGGCGATCTGCGTCGCCGGCTCGGTCCCGATCGCTGTCGCGATGGGCGCCGGCTCCCCCTGCTCGTGCCATCGCTCGATGATCGTCCGGAGGTGCCGGCCGAGCGGCGCGAAGACGGTGAGATGATTCCGATCGAGGAGGAGCATGCGGTGGATCGACACATTGCGGACGCCGGTGGACGGATCCTTCGCGACCTGAAGGCCGGCAGTTACGTAGCGACCGCCGTCGAGCTCGTAGTGGCGCAGGATGGGGAGTGAGAACAGGTCAATCTGGTCGCCTGTCAGGACGACCTCCTGGCACGCCGGCCGGCCGGCCGGCACCAGGGGTGGCAGCGAGCGGTCCTCGCGCTCGCGATAGACCGCGTCGAGCTCATCGTCGTCGACCCCGAGCGCCCAGGCCACCCGGCGTCTCGCGGCGAACAGCCCGCTGAGGCACGGCACGGCGCTGTCCCGGACGCGATCGAACAGGAGCGCCGGCCCCTGGATGTCCGAGGTCTGGCGGGTGAGGGCGACTGCTTCGTATTCCCAGTCAACCGGTCCGGGGACACGGAGCAGGTCGCCGCGGTCGTCGAGGGCCGCAAGGAACGAGCGAAGATCGGGCCAGGCCATCAGAGCCTCCGGATCCGGGATGGTATCCAAGAGTATACGCTGGCTCGCCCACCCGATCGGCAAACTCAGGAGCCGCGACCTCAACCATGGGCGTGCTGCTAGCCCTCCTCGGAGCCGCATCCTTCGCCGTCATGAACGTCGCCGTCCGCAAGGGCGTGCGTCCCGGAGACCGGGACAACGGAGTGTTGACGACGGTCGTCATCAACGTCGTCATCTTCAGCCTCCTGATCGCCGCGATGGGGCTTGCGGGCGGGCTGCCGGCGCTGCCGTCGGCTGGCATCGCGGCCTTCATCGGCGCCGGACTCGCCTCGACCTTCATCGGCCGAACGACCCTGTTCGCGGGCATTCGGCGCGCGGGCGCGGTCCGCGCCGCGGCCGTCAAGAACGCCACGCCGGTGGTGACATTGATGATCGCGCTCACGCTCCTCGGCGAGCGACTGACGCCGCTGGCCGGGGTGGGGATCGCGCTGATCATGCTCGGCGTCGCGCTCGTCGTGCGCGAGTCGATGGACCGCTCCGGCCGGGAGGACCTGAGCACCGACCGGGCGAGTCCGGCCCGGATGGGCCTCGAATCGGAGGTCCTCGCCGACGGCGCACCGCCCGAGTCACTCGAGCCAGACTACGGGGACCGCGGACCCGCTCCGTCTGGCGCCTCCCGGGCGATGCTGGTCGGCCTGGGCCTGTCGGGTCTCGCCGCCGTTTCGTTCGGCGCGGGGCATGCGCTGCGCAAGGTGGGCATGGACTTCCTGCCGGACGCGGCGATCGGTGCTGCGGTCGGCTCCTGGTCCGCGCTTGCGGCGTACGCGCTCGGCGCCGCCGTCCAGGGGCGGCTCCGGTCGATTCCCACGAGCGTCACCGCCTGGCGGCCGTACTTCTGGCTTGCCGGAATCGCTGGCGGAGTCGGTCAGATCTCGTTCTTCGCCGCGCTCAACTTCGCGCCGGTCGCGCACGTTTCCGTCGTTGCGGCGTCGGAGACGATCCTGACCGTGGCGTTCGCCGGCCTCGTCGCGCACCGGGCTGAGCAGATCACCCGCGAGCTGATCCTCCCCGCGACGCTGGTGGTCGCGGGCGTCGCGGCCATCGCGCTGGCCCGTTGATGTCCCGGCGACTCGCTCAGCCCCCCGCCGCCAGCTCGCGCTGCACGTTCCGCGCGAACTCCGCCATGACCTGGTCGGCCTTGCGCCGCATGACAGCCTGCCCGAACTCGCCGAGCTTGCCCAGGATCGACGCCTCGGTGTGGATGTGGAGCTCGGTCTCGGTGTCACCCTTGGGGACGAGCGTCATCGTTGCCTTGGCGCTGACGGTTGACGCGATCCGCTTCTCGGCGGCCGAGACGTCCATTCGCGACCGGAGGTTCTCGCGATCGCGTTCCGCGACCACGACTCGGCCCTGGAGGCGGACGCCGATCGGTCCCACCTTGAGCTTGAGCGCGCCCTGATACGTGTCCGGGTCCACGGCCTCGAACGACTCGACCCCGGGCACGCATCGACTTACGGCCGGGATGTCCATCATGAAGTCCCAGACCCGGTCGACCGGGGCCGCGATCGTCACCTGCTGATCAACGATCATTCGGTTTCCTTCCTCGTGGGCCTGCGGGGGGCCGTCCGCCATTGTCCTCGATCCTGCCCGGGACTAGTATGCCGCTGTATGCTGTGCGGGGTCGACCGGGCCGGACGGCACTCGGGGTTCCCGGTAGCGGAGGAGTCGCCGTGACGACATGGATCGGCCGGATCGAGCCGAGCATGTGGATGGAGGGCCCGTGGTGGCACGAGGTGCTGCCCGCCGACGTTCGCCTGTGCGTTCTCTCGCTTGGCGTGCGCAGATTGCGCGACGAGGACCTCGAGATCGCGCACGCGCAGATCCTCGAAAAGGTGGAGGCGCTCGACGCCGAGGGAGTCGACGTCATCAACGTCGGCGGAAGCCCAGTCGTCAGCGTCCACGGCCACGCCGGCCACGAGCGGCTCCTCGCCGACATCGCTGAGCGGACGAACCGACCCTTCGTCACCTCGCTGCAGGCCGAGACGGAGGCGATCCGGGCGCTCGGGGGCCGGCGCGTGCTGATGGCGAGCCCGTACCCGATCGCCCAGACGCTGAAGCGCGTCGACGTCCTGGCCGACGAGGGAATCGAGGTCGTTGCGCACGGCAGCCTGGACATCGAGAGGACGCGTGAGATCACGTCGCTCGATCCGGAGGTCGTGGCCCGGCAGGCGATCGACCTCGCCGCGGCGCACCCGGAGGGAGACATCCTCTACCTGCCGTGCGGTTCGCTGCCGGCGATCGACGTCATCGACCGCGTCGAGACCGAGACCGGGAAGCCCGTCGTGACAAACGTGATTGCGCAGGTGCATGCCAGCCTCGTTCGGGCCGGCTTCGATCGGCCGATCGAGGGCTACGGCCGCCTGTTGCGGTCCCTCGGCGCGATCCCCGCCTGACCCCGCCGATGTCCGAGGGCGACTTCGCCGGGTCCCCGGTGGAAGGAGCCCGGCGGCCGAGGATCGCCGTATTTGCCGGGCCGACGGCGACGATCATGAACAGCGCGCCGCTGGTGACGTCGAACCAGGCACGCCGCCGGCACGGGTTGCCTTGCTGACCGATGAGTGGGGAACGCCCCTTCGGTACGACGCCGACCCCGTGCGCTCTGTCAGTGGGAGATCACGCCCGCCAGGTCGTGGGCAGCCGGCTCGGTCAGGACGTTGCCGACCAGATCGCCGGCGTCGCGCGCCCCCGCGGCGGCGATCCGGTCCGGGAGCTCCTCGACGAGGCGGATCATCGTGTCGGGCCGCGTGAAGCTGGCAGAGCCAACCTGGACCGCGCTTGCCCCGGCAAGCAGGAACTCGACGGCATCGTCGGCCGTTGCGATTCCCCCGATCCCGATGACCGGGATCGACACCGCCTGCGCCGCCTGCCAGACGCATCGAAGCGCGATCGGCTTGATCGCCGGACCCGTGACGCCGGCGGTGATGGTTCCGATCCGGGCTCGGCGGGTGCGCGGATCGATCGCCATCCCCATCAACGCGTTCACGGCCGACAGGGCGGTTGCTCCGCCATGCTCGGCGGCCCGGGCAATCGAACCGACGGACGTCACGTTCGGGGTGAGCTTTGCGATCACCGGAACAGGACTCCGCTCGACCACGCCGCGGACGACCTCCTCGACCGTCTCGGGAACTGCACCGATCTCGAGTCCACCGGCCTCGAGGTTGGGGCACGAGATGTTGATCTCGAAGGCGTCGATCCCGTCGGCGCCGGCCAGCCGCTCGGTCACGTCAAAGTAATCCTGGACCGTCAGGCCGCCGATGCTGACGATCGTTGGGGGCGACCAGGCGGCGTAGCGCGGCAGGAGCTCGTCCAGGAAGCTCTGCGCGCCCCCACTCGGGATCCCGACCGAGTTCAGCATCCCGGCGTACGACTCGCCGAGGCGGTGGGCGGGGTTCCCGGCCCGGGGCGTCGCGAAGACGGTCTTGGTGACGAGCGCGCCGAGCCGGTCGAGGTCGATGATCGAGCCGAGCTCCGGCCCAAAGCAGCCCGACGCGGGCATCACCGGGTTGGCAAGCAGCAAGGTTCCGATCCGGACCTCCATCCGCGCCGCGGCCCGGTTCACGCCGCTCCCGGAGCCGACGGTGTCGGCGTGTGGCGGAAGACGGGGCCGTCTGCGCATACGAGTGGCTTCTCCCGGGTCAGCCCCGGATGGCCGGTGGAACACCCGTGACAGAACCCGAGGCCACAGGCCATATGAGCCTCGAGCGAGACCTGGACGGAGGCCCCGGACGCGGCTGCGAGCGTCGCGCCAAGCCCCAGGAGACGCACCGATCCGCAGGTGTACACCTCGTCGAAGCGGTCGCCGCACCGCCCGAGCACCGCGGCGGCGACCCGCTCGACGTCGCTCGAGCCGTTCGTGTCAACGACCTCGATCACCTCGCGCGCGCCCGCGCGCCGATACGTGTCCGTGCCGACCAGCGCATCGGGCGATCGCGCGCTCACCACCGCGTCGACGACGATCCCGCGCCGGGCCGCGAGCTGTGCCAGGGCGGTCAGCGAGCACGTGCCGATCCCGCGGCCGAGCAGCAGCATGTGCCGCGCGGCCGGCGGGATGATGAATCCGCGCCCCAGCGGCCCGACGGCGACCATCCTGTCTCCGCCGCGGAATCCGGTCATCCGGCGCGTGCCGTCGCCAACCACGCGATAGACGACGTCAACGGTGCCACGCGCGGCGTCCCACCCGTACAGCGCCATTGGGCGCGGCAGCACGGGCGCCAGCTCACCGGCAACGGCCAGCGTGAGCATCGCGAACTGCCCCGGCTGGGCCGCCTCAGCCATGCGAGGGGCGTCGAGCGTCAGCCGCCAGTAGTCTGACCCCACCCGGGCGTTGTCGATGACGCGAGCCTCTAGAAGCGAGGGCACCGGGAGCGGAGGCGCGAAGGGCCCGGCATCTGGAAGCCGGGCAAGCTCGATCGAGGCGGCAATCGCGGCCGGCGTTGCCGATTCGCTCAAGAATCCGCCCCGACCGCGGCCAGCATGCGGTCAAGCCGGAGCATGGCCTCGTAGAGCACGTCCACGCCCCGCGCGATGTCGGACGCGCTGGTCCACTCCTCGGGGACGTGACTCACGCCGTCCTTGCTCGGGACGAACACGATGCCGGCGGGCATCAGCGCATTGACGACCTGGGCGTCGTGGCCGGCGCCGCTGGTCATCACGCGGTAGCGGTGACCGAGCGCCTCGGATGCCTCGGCGACAAGCTGGCGGACCCAGATGGGCAGGACGACCGGCGAGGTGTCGGCGATCCGCTCCGCAGCGAGCTGGACGCCGCGCCGGTCAGCGAGCTCGGTGGCGTGGCGCACGACCGCAGCCGCGAGCGCCCGCTGGCGGTCCGAATCGACGTCGCGGACGTCGACGGTCAGGCGCACGCGGCCCGGGATGGTCGTGATGCTGTTGGGATGGACCTCCAGCCGTCCGACCGTCAGCCGCGCGCCGCGATTGCGCGGGTCGCGCGCGAGCGCCTCCGCGTGGGTGATGATCTCGGCGGCGGCGGCGAGGGCATCGGCGCGGATCGCCATCGGCGTCCCACCCGAGTGGTCGGCGCGTCCCGAAACCTCGAGCCGGAGACGCGTGCTCCCCGACACGACGTCGACCAGGCCAACCGGCGTCCCGCCGACCTCGAGGACGCGGCCCTGCTCGATGTGGAGCTCGAGGAACGCAGCCCACGCGTCCCGTCGCCAGCGCGCCCCGCCGACCTTGCGCGGATCGAACGAGATGCGGCGAAGGGCCTCGTCGAGCGTCACCCCGGCCGCGTCGCGCATCGTGGACAGGTCGCGCTCGGTGAGCTCGCCGGTGACGATCTTGCTCCCGATGCAGGGCTCACCGAATCGAGCGCCTTCCTCCCCGGCGAAGATGACCACGCGGAGCGGATGCGCGGTGTCGATGCCGTTCTCGGTCAGGAGTCGAACCGTCTCGACAGCGCCCACGACGCCGACGATTCCGTCGTACCGGCAGCCGTGCGGAACGCTGTCGAGGTGCGATCCGATCCCGATCGCGGGCGTGCCGTCGGCCGTTCCAGGCCGCTCGGCGATCGTGTTGCCGATCGCATCGACCCGGACCTCCAGCCCGAGGTCCCGAAGCCAGCCTCCGACAAGGTCGTGAGCATCCCGTTCCGCGGGCGTGAACCCCAGCCGGGAGACGCCGCCCTCGGGGTCGGCCCCGATCTTGGCGATCTCGGACAGCATCGAGCCGAGTCGGGCCGCCTCAGCCCGGATGGTCGCCCCGTCAGAGGCCGGCGCGGCCGGCTCCGGCCCGTTGCCGGACGGGGTCGCGCCCCCGGATGCTGGCGCCTCGCCGTTCGACGCCACCGTCCCGGGCGTCGTGTCACGGGTCGAGGTGCCACTCATGCGCGGTCCTCGCTGGGCGCCGCCTCGCGCACGAGTGGCTCGAGCGCGACGGTCACGCCTCCATCCGCTCCCGCGCGATCGAGGGCGTCGGTCGCCACCAGGACGGCTGTTCCGACCAGCTTGGCACCCTCCCGCTCGGCCAGGGCCCGGGCGGCGCGAACCGTGGCAGGGTCGCGGACGGCGTCGGAGAAGAGGACCACTCTCGCGCCGCTGACGAGGCCCGCACCGTGGCCGACAAGGCCGTCCTGATCGAATGCCCGCACGACGGGAACTCCGAGTGCCCGGCCGAGCAGGTAGCCGAGGACCGTGTCGTCGGGGTCCTCCCAGATCAACAGCGCATCGAGCGTGGCCATCTCGCGGGTCATCGTGGCGAGTGCGTCCACGAGGACATCGGTCGCCTCCCCGTCCGCAAACGGATCGAACCGCGGGAGCGGATCCTCGAACGGAGGGCCGGCCAGTCCCCCGCGGGTGAGAGCGCGCCGGCGGTCGCGCTCCGATATCGACTCCGCGTCCGCGGTCACAGCCCGAGGTCCGACCGGCTGAACAGGCAGGTCAGGCTGTAGCCGGCCGCCGAGATCGCGTCGCCGCCTCCCTGCGCGCGATCGATCACCGCGAGGATGTCGACTACGACCGCACCAGTGTCCCTGACCCGGTTGGCCGCCCGGATCGCCTGGGCCCCGGTGCTGATGACGTCCTCCACGACGACGACCCGCTCGCCGGGGTAGACCTCGCCCTCGACCAGGCGGGCGGTGCTGTACGCCTTGGTCTCCTTGCGGGCGATGACGAACGGGAGGCCAGTCTCGAGGGACAGCGCCGTGGCGAGGGCCACCGCACCCAGCTCGGTGCCGGCGATCCGATCGGTGTTGGGCGGCACGAGGTCGGCCATGAAGGATGCCACCCGGCGAAGGATCCCGGGCTTCGTCTCGAACAGGTACTTGTCGAAGTAGTACGTGCTGCGCTGCCCCGAGCTCAGGACGAAGTCCCCGCGCAGGTACGCCGCTCCTGTGAGGTCGCGAGCCAACTCCCGCCGGCGGCGATCG
>Ga0136617_10002076_pt1 | contig 17918 bp, 15 predicted proteins | sample AntDrymUQ3222106_2_FD_129672 | JGI IMG/M metagenome (GOLD analysis project Ga0136617, IMG submission 129672) | Polar desert sand microbial communities from Dry Valleys, Antarctica - metaG UQ322 (21.06) | ecosystem: Environmental > Terrestrial > Soil > Desert | place: Antarctica: Dry Valley... | reverse complement strand
CTCGACGGCGTGCCCGCCCGCCCGCGCGACCCGCCGGGCATCCACACGCCGAAGCTCCACGCTCCATAACTACCCCCCCACACACGAAACCCCTGCAAACCAACGAGGGCCTGAACGCGTACCCACGGAGGGCCATCGCCACAGCGGTCACTGTGGCCGGTATCCATCCGGGCCAACCGTTCTTGCAAGACGCACGGGAGCGCCCGTCACTTCGCCGGCTTCGTCACCGATGTGTCGACGAAGGGAATCCGCCAACGGCGCGCCCCGCATCAACACCCTAACTCGTCACACCAGTTCGCGACCACGTCTAACACTCATTGAATAGGCGGTATGCGCGGCTCGCCGTCTCCACTCAGGCGTTTCGTTTCGGACGCGCTCAGGACGACTGATAACCTCGCGTCACGGTGTTCGACCGCGTCGCGCGCACCGCCAAGGTGCTCTCTCATCCGCTCACGTTGCTCCTTGCGGGCGCCGTTTTGACGAGCATCGTGGTCCCCGCGATCACGCGTAGCTGGCAGGATCACGAAAAGGAGCTTGCAGTCAAGTCCCAGCTCGTCGAGGGCTTGACCGCGAAGACGAGCGAATTCCTTGCGGCGATTCAGTTCGCGCGAATCGGGCGCGAAGCAGAGGACGGGAAGGCTGCTAATGACGCCTACAAGCAGTTCCTAGTTGATAGCGCGGTGGTGGGCTCCAGGTTGAGCGCCCGCTTCCCAAACACGTCGCTGGCCGCACGATGGCGAGCTTACTCGCGTCTTGTCGAAGATCTGTACTCGCTGGGCAGCGCGAGTAACGAGAGTCAGGTAGCGACACGGCCGCACGACATTCTCGCTGCATATCAACGCACCGCCGAGCCGCTTTCGGAGCAAGCCGAAGCCGAGCGCAGGCGCCTCATCCGGGTTGTCCACGGCACTTTCGAAAAAGAATGGGCGGGGTTCTACGGGGAGGTCCTCGGCCAGCGGGACGCGATCGCCCAGGCGATACTCGATGCCGACGACGTCGCGATCTAGGTCACGCCCTGAGGAACCAGGACAGACGCAAGAGGCGACGAGGCCCGCGTGACGAAGCCAAGCCATAGTGCTGCTTCTCGACGAACGCAGCGCTCTCGACGCCGCTGGTGTTGAGCTGACGCGTGGCTCCACGCACGCCGCACCGCACCGTCATCCCCACGCGCGACTATGGGGGGATGCCGCTCACGCTCGTCACCGGCCCGGCCAACTCCGAGAAGGCGAAGGTCGTCCTGGACGGCTACCGGGCCGCGCTGCGGCGCGGCGCCGGGCCGATCCTCGTCGTGCCGACGTTCGCCGACGTCGAGCGCTACCGCGCCGAGCTCGCGGCCTCCGGCGTCGTGTTCGGCGCGCGGGTCATGCGCTTCGCCTGGCTCATCGAGGAATGCGCGCGGTGCGGCGGCGTGCGGGGGCGGCCGCTCGGCACGCTCGCGCGCACGCGGGTCGCGGCGACCGCGGTAAAGGCGGCGCCGCTGCGGACGCTTGCGGCGTCGTCGGCCACGAGCGGCTTCACCGGCGAGCTGCTGCGGCTCGTCGACGAGCTCGAGGCGCTGCGCGTCACGCCGCAGCGCCTGACGCAGGCGCTGCGCGCCTGGGCGGCGGGCGACCCCGGCCGGTTCGCGTACGCCGACGAGGTCAGCGGCCTGTACGCCGGCTACCGGCGCCTGCTCGAGCGGCTCGGCCGGCTCGACGCGCGCCTGTACGAGGCCGCGGCGCTCGACGCCCTGCGCGAGAACCCCGCCGCCTGGGGTGACACGCCCGTCTTCTTCTATGGCTTCGACGATCTGCAGCTGCTGCAGCGCGACGCCGTCGAGACGCTTGCCGCCACCGGCGCGGACGTCACGCTGTCGCTCTCCTACGAGCCCGGCCGGATGGCGTTCGCGGGTCGCGCGACGGCCTTCGCCGAGCTCTACCGCGAGGACGTCGATCACCGCGCGCTGAACGCCCGCGCCGAGCACTACGCGCCGTCCTCGCGCGCGGCGCTGCACCGCCTCGAACGCGGCCTCTTCGAGCTCGACGAGGGCCAGCTCTTCGACCCCGATCCGGTCGATCCGGGGACGGCGATCACGCTCCTGCAGGGCGGTGGCGAGCGCGCCGAGCTCGAGCTCGTCGCGGCCGAGGCCGCGCGGCTGATCGGCGAGGAGGGCGTCGCGCCGGAGGAGATCGCGGTCGTCCTGCGCGCGCCCTCCGACCACGCCGCGCTGCTGACCGAGGTGTTCGGCGGCTTCGGCATGCCGCTCGCGCTCGATCGCCGCGTGCCGCTCGGCCACACCCCGCTCGGCCGCGGCCTCGTCGCGCTCGCGCGCTGCGCACTGCCCGACGGCAGCGCCGAGGACCTGCTCGCCTACCTGCGCACCCCGGGGCTGCTGCAACACGCCGAGCTCGCCGACCGGCTCGAGACCCGCGCTCGCCAGGAGGGCGCGCGGACGGCGGACGCGGCGCGGGCCCTGTGGGAGCAGCAGCGCTGGACGCTCGAGGCGATCGACCGCGTGCGCGCGGCGCAGCAGCGCGGCGGCGCCGAGCTGCCCGAGCGCCTCGCGGCCGAGCTGCAGACGCTGTTCGCCGCACCGCGGCGGCGCGCCGCGCAGGTGCTGCGCGGCGCCGAGGCGCAGGATGTCGCGGTCCTGCGCGCGGGACGGGCGGCGCTCGAGCAGCTCGCGACGCTTGCGCGCGCCGACCGCGCGCTGGCGGCGGAGCCGGCCGAGCTCGCGGCGCTCCTGCACGATCTCGACGTCTTCGTCGGCACGCGCCCCGGCGCGGGCGCCGTCACCGTCACCGAGCCGCTGTCGCTGCGCGCGCGTCGCGTGCGGATCCTGTTCGCCTGCGGGCTGCAGGAGGGGATCTTTCCGGCCGCGCCCCGCACCGAGCCGTTCTTCGCCGACACCGAGCGCGAGCAGATCGCCGTCGCCTCGGGGCTGCGACTGCGCCGCCGCGACGAGCTTGGCGCCGAGCGCTACCTCTTCTACGCGACCGTCTCGCGGCCCGAGGAGCGCCTGTACCTGTCGTGGCACGAGGCGGGCGACGACGGCGAGCAGGCGGTGCGCTCGTTCTTCGTCTCCGACGTCTGCGACCTCTTCGGTCCGGAGCTCGACGCGGGCAAGCGCACGCGCTCGCTGGGCGAGGTCGGCTGGCCCGACGGCGCCGCGCCGAGCGAGCGTGAGCGCTTGCGCGGCGAGGCGGGTCACGGGCCGCGCCGGCGCGAGGCGCCGGTCGCAGCGCTGCGCGACGAGCAGCTCGTGGCAGGGCTGCACGACCGCTCGGCCTGGTCGGCCGCCGGCATCGAGCTGTGGGCGAGCTGCCCGGTGAAGTGGTTCGTCGAGCGGATGCTCCAGCCGGAGGGCCTGACGCCCGACCCCGAGGCGATGCTGCGCGGGTCGCTGACGCACTGCGTGCTCGAGGCCGTCGTGCGGGGGCTGATCGAGACGACCGCGAGCGGGCGGCTGGAGGCCACGACGCTGCCCGCCGCCCGCATGCTCGCGGCCGCCGCGATCAAGCGCTTCCAGGGCACCGAGCAGATCACGATGTCGCGCGACCCCAGCCGCCAGCGGGTGATGGAGCACCGGCTGCGCGCCGACGTGCTGCGCTACCTCGAGCATGCGGCAACCTCCGGCTCCGAGCTCGCGCCCGACGACCTCGAGGTCGACTTCGGCGGGCCCGACGACGAGCACGCGGCGCTCGCGCTGCCCGGCGGCGTGCGGCTGCGCGGGCGCATCGACCGCGTCGACACCGGCGCGGACGGGACGGCGATCGTCTACGACTACAAGGGCCGGATGACCGTCGAGTCGGCGAACTGGCGCGCGAAGCGCAAGTACCAGGTCGCGCTCTACATGCTCGCGGCGCGCGACGTGCTCGGCCTCGACCCCGTCGGCGGGCTCTACCAGCCGATCGGCGGTCGCAACCAGCGCGCCCGCGGCCTGCTGCTCGACGACGCCGATCCCGGCCTGAAGGCCGTCAAGACCGACCGCCGCACGCCGGACGACTTCGAGGCGATCGTCGATGGCGTGCTCGAGGACGTCCTCGCCGCCGTCGCCGAGCTGCGTGCGGGTGCGCTGGCGCCGCGGCCGGACAGCTGCACGTACAACGACAAGGGCTGCGCCTACCCGACGATCTGCCGTTGCGAGGCGGCATGACGGTGCGCCGTCGTTCGACGATCGCCCGTGTGGACGCGGAGGGCGGGTGCTCACGATGAGCGCGACCGCGCTGCTCGGCCCCGGCGGCCGCGCGTTCACGGCCGAGCAGTCCGAGGCCGTCCGCCGCCGCGCGGGATCGCTCCTGCTCGAGGCCAACGCCGGCAGTGGCAAGACGTCGGTGCTCGTCGAGCGCTTCGTGCGCTCGGTGCTGGAGGACGGCGTGCGCCCGGCGCGGATCCTCGCGATCACGTTCACCGAGCGCGCGGCGGGGGAGCTGCGCGCCCGGGTCCGCGCGCGCTTCGTCGAGCAGGGCCGCCGCGACCTCGCGCGCGAGACCGAGGCCGCCTGGGTGTCGACGATCCACGGCTTCTGCACGCGCGTGCTGCGCGCCCACGCCGTCGCCGCCGGACTGGATCCCGCGTTCACCGTGCTCGACGAGGCCGCGGCCCGCCCGCTGCGCGACCGCGCTTGGGACGAGGCGCTCGCGCGGCTGCTCGACGGCGCGCACGGCGCCGCGGCGCTCGACCTCGTCGCCGCCTACGATGCCGACCGGCTGCGCACGGCGATCGCGCAGGCCCACGACGCGCTGCGCAGCGCGGGCCAGACGCGGCCGCGGCTGCCGCGGCCGCAGGCACTCGCCGACCCGCACGCGCTGCGCGCGCCGCTCGAGGCCGCGCTCGCGACGGTGGCCGCCGAGCTCGACCGGGCCGGCGAGCTCAAGGCGGTCTCGACCGCGCGCGAGTGCCTCGAGCGCTGCGCGGAGCTGCTCGCCGCGACGCCGCGCGGCGAGCTCGCGCCGGCGCTCGGCGCGCTCACGATCGCCAAGGGCGCGAAGGCCCTGAAGACCCCTGCCTGCGACGCCTACCGCGCCGCGCTCGAGGCCTATGCGAGCGCCTGTCGCGACGTGCGCGCCGCCGCCGCGCTGGAGCTGCTCGACGAGCTGCTGGGCGACTACGCCGACGCCTACGCCGAGGCCAAGCGCGCCCGCGCGGTGCTGGACTTCGATGACCTCGAGCTGCACGCGCGTGACCTGCTGGATCACGAGCCCGCGCTGCGCCGCTCCTACGCCGAGCGCTTCGAGCGCGTCATGGTCGACGAGCTGCAGGACTCAAACCCCCTGCAATTGGACCTCTTTCGCGCATTGGAGCGCGATGACCTCTTCCTCGTCGGAGACGAGCAACAGTCGATCTACGGCTTCCGCCACGCCGACGTCGACGTCTTCCGCAAGCTGCGCGCGCAGTTCGCCGCGGAGGATCGCGTCGCGACGCTCGCGACGAACTTCCGCTCGCGCGGCGCGATCCTCGACACGATCAACGCCGCGTTCGCGCCGCGCCTCGGAGCGGGCTTCGTGGCGCTGCGCGAGGGCCGCGACCCCGAGCCCGCGACCGAGCCGCTCGTCGAGCTGCTCATCACCGGCAAGGCCGGCTGGGAGGGCGTCGACCTCGGCCTGGTGCGCCCGGGCACAAAGTCCTGGCGCCAAGCTGAGGCGCGGATGCTCGCGCAACGGCTCCGGGAGCTCGTCGACGCCGGCCTGCACCGGCCCGAGGAGGTCGTCGTGCTCCTGCGCGCGCTCGGCGACCTGCCGGTGTACGAACGCGCGCTGGAGGACCAGGGCCTGCTGACGCTGTCGGTCGGCGGGCGCGGCTACTGGGGCCGCCAGGTCGTGCGCGATCTCTGCGCCTGGCTCGCCGCGCTCGCCAACCCGCGCGACGAGACCGCGCTCTATGGCGTCCTCGCCTCGCCGCTCGTCGGGCTGTCGTCCGACGCCCTCGCGCACGTCGCTCGCGTCGGCGGGAGCGGCAACGTATGGCGAGCGATCGAGAACGACGGCGCCCTGCGCGAGCGCCTGAGCGCCGACGACCGCGAGCGCCTCGACGTCTTCGCGACGCGCTTCGCCTCCGAACGCGCCTTCGCCCCGCGCTACGCGCTCGACGAGCTGCTGCGCCGCGTCGTCGACGCGACCGGCTATGACCTGCACGTGCTGTCGCTCGCGGGCGGCGCGCGGCGCCTGGCGAACATCCACAAGCTGCTGCGCCTCGCCGCCGCGTTCGAGCGCGACCGCGGCCGCGACGTCCGCGGGCTCGCCGACCTCGCGACCGCCGAGCTCGAGGCCGAGGCGCGCGAGACCGACGCCCTGGTCGAGCTCGGCGACGTCAAGGCCGTGCGGCTGATGTCGATCCATGCGGCGAAGGGCCTCGAGTTCCCGGTCGTCTGCGTCGCCGATCTCGGCCGCGGTCGTCCGGGCGACGGCGACGAGGACCTGCTCGTCGCCGGCGGCGAGGTCGGCCTGCGCCTTGTCGGCCTCGACGGCTCCAGCGAGAAGGCGCTCGCCTACGACCGGCTCTGCGCCCGCATCCGCGAGCGCGCTGCCCGCGAGGAGGAGCGCGTCATGTACGTCGCGGCGACGCGTGCTCGGGAGCGGCTCATCTTCAGCGGCGTCGTGCCGCTCGACGCCTGGCCGAAGGAGGGTCCGAAGGCATCGCCGCTGGCGTGGCTCGGACCGGCGCTGCTCGGCGGCGATCTGCGCGAGCTGCCGGACACCGACGACCCGCTGCGCGACATCGCATTCGACGGCGCCTGCGTGCGCTGCGTCGTCAACGGTCCGGATACCGTCGGCCGCGTGCTGCGCGACGAGTCGCTCGCGCCCGCGGGCGCGAGCCTGCCGATCGCGCCGCGGCCCGCGCCGCGCCCGCCCGAGCCCGAGACGGCCGCCGTGCCGGCGCCGGTCCGCACGCTGTCGTACTCGCGGCTGGCGGCGTGGAAGGCGTGCGGCTACCGCTTCTACCTGCAGCGCGTGCTCGGCCTTCCGGACGAGCCCGGCGAGGTCGACACTGCCGCCGCCGGACCCGCGATCGACTCCCGCACGCGCGGCTCGCTCGTCCACGCCCTGCTCGAACACGACGACGCCGATCTCGCCGCGGTGGCGGAGACCTGGGGGCTTGCGCTGAGCGACGAGGAGACCGCCGACGTGGTCCGCCTCGCGGGCGCCTTCGCCGACTCCCCGCTGGCGAAGCGGATCGCGCGGGCGAAGACGGTCCACCGCGAGTACGGCTTCACCGTCCCGCTCGGCGACACGCTGCTGACGGGGATCGTCGACGTGCTCGCGTACGAACGCGCATCGGCGCAGCTCGTCGTCGACTACAAGACCGACGGGTTGGATCCGGGCGCGGATCTCGCCGCGTACGTCGAGGAACGCTACGGCGTCCAGCGCCGCGTCTACGCGCTGGCCGCGCTACGCGGCGGCGCGGCGCGGGCCGAGGTCGCCTACGCGTTCCTCGAGCGTCCCCGTGAGCCGGTCGCCGAGCGCTTCGAGGCCGCCGACGCCGACCGCCTCGAGGCGGAGTTGCTGGCGCTCGCCACCGGTCTGCTCGCCGGCGAGTATCCCGTCACGCCGGTGCCGCACCGCGAGCTGTGCCTGACCTGCCCGGGCCGTCGCGCGCTGTGTTCGTACGGTGAGGAGGTGACGCTGCGCCCGCGCGCTGACATGTGACGAGCATGCCGACCATCGTGCCTTCGGCTCGGCTCGGCTCGGCTCGGCGCGGCGCGGCGCGGCCGGTCTGATCGGCATCGCCGCCGACGAGCAGCTCGTCAGCCAGGGGTGACCGATCCCTGCGGCGGCGCGAGCACGTCGCGCCCGTAGCCGTCGCCGGGACGACCGTTGCCATCCGCCTGCACCGGCGTCCGGGCCTGCGGCCGTCGCTGCGCCGAGGCCCCCTGACGGTCGACGACGCTGTTGAGCTCGGCGCCGAAGAGGAAGGCGATGCTCGAGATGTAGAGCCACAGCAGCAGGATCACGGCGCCCGCGAAGGCCCCGTACGTCGCGCCGTACTTGCCGAAGTTCGAGACGTAGAAGAAGAAGCCGACCGACGCGAGGATCCAGATCGCGACGCTGACGAGCGCACCCGGGCTGATGATCCGCCGCCGGCGGGCATCGATATCCGGTGCGAACGCGAAGATGATCGCGTAGATCGCGAGCACGGCGCCGATCGCGACCGCCCAGCGCGCGACGCGCCAGATCGACGCCGCGGTGTCGCCGAGCCCGATCGTGCCGAACAGGTCGCTCGCCAAGTTGCCGCCGAGGAACACCGACACGAGCGCGACGAGCGCGAGCGCGATGACGAGCATCGTCAAGCCGATGTCGGCGAGCTTGTGGCGGAGGAAGCCGCGCGTCTCCTGGACGCCGTAGACGTCGTTGAGCGCCCGGCCCGCCGCCCCGAAGGCGCCCGACGCGCCGTACAGGGCGACGGCGATGCCGAGCACGAGCGCGCCCGAGACCGCGCCGCCCGTCGCCGAGACGGTCTTCGTCAGCAGCGCCTGCAGCGCGTCGGTCACCTCGGTCGGCGCACCGTTGTCACGCGCGTAGTCGACCGCCTTCGTGACGAGCGACTCGTCGCCGATCAGGCCCAGCAGCGAGATGCCGACGAGCAGCGCCGGGAACAGCGACATCATGAGGTAGTACGTCAGCGCCGCGGCTCGATCCGCCATCTCGTCGGCCTGGAACTTCTTGAATGCGCGGGTGACGGCGGCGACCATCGTGTGGTGCAGCGTGCCCCCCCGAACCCGCCGCTAATCCACCGCGACGGCGAAGGCCTGCCCGCGGCCTACTTCGTGCGATTGGGCAGCAGCGAGTGCCCGTCGGCGACCGCGTGCGCGAGCTCGATCACGCGCCGGCTCGAGCGGCGCGCCTGCTGGCGCAGGAGCTCGAACGCCTGGCGGTCGTCGACGCCGTGGCGCTCCATGAGGATTCCCTTGGCGCGTTCGATCGTCCCGCGGCGCTCGAGCGCGCTCTCGAGCTGCTCGACCTGCTCGGCCAGGCGGGTCACCGCGGCGTGGCGCGTCATCGCCAGCTCGATCGCGCCCTGCACCTCGTTGGCGAACCGCGGCCGCGCGAACGCGTCGATTCCGCGCTCGGCGGCGCTGCGCAGGAAGTCGGAGTCGTGGGCGCCGAGCAAGACGATGAGCGGGCCGCGCGCGTACTCGCTGATCTCCTCGATGAGGTCAAGCGCGTGGGCGTCGTCGTCGTGCACGACGACGACCGAGAGGTCGGGGTCCTCCTGCGCGATGAGGTCGGCCGCCTGCCTCACGTTGACGGCATGCGCCGTCACGGTGTGCCCGAGGCCCGCGAGGAGCTCGTCGGTCGCCTGCAGCGTCGCCTCGTCCTCGTCGGCTGCGAGGACGCGCAATGCGGTCGTGTTCGTGTCGTCGCCCATATGCTCCCCGTATCACACCGCGCCGTTGGGGTATCATGGCGTACGCGCGGCCGAGGACCCCGCTGCGCTCCACCAGCGCCCCAACCCTCCGGCGCGCCGATGTGTTGCGGAGGTTCGCGTGGTCGCTGCTCCCAGTACGGTGCTACCCCCGGGAAGGACTCGGTCATGCTCATGAGCGCGAAGCCGCCCGCCGCCGAGAGTGGGTCCGGGCCGGAGCGCTCCCGTGAGGACCGCGAGCTGTTCGTGCGCTATCACCGCGACGGCAACGCGCAGGCGCGCGACCAGCTCGTCGAGCGCTTCCTGCCGCTCGCGCGCCAGCTCGCGCGCCGCTACCAGCGCGCGAGCGAGCCGCTCGACGATCTCATGCAGGTCGCCTCGCTCGGCCTCATCAAGGCGATCGACCGCTTCGATCCCGATCGCGAGATCGCCTTCTCGTCCTACGCGGTGCCGACGATCCTCGGCGAGATCAAGCGCTACTTCCGTGACCGCACCTGGGCGGTGCGCGTTCCGCGCGACCTGCAGGAGCTGACGCTGCGCGTCGATCGCGCCGTCGGCGAGCTGTCGGACGAGTTGCGTCGTCAGCCGTCGGTCTCGGAGATCGGCGCGGCCGTCGGCGCCGACCAGGAGGAGGTGCTCGAGGCATTGCAGGCCGGCGGTGCCTATCGCGCGGTCTCCTTCGATGCGCCGCGTGCCGGCGGCGACGAGGACGTCGCGACGATCGCCGACTCGGTCGGTGTCGACGAGCACGGCTTCGACCGTGCGGAGGAGCGCGCGACGCTGCAGTCGCTCATGTCGACGGTGACGCCGCGCGAGCGCGACGTGCTGCGCATGCGCTTCGAGCAGGACATGACGCAGGCCGAGATCGGCGCCGTCATCGGCGTCAGCCAGATGCAGGTCTCGCGGATCATCCGCCAGGCGATCGCGCGCCTGCGCGCGGCAGCCGACGCCCCGCCCCCCGCAGCGCCCGGTTAACGCGATGTTCCGCTTCGCCGAGGTCACCGACTTCCAGCGCGACGTGTACTTCGTCGCGCTGCTCGCGAGCGCAGCCGCGTCGGCGCTGCTCATCGCGCCGACCGCGTACCACCGCCTCATGTTCCGGGCGCGCGACAAGCCGATGCTCATCAAGCTCTCGAGTAGGCTCACGGTGTGCGGGCTCGCCTGCCTGGCGGTCGCGATGAACGGCGCGGTGCTGCTCGTCACCGACGTGCTGTTCGAACGTACGACCGTCGCCGTGACGATTGCCGCGACGGCCATGCTATACATCGGGCTGTGGTTCGTGCTGGGCGTCGTGCGGCGTGCCTCGGGCGACGAGAGCTATTGACATGACGCCGCCGGCCGCGATCCTCGACATCGACGGGACGCTCGTCGACTCCAACTACCAGCACGCGATCGCCTGGTACCGCGCGTTTGCACTGCACGGCATCACGATCCCCGTCTGGCGCTGCCACCGCGTGATCGGCATGGGCGGCGACCAGCTCGTGCCGTACCTCGCCGGCAAGGGCTTTGACAGCGAGGAGGGCGACGCGGTGCGGCTCGAGGAGCACGCGCTCTTTGCGCAGCTCATCCACGAGGTGCAGCCGTTCGCCGGCGCGCGCGGGCTGATCGAGGACCTCAAGGCGCGCGGCTGCAAGGTCGTGCTGGCCTCGTCGGCGAAGGCCGAGGACGTCGCGCAGTACCTTGACCTGCTCGACGCTCGCGAGCTTGCCGACGGCTGGACGGACTCCAGCAGCGTGCAGCGCACGAAGCCCGCGTCGGATCTCGTCAAGGCGGCGCTCGAGCTCGTCGACGGCGGCCCGGGGATCATGGTCGGCGACTCCACCTGGGACGTCGAGGCGGCAAAGAAGCTCAAGGTTCCGACGATCTGCGTGCGCACCGGCGGCTTCGGCGCCGACGAGCTGCGCGACGCAGGCGCCGAGGCGGTCTTCGAGTCGATCGAGGAGCTGCGCGAGCGCTTGGACGACACGCCGTTCGGGTAGCGTCTGAGCATGCTTCTAACACTTGCGCGCTCAGCCCCGCAGCTGAAGGTGCCGCAGCCCAGTGAGGCGCCGACGCCCGTCGTCCCGGAGCCGTCGATCGTGCCGAACCCCGAGCCCGCGCCGTCGCCGGGCCCACCTGGGGACCCGCAGCCGCCGAGCGTTCCCGAGCCCGACCCGGATCGCGACGTGCCGATCGATCCGCCGGACGTGCCGCAGACGCAGTGAGGTGACGTGACGGATCTCGGGGCGCGTCCCGCGCCGCAGACGCAGTAGCGGTCGCACCTGCAACGTAGCGTGCGATCGTAAGGAAATTGGGCCTCTGGCCGGTACTCTGCATACATGCCAAGGTCGATCTGGACAGGCGCCATCTCCTTCGGGCTCGTCACCGTGCCCGTCAAGCTGTACTCCGCGGTGTCGCGCAAGACCGTGCGCTTCCACCAGCTCAACAAGGAGACCGGCGTGCGCATCCAGCAGAAGCGCGTCGATCCGACGACCGGCGACGAGGTTCCCTACGAGGACATCGTCAAGGGCTATGAGCTGACGCCCGACCAGTACGTGGTCATCGAGCCGGGCGAGCTCGAGGCGCTCGACCCGAAGAAGACGAAGTCGATCGAGATCGAGGACTTCGTCGCGCTCGACGAGATCGACCCGATCTACTACGACCATCCGTACTACCTCGCGCCCGGGACCGGCGGCTCCAAGCCCTACCGGCTGCTGCTCGAGGCGATGCGCGAGACCGGCCGCGTCGCGATCGCGAACGTCGTCATCCGCTCCAAGCAGCAGCTCGTCGCGGTGCGCCCGATGGGCGAGGACGTGCTCACGATGTCGACGATGGTCTTTCCCGACGAGATCACTGACCCGTCGTCGCTCGACGAGCTTGCGGCCGTCGAGGATGTCGACATCAACCCGCGCGAGCTCGACATCGCCAAGCAGCTCGTCGACTCGCTCGCCGGCCCGTTCGACCCCGACAAGTACCGCGACACGTACCGCGAGGAGGTTCTCGCGCTCGTCGAGCGCAAGGCCGAGGGCAAGGAGATCGCGATCCAGCCGTCCGCCGACGAGGAGGAGGCCGAGGTTCCGGACCTCATGTCGGCGCTGAAGGCGAGCCTCGACGCCGTCAAGGAGCGCGACGGCGCCGACAGCTCCCAGGCCAAGAAGAAGGCGCCGGCGAAGAAGCCCCCGGCGAAGAAGTCGCCGGCCGGCAAGACCGCGTCCAAGCGTTAGCCGCCCGCCGGGCACTGGGTACCAACCCCGGCGCCGATGGTCACCGCCGCCGCCACCCCGAGCCGCCCGCGGCGCCTGCGCCGCTCGAACCTCAGCGCGCCCGGCTACGCGCGCCGGCGCTGCGGCAAGGGCTTCATCTACCTCGACGAGGAGGGCGAGCGGCTCACCGATGCCGAGGTGATCGCGCGGATCACCGCGCTCGTCATCCCGCCCGCGTGGAAGGACGTCTGGATCTCGCCCGACCCCTTCGGCCACATCCAGGCGACCGGGCTCGACGCCCGCGGGCGCAAGCAGTACCTCTACCACCCGCACTGGCGCGAGCGCCGCGACCAGGAGAAGTTCGACGACATGGTCGCCTTCGCGAGGGCGCTGCCGGCGCTGCGATCGGTCGTCGACCACGACATCGCGCTCGGCGACATGTCGCGCGAGCAGGTGCTCGCATGCGCCGCGCGGCTGCTGGACCGCGGCTTCTTCCGGATCGGCTCGGAGGAGTACATGGTCACCAACGAGACCTACGGCCTCGCGACGATGCTCAAGCGGCACGTCACGCTGGACGGCGAGGTCATCCGCTTCGACTACGTCGCCAAGGAGAGCAAGCGCCGCGTGCAGGCGATCGTCGACCCGGAGGTCGCGCTCGTCGTCGGGACGCTCAAGCGCCGCCGCGGCGGCGGCGAGGAGCTGCTGGCCTACAGGCGCGCCGGCCGCTGGTGCGACGTGCGCTCGCCGGACATCAACGCCTACCTCAAGGCGGCCACGGGCCGCGACGTCTCCGCCAAGGACTTCCGCACGTGGGGCGCGACCGTCCTGGCGGCCGTCGGCGTCGCGGTGAACGAGCCCGAGAACCTCAGCCGGACGAGCCGCAAGCGCGCGATCCATCGCGCGGTCAAGGAGGTCGCGTTCTACCTCGGCAACACGCCGGCGGTCGCGCGCAACTCCTACATCGACCCGCGCGTCTTCGATCGCTATCGCGATGGCCAGACGATCAAGCCGGCTCTGCACCTCGTCGGCGCCGAGCCGGGTGCGACGGCGATCCAGGGACCGGTCGAGGACGCCGTCCTCGACCTGCTGGACGCGGCGTGAGCGGCGGGCGTCAGCCCGCGGCGTCGCGCGCGGGATCGACGGCGTCGACCGCCTCGTCACGCGTCGGCACGATCGTGAAGATCTGATCGAGCCCGGTGATCTCGAACGTCTTGGCGATGTTGTCGTCGATGTTGACGATCGCCAGCGCCCCGTCGCGCGAGCGCAGCCGCTTGACCGCGCCGATCAGCACGCCGAGCGCCGTCGAGTCCAGGAACGTCGTGTCCGTGAGGTCGACGATGATGCGGATCCGTCCGCCCTCGATCGACTCCGCCAGCACCTGCTTGAGCTCAGGCGCCGTGAAGAGGTCGATCTCGCCGCGCACCGCGAGCACGTGACGCTCCCCGTCGATCGGGTGCTCGGTGATCGCGAACTCAGGTGACATCGCTTTCCATTCTGTCGTTCGTGGAAGGTCGCTGAGCGTCGAAGGCCAGGCGGATGAGCAGGAACTCACCGTCGACCTCGCCGTCGCGCTCCTGGGATTCGAGCTCATCCGCTACCCGTTCGAGGACGTTTCCCACACCGGGAAGCGCAGCGGAGGCGATCAGATCGCCGGCGCCGCCGGGACGCAGCGGGCCGACATGCAGCTCCACCGACCCGATCCGCGCGACGACGTGGACGCGGATGCGCCCGTCCTCGGTGAACGAGCCGGCCTTCGCGGCGACCGCGTCGGCGACGAGCAGCGCGTCGTCGAGCCGGTCGATCGGACAGTCCGCCCGCGCCGCGAGCATGCCGACGACGCGGCCGAGGACCGGGGCGCCGAGCGGCCCGGTTACGACGCCGACCGACGCCTGGTTGAAGACGGGATCGGGGTCCGGGCTCACAGCTCGCCGTGGTCCTCGTCGAGACGAAACGTCATCCGCACCTCGGTGTTGTCGCCCTTGTCCTTGCCGAGCTCGAGCGTCTCCGCGAGCGTCGCGATGAGCGGCAGGCCGAGGCCGAGCCCGGGCGAGTCCGGTCGCGGGACGATGCCGCGCCCATTGTCGCGGATGACGACCGTCAGCCGGCGGTCGGCGATGCTGGCATCGACCTCGAGGTCGCCTTGCTCGTCGTCCTCGTAGGCGTGGATCACGACGTTCGTGCACGCCTCGGTGACTGCGAGCTTGATATCCGCGAGCGTCTGCTCGTCGACGCTCAACGCCTCGGCGAAACCTCCGAAGGCGTGCCGGATCACCGCGACGTTCTCGGCGCGGGCCGGCAGTTTCAGCTCAAGGTCGGGCGTGGCTGTCACCTCTTCAGACATGGACCGGACGGCTCCGTCCGAGCCGTCAGTGGCCATGGTGCCCGTGCGGATCGCGTTTCACTCTCGTCCCGACTCGCGAAGTTGCCATATGCGGACCCCTCCTGTCCGCCCCGGGGAGGATAGACCCCGGACGCGCGCGAGGAGTTCATGTGACGTCCTGCGACCGGCGTGTTCGCTTGCGATTCAGATCTGCACGTCGAGCGCGTCCACGAGCGCGCCCCTGCCGGCACGCGCTCCCAGGCCGGCGAGCAGCACCATGCGCGCGGCCTGCGGCGACAATGCCGCGGCAGGCAGCACGCCGCTGCAGCGCAGGTCGCTCTCGGCGCCTTCGAAGCCGTATGTCGCATGCGCCAGGACGCCGCGCTCGGGCCGCAACGTGAGGGCGACGGGCACCGCCGCCGCCACCTCGCGCAGCGCGGCGAGCACCGGCGGCGCGACGTGACCGGCGCCGAACGCGACGAAGACGATCGCGTCGGCGCCGTCGCGCAGGGCCGCCAGCAGGCCGGCGCCGTCGTCGCCGAGGTACGTCGGGACGATCGGCACGCGCGCGCCGAGCGCGCCGGGCACGGGCAGCGCGGCCGCCGGGCGCAGCGGTCGCGCGGCGATCCGCACGCGGCCCTCGACGATCGTGCCGAGCGGTCCCGTCGCGGGGGAGCCGAACGCCGCCGGCGAGATCGACGAGACCTTGCGCACGGCGCGCGCGGCATGCAGCTCGCCCGCGAAGACGACGAGGGCGCCGAGACCCTGCGCCTGCGGCGCGCCCGCGACGGCGACGGCATCGAGCAGGTTGGCGGGACCGTCCGCGCCGGGGGTGCTCACGGGCCGGATGGCGCCCGTCAGGACGATCGGCTCGGAGCGTCCGTGCAGCACGTCGCACAGCACGGCGGTCTCCTCGAGCGTGTCGGTCCCGTGCGTGACGACGACGCCGCGCCCGGCCTCGGTCTCGGCGAGCGCGGCGCGCGCGATCGCCAGTGCGTCGGCGGCGCCGAGGTGCGCGCCCGGCAGCGCGAGCAGCGAGCGTGCCTCGAGCCCCGGCACCCGCGCAAGCGCCGGAACGGCGGCCAGCAGCGCGCGCGCGTCGAGCGCCGGAGTCGCGCGGGCGCCGGCCATCGCGATCGTGCCACCTGTAGACAGGACGGTGACGGGTCGCGACGAGGCAGGCAAGGCGGTCGTCAGTCTCGCAGCCGCCGGCGCGAAATGGGCGGCCCGCCGCGAGACAGACCAGGGGATTCTCCGTGATCTCGCTGCTACCCTTGTGGCGCCCGCCTCACAGTGCCAGCACGCCGCCTTGGAGGCACTCCTATGAGCACGAAGACCCCGCCGTCACAGGCCGCCGGCCTCTACGACCCACGCTACGAGCACGATGCATGCGGCGTCGCGCTCGTCGCCCGCCTGGACAACACGCCCTCGCACGAGGTCGTCGACAAGGGCTTGAAGGCGGTCGAGAACCTCGAGCATCGCGGCGCCACGGGCGCCGACCCGCGCACCGGCGACGGCGCCGGGATGCTCCTGCAGATGCCCGACGCGTTCTTCCGCGCGAGCGTCGACTTCGAGCTGCCCGAGCGCGGGCGCTACGGCGTCGCGGTCTGCGTCCTGCCGACCGACGCGGAGCGCCGCCGCAAGCTCGAGCAGCTGCTCGAGCTCAACGTCCGCGTCGAGGGCCAGCGCGTGCTCGGCTGGCGCGACGTCCCCGTCGATACCGACCACGTCGGCGAGACCGCCAACGAGACGCGGCCGGTCATGCGCCAGCTCCTCGTCGAGACCGGTCCGGGCTTCGAGAACAACCAGGACGCCTTCGAGCGCAAGCTCTACGTGATCCGCCGCATCTGCGAGCTCGCCGCCGGCCCGGACCTCTACATCGCCTCGTTCTCCTCGCGCACGATCGTCTACAAGGGGATGCTCGTCCCCGACCAGCTGCGTGGCTTCTTCCCCGACCTGACCGACCCGAAGATGGCCAGCGCGATGGCGCTCGTGCACTCGCGCTTCTCGACGAACACGTTCCCGAGCTGGCCGCTCGCGCACCCGTACCGCGTGATCGCCCACAACGGCGAGATCAACACGCTCATGGGCAACGTCAACTGGATGCGCGCGCGTGAGTCGCAGCTCGCCTCCGAGCTCTTCGGCCTGGACCTGCAGAAGATCATGCCGATCGTCCTGCCGGGCAACTCGGACACCGCGACGTTCGACAACGTCCTCGAGCTGCTCATGCTCGCCGGCCGCACGCTGCCGCACGCGATCATGATGATGATCCCGGAGGCCTACTCCGGCAGGGAGGACCTGCCCGACGACCTGAAGGGCTTCTACGCCTTCCACTCCTGCCTCATGGAGCCGTGGGACGGCCCCGCCGCAGTCGCGTTCACGAACGGCTCGATCGTCGGTGCCACGCTCGACCGCAACGGCCTGCGCCCTGGACGCTGGGTCGAGACCCACGACGGGTTCGTCGTGCTCGGCTCGGAGGCCGGCCTGCTGGGGATCCCGACCGCGAACGTCAAGCGCCTCGGGCGCCTGCAGCCGGGCAAGCTGTTCCTCGTCGACCTCGAGCGCCACCGCATCGTCGAGGACGAGGAGGTCAAGAAGGAGGTCGCGACGAGACGACCGTACGGCGAGTGGTTCGACGCCAACACCGTCCACTTCGACGACCTCGCCGAGGCGCATGTGACGATGACCGGCCTGCAGCCGACACGCCTGCGCCAGCTCGCCTTCGGCTACACGCAGGAGGACGTGCGCGTGCTCATCGCCCCGATGGCGGCGACCGGGGCCGAGCCGATCGGCTCGATGGGCAACGACAACGCGCTTGCTGTCCTCAGCGACCGTCGGCCGCCGCTGTTCACCTACTTCAAGCAGCTCTTCGCGCAGGTCACGAACCCGCCGATCGATTCGATCCGCGAGTCGATCGTCATGTCGCTTGCGACCGCGATCGGCGGCGAGAGGAACCTGCTCACCGAGACGCCCGAGCACGCCCACAAGCTCATCCTCGACCAGCCGATCCTGCGCAACCACGAGCTCGAGACGCTGCGCATGGTCCACGACGAGATCTTCCGCGCGCACACGCT
>Ga0136617_10002075_pt1 | contig 17922 bp, 19 predicted proteins | sample AntDrymUQ3222106_2_FD_129672 | JGI IMG/M metagenome (GOLD analysis project Ga0136617, IMG submission 129672) | Polar desert sand microbial communities from Dry Valleys, Antarctica - metaG UQ322 (21.06) | ecosystem: Environmental > Terrestrial > Soil > Desert | place: Antarctica: Dry Valley... | reverse complement strand
CGCCCGCCCCCGAGGATGCGTCCAAGCCGGAGTCTCCCGGTGACATCACGAAACCGTCCTGGTTCTACGTCGCGCGCAAGACCGCGCGGGAGTTCTCCAAGGACCAGTGCACTGACATCGCTGCCGCACTGACCTACTACGCGGTGCTCGCGCTCTTTCCTGCCCTGATCGCCCTGCTCTCGTTGGTCGGGCTGGTCGGACAGGGCAAGCAGACGGTCGACACGTTGCTGCAGATCCTGACCGACGTCGGGGCAGGGTCGGTCGCCGACACTTTGCGGCCGACGTTGACCTCGCTCAGCCAGGCGCCCGGAGCCGGAGTAGCCTTCGTGATCGGCCTCGCCACTGCGCTCTGGTCGGCGTCCGGGTACGTCGGGTCGTTCGGGCGCGCGATGAACCGGATCTACGAGATCGCCGAGGGGCGACCGTTCTGGAAGCTGCGTCCGGCCATGATCTTGGTGACTCTGCTGGCGGTCCTGCTCACGGCTGCGGTCGCCATGGCTCTGGTCCTGACCGGGCCCGCCGCACAAGCAGTCGGTGACGCGGTGGGACTCGGGTCCGCCGCCGTCCTGGCGTGGGAGATCGCGAAGTGGCCAGTCATCGCGGTGTTCGTGGTGCTGATCGTGGCCATCTTGTACTGGGCGACGCCGAACGTGGAGCAACCGAAGTTCCGCTGGGTCAGTGTCGGGGCGTTGGTCGCGATCGTCGTGTGGGTGCTCGCCTCGGCTGCGTTCGGCTTCTATGTCGCCAACTTCTCCAGCTACAACAAGACGTACGGCTCGTTGGCGGGTGTGGTGGTGTTCCTGCTGTGGCTGTGGATCACCAACCTGGCGTTGCTGTTCGGCGCCGAGCTGGACGCCGAGCTCGAACGCGGCCGCGAGCTGCAGGCCGGCCTCCCCGCCGAGGCTACGATCCAGTTACCTCCACGGGACACCCGGAACATCGAGAAAGCGGATTCGAAGCGCAAGGAGGACGTCGAACAGGGCCGCCGCCTGCGCGAGACCCGCGGCCAGGAAAGGAAAGACGATGACTAGCGAGACCCCCACCAGCACGTCCGCGAAGATCCTCTATCGGCCGGTTGGGATCGTGACGAGCATCTTGGCGGGCGTCGTCGCCGGCCAGGTCTTCAAGCAGGTCTGGCGTCGTGCGGCCCCGGGTGACAGCCCTGATGCACCGAAGGCGCTCGAGTCGGAGTACCGGATGCGCGACATCCTCATCGCGGCGACGATCCAAGGCGCCATCTTCGCGGCGGTGAAAGCAGCGGTCGACCGTGGCGGCGCGCGAGCGTTCCAGCGGTGGACGGGGGAGTGGCCGGGCGACTGACGCCGCCACCCGCCTGACCCGACCAGACCCCGAAGACCGCGCAGCGTTCAGGAGCCGGTGGCCGTTACGGATAGGGAGAAGAGTTTTGGACGTCGACCTGCTGCCTCACGCTCTCGACGGCCTCGACGCTGGCAGCGCGAACACCCCGCTGCGGCGCGACAGCAGGTCGACGGCTGGGCCGAGCAGCACGATGACAAGCAGGGTGCCTGGTCCGACGGCCGCCCCGAGCAGCCAGCCCACCAGCGCGCCGCCTCCCTGCACGAGGCTGTAACTCCAGCGGAACGGCAACGGGGGATCCCAGGCGAGGGCGGCTGCCTCGGTCGGCCCGGCCCCGGTGTTGCTGGCCAGGTAGCCGGCGACACCGATCGCGAGCACCGGAAACGCCACCACCAGCAGCAGCACCCGCCAGTTCGTGGCGTCCGGGTCGTCGATCACCGCCATCGCGACCGACACGGTCAGGCCCACCAGCACAGGCTGGACCACGGTGCCGATGCCCGGCCGCACCCCGCGCGTCCAGGCCATGACGACGAGCACGACGCCGACCACGCAGTTGACCAACCAGAATGCGCTGTCGAAGGCGAGCGCGAACCCGTTGACGAGCGTCGAGTACCCGTCGGACCCGAGCGCAGCCTCCAGCAGCATGGCAACCCCGACGCCGAGAACGACGCACGAGACGAGCAGCTTCGTGACTGCTCGAGCACTCGTCGCCGTGGTCATCCAGCCGAGCCTACGAGCCGGCGGATCCTCGCAGGTTAGGCACACCCCGTCGCCACGGAAGCCGAAGCTCCTGCCAGGACGGGCACAGCGGGAACTCGACACTGCATGACGGTCCCTTCACTGGTGCTCAGCATCGAGATGTCCTCGGCCACCGAGCGCACGACGAACAGGCCGCGCGCCCGCTCGCTGTCGCTGGGCGGGAGCTGGAGCCCGACGGCCTCCAGGGCTGGGTTGCCAGGTCCGTCGTCGGAGACCTCGAGGACGACGTGATCGTCGCGCACGACCGCGGCCAGGACGACGCTGGACTTCGCGACCACCACGGCGTTGGCGAGCAGCTCACCGGCCACGAGGACGGCGTCGGCGCTATCGAGATGCTGGCCCGCGAGCCAGCCGTCGAGGCCGTGCCTCGCGTGGCGCAGGTCGTCGGAGTTGCCGGGTACGACGTCCCAGCTGACGCGCGTCGGCACGGCGGGGGAGCGGGTCCGGGTCCGGCGCAGCACGAGCGCCAGGCTGTCGTCGCGTCGGAACCCGCCTCGTAGAGAACGGCTGACGAGTTCGTCGGCGAACTGGTCTGCCGGGAACTTCGCGACGTCACCGGCGTGTCTCACCAGCGAGTCCATCCCGTCGATGACGTTCTTGCGTGCCTCGATGAGTCCGTCGGTGTACAGCACCAGGGACTCGTTCCAACGCAGCCGCGTCGAGGCGACGTTGTCGCTGCCGACTCCCGGCCAGCCGATCGCACCGCCGGTCGCGGTGAGCTGGACGACTTCGCCGTCGGCGCTCACCACCAGGGCCGGTGGGTGGCCTCCGGAGACGACGCGAAGCTCACCCGTGCTTGGTTGGTAGCGGGCGATGACGACGGTGGCGACGATCTCGGAATCCTGGCCGGCCAACAGCTGGTCGGCGCGCAGCACCATCTGCTCCAACGGGGTGTCGTCCACGGCTGCGAACCGCAGCGCGTGCACGACGAGCAGCGCGTGCTTGGTCGCCTCCACGCCGTGGCCGAGCACGTCGACGACGGCGACGTGCAGTTCGCCGTTCGGAAGCAGGTGCCAGTCGAACAAGTCACCACCGGTCGGCGACGAGGGGTCGGAGGCGACGTACGCCACGGCGATGTCGGCACCGTCGATGGCCGGCGGCTGTGGCGCCACCGCCAGCTGCAGGTGCTCGACCACCACACGTTGGGCGGCCTGCTCCTCCTCGAGTCTGCTGACCTGTTCGCGAAGCTCCTCGAACTCCTCCTCCGGCGTGATGTCGCGGGCCACCACCACGGTCGTGGTCGTAGCCAGGTCGACGTCGGTAGCGGCGCTCACCGAGCACGACAGCCGCCGGGTGGCGCCGTTCTTGCGCGTGATGAGGACCTCGATGGACTGACCGACGTCGTTGGCCCAGTCGATCGGATCGAGGGAGACGCCGTCAGCGCTCCGAGCTCGCAGTCGGTCCAGCGCATCGCGCCGACCGAGAACCGACTGTGCCGACAAACCGGTGATCACCTCGCACCCGGCGTTCCAGGTAAGGACGGCACCGTCGTCGGCGAGGGTGAAGATGCCGTCCGACGTGGTCCCGACGATCTGGTTCAGCTTGCGGCGTTCCTCGACCACGCTCTCGAACAGCCGGCCGCGGGCGATCGTGTGCGCGGTTTCGCGGGCCAGCGCCTCCAGGACGGCGAGGTCGGCGGCGGTTTCTCCCTCGACGCCGGTACGGTCCAGTACCACCAAGGTGCCGAGCCGTCGGTGCTCGTCGACGAGTGGTGCGCTGATGCAGTCGCGCCAGCCGACACTGCGCAGTAGTTCGGTGTCGGTGGCAGACCAGCTCGTCGGGGCGGTCTGGGCAGCCAGCAGCCCCGACAGCGTCTCCGCGCGGGAGTCATCCTCGGTGGTCTCCGACGCGGCCGGCGCAGGCTCGGTACGCACCGGTGCTGCACCGTCGCTGTCGTACTGGTGGATCTCCAGGTCGCCGGACTCCGTGAAGAGCATCAGGGCCGATCCACCCGACTCGAAGCACCGCGTGACGTCCTCGAGGAAGTCGTCGATGGCGTCGCGGGGGTGCAACGGTGCGGACAGCGTCTGCGACGCCTCCCGCAGCCCAGTCATGCGGACCCGGTCCGACCGAGCCGAGGCGAAACCGCGGTACGCGAAGTGCAGCACCAGCAGAGGCACCGGGAAGAGCGCGACCGCGAGATGGGTGCTTTCGAACGCCATCACGAACAGCAGACCCATCAGCGTGTTGACGGCCCAGCCGCCGACCCAGCCGGGGAGCAGGACCGGCCGGAGCCGGCGCAACACCGCGGGGACCGAGCGGTGTCCCGAAATCGCCAGCACCAAGGTGAACGCGCTCGTGTTGACCAGCGCGACCGCGGTCAGCGCCGCGACGAGGGCGCCGAGCGACCCGACGGTCACGCCGGTGTCGTTGCGCAGCAGGCAGAGCACGACACTGCCCACCCCGGCGGCCAACGACCACTGGGCGATGTTGAACCCGGCTTTGACCACTGTGGAGCGGCGCAGGACGGCGGTGAAGACCTGAACACCCGCCGCGGTCGCCACGACGGCGTACGACGGGAACGCGAAGATCAGCGGTGCGAGCACCGCCTCGAACAACGTGACGGCATCGACGTCGTCGTCGCGACGGAAACGGACTCGCAGGTGGCTGGCGGCGACCAGGGTCAGCGCGAGGAAGGGAAGCGTGCGCCAGTCGGTCTCACCCGGTGGCCGGAGATCGAAGAGTTCGGCGAGTCCGACCGTGACGACGGTCGCCAGGAAGAGGGCACCGATGTAGGCGTTGACCCGCCTGTCCATGAGAGGCGTGCGAGCCGGTGCTCGCTACTCCCAGTCTTGACCCGAGCGCAGGCGCGGTCCTAGGTCGCCGACTCGCTCCCAGTCCTGCCCGACGCGCTCCCAGTCCTGACCGTTGCGGTGCCACTCGTGCCCGCGGCGCTCCCAGTCCTGCCCGACGCGCTGCCATTCGTGGCCACGACGTTCGGTGTTCGGGCCGTCGGACTCCCAGTTGTGGCCGGCAACGCCCTCGGCGTCACTGACGCCAACGCTGTTGACAACCTGGTCCGTGTCGGCGGCGAGGGCAGCTGTCGAACCGAGGCCGAACATCGCGACGGTCGCGCACACGGACGCGGCGATCACGGCAGACAGTCGGTTCTTCATGAGTCTCCCTCGACAACGCCCCTCGCGGAGCGGCGGATCATGCCGGGTGTGGCACTGGTGGAAGTCTGGCACACGAAAGGCGAGCACGGGATGGATCTGACCTAGTCCGTTCGGACCATTTTTCGACGCGGAAGGGACTACCCCACCCACCAGAATCCCCCAAATCGGACATTGGGAGGACATTCACTCGCGAGCGGATGCGGGCACCTCGTCCTGGGCGGCGAACAATGGCGTGCCGAACGACCGTCGTAGCCGGCGTCGCGGCCCGCGAACGCGCTCGATCCAGGTGACCACCGGCACCGCGGCCGCCAGCAGCGCCAGGGCCATGATCGCGTCCATCCAGTAGTGGTTGGCAGTAACGACCACGACGAGAGTGGTGAGGATGGGGTGGGCCAGGGCGACCCACCGCCACCGGCTGTGGGTAGCCGCGATGATGCCGACCGCCACGACGACCGCCCAGGCGACGTGCAGGCTCGGCATCGCGGCGTACTGGTTCGCGAAGCTGTCGACGTCGGGGGTGCTGTACACGCTGGGACCGTACTGGCTCGCCGTGTCGACGAACCCGATCGAGGTCAGCATCCGCGGCGGTGCCAACGGGAACGCGATGTGGCCGACCGTCGCACCGGCGGTGACGATCGCCATCCAGTTGCGCATGGCCGCGTAGTGGGTGTGCCGGCACAGGTACAGCCAGACCAAGAAGGCTGCGGTGGCCGGAAAGTGCACCCACGCATAGTAGATATTCGCCGCTTCGACCAGCCAGTGCGCGTCGAGGAGCAGCACCTGCACCTTGAGTTCGCTCGGCAAGTGCAGGGCGTCCTCGATGTGCAGCACCTCGTAGGCGTTGCTCCAGGCGGTCTGGACGCTGCCGTCGGCGAGCATCCGACCAAACTTGTACAGGCTGAAAAGGCCGATCAGGACGACGATCTCGCCGGCAACGGACAACCAGGCAGCTCGCGCCATGGGGAGACCGGGATGGTGGCCGCGGGATGGGGAGGGTGACTCGGGGGAGAGGACGCTCACCGGCGGCTACAAACCGGTATCGGGCGCGCCCCGGGCATGTCTGGCGCGCCCAGGAACCAGGCTCTGCCTGGTCATGACGAAACGCTTGACGCAGCGACCCTCCCGGCGCTGCGTCGGGCGAATCGGCACCTCGGTCCTGCTCATGGACCAACGGTAGCCAGCGATCGGGTCTCTTCCAACGGGTTAACACCCTGAGTCGGCCCTGAATCTTGCTCGGCGCGACCCTGGCATCAGGCGTCTCGACCTGCGTCTCGACGGTATTTCGGTGCGGATCGGCCGAGATCGGCGCGCGGGTCGGTGGAGTGCGGGCGTCCGGTGCGGGCGTCCGGTGCGGGCTCCGGCTTGCTGACACGATGGGCGCCATGAGCACCGTCGACGTCGTCATCCGCGACACCGCGATCAGGCTCGGGCAGTTCCTCAAGCTCGCCGACGCGGTCGACCAGGGCAGTGACGTGAAACAGCTGCTCGCCTCGGGGCTCGTGAGTGTGAACGGCGAGCCCGAGCTGCGTCGTGGGCGCCAGCTGAAGGCCGCCGACGAGGTGGTGGTCGGACGTACTCGCTACCGGGTGACGCTGTCGACCTGAGTCGGCTCAGCTCCCGAGCGGGACTGAGTCGCTCAGTTCCCGAGCGGGAACGTCTCGACGACCTCGTACCGCGGGCCACGCTCAGTCCGGGTGCGCAGATACGACGTCATCACCGCGAGCTCGGTCACGGTCCAGACCGGGCCGTCGTACGACGCCAACGCGTCGACCAATCCGGTCACGTCGGCCGGACCGCGGGTGCGCGCCACGGTCAGATGCGGTTGCTGGTCGTGATGTGCCAACGCGACGACGTCCTCCCGGCCGGAGCCGAGACCGATCCACAGCACGCGAGCTCGCCAGGCCTGTGCAGGAAAGCTGCCGGCACCGACCAGGCCGACGTCGAAAGGGTCGGCTCGAGCAGCCCGCCGAGCCCAGCGCTCGAGCTGCCGGGCTTGTTCGTGCGGCCCGCAGTCGCCCAAGAACTCGAGCGTCAGATGCCATCGCCGCGGCGGTACCCAGCGCAGGTCCGGGCGGGAACCGACGAGCGGGTCGACCCGCTCCGCGAGGTGCGTCTCGGCCGCGAAGGAGATCAGCAGAGCCGCGAACCAGCGATGTCGCGGTCCCGAGAGGTGCCGGCTCAGCGGACCTCGACGAGGTCGACGACGAAGATCAAGGTCTCGCCCGGGGCGATCGCCGAGCCCGCGCCGCGGTCGCCGTACCCGAGGTGTGGCGGGATCACCAGCTTGCGTCGACCGCCTACCTTCATCCCGGCGATGCCCTGGTCCCAGCCGGCAATGACCTGGCCGACGCCGAGCCGGAACTGAAGCGGCTCGCCGCGGCTGTACGACGCGTCGAACTCCTCGCCGCTCGAGTGCGCGACGCCGACGTAGTGGGCGCGAATGGTCGATCCGGCGGTGGCCTCGGGGCCTTCGCCCTGCGTCAGGTCGGTGACTTCGAGGTCGTCGGGAGGCGGCGAGGTGGGGAAGTCGATCTCGGGTTTGTCCAGGCTCATGGCCGACACCCTAGTGTCAGATGCGCGCGGGCTCAGGCGAGCAGGCGTCCTGGACGACGCGGACGCGACAAGAGGGGCGCCGCCATCTCCGTCAGGTGGACCGGGAAGAGCGGATTCTGCGCGACCCACGGCCCCCACCTGCCCGACAGCTCGACCAGCGAGTCTGCAGACGAGTCGTCAGGACTGGACGTACGACTCCAGCTGGTCACGCTCGAACTCGAGCTCGCCGATGCGCGACTTCACCACGTCGCCGATCGAGACGATGCCGCGCAGGCCGTCGCCGGTGACGACGGGGACGTGGCGGATCCGGTGCTCGGTCATGATGAGCATCAGGTCGTCCACGGAGTCGTTCGGGGCGGCCGTCTTGACCTCCCGGGTCATGATCTCCTCAACAGCGGTCGCCAGGATGTCCTCACCACTGGTCAGGCGGCGGACGACGTCACGTTCGGAGACGATGCCGAGCACCGGGTTCTCGTCGTCGGCCACGATGACAGCGCCAATGTTGTGCTCGGCCAGCAGCTCGATCAGCTCGCGGATCGTCGAGCTCGGTCGCAGCGTGACCACGTCCGAGGACTTGGCGTGCAGGATTTCGCGGATGCGCATAGGAGCCTCCTGTGTGCCGGGTCTCACACGATAGTGGTCGTGCATCGCTGGCGGAACGAATCGATCAGGTCGACCTGGGAGGATGACGCGGTGTCCCTGACCCAGGCCGCGCGCGAGTCGCGTCGACGCACCCAGGAGTCGGCGACCGGGTGGTCGCACCTGCGTCCGGGTGTGACGGTCCTGGTGGTGCTGACTGTCATCACGAGCGTGCTGTTGCTCGACTCGGGCGGATCCCTCGATCTGCAACGGGTCCTGGGCCTTGTCACCTGGGCGGTACTGGCCGTCGTGCTGGCGGGTCAGTCGCCGCTCGTGCGGGCCCAGACCGCCGTGGTGGTGATCTTCGCGACCGCCGTCGAGTACACCTTCTCGCCGTTGCTCGAGGTCTACACCTACCGCTTCGACAACGTTCCGGCGTACGTGCCGCCGGGTCACGGGCTCGTCTATCTTGCCGCCTTGTCGTTGGGAGAGCTGGCGTTCGTGGTGACGTACCGACGGGTGATGGTCGCGCTGGTGCTGGTGGTCGGCGGTGTCTGGTCGGCGTACGGCGTGACGTTCGCCGAGCGCCCGGACGCTCTCGGCGCCTGCTGGTTCGCCTGCCTGGCGGGCTTCTTGTGCTGGGGCCCGTCGCGTGGTCTGTACGTCGGCGCCTTCGTCGTGGTCAGCTACCTCGAGATCGTGGGTACGGCGCTCGGCACGTGGGAGTGGCAGTCGCATGACCCGACAGGCATCGTCGCCATCGGCAACCCGCCGTCAGGAGCAGCCGGCGGGTACGGCTGGTTCGACCTGGCGGCGCTGCTCCTCGCCCCGAGCCTGCTAGCGGGCTGGCGTCTGCTCTCTCGACGTGACGCTCCGGACGGCTGAATCACGCGACGTCGACCGGCGACAACGACTGGTCAACCGTCGGAGTCCTCGTCCAGCACGGAAGGATCCCGCTCGGCTCGCCGTGCGCCGAGGTCGTGCATGCTGCCGCCCGCTCCTAGGTCGTCCGGCGCGTCGTGCTCGGCCGCCGGCAGCTCACCGATGCAGGCCAGCACCGCGTCGTGCAGCCGACCGTTGGTCGCGAGGGCGTTGGCTCCCGCGGGCCCCGGCCTTCCGGCCAGGTCGCTGAACCGCCCTCCCGCCTCGGACACGATCACCTCGAGCGCCACCATGTCGTGCAGCGCGAGCTCGGGCTCAGCGGCGATGTCGACCGCACCCTCCGCGACGAGCATGTAGGACCAGAAGTCGCCGTACGCCCGGCTGCGCCAGCACCGCCGCTGCAGGCCGAGGAACGCCTCCAGCGCACCGCGTTCGGCCCAGCCGCGGAGCGACGAGTACGACAGCGACGCGTCGCCGAGTCGGGTGACGTCCGAGACCCGGCACGCCTGCGCGGACGACAGCGACTTGCCGGTCCACGCGCCAGTGCCGGCGCTCGCCCACCAGCGCCGACCGAGAGCGGGCGCCGACACCACACCGGCGACGACCTTGTCCTCGACCATCAAGCCGATCAGGGTCGCCCACACGGGAACGCCGCGGACGTAGTTCTTCGTGCCGTCGATCGGGTCGACCACCCAACGGCGCGGGCCCCAGCCCGACGCACCCGCCTCCTCGCCGACCACAGCATCCCGAGGCCGCGCGCGACCGAGGCTGCGACGGATGACGTCCTCGACCACGGTGTCCGCGTCCGTCACGGGGCTGAGGTCGGGCTTGGTGACGACGTGCAGGTCAAGGGCCTTGAACCGGTCCATCGTGAGCGAGTCCGCGTCGTCGGCCATCAGGTGTGCAAGACGCAGGTCGTCGGTGTGGTCGGGGGCGGACACAGCCGCAGACTATGACGCGCAGTCGGTCGCCTCCGCTCCGACGCGCGGGACCTGTGCACCCTGGCCATGCCTGCTTGCGCCCGTCTGCGCCCGCCCGGGCCTGCCCGTTCGGGCACTTTCGCCGCTGCCTTCGACGGAGCAGACTCGGGACGGACGAAAGGACACCGCGTGTTCAACGAGTTCAACGATCTCCCCCTGCATCCCCTCGCGATTCACGCCGCCGTCGTGCTGATCCCCCTCGCGGCCCTGCTCGGGATGCTCTTCGCGGTGCCCCTGACCCGGGCTTGGGCGCGCCTCCCGTTGGCCCTCGTCTCCGTGGCGGCGGCGGGTGCGACGTACGTGTCGAAGGAAAGCGGGGAGCGATTCGAAGACGTGCTGCAACTCGGTGGCGAACCCGCCGCGCTGATCGCAACGCACGAGGAGAGAGCCAACGTGCTGTTCATCCTGGTGCTGGTCTTCGCCGTCTTGGCGGTGGCCGCGTACGTGGTGGCCCGTGCGACGTCGTCTGCTGCCGTCGTCAACGGTCTGGCCGTGTTGCTGGTCGTCGGCGCGGTGGCGATCGCCGTCCAGACGTACCGCGTCGGCGAGATCGGCTCCCGGGCGGTGTGGAACCCGACGGGCGACGCCGACTTCTCCGGCTCGGCTCCGTCCAGCCGTTAGACCGGCCTGGTACGGCTGTCGAGAAGTCGGCGAAACGACGCGACCCGCTCGGGGTCGACCCGGTCCTCGGCCAGCGCGTCATCGAGCGCGCACTCAGGTTCGGACGCTGCGTGCGTGCAGCCGCGCGGGCAGTCGTCGGTGAGCGGTTCCAGGTCGTCGAAGGCGGCGATCAACTGGTTGGGCTCGATGTGGGCCAGGCCGAACGACCGGATGCCGGGCGTGTCCACGATCCAACCTCCGAACGGCAGTCGCAGCGCCAGCGCCGAGGTCGACGTGTGGCGGCCCCGTCCGGTGATCGCGTTGACGACGCCGGTGGCGCGGTCGGTCCCGGGCACCAGCGCGTTCACCACGGTGGACTTGCCGACTCCCGAGTGCCCGACCAGCACGCTCACGCGATCGTGCAGGACGTCACGAAGCCCGGTGAGGTCTGCGCCGCGGCGCACGCCGAGAACTTTGACCCCGAGAGGGCGATAGGCGTCGAGCAGTTCCGCCGGATCCGCCAGGTCGAGCTTGGTCACACAGAGAACGGGCGCCAGCCCTTCGGTGAACGCCGCCACCAGGGCTCGGTCGATCAGCCCGGTGCGCGGTTCCGGGTTCGCCACCGATGTCACGATCACCAGTTGGTCGGCGTTGGCGACGATCACCCGCTCGACGGAGTCGTCGTCGTCGGCGCTGCGGCGCAGGGTCGTCGTACGCTCCGTCACCTCGACGATGCGGGCCAACGTGCCCTCGGCGCCGGTCACGTCACCGACGACGCGGACCCGATCGCCCACCACCACCGCCTTGCGGCCAAGAGCGCGGGCGGTCATCGCGGTGACCGGGTGCTCACCGTCCTCGTCGGTGACCTCGAGGGTGTAGCGGCCGCGGTCGATCGTGGTGACCAGCCCCTCGACGGCCTCTTCGTGCGCCGGACGGTCCTTCGTGCGCGGTCGGGTGCGTCGCTGGGGTCGGTGGTAGCGCTGCTCGTCCTCGATGTCGCGCCGCGGGCTCACCCGAGCATCGCCGCCCACAGCCCCGGGAAGTCCGCCATCGTCTTGGTCGTGGTGGCAATGTCGTCGACGCGCAGACCGCGGACGCGGAGGCCGAGTACGGCCGCCGCCTGTGCCATCCGGTGATCGGCGTACGTGCGGAAGAGCGCGGGTGCCAGCCGGCCCGGGGTGACGATGAGTGCGTCCGGTCGTTCGGTGACCGCGACGCCGAGGTTGCCGAGCTCGGTGGTCAGGGCAGCGAGCCGGTCGGTCTCGTGCCCGCGCAGGTGGGCGATCCCCCGCAGGTACGACGGTCCGTCCGCCAGCGCTGCGATCGCGGCCACCACCGGGGTGAGCTCACCGACGTCGTGCAGGTCGACGTCGACGGGCTGGACGGCGTCGCCGCCGGACACGGTGAGACCTGCGTCGCTCAGCACGACCTCGGCGCCGAAGCGGGTGAGGATGTCGCGCAACGCGTCACCAGCCTGCGTGGTCTGTCGTGGCCAACCCGGCACGGTGACGGAGCCAGCCGTGACGACGGCGGCCGCGAGGAACGGCGCGGCGTTGCTGAGGTCGGGCTCGACGGTCTCGTCGCGGGCTTTGACCGGGCCCGGAAGGATCTGCCAGCGGTTCGGCTCCCCGTCGTCGACCTGGACGCCGCGGGCCCGCAACATCGCCACGGTCAGGTCGATGTGCGGTTGCGACGGCACCGGCTTCCCGTCGTGGCGGACGTCCACGCCGGCGTCGTAGCGTGCACCGGCGAGCAGCAGTGCCGAGACGAACTGGCTGGATGCCGACGCGTCGATGGTGACGACCCCGCCGGGAACGCTGCCGCGACCGGTGAGCACGAACGGCAGCGCCTGGGCGGCCGCGTCGATGTCGACGCCGAGGGTGCGTAGCGCCGTGAGCACGGTGTCGAGCGGGCGTTCGCGAGATCGAGGATCCCCATCGAAGGCGACGGGGCCTTGTGCCAGTGCTGCGACCGGAGGCACGAACCGCATCACGGTGCCTGCAAGGCCGCAGTCGACGGTGGCCGGGCCGCGCAAGGGCGCCGGGGTGACGGTGATCGCGTCGCCGACGTCGTCGATCGTGACGCCGAGTCCGGTCAGGGCGTCGACCATCAGCAAGGTGTCCCTTGCCAGCAGCGGCTGGGTGAGGGTGGAAGGTCCGTCGGCGATCGCGGCCAGCAGGAGCGCCCGGTTGGTGATGGACTTGGAGCCCGGCACGCGGACGGTGGCGTGCACAGGTTGAGCTGCGTACGGCGCCTGCCATGCGGCCACGGTCTCGGCTGTCACGCCTCAGGAGCCTACCGACGCAGGTGGCCAAGTGTTCGCGCGTGCCTGCGCAGTGGCTGCTGGACGCTCGAGGTGCGGGGTTGCCCAGGCTCGCGCGATCCACCCCGGACTTCGCGTGGAGGCGTCCTGGCTGCGGGACGTTTCAGGTGTGGGGAAGTTCGTGGCCGCCCTGACGGGCCAGATCTTCCCCAGATGTCGTAAGGGGGCGGTGCTGGCGGTAGGCCACTCGAGGCTCGGGGAGGTTCGTGCACGTCCTGGCGGGCTGGATCTACCCGAAACCTCGACCGATCCGCGATGACGAGCCAGCCGCAAGCGACGCGTCAGCGCGGGTCGAGGTTGGCGATGCCTTCGCGTGCCTCGCGGGCCCGCCGCTTGGCCCGCCACGCGAGCCCCGGCTGGCCTTCGGTGTCGACACTGGCCAGCAGCAGGCCACCGAGGATCGAGAGGTTCTTGAAGAAGTGGATCTTCTGCATGCTTTTGGTCCGCTCGTCGGTCTCCTCCCAGAAGCGGTGCCCCGCCAGCGTGGTCGGCACGAGCGATCCTGCGAGCGCGAGCGATGCGATCCGTGGCACCCGGTTGGTCGCCAGCAACAGACCGCCGACGATCTGCACAGCGCCGTTGACCTGTACCACCTGCTTGTTGTCCAGGTCGAAGGGCAGCGGCGAGGTGGCTTTGTGGACCGTCGGCTGGAGCTGGTCGATGACGGGCTCGGCCATCTGGGCATGCCCTTCGGCCGACTTGAGGGCGTTGATTCCCCCATGGATGAAGATCGACGACATCAGCGGGCGGGCGAGGCGGCGTACGAGGGTCATGGGTCCTTTCTTACCTCATGGCGCGAGGCGGTGCAGATCGCGGGGGAAGAGGGTCACCTGGCGGATGTTCTCCGCTTCGACCAGCCGGGCCACCCAGCGCTCCAGCCCGATCGCGAATCCGCCGTGCGGCGGGATGCCGTACCGGAACGCGTCGACGTACGCCGCATACGGCTCGGCCGGGTATCCGCGCTCCTCCAGCACCCGCACATAGTCGGCGTACCGGTGCAGTCGTTGGGCTCCGCTGACGAGCTCGACGCCGCGGAAGATCAGGTCGAAGGACCGCGACCACCGGGGCTCGTCGGGATCGGGGTGGCTGTAGAACGCACGGTTGGCGGTCGGGTAGCCCTCGACCACCACGAAGTCGCTGCCGTGCTCGGCCTTGGCCCAGGCACCGACGGCACGCTCGTGCGCCGGGGAGAGGTCCGGCTCGTCGGCCGGCGCGCCGGCGATGGCCAGTGCGTCGGTGAAGTGGATCACGGGCAGTTCGGCCGCAACTTCGGGTACGTCGACGTCGAGCAGGGCTACCGCGTCGGCGGCGTCTTGGTGAATGGCGGCGACCATGCCGGCCACGACGTCGCGAAGAACCCTCACCACGTCGTGGTGGTCGTGGATGAAGCCGAGCTCGACGTCCAGCGAGACGTACTCCGCGAGGTGGCGGACGGTGTCGTGCGGCTCGGCCCGGAACACCGGGCCCACCTCGTACACCCGCTCGAAGACACCGACCAGCACCTGCTTGTAGAACTGCGGCGACTGGGCGAGGTACGCCGGTCGGCCGAAGTAGTCGACCGTGAACACGTGCGCGCCCGACTCCGTGGCCGACGCGACGAGCTTGGGGGAGTGCACCTCGGTGTAGCCGTCGGCGTCGAGGGTCTGCCGGAACCCGCGTAGCGAGGCTGCCGCCAGTCGCCACGTAGCCTGTTGGCGCGGATGGCGCAGGGTCACCTGCGCATGGTCGAGCATCGTCGGCAGGCCTGCCGTGACGGTGGGGCGCCACAGCTCGACGGGTGGGGTGTCGGACGGCTCGCCCAAGGCGGTGATGACCGGCTCGACGATCTCGACGCCGCCGGGTGCTTGCGCGTTGGGGCTGGCGTTCCCGGTGACGCGGATCGTCGTCTCCTCCGGCAGGCCCTCGACCTGGGCGACGGTGTCGGGGTCCTTGACGACGATCTGCGCGGTGCCGGAGCGGTCACGCAGGACCAGGAACGTGAGCTGCGACAGGCGTCTGCGCCGATGGACCCAGCCGTCGAGGCGGACCTCGGTGCCGGGGGTGTCGACGTACGACGGCAGGTCTGCGGCGAGTGTGCGCTGCGGTGGAGCGGGGGACGTCTGGCTGGTCGCGGGAATGCTCATGTCACCTCAGGGCGTGGCGGGGCCCTGGAGGTGTGGGCGACGGGCAAGTTCGCGGTGCCACCACACCTTCGCCGGCGGCAGGTCGGATCGGGAACCACTGCCGGCCTTCGTGGAACTCCAGCTCGGAAGTGTCTTCGGCGCAGGTCGTGAGTCCGCCTTCACAGCTACCGGCGGCTCTCTGTGCTCACGTGGCCCGCGACTACTCGTCTTCGTCGTCGCTGTTACCGGGAGTCTAGTCGGCGCCTCGCCCCCTGACGTCCTGCGCTCGGGTCGCCGGAGCGCTTGCGCGGCCGGACGCAACACCGGCAGCTCGGCGTCGGTCGGCTGTGACAGGCTGGCCGGCATGTGCGGGCGGTACGCGTCGAGCCGGAAGCCGGAGGACCTCGTCGAGGAGTTCGAGGTGGACCGGGTCGACGTCGACCACTCCCTCGAGCCCGACTACAACGTCGCCCCGACCAAGGACGTGTACGCCGTCTTCGACCGGGTGTCGAGACGCGAGCCCGAGGCCGGGAAGGTGCGACGACTGGCCAGCGTCCGGTGGGGTCTGATCCCGTCCTGGGCCAAGGACAAGGCCATCGGCAACAAGATGATCAACGCGCGGGTCGAGACGCTGGCCGAAAAGCCCGCGTTCAAGAAGGCGTTCGCCGCCCGCCGTTGTCTGCTGCCCGCCGACGGCTACTACGAGTGGTACCCGACCGAGCAGAAGTCCGCCAAGAGCAAGCCGCTCAAGCAGCCCTTCTACATCCACCCACGCGACGGCGGCGTGCTGGCACTGGCCGGGCTGTACGAGATCTGGCGCGATCGCGAGATCGAAGACCCGGACGCCCCCGGCGCCTTCGTCTGGAGCGCCACCGTGATCACTACCCAGGCCGAGGACGACCTCGGGCGCATCCACGACCGGATGCCGATGCTGGTCGAGCCCGAGCGTTTCGCCGCGTGGCTCGACCCGGACCTCACCGACCCGACCGAGCTCGACGGTCTGCTCGTGCCGGCGGCCCCGGGCCGGCTCGAGGCGTACCCCGTCTCCCGCGAGGTCAATAGCGTGCGCAACAACGGCGCCTCCCTCGCTGCGCCCTTGCCTCTTGACGACGTACCTCCCGGTCTGCTCGACGCGTGATGGCGCCTGACTCCCCCCAGACGATGGCGACGGAGGTCCATGACGTCGCCACGCCCCATGGCACAGCGCGGCTGCACATCGATCGGGGTACGTCTGCGGCGCCGGGCTCGTCCACCACTGCACCGGTCGCGACGCTGGTGCTCGGACATGGTGCCGGTCGCGGCGGGGACTCACCCGACCTGGAGGCGCTCGCCGAAGCGCTTCCGGCGCAGGGCATCACCGTGGTCCGGATCGAGCAGCCGTGGCACGTCGCAGGTCGCAAGGTGGCGGGTCGCCCGGCGGTGCTCGACGAAGCGACCCGGGCCTGTCTGGACGGGCTGGCCCCGCTGCTCCAGCAGCGCGGTCTCGATGCGGCCGGTCCGCTCGTCGTCGGTGGACGCAGCGCCGGGGCCCGGGTGGCTTGCCGGTTGGCGTCGTCGGTCGGCGCCGTCGGATGCTTGGCCCTGGCGTTCCCGCTGCACCCACCCGGCAAGCCCGACAAGACTCGGCTGCCCGAACTGCTGGGCGCCGGCGTACCGACGTTCGTCGTCCAGGGCGAGCGCGATGCGTTCGGCGGACCCGCCGCGTTCCCCGAGCACGTCGATCTCACGGTGGTACCGGAGGCCGACCACGGCTTCAGGGTCGGCAACCGGGCCGTCCTGTCCCAGGCCGACACGTACGACCTCGTCGTGGAAGCGGTCGTCGAGTGGGTGACCGCGCGCGTGGCGTGAGGCCGTGCGGGAATGGAGGACGCGCCCCACGGCGTTGACCCCTCAGGCCCGGAGTGAGGACGGCTGAGGTGGGAGGAAGTTTCGTGAGTATGAGCGCCACCGCCGTGGCGGACAGGCCAGCTGCGTGGATTCAGGCAGTCCTACGCGACATCGAGCGTCAGGCGTGGCCGGTAGCCTTGCCCGCAATGACAGACAGTCCCTCAGCACCCACCACTGAACCGACGGACGAACCCCTTCCGATCGACTCGAGCACCGAGTCGGTCGAGGAGCGCACCGCGCGCTTCGAGCGCGACGCCTTGGTCTTCATCGACCAGCTCTACAGCGCCGCCATGCGGATGACGCGCAACCCAGCAGACGCCGAAGACCTGGTCCAGGAGACGTACGCCAAGGCGTTCGCGGCCTTCCACCAGTTCAAGGCAGGCACCAACCTCAAGGCCTGGCTCTACCGCATCCTCACCAACACGTTCATCAACACGTACCGCAAGAAGCAGCGTCAGCCCGCCCAGGACCCGACCGAGCAGATCGAGGACTGGCAACTGGCACGGGCCGAGACCCACACCTCGTCCGGTCTGAAGTCGGCTGAGGCCGAAGCGCTCGAGCACCTGCCCGACACCGACGTGAAGCGAGCCCTGCAGCAGATCCCCGAGGACTTCCGGCTTGCGGTCTATCTCGCCGACGTCGAGGGCTTCGCCTACAAGGAGATCGCGGAAATCATGGGCACACCCGTCGGCACAGTGATGTCGCGCCTGCACCGAGGCCGCGGTCAGCTTCGAACGCTGTTGTCCGACTACGCCCGCGAACGCGGCTTCCGGAGGGCGCGCGAGCTCGAGCCGGAGGTCACGCCATGACCGACGGCAAGCGTG
>Ga0136617_10002074_pt1 | contig 17923 bp, 18 predicted proteins | sample AntDrymUQ3222106_2_FD_129672 | JGI IMG/M metagenome (GOLD analysis project Ga0136617, IMG submission 129672) | Polar desert sand microbial communities from Dry Valleys, Antarctica - metaG UQ322 (21.06) | ecosystem: Environmental > Terrestrial > Soil > Desert | place: Antarctica: Dry Valley... | reverse complement strand
TGCCCTCGGCCAGCGAGGCCGGCGCGCGTGCGACCAGCATGTCCGGCGAGGACTCGAGGTCACCACCGACCGGGTGCCAGTGCAGGCCGTCCTCGGTGACCGTTAGCTCGGGCACCATGACCGCGTCGGAGACGTCGGCGCCGACGCCGCGGTCCTCGGCGAAGCCGCGCTTCACGAGCGCGCGCACCGCGAAGTCGCCGCCGCTCACCCCCACGCCGCCGAGCAGCCCGCGCAGCGCCGCGACCTCGCCCGCGTTCTCGGGCGTCTCGGTCATGGCCACGCGCAGCGGCAACCCGAGCGCGTGGGCATGCGCGATCCCGTCCATCGCTCGCGCGAAGGAGCCTTCCCCACGCCAGCGGTCGTGCGTCGCCGCCTCCGCGCCGTCGATCGAGGACTGCAGCACGAGCCGCTCGCAGCCCGCGAGCCGCTCCAGCTCGCGCTCGCGGCGGCCGCCGCGGAACAGCATCGCGTTGGTGAGGCAGACGGTCGGCAGCCGCGACGAGGCGTACTCGAGCATGTCCACGATCGCGGGCTCGATGAACGGCTCGCCGCCGGTGATGTAGATCTCCTCGAAGCCCTCGGCGACCGCCTCGTCGACCAGCCTCCGGAAGCGCTCGAGCCCGAGCGAGCGCTTGCGCGCTCGCGGTGAGGAGGCCACCACGCAGTACTCGCAGGCCAGGTTGCAGTGGAAGTTCGTATAGATCCACAGCCGCGGCGGGAAGTCGGGCGAGCCGAACAGCGGTATCACCGGTCGCTCGTCGCCGGTCGCGTCCTCCCGGTAGACCTGGTAGCGGCCGCGGGCGCGCTCGGCGGGCGGCACCACCTCCAGGCACGTCGTCCACCAGCCGGTTTCGACCGTCTCGGCGAACGGCTCGGGCAGGCCCGCCGCGCGCAGCGCCGCCGCGTGCGCGCGCCAGTCGTAGGCGACCGGCACGAGCTCCGCGCTCGCCCGCCCGCCGTCCACGTCCACGATCGCGCACCACCCCTCGCGCTGGCCGTCGTTGGCGGGCCGCCCGAGCGTGCCGACGTTGACGACCAGCGTGCCCTCGCACTCGCGCTGCCACGGGATGCCGGTGTGGGTGCACAGCAAGACGTCGGCGCCCGAGGCGCGAACCCGCAGCGCCAGCTCATCCTCCTCCAGCGACTCCCAGACGAAGTCGTTGACCGCGAGCGGCGAGCCGTGCACGGCATGGACGTCGATGCCACCGATCGGCTCGCGCAGCTCGCCCGGCAGCGCGTGCATCCAGGCCGCGAACCCGGCGCTCGTATGCGCGCGTGCGTAGTCGTACATGACCTGAGCGAAGTGGTTGTCACGTTCGTCGGTGTAGCCGCAGCCGCAGTCGGGGTCGCCGCGGCCGATCGCGATGTCGTAGTTGCCCGCGATGCACTCGATCCCGTGCTCGAGCAACAGCGGCCAGACCGCGTCGCAGGCGGCGCCGAAGCCGCCCAGGTCGCCGAGGCACAGCAGCCGCTCGGCACCGCGCTCGCGCGCGGCGGCCGCGAACGCCTCGAGCGCCCACGGGTTGGCGTAGACGCCGCCGCAGACCGCGAGCCGGGTCACGTCGCGCGACTGGGGACGGCGACGACCGGGACGCCGCCGGCGTCGCGGACCGCCTTCGGGGTGACGCCCGGCAGCTCGCCGACCGTCCGGTACATCAGGGTCAGCGGATCGAGCCCGAGTGCGTGCGCGTCGTCGAGGTCGAGCCGCTCCACCACCGGCTTGGACGCCAGCAGGGCGCCGTCGCGCGCCGATTGCTGGATGCGGGCGCACTCGTTGACTTCGTCGCCGAGCGCGGTCACCTCGAGCCGGCCGCCGGTCACCACCTGGCCGAGGTAGAGCGCGCCGCCCCATTGGACGCCGGCGTTGATATGCAGCTCGCTGTCGCCGAGCTCATCAGGGCACCAGCTGACGATCTCGCGCGCAGTGTGCAGAGCGGCCGCGCACGCGGCGGCGCGGGAGCCGACCTGCTCGGCGAGGAAGAACGCGACGAGGCCGTCGCCGGCGTGGCGGCCCACGATGCCCGTGTAATCGATCACGACCTGGTCCGAGTGCGTCGAGAACGCGCGGATGAGGTCGAACCAGCGCTGGGTCGAGAGCCGCCGCGCCAGCGCGCTCGACGCCTGGATGTCGGCGAACAGGATCGCCGTCTCGTGGCGCGCCGGCACGAGCAGCTCCGCCATCCGCGCGAACATGTGCTGGTTGCCGCGCGTGATCAGCGACACGATGCTGGCGGGCGCGGCCGGCAGGTAGAGGATCGCCCAGCCGACGCGCTCGCCGCCCGGTGCGCTGAGCGCGACCGTGAGGTAGCGCGTCTGGGCGGGAGGCTGGCCGTGCTGCAGGTAGGTCACCTCGCCCCACCACAGCGTCTCCGAAGGCTGCGGCTCGAGCGGGCCGATCGCACGGTCGTGGTCGGCCGGGAGCAGCGCGCGGACCGCATCCATCCCGTCCGGGGTGTCGTGCGCCATCAGCGGGATGTTCTGGCGCATCCACGCCACACCGGTCTCGAACGGCACCATCCCGTCCAGCGCGCGCGTGCGCACGGTCACCGCGTGCTGCCCGAGCCCGAGCGCCTCCAGCGGCCGGTCGCCAGCGAAGAAGCGGAACTGGCTCGTGAGCCAGACGAGGTTCCACTCGCGGTCGTAGATCTCGGCGGCCGACCCGGTGGCCTCGAGCTGGTCCGCGACCCGAGCCAGGAAGGGCTCCAGATCCGCCGACGAGGTCACGCCGCATTCCTACCACGCGGTCGCAGGGGTAGGGTCGTGTACGTCCGTGAACCTGCGCGAGCTCGAGATCCTCACGCGGCCGGAGCCCCCGGACCTGGCGGCCGCGCTGGCGCGGCGCTGGGACGAGCTGCCGGCGCACGTCAAGACGCCGAACCAGATGCTCGGCCGCCGTACGACCGGCTGCGAGGGGACGCACGGCGTGTTCCCGCGCTGCGACCTCGCCTGTACCCCGTGCTACCACTCGCGCGAGGCCAACCGGGTGCGCGTCGACGGCGGGCACACGGTGCGCGAGATCGAGAAGCAGATGGCGCTGTTGCGCCAACTTCGCGGACCCGGCCAGAACGCGCAGCTGATCGGCGGCGAGGTGACGCTGCTCGCGCCCGACGACCACGCGGCCGCGCTGCAGGCGATGCTCGACCACGGCCGCAAGCCGATGAGCATGTCCCACGGCGACTTCGACTACGAGTATCTCGAGCGGCTCGCGCTCGATCCGGCGACCGGGAAGCCGCGCTTCAGGCACCTCTCCTTCGCCGGGCACTTCGACTCCATGATGTTCGGCCGCCGCGGGATCCGGCGCGCGCACTCGGAGGCGGAGCTGAACCCCTACCGCGCCCGCTTCGCCGAGCACTTCCAGCGCCTCGAGCGCGAGCACGGCGTCACCCACTACCTCGCCCACAACATGACGGTGACCGCGCGCAACCTCGGCCAGGTCGCGGGCGTGATCCGCGATTGCCGCGACATGGGCTTCCGCATGTTCTCCTTCCAGCCCGCGGCGTTCATGGGCAACGAGAACCGCTGGAAGGACGATTACCGCGCGTTCTCGACCGACCGCGTGTGGGAGGAGATCGAGCGCGGCGCCGGCGCGCGGCTGCACTTCCGCGCGCTCCAGATCGGCGACGAGCGCTGCAACCGCACCGCCTACGGCGCGTACGCGGGCGACCGCTACGTGCCGCTGCTCGACGAGGACGACCCCGCCGACCAGCGCTGGCTGCAGGACTTCGTCGCGGCCTTCGGCGGCATGGACTTCGCCGCGCCGCCGGCGCTGCTCGCCGCGCGCGTGGCCCGCGGCTTCGCCCGCCACCCACGCGCACTTCCGGGCCTCGCCGGCTGGGCTCGGCGCTTCGTGACGCGGGCGGGCGGCCCCGCGCACGTCGCACGCCGGCGCCCGCGCGCGCTGACCTTCGTGATGCACGCGTTCATGGACGCGCGCGACGTGCGCCCGGCGTGGGAGGCCCTCCAGCGCGGCGAGCGCTCGGAGGACCCGCGCATCCGTGCCACGCAGGAGCGCCTGCAGGCCTGCTCCTACGCGATGGCCCACCCGGAGGACGGCACGCTCGTTCCGGCCTGCGCCCAGCACGCCGTGCTCGACCCGCAGGAGAACCTGGCGCTCCGGGCCTTGCTGCCGCTCTCCTGATCCGGTTGGATCAGCACATGACCCGCACGACCGCGGCCGCGGTGCTCCAGCTCCAGCGCAGCGCCGGCAACCGCGCGGTCAGGCAGATGCTCGCGCGCTACGAGACGCCGGAGCACGTCGACCTCGGCGACCGTTACGCCAAGGAGCTCGGAGCCTTCATCAACACCGACGAGGGCAAGGCGTGGGTGAAGCAGTACGGCCTCGAGAAGGACGTCAAGGGCATCGACACGGACTGGTTCGCACAGGGCAAGCGGCAGATCGGCCACGGGCCGCGCACGCTCACCCCGGGGCAGATCATCGCGCTCTCGGGTGACTTCTACGAGTCCTGGGTCGACCTCGCCACCGCGCCGGTCGCGGAGGTCAACGAGATCCTCGACACGATCCACAAGGAGCGCGAGGGGCAGCTCGCCAACCCGAACGCGGCCTACGAGGAGATCACGAAGAAGCACCGCCCGGACAAGAAGGACCACTACCTCGAGCTCGCCAAGCGCAACTCGTCCCATTTCACCCCCGGCAACCGCAAGCAGTGGCGCAAGATGCACGTCGAGGCGCTCGAGCTCGCCAAGAAGGGCAAGACGCAGTACGGCTCGGACCCCGGGCGCGACTACGACGCCGACTTCGATCAGGCGCTGTTCATCGACGCCGCGGCCGGCCACTTCCTGACCGACGCCTTCGCCGCAGGCCACATGTTCAACAAGACCACGCTCGAGATGGAGATCACGAACCACCTGCAGCAGAACCGGCCCAAGCCCGAGAACCCGGAGATGGGCGGCTACTACGGGATCATGGAGGCGGCCGGGGTCACGCCCCAGCTCGTGCTCAAGAACGTGCACGACCGCATGAACCGCGAGGGCTTCGAGGTCACCAACCAGCGGGGGATGAGCTGGAAGACGTTCGGCGACGACCACCTCAAGGAGGCGACGGAGACGCAGAAGATCGCCGCGCTCGCGATCTACGTGTCGCGCCAGCAGGTGTTCGCCGCACGGGCCGGGAAGGACCCCAACCCGGACGACGTGCTCGCGTTCTTCCCCGACGAGGCGAGCATCAAGCGCGCCACCGAGCGCGCCATCTCCTACATCCCGGCGGCCGCGGCCGACATCGGCGGGCTGATCTACCGCCAGCGCTCGATGGCGCCGACCCAGTTTGGGGCGATCGTCGGCGGCATCATCCAGTCGAACATCGAGACGATCGGATCGCCCGGCCGTGAGCGCCAGCTGCTCGACATCAAGGAGCGCGCGGAGCGGACCGGCCAGCCGCAGGTGGCGCCGCAGTTCACCGTCGCGAGCTGGTGAGCCGCGGCGCCGTGCGAGCGGCGGCTCTAGGCGTCGCGCGGGACCTCGCCCCGCCACCCGCCGCTCTCCTGGCCGCGCGACTCGACCAGCTCCTTGAACCGCTCGAGGTCGCCCTTGACGCGCCGGTCGGCGGCGCCGAGCTTGTCGCCGATCTTCTCCTTGATGCCCTCCGGCACCCAGTCCATCTGCACCATGACGCGGGTCTTCGCGTCGGCGAGCTTGTGGAACGTCACGACGCCGGCGTTGTCCGTGCCGTCGGTGTTGCGCCACGCCACGCGCTCCTCCGGCGACTGCTCGGTGATCTCCGCGTCCCACTCGTGGCGGCTGCCGCCGAAGTCGGCGACCCAATGCAGACGCTTGTCGTCGAGCTGGCGCACCTCCTCGACGCCGTCCATGAACTCCGGGAACTCCTCGAACTGCGTCCACTGGTCATAGGCCGCGCGGATCGGGACCTCGAGGTCCATCGACTGCTCGATCGTCGCCATGCTGGCTCCTTCCGGGGGGATCATTGCCCTCGGAGTACGGAGCGCGGGGCGTCCGGGCTCAGCGGTCTTTCGCGCCGCGGCGCACGCGGCCCGCGCCGGCGCCCGCCTCGCTGGCGGGGCCCTGGGGCGAGGCGATGCCGAGCACGCGCATGGCCTTGAGGCCGAGGCCCAGGCGCTCGCGGCCGTCGGTCGAGCCGACGTCGAGCCCGGAGAGGTCGCGGACGCGCTCGAGCCGGTAGCGGACCGTGTGGCGGTGGGTGTACAGGCGCTGCGCGGTCCCGGCGACGTTGCCGTCGCACTCGAGGAAGGTCTCGAGCGTCTGCACCAGGTCGGTCTCGTACTGGGCGTCGTAGGCCACCAGCGGCTCGACGGTCTCGGTGTAGAAGCGCTGCAGCTCGCCCGGGTCCTCGCTCATGGCGGGGAGCAGCAGGCGGTAGGCGCCCGTGTCCTCGAAGGCGAGCACCTCGGACGGGTCGTCGATCGTGCCGGGACGGGTCTCGGCGACGTTGGCGGCCAGCAGCGCCTCGTTGCCGGCGCGGTAGAGGTCGACGGGGTCGGTGGCGACGCGCGAGTGCCCGACCGCGAAGGTGAACCCGTGCAGCGAGCTCTGGAGCTCGCGCGCGACCGACTCGGCGACGCGGCGCACGCCGTCGTCGGCGGCCTCGGGCACGAGCAGCACCACCTGGCCGGCGCCCTCCGTCGCTGCGGCGATGACCGCGGCGAGCGACCCCGGGGCGCTCGTGCGGGCGGCGCGCTCGGCGGCTCCGAGCACGCGGGCGCGCCAGTCGTCCTCGCTCGGGGCGAGGTGGTGCGCGCGCACCACGATCACGGCGCCGCCCCCCGAGAGGTCGATCCCGAGCTCCTCCCCGCGCGCGACGAGGTCCCCGCGGTCGGTCACCTCGCGCCGCAGGACGGCGCGCAGGAAGTTCGCCTGGGCGGCCTCCGATGCCCGCTCGGGAGCGCGCAGCCGCTCGACCTCGGAGGCGATCAGGGTCGTGATCACGCGCAGCAGCGCGGCCGACGGCTCGTCCCCGGCGCGGCCTCGCAGGCGCAGCTTGCCGACCACCGCATCGCCGACCCGCAGCTCGTGCGTGATGACGCCGGGGGCGTCGCTCATCAGCGAGCGCTCGTCGGCCGTGGAGCGCGCCGCGACCGCGAGCACGTTGCTCGAGCGGTCGATCAGGACGAGAGAGGCGTCGAGCGCGCGGGCCGCGGCGCGCACCACCTCGGGAAGCCCGAGGCCGCCCTCGACGGCCTGCGTGATCGCCTCGAGGGTGCCGAGGTCCGGCGCCGCCGCCACCTGGCGTGCGGGTACTGACACATGCACCATTCTAGGCGCGAACGCGCGAGGTGCTAGATCTCGTCGTAATACCAGAGGATCGCGGCGCCGAGGCCGGATCCGGCGAGCGCGAACGCACCGAGCACATACAGGCTCAGCACGGTCGCCGCGACGCGCTCCCAGACGCGCGAGTACGACGTCCATGCGGGCACCAGGACGAGGATCGCCCAGGCGATCACGGAGATGCCCGCGGCCGCGCCCGCGATCACGACGGTCAGGGTGTCGTTGCTCATCGATCCCCATTGTTACGAAGCGCGCCGACGACGAGCGCCGCGACGCCCGCCAGCGCGAAGACGGCGGTCCCGATGCCGAACCCGCCCAGCACGTCGGAGAGGTAGTGCACGCGCAGGTAGATCCGCGAGGCGCCGACCGCGACGGCGAGCGCGATCGCGATGGTCACGAGCGCGAAGCGGGTCGCCATCCCGTGGCCGCCGCGGGCGAGCACGATCCCGCACGCCACGAGGGCGACGGCGTAGGCGCTGTGGCCGGAGGGAAACGCCATCCCCTCGGCGGACGCGTGCGGGTCCGCCGGCCGCGGGCGGTCCGTGATCGCCTTGCCCAGGTGCACGACGATCCACGTAACCGCGTACGCCGCGACGATCGCGACGCCCTCGCGCGTGGCGTTGTGGCTGCGGATCGCCCAGCCCGCGGTGAGCAGCACGGCCAGCAGGGTCACGGGCAGCGAGCCGACGTGGGTGAGGACGCTGACGACGTCGCCGGCGACGGGGGTATAGAACGCGTCGCCGATCGAGAAGGCGCGGTCGTCGAGCGATGCGAGCTGGGATGTCCCGATCAGCGACTCGAGCCAGAAGAACGTGAACAGCCCGACGCCGGCGAGCGCCAGCAGCGTCGTCAGCTCGAGCCCGAGCCGGTCCGGCGTGAGGCGCTCCTAGACGAAGGTCAGCGGGCCGCGCACGCGCCGCCACAGCGGGTTGGCGTCGAGCCGTCGCTGCACCCGCGCGCGCAACTCGGGATCGCGCCGCAGCCGCACGGCGAAGACGATCGCGAGCACGACCACGACGAGGCCGGTGAACGCCGCCGCGCCGGCGCCGACGTACTTCTCGAGCGTCCCGAGCGACTGCCAGAAGAAGTAGCCGAGCAGGCAGAACAGCGCTGACCACAGGCCTGCGCCGACCACGTCGTAGGCGAGGAAGCGCCGCAGCTCCATCTTCGAGGCGCCGGCGATGAACGGCGCGAGCGCGCGCGCCAGGCCGACGAAGCGCCCGATCAGGATCGTCGGGCCGCCGTGGCGGTCGAAGAACCCCTCGACCGTCTGCAGGCGCTCCTCGGTGATCTTCAGCCGCGGCCCGTGGCGCTCGAGGAAGCCGCGCCCGAGCCGGCGGCCGAGCACGTAGGAGGTGAGGTCGCCGGCCACCGCGCAGGACCACACCAGCGCGATCAGCGTGACGATCGAGATCTCGCCCTGACCCGCGACCACACCGCCGACCAGCACGACGGTCTCGCCCGGGACGATAAACCCGACGAAGGCGCCCGTCTCGAGGAACGCGAGCGTCCCCACGAGCAGGTAGGTCCACTTGCCGAGGCGCTTGCCGACGTCCTCGATCAGCGTCGTGAGGCTCGGCGGCTCGACCACCCCGAAGCCCCAGAGCGCGAGGCTCGCGGTCGCCAGGACGCCGAGCACGAGCATCGTGCGGGAGAGCCGGCGGAAGCGGACGGCGAGGAAGATCGCGAGGCCGATCGCGCCCGCGAGCGGGAACGGGTGCATCAGCCGCCGCGCACCGCGGCCCAGCCCTCGTCCACCGACTCCGCGGCCTGCGCGCGGGGCCAGCCGCTCGCGCCCGCCGCGGCGACTGCGCGGGCGGGTCCGTCGCCGCCGCCGAAGAGTCCCACGACGGTCGGGCCGGAGCCGGAGACGAGCACGTGGTCGGCGCCCGCCTCCCGCGCGGCGGCGAGCGCCGTGTCGATGAGCGGGCACAGCGACCGCGCCGCGTCCTGCAGGTCGTTGTCGGGCGCCCACGTGCCCACGCGCACGAGCGCGTCGAGCTGGGCCAGATCGGTGTGACTGCGCACGAGGCCGAGGCGGTCCGCCTCGCCGTAGACCGCGGGCGTCGAGAGCTCCGCCGCCACCGGCAGCACGAGCACGCCGAGCGGGGGCGGCGGGCCGAGCGGCGCGACGTGCTCGCCGGCGCCGGTCATCAGCACACGGCCGGGACGGAGCAGGCTCGCGACGTCGGCGCCCAGCCGCGGCGCGAGCTCGGGCGGGACCGGGCGGCCCGCGGCGCGGGCCGCGAGCCGCAGCGTCGCGGCGGCGTCCGAGGAGCCGCCGCCCATCCCGGCCGCGACCGGGATCCGCTTCTCGATCGTCAGGCGCTGCGGTGGCGCGTCCCAGCCGGTCGCCTCGCGGAAGAGCGCGAGCGCGCGCGCCGCCAAGTTCGGGCCCTCGATGCCTGGGCAGACGACCTCGTCCTCGGCGGTGCCGGCGGGCTCGAGCGTCAGGTCGTCCGCGAGCGACAGCGCCTGCACGACGGACACGAGCGGGTGCAGGCCGTCCTCGCGCGGCGCGCCGACGAACAGGCAGAGGTTGACCTTGGCCGGCGCGCGGGCGCGCAGGACGGTCACGCGCGCATCGCCTCGAACAGCGCGCGCCACTCCTCCGGCGCCAGCTCCTCGGCGCGCGCGGCGGGCGGGTGCCCCAGCGCCGCGAGCGCGGCGCGCGCGGCGTCGCGCACCTCCGGCGCCGCGCCGGCCGCCAGCGACAGCGAGCGCGGCAGCGCCTTGCGCCGGTGCGCGAAGCCCTGCTGCACCAGTGCGCGCAGCCCCGGCTCGGGCGCCGGGCCGCGGCGTCGCAGGCCCACGAGCACCGAGTCGACGTTCGGCACGGGGTGGAACACGCGCCGCGAGACGGGGCGCAGCACGCGTACCTCGCACGCGAGCTGCGCGAGCACCGACGGGACCCCGTAGGCGCCGCTCCCCGGCCCCGCCGCGAAGCGCTCGCCGACCTCGCGCTGGACCATCGCGACCCACATCTCGACCGAAGGCAGCAGCTCGATCGTGCGCAGGATCACCGACGCGGCGACGCCGTAGGGCAGGTTCGCGATCACCTTCGTGGGCGCGGGGGCGAGCGCGGCGAGGTCCAGCTTGACCGCGTCGGCGAAGTGCAGCGTCACGTTGGGGTGCGGGTCGGTGGCATCGCGCAGCGCGGCCTCGAGCCGGCGGTCGACCTCGACGACGTGGACGTGCGCGGCGCGCTCGGCGAGATACTCCGACAGCACGCCGAGACCGCCGCCGACCTCGAGCACGACGTCGCCGGGTCCGAGCTCCGCCGCTCGTGCGATCACGGCGAGCAGGTTCGAGTCGATCAGGAAGTTCTGGCCCAGGTCGCGCACGGGCCGGATGCCGAAGGCCTTCAGGCGGCGCAGGCTCGGCTGCGCCGGAAGCTCGCTCACCAGCCGAACAGGCGCGCGGCGTTCGCCTCGACCGCCTGCTCGAGCTCGGCGTACTCGATCCCGCGGCGTTCGGCGATGAAGCGCGCGGTGTGGACCACGAAGGCGCTCTGGTTGCGGTGCTTGCGCTCCGCCTGCGGCGTCAGGTACGGCGCATCCGTCTCCACCAGCAGGCGGTCGAGCGGCACGCGCTCGGCGGCCGCGGCCAGCTCGGTCGAGCTCGGGTAGGTGACGTTGCCGGCGAAGGAGATCCACCACCCGCGCTCGAGGCACTCGTCGAGCCGGTCGGCCATCGAGAAGCAGTGCATGACCACCTCGATCCCCTGCGCGCGCGTGGCCAGCGTGTCGACCGTCGCCTCGTCGGCGGCGCGGGTGTGGATCACGAGCGGCTTCGCGACCTCGCGCGCGAGCTCGATCTGGGCCGCGAACGCGCGCGCCTGGTCGGCATGCGGCGCGCGGTCGCGGTAGAAGTCGAGCCCGGTCTCACCGATCGCGCGGCAGCGCGGGTGCTGCGCGAGCTCGGCCAGCTCCGTCGCCGCGGCGTCGTCGAAGCCCTCGGCGCTGTTGGGGTGGCGGCCGACGGCAGCGTAGACCTCCTCGAAGCGATCGGCTGCCGCGAGCGCCGCGCGGCAGCCCTCGGAGTCCATGCCGATCGTGAGGATGCGGTTGACGCCCGCCGCGCGCGCGGCGGCCACCAGCTCGTCCTCGGGTGCGGGCCCGTGGTCGAGGTGGGTGTGGGAGTCGATCATTGGGGTTTCGGAAACAGTTGCGGCAGCTCGCCGATCGTGGCGCCGCTCGCGCCCGCGCCGAACACGGCGGCGCTCAGCTCGAGCCGCTCGTCCCCGAGCGCCGCCAGCAGCTTGCCCGAGGTCTCGGGCATGTAGGGAGCCAGCAGCACCGTCACGACCCGGAGTCCCTCCCAGAGGGAATACAGGGTCGTATCCAACCGCGGCCGCTCGGCCGGCTCCTTCGCCAGCTTCCACGGTGCGGTCTCCTCGACGAACCGGTTGAGGCGCCGGACGCGCTGCCAGATCCGCTCGAGCGCCTGCGTGATCTCCGCGCGGTCCAGCAGCTCGACGAGCTCGTCGGTGAGGCCGGCGAAGTCGGCCGCGAGCGCCTCGTCGGCGGGGGCGGAGGGCACCGTGTGATCGCAGTAGCGGCCGATCATGTTGAGCGTGCGCGAGGCGAGGTTGCCGTACTCGTTGGCCAGCTCGGACGTGTAGCGCTCGCCGAACGTGGTCGTCGAGACCGAGCCGTCGAGCCCGAAGGAGACCTCGCGGAAGCAGTAGTAGCGGAGCGCGTCGGTCCCGAACTGGTCCATGACCTCGAACGGGTCGAGCACGTTGCCGAGCGACTTGGACATCTTGTGCTCCTCGCCCGACGCGTCCTTCATCAGCAGGAAGCCGTGGATGAACAGGTGCTCGGGCAGCGGCAGGCCGGCGGCCAGCAGCATCGCCGGCCAGAAGACGCCGTGGAACTTCAGGATGTCCTTGCCGATGACGTGGAACGTCGCGGGCCAGAACGTGTCGGTGAGGTCCTCGCCGTCGCGGGCGAAGGACAGCGCCGTGTAGTAGTTGAGGAGCGCGTCGAACCAGACGTAAAAGACGTGCTCGGGATCCCACGGCACCGGCACGCCCCAGTCGAGCTTCGCGCGGCTGAGCGAGACGTCCTGCAGGCCGCCGGCGATGAACGAGCGCGCCTCGTTGAAGCGCACGCGCGGGAGCACGAAGTCCGACTGGCCGTCGTAGAGCTGCTCGAGCTGTGCCTGGAAAGTCGAGAGGCGGAAGAACCAGTTCTCCTCACTCTCCCAGTCGAGCGGGATGCGGTGGATCGGGCAGGTGTTGTCCGGGCCGATCTCGGCGTCGGTCTTGAAGTCGGCGCAGCGAGGGCAGTACCAGCCCTCGTACAGGCCCTTGTAGACGTGGCCGTTGTCGTAGATCCGCTGCATGACCTCCTGGACGCGCTGGTGGTGACGCGGATCGGAGGTGCGGATGAAGAAGTCGATCGACGCGTTGATGCGCGGCATCAGGTCCTGGAAGCGCTGGGCGTTGCGGTCGGCGAGCTCCTTCGGGGAGACGCCCTCGCGCTCGGCCTGCTGGGCGACCGGCTCGCCGTGCTCGTCGGTGCCGGTGAGGAAGAAGACCTCCTCCCCGCGCTGGCGCATGTGGCGGGCGAGGATGTCGGTGCCGATCGTCGTGTACGCGTGGCCGAGATGCGGCGCGGCGTTGACGTAGTAGATCGGCGTGGTGACATAGAAGGCCATCGCGGCCTCCACGTTAGATACTCGCCCAATGAGACGCTTCAACCTCAACGCACCTCAGTTCGAGCACGACGAGGACGAGCCCGAGGGCTACCGCTCGGGCATGGACCGCTTCGGCCCCAAGATCGGCGCGACGCAGCTCGGCGGCTCCGTCTACGAGCTCCCCACCGGCCAGAGCATCTGCCCTTACCACTACGAATACCCCGAGGAGGAGTGGCTGTTCGTGCTGACCGGCAGCGTCGAGGTGCGCACGCCCGCAGGCGAGGAGGAGCTCGGGCCGATGGAGGTCGTGTGCTTCCCGTTCGGGCCGGAGGGTGCGCACAAGGTCACCAACCGCGCCGAGGAGACCGCGCGCGTGGTGATGCTCTCGACCAAGGCGCAGGTGTCGGTCGCGGTCTATCCAGACAGCGGCAAGATGCTCGCGAACACCGGCAACCCGGACGACCGGCTGATGGCGCGCAGGGAGAGCGCGGTGGACTACTTCGACGGGGAGGCGTAGTCAGGCGCCGCTGGGCGCTGCGTGAGAGGATTCTCAGAGTCGTCTCATCATGGGCTCACGCGGCGCGGGCACGTTCGGGGCCATGGAGTCGTGGAGCTTTGGGGAGAGCGACGAGATCGTTCCGGGCCGCCGCGCCGTCCGCCTGCTCGGGGGCGGCGTGCGCTACGAGGCCTACCTCGCATGGGATGACCGCCTCCGGGCCCTCGTGGTCGTCAAGCTTTTGCGGCCCGACCGGACCCAGGACCACGGCGCCCTCCAGGGCCTGCGCGGCGAGGCCGCGCTGCTCGAGCGCCTCGCGCATCCGCTGCTCGTCCGCAGGTTCGGAGCGGGGCTCGAGGGCGAGCGCCCGCACGTCGTGCTCGAGTTCATCGAGGGTCCACGCCTCTCCACCCTGAACCGCCGCTTCGGGCTGAGCCTCGAACAGGTTCTCCCGCTGGCGCTCAACCTTGCCTCCGTTCTTCACTACCTGGCCGAGGAGCAGGTGGTGCATCTCGACGTCAAGCCACGCAACGTGGTGATGGGCGGCAGCCCGCGGCTGATCGACCTCAGCGTCGCCATGGGCTTCGAGCAGCTCGCGGAGATCCGCCGACCCGTGGGCACCGACGCCTATATGGCACCGGAGCAGTGCGACCCGGAGCGCTTCGGGACGATCGGCCCGCCCGCCGACGTGTGGGGGCTCGGGGGCACGATCCACGAGACGCTGACGGGCGCCCAGCCGTTCTCGCCCGTCGCGGGCGAGCGCTTCCCGCAGCTCCGCGCCACGCCGCTCCCGCTGCCGCGCGAGGTGCCGCCCGAGCTGGCGACCGCCGTCCTGGCGTGCCTCGAGCCGCGGCCGGAGGATCGCCCGACCGCGGGCGGGCTCGCCGATGTCCTCGAGCCGCTGGCCGGCGCCTTGCCGCCGCCGCGCCTGGGCCGCTTCCGCCCGGGCGGGAAGGCGCTGCTGGGGCGCCTGGAGCACTCATGAACACGCTCTCACCGGAGCCTCACGTTCGGCTCACAGGCGACCTCCAGGCTGCTCGAAACGACCCAGGAGGTGCATCCGCATGACCGCACGACTCGCAGTGATCCTCCTCGCCGGACTGATGGCGTTCGGCGGGCTCGGTCTCGCCGTCACCAACGTGTTCGGCGACGACGACGAGGCGGCCGCGATGAAGTCCGTCGAGCTGCGCAAGGACGATTCAGGCGGCGCCGAGCTCGTCGCCGACGACGACCCCGAGCCGGCGCCCCCGCCCGGCGACGGCGACCGCACCCGCGGCAACGACGGCACCAGCGGCGGCAACAACACCGGCGACGGCGACCGCACCCGCGGCAACGACGGCACCAGCGGCGGCGCTAACACCGGCGACGGCGATGCCACGGTCGGCAACGACGGCACGGCCGGCGGCGACAACAGTTACGTGGCCGCGCCCTCCCCGGGCTACGGCGGCGGCGACTCCGGCGGCGGGACCACCGGCTGACGCGAAGACCTGCGCGCGCGCCGGGGCCTCCTCCCAGGCCCCGGCGGCGCGCCTCACCTTCTGATGACGCAGCTCTCCCTCACCCTCTTCTCGGCCGTCCCGCTCGCGTACGGCGACGTCCTCGCGCGGCTCGGCGTCGACCTCGTCGCGATCGCCGTCCTCACGCACGCGATCTATCTCCGCCGACACGGGCGGCGCGACCTGTTCGTCATCTACGCGATGTTCAACGTCGGTCTCTTCCTTGCGCTCGTGGTGATGACCGCTGGACGGGTCGGCGTCGGCGTCGGCTTCGGGCTGTTCGCGGTGCTGTCGATCGTCCGGCTGCGCTCCGAGCCGTTCTCCAACGTCGAGCTCGGGTACTTCTTCGTCGCGCTCGTCGTTGCGCTCGTGTGCGGACTCGACCTCGGCAGCCCGCTCGTCGCGGCCGGCCTGGCGACGGTCGCCGTCGCCGCCGCCGCCGCCATCGACCACCCGCGCCTCGTGCGCCACAGCAAGCGCACGGAGCTCGTGCTCGAGCTCGTCTTCGCAGACGAGGACGCGCTGCACCGCCACGTCGAGGAGCGGCTCAACGCCGACGTGAGCGACGTCTCGGTGCTCGAGATCGACTACGTCCGCGACATCACGCGCGTGGCGGTCCGGTACCGCTCGCGGCCGTCCCGCGCCCCCGCGTTGAGCGAGGAGACCCACGTTGCCGTGGGCGATCGCTGAGCGCTTCGACACCGTCGGCCTCGCCGAGCTCGAGGGCTCGGGGGCCGCGCTGCTCGATCGCGTCGACCGCAAGTACGTCGTCCCGGTCGAGACGTTCGCGGCGCTGGCCGAGCGGCTCGTGGCCAGCCACCGCGTGCTCGAGATCGGTGGCGTTCGCACCTTCGGCTATGCCACGACCTACTACGACACGCTCGGCCTCGACGCCTACCGCGACCACGTCCAGCGGCGCCGCCGGCGCTACAAGTGCCGCTCGCGCCGCTACGAGGAGAGCGGCCTCTGCGCATTCGAGCTCAAGCTCAAGGGCGCGCGCGGGCGCACGCTCAAGTACCGCATGCCCTACGAGGACGAGCTGCATGGGTCGCTCAGCCCGGAGGCGATCCGCTTCCTCCACGAGCACCTGCTGCGCGCCTACGCCCGCGCGCCGGGCGAGGACCTCGTGCGCTCGCTGGACATGTCCTTCCGCCGCCTCACGCTCGCCAGCCTCGAGCGCGGCGAGCGGCTGACCGCGGACTTCGACCTCGCGTTCGCCGGTGGGCCCGGCGGGGCCGGCGGCCGGCTCGCCGAGGGCGCCGTGATCGTGGAGAGCAAGTCGTTGCGCGGCGTCGCGCAGGCGGACCGAGTGCTGCGTGAGCTCGGCGTCAGACCCACGGAGTCCTGCAGCAAGTACTGCCTCGGCATCGGCATGACCCGGCCCGGGCTGCCGGCCAACCCTTTCCGGCGTGTGCTCAGCCACTGGTTCATCCCGCACGTCCAGCAGGCCATGTGATCCGCGCCCTCGCCCTCCTCGTCGGGCTGCTCGTGGTGACGGTCTGCACCCAGCCCGCCGCCGCCCGCGCGCTGCCGAAGGTCTCGCTGTCGGTCTCGCGCGACATCCCGAACGAGCCCAAGGTCGCCGGCCGGATGACGGTCCGCGACGGCAGGCGCGTCGACTATCGCGGATGGATCGGCATCGAGCGCCGCGGACAGACCTCCCAAGTCCGCTTCCCGAAGCAGTCGTGGAGCCTCGAGACGCGGACCGCGCGTGGCGGCAACCGCACCGTCTCCCTGCTCGGGATGCCGAAGGGCAACGACTGGGTCCTCTACGCGCCCTACAACGACAAGTCGCTGATGCGCAACGTCGTCGCCTACGAGACGGCGCGGCGGATCGGGCGCTACGCGAGCCGCACGCGGTTCGTGGAGCTGACCCTCAACGGGCGCTCGCAGGGCGTCTACGTGCTGATGGAGCGGCTCAAGCTCGACGGGGATCGCGTCGAGGTCGACAAGCCCGGCACCCTGCTCGAGTGGACCTTTGACTGGCAGGCGCGCCGGAAGGGCACGTTCTTCCGCCTGCCCAGGACGCGCCGAGCGATCCTCTTCGAGGACCCCGAGCGCGGCGCCCTCCCGCCGCGCCGCCGGGGCGAGGTGCGGGAGAGCCTCGCGGCGGCGGAGCGCGCGCTCTACGGGCGCCGCTTCCGGGATCCGGAGCGCGGCTGGCGCGCGCACGTCGACGAGGCGGCCGCGGTGGACTTCGTGCTGCTCAACGAGCTGTTCAAGAACCAGGACGCCTTCCGCGGCAGCACGTACCTGGCACGCGGCGGCGGCGGGCGCTGGCTGCTCGGCCCGATCTGGGACTTCGACATCGCCATGGGCAACTCGGACTACGGCGAGAGCCGGGTGATCAAGGGCTCGATGGTGGCTCGCCGGCAGTGGGCGAGCCGCCTCTACCTCGACTCGCGATTCCAGCGCGCGCTGGCCGCGCGCTGGCGGGAACTGCGTCGCAGGGGCCTCGCGGGGCACCTGCAGCGCAGCGTGCGCGAACACGCGGACCGTCTCACGGCGACCGGGGCGGCGGGGCGCAACTTCCGCCGCTGGCCCGTGCTCGGCCGTCGCGTGTGGCCCAACCCGGCGAGCGCCGTCTCGCGCACGACCTACGGCAGCGAGGTGGCAGCCCTGCGGTCCTGGCTGCGGGCGCGCGTCGCGTGGCTGGACCGCAACGTGGGCCGGCTGCGCCGCGCCGGCTAGCTGACTGATTCCACGGCCTGCGCGGCGGGTCGGACGCGGATCGTGGATGCCGGCAGCGAACTCAACGGCGGCTGGGTAGGAGTGGGTGCGAAGCGGCCCGGCGGCCACGAGTGTCGTCTCGATGGGCTCCTGGCCCATCGAGGTGACATTCGTCGTGCGTGGTGACCACGAATGTCATCTCAACCGCGGTATGCGCGGTCGAGGTGACATTCGTTCCGGCTAGTTGGGCTGTCCGCTGCGCGGACGGTCTCGGGGGGATGAAAATGATGCATCCTTGAGTGGTCGTCCTTGACGCCGTTCTGCTCTTGGTGCCGGTGAGCCCGAGGCTAGTTTGGCGTGG